>Ga0209157_1003470_pt1 | contig 12099 bp, 9 predicted proteins | sample GraSoiAngelo_135_FD_185892 | JGI IMG/M metagenome (GOLD analysis project Ga0209157, IMG submission 185892) | Grasslands soil microbial communities from the Angelo Coastal Reserve, California, USA - 14_0929_05_40cm (SPAdes) (version 2) | ecosystem: Environmental > Terrestrial > Soil > Grasslands ... | reverse complement strand
CCGTGTCGGGAGCGCGCGGCGGCGTCCGCGTGTTGCGCGACACGACGGGAGATGGCAAGGCCGACGTCGTCAGCTCGTTCGGCGTCGGTGGTGGCACCGGGATCGCGTTCGGCGGCGAGTATCTGTACTTCGCGACCAACGACGCCGTGGTGCGGTGGCATTGGAATATCGGCCAGCTCACACCCAATGGCGGTCCGGATACCATCGTCAGCGGCCTGACGAACCGGGGCCAGCACGCGGCGAAGAGCATCGTCATTGGTTCGGACGGCATGCTGTATGTGAACATCGGTGCGCCGTCCAACTCGTGTCAGGTGCAGGATCGCTCGCCGGAGTCACGGGGCCAGGATCCGTGCCCGCTGCTCGAGATCGCCGGGGGCATTTGGCGCTTCGACCCGCGCCGCGGCGGTCAGACGCAAGCCGATGGCCAGCGGTACGCCACCGGCTTGCGCAACACGGTCGCGCTCGCGGTCGATCCCGGCACCGGGTCGCTCTTTGCCGCGCAACACGGGCGCGATCAGCTCGCGGCAAACTGGCCCAAGCTCTACAACGCCGCGCTCAGCGCCGAGCTGCCCGGGGAGGTGGTGTTCCGGCTGGAGGCGGGAGGCGATTATGGCTGGCCGTACTGCTACTACGATTGGCGGCGCCGACAGAACGTGCTGCAGCCGGAGTATGGCGGGGACGGAAAAACAGCGGGGCGGTGCGAGTCAGCGCCGCGGCCGGTCGTGGCGTTCCCGGGCCACTGGGCACCGGATGGCATGGCGTTCTATAACAATCGACACTTCCCACTCAAATACCGCGGCGGCCTGTTCATCGCGTTCCACGGATCCTGGAACCGAGCACCGCTGCCGCAGGCCGGCTACAAGGTCGTGTTCGTCCCGATCGAGCGCGGCCTGGCGGCTGGCGGGTCCGAAGTATTCGCCGACGGCTTCGCCGGGAAAGACGTCACGCCGAACGGCGCACACTATCGGCCGACCGGTGTCGCGGTCGGGCCGGATGGATCGCTCTATGTCTCGTCAGATCAGGGCGAGGGCGCGGTCTTCAGGATCGTGAGTCAGCCCTAACGCCCGAGCCGCGCCCGTGTGACGGAGTCCGCCGTCCTCAACGCGCGATCCGAATCCCATTTGTAGTAGAGCGTCAGGCAGGACGAAAGATTGAAGTCGCGCTTGGCCACGCACGTCTGCAGCTCGTGGCGATGCGTGGACAGATCGGCATTCCAGATCGAGTCCTGCGCCTTGTTTACGCGCGACAACGGCCACCCCGCGACGAGCAGGCAGTTCCTGAGCTGATCGTCAGTGCGCGAGCACGACGCCAGATCGCGCCGGTGTTTCGCCACGCCGAGCGCCCAGACTGAATCCTCCTGCTGCGTCTTCAGCGAGTCCAGCTCCACCGCGCGTGCCTCGGCGGCCTTCTGGGCGTCCGCCACCCTCCAGTGATAGAGGCCCACGAGGCACTGCACGGTCCCCTTGGCATCGAGCGAGATCGAGCTGCATTCGACGATCTGCGCGCGACGGGTAGGCTGTTTGCTGCACGCCGTCAGCGCGGCGATCGTGACCAGGGCGAGGAGTCGGAAGGGCCGGGTAGTCATGGGGCCCTAACATAGCGAACGGCGGTTCAGCGGAGCAACAGGAATACGTCGTAAAGCGCGTGTGTCCAAGCAGTTATGCCGAATCCCCGCAGCAAGTACAGACCGCTGAAGAAGAGTCCCGCGATCGTACGGAACACGAAGGAGTAGACATCGAGGCGATCCCCGTACGGTCCGATATAGTGGAACGCCGAGAAGATCAGAGCCCCAAGCACCGTCGCCGTGACACCAGCCACGACGGGTCGGAAGCCCAGGAGTTTGTTCGCGGCCCAGGCGAGCAGTCCCACCAGTGCCACGCGGAAAAGCAGCTCTTCGTAGATCCCGGCACCGAGCGAGAGCATCAGCATTGTCCAGCGGCCCAATTGCTGTGCGCTGAGCCCGTCGCCCCCGTCCCCCCAAAGGGCCATAGGGGGTGGGGGCGCGCCGAGCAGCGCCGCGGTCAGGCTGCCGACGACGACGCCGAACACGAGTGCCAGGCAGATGGACTCGAGCAGCATGCCACCGAGGACCGACGGGGTCAGCTTCCCGGGGTGAGAGCGGATGTCCCTGGCGATCAGCCAGGCCCCGACCCCGATCAGGCAGAGCAGGAACAACCGCGGGCCCCACGCGCCGGCGAGCGAGAAGAAGATCGATTGGAGGATGACGTCCGCGCCATTGCGGACGCTCCCGCCGGGGCCGACGGGCGCAAGCGCCGCCAGGATCTGGTAGATGATCAACAGGGGTAAGGCAAAGAGCAGGCTGTAGCGGGGCGCTCGGCTCGCTTGCCAATAGGTGTGCATCATGGACTGAATCTTATCCTTCACCGGGTTTCGTACAGAGTCCTACGTGACGTTCGCGATCCTCGTTACCGCCCTCTTCGCCGTCCAGACCCCTGGCGATAGTTCCGCGTACCTCGATGCGCAGGCCCGGCGCCTCGTCGCGGCCGCCCGGGAGCGCCGGGAAACGATCGACCGATCCATTACGGCATACCGCACGAGAATGCGGGAGCGCATCGGCGTCGGCATTCGCGCGTTACGCCGCGACCGCATGCTGTATCGCCGCGAGATCGCGTTGCTGATCGACTGGCAGCGCGACTCTTTGACGCGCATCGAGGTGATCGGCGCCCGCCAATCCGTTCCCGCAGCCGTTCCGAAGCCCTCGCTGCCGGAGGACTTGAAGCGCGATGCGGGGGACTACGCGTTCGATCCCGCCAACGATCGCCTGACCGTCGGCTGGGGCAGCAGCTCGCGTCGCGACAGTACGCAGGATTCGACGAAGCATCAGGACGTTGAGTTCCGCCACCCGCTCGCGCCCGGAAGCGAAGCCGATTACCGGTTCGCGACCGGCGACTCGAGCGTCGTCGTCTTTCCGGATGGGCGTGAGATCCGGCTGCGCGAGCTGCGGGTCATCCCGCGCCGTCTCGACTTCCGGTTGATGTCGGGCTCATTCTGGATCGACGAAGGATCGCACGCTGTTGTCCGTGCGCTGATTCGCCCTGCGCGGCCCTTCGATCTCGAGCAAGACATCCCGGATGAAGACGAGAAGGAGATTCCCGGCTTCGTCAAGCCGATCCGCATCGAGGTCCGGTTTCTGACGATTGATTACGGCTTGTGGACGGGGCGGTGGTGGTTGCCGCGGCTGATCGCGATGGATGCCGTCGCGACCGCCGGTTCCTTCCTGCAGATGCCGATGCGCTACGAGCGCGTCTACGACGAATACGTAGTTCGCGGCGACACCGCTGCGCGGCTGGCCCACCGCCCGCCCCGAGCCACGGCAGCGGAGGACTCGATCGCGCGCGCCGCCTGCCACGAGCGAGAAGCGCGCGAGAAGGTCTCATGCAAATGCGCCGACGGTCGCTGCGCCGTGTTCACGGTGAGCATCCCGAAGGACACGGCGGCAGTGCTGGCGAGCAGTGCGCTGCCGCCTCCCTTCGGGGCGGCGAACGATACGCTGATCACGGCCGGCGAGATGGAGCAGCTGACGCATGGGCTCGGGGACTTGCCACAGGCGCCGTGGCAGCTGCACGCGCGCCCACCCCGTTGGGGACTCGCCCGGTACAACAGGGTGGAGGGTCTGGCGCTCGGCGCGCGTGGCGAGCTCGATCTCGGCCGCTTGCGGCTCGACGGCGCGGCCCGAATCGCCACGTCCGATGCGGAGCCCGACCTCCAGGCCGGCGTGCTCCGCGAGACCGGTAGCGCGCGGATCCGGCTCACGACCTACCGGCGGCTCGCCGCCGTGGACCCCACGGCCCGCTCGCTGTCTATCGGCAACTCGCTCGGCGCCCTGGCACTGGGCCGCGACGACGGCGATTACTTCCGCGCGACGGGAGCCGAGCTCACGGTCGCGCCGCCGGTGACGCTCCCGCAGCGCTTCGAGATCCGCCTGTACGCGGAGCGCCAGCGCCGCGCGCTCAAGCGCACCGATTTTTCGTTCCCGCACGCGCTGCACGAGGACCACGTGTTCCGGCCCAACATTCTGGCCGACTCCGCCGACCAGCTCGGCGCTTCGCTCACGTTACGCGCCCAGCGGGGGATCGATCCCGAGCGCACGCAGTGGACTGCGGACGTGACCGTCGACGGCAGCGTGGGCACCTACCGCTTCGGCCGGATGAGCAGCACGCTGCGCGTGACGGCGCCGCTGGGCCCGCGCATCGCCGGCGCCGTCGAGCTCGCGGGCGGCGTGGCGGACGGCGTGGTTCCCGTGCAGAGCTACTGGTATCTCGGCGGTCCCGGCAGCGTGCGCGGCTACGGTGGCAACGCGGCGAGCGGGGACGCGTTCTGGCGCGCGCGGTTCGAGCTCGCCAATCGCTGGCCCGCGGCGCGCGTGGTCCTCTTCGCCGACGTCGGGCGCGCGGGTCCGCGCGAGCACCTCTCACTCGTCCGGCCACTGACCGGCGTCGGCATCGGCGCGAGCTTCATCGATGGGCTCGTCCGCTTCGATCTCACGCGCGCCACGCGGTCGCCGACCGGCTGGCGCCTGGACTTCTATACCGACGCAGCGCTCTGATTTGCGTGACAGAAGGTCAGGTCACATCCTTGTTGTCGACACGCTGAAGCGTGCGCCCCGGTAGTACACTGTCCTTAAGGACAGTGCTCCTGTGGGCCCAGGCTTGAGCCTGGGAACAACATGACGGCACCGACAATCACATCTCCAGCGACCGACCTCAAACGCGAGCTCGGTCTCTTCGACGCGGTCATGATCAACGCGGGCACGATGATCGCGTCCGCAATTTTCATCGTGCCCGCCAGTATTGCCGCGGCGGTGCCCGGATCCACCATGAGCACGCTGGTTTGGATTATCGGCGGTGTGGTGTCGTTGCTCGGGGCGTTGTCCGTCGCCGAGCTGGCGGCGGCGTATCCGGAGGCTGGTGGGCAGTATGCGTACCTGCGCGAGGCGTACGGACCGGTTCCCGCCTTTCTCTACGGCTGGGCCAACTTCGCCGTGATCAATACCGCATCAATCGCCGCAATCGCCGTCGGTTTCGCCCGCTACGTCGGCTTCTTCACGCATTCCCCGCTGACGGAAGCAGCGATTCGCGTCATCGCGATCGCGTCGATTGCGGGGCTGACGCTGCTCAATTGCCGCGGCGTGCGCCTCGGCGCAACGACGCAGAACGTCTTGACGTCCCTCAAGATCGGCGCCCTGCTCGCGCTGATCGTGAGCTCCTTCGTGCTGCCCGGAGGCTCGGCGGCGAATTTCCAGCCGCTGTGGCCATCCGGTTCTGTCGGTCAATGGATCGGCCCGTTTGGCGTCGCGATGGTGGCGGTGCTGTGGGCGTACGATGGCTGGATCGAGACCACGTATGTCGGCAGCGAGATAGTCGATCCAGGGAGAAACCTGCCGCGGTCGATCATTCTGTCCACCGTACTTGTGGTTGCGCTGTATGTCCTCGCGAGCGTGGCGTATACCTACCTGCTGTCGCCGGTGGTGGTCGCGAAGTCGTCGCTGGTGGCGTCCGATGCGGCCAAGGTGACGATGGGGTCGGCCGGCGCCGCGCTCGTGGTGGTGGCCATTCTGATTTCGACGCTGGGGGCGAACAACGGCATCATCTTGACCGCGGCCCGGATCCCGTACGCCATGGCGCGGGGCGGCATGTTCTTTCGCTCGCAGGGACTGGTGCACTCCCGCTACGGCACGCCGACCGTGGCGCTGCTCACCCAGGGTGCCATTGCCTCGACGCTCACGGCGTTCGGGAAATATGACCAGCTCTTCACGTATGTCGTCTTCGCGCAGTTCGTGTTCTATGCGCTGTCGGCCAGCGCGGTCATGCGTCTGCGGAAAACGGCTCCGCAGCTCGCTAGACCCTACAAGACGTGGGGCTATCCGGTGACGCCGATCGTCTTCATTGCGTTCGCCGTCTGGCTCGTGTACAACACGATTGTCGAGACCCCAAAGGACTCGGCGATCGGCGCCGGGCTCATTCTGCTGGGGCTACCTGGCTATTACTACTGGCGACGGCCTCGCCCGGGCGGGCGGTAGTTGATCAGCTCCGCCAGCGACGGTGGAATCCGCTGGCCCCACACATCGCGCATCGGCACCGTCACGATTTGCGGGCGGGTGCCGGGCAGCCCGTCGCGACCGTCCTGACCCTTTGCCCCCGCGGGTCCGGCGGCTCCGGCACTCCCGGCGACGCAGCGTGGGTCATTCGGAGGATCCGCGGCACCGCCTTTACCGCCGGCTCCGCCTTTCCCACCCGTGCCGCCATCGCCGCCTTCACCACCTGGCACCTGTGCGTCCACGAGTCCGGCGAGGAACGGCTCCTCGGCGGGAGCAATGATCGTGATCTGTCCACCCCGGCCGCCCGGTCCGCCGCCGCTGCCGTTTCCGCCGGCACCTCCAGGACCACCCGCGCCCCCCGGACACCCCGGCTGCCCGTTCGTGCCGGCGACGCCCGCCGTCCCCTCGACACCGCGCGAGCCGCGTGAGCCGCGCGCCTCGATGATGAGCCAGTCGGACGGCGGCACCGCGCGCGCATCGGCGAGCACGTAATACGGGGGCGCCTCCTCGACTTCAATGCCGGCAACGAGGAGCCGATCGTAGAATGGCGACTGCAGGATCCCCAGCCGCACGGTCACTTGCGGACCGCTCGCCCCCGCGCCGACACCGCGGAAGCCGAAGGCATGCTGGAGACAGCTGTAGTCCGGCGCCACCACCGTCGACGTGCTGACACTCGGCTTGGCTTTGAGGGACGCGGTCAGACGAAAGCCCGTCATCGCCGTGGCGAGCGGATCGTGCGCCGCGCTCCAGCCGCCACCCTCGAGCGGCGTTGCATCAGGACTCGAGCGCGCGAGAAAGACGACGTGCAGGCGCGGGGGATTGTCCTTGTCATAGCGGGTCTCGAAGGGAACGAGCGAGCCGTCGGTCAGCACGGCGGTGTATGCGGCGCCAAACGATTCGCCGGGGCAGGCCCGCAGGCTCGTCGACATTCGTACCTCACGGATCTGCTCGACCAGTCCGGGATCGGGAGCAAAGGACGGCGGTGGCCGTTTCGGTCCGCACGCCGCAGTCAGCGCGATCCCGGCTAGGACGACCCTTCTCATGGCGTCTCCTCGCGCAGCAGGCGCGTGGTTTCCTTATCGTAGATTCTCGTCCTGATGACGAGCCCGGCGCGGCGCGCGTCCACTTCGCGCACGTAGATCAGCTTTCGATTCTCCAGCGGGCGATAGATGATCCAGCTTCCCGCGGGCGCGAGTGACTCGATCCCAGGGCAGGGGCGCGACTTCGGTCTGGGCTGGCGACCGGGCGGCGTTCCGGGAATCCAGATCCGGCATTCCCCTTCACTGGGGAGGTGTCCGGGTGGGACGCCGAGCGTAGCGGCGCTGCTGGGTCCTCGGTTTGTTTCGGCCTCCCCTCCCCGGACGTCGGGGTTGGGATCGAGAATGATCGTTCTGGTCCTATGCATACAAGCGCCGGCGGCCAACAGACCGGCCAAGCCTGATACGAGCACGACGCTACGCATACGCCCTCCTCCGAAATGGTCGGCCCAAATTTAGTATTTCCCGTCGGGAGCGTGGGACCGACTAGAGGCGCTCGGCGAGCCGAGCTCGGATCGCGCGGGCGCGCGCCTGCAGCGCCTTGCTCGACGATTGCGCGAACGCTTCGAGATGCAGTAAGACGACCGGCAGCAGTTTCGCCTTCCGTTCAGACAGTGTCGCCAGGCTATCCAGCGCCCATGCACGGACGAACGTTTGAGGGAACGCCACGTTCTCGAGCAGAATTCGCTCCATTCGCTTCGACTCGGCCGCCGTCCAGCGAAACAGTGGTAAGGCGCGTACGATCTGCAGGCGGATCTCCCACTTGTCGCTCTCCGCCAGCGGGCCGATGAACACCTTCTTGTAGGGCGCGACCCATTCGGGATGCTCGTGTGCCAGCTTTTCCAGCAGATCGAGTGCGCGTTGTGCGACGAGCCAATCCTCATCGGCGGTGAGGGCAGCCAGCGTTTTGACCCGCGAGGGCCGTTGTTCGATGAGGGCTCGGACGCGCCACGAATCGGCGATGCTGCGCCGATCCCCGCCGCTGAGGAGGTCACGGAATTCAGTCTGAGCTTTCATTGGCGGTTCGAGCCGGTTAGTTTCGTTTATCTGTTGCGTCTGCTGCGTCTGCTGCGTCTGCGGACCAGTATTATGGTGGCTGTAGCTCAATTGGTTAGAGCGCCGGACTGTGGCTCCGGAGGTTGCGGGTTCAATCCCCGTCAGCCACCCTGACACCAGATGGACGCCGCACTCGCTCAGTGCGGCGTTTTTCATGTGCGGTTGATGCACGGGTGTGACACTCTTCGCGAAAGCCCACCCCTCGAGTCACGACGCAATCCGTTATGCGGCAATCGGTTCCTCGCTACGCTGTTGGCGCGGGAGATGCGGCGCGTTTCACACTGGTTCGTCATCAAAGTGGCCGCCCCGGACCGACCCCCTCAGGAGCCGCTGATGCCCAAGTCCCACTATTCCCTCGTCTGCGCAGTCGCGCTCGGCGCGTGCGCGATCCTCCTGGTGCTGCTGCACGCGTGCGGAGGAGTCGACCAGCCCACAACGTCGATCCAGGCGCGAACTGTGGGGGGGATCAACACAGGAAAAATCGCGCTGTCGTATGTGTGCGACAACAAGTTTCTGGCGACGAACGCAAACCCGTCTCCGGTGACCGTGACCTACACGGTCGTCAACACCGCCGAGCAGGGCACGTTAAACCTTCCCGAGAAGCCGAAGGGCGCCGCCCCGAGTCAGACCGAATTCACTACCCAGAACACGGGCACCGTGGAGCTCTACTTCGGAATCACACTCGTCGCCCAGCAGGCAAACAACGGCGTGCCATGCTCGCCGACGCCGCCCCCACCTCCGCCCCCACCGCCCCCTCCCCCGCCCCCGCCTCCCGAGGCGGTCGTCGGTCAGTGGTCGGCAGTCCTAGCTGCGCCGATCGTGCAGCTGCACCTTCACCTGAACCTCGACGGCACAGTTCTGAGCTGGGGCCATGACGGCGACCCACAGGTCTGGAACCCGGTTACCGGTACCTTCACTCCCGTGCCCAGTCCCTCGTTGATGTTCTGCGCGGGTCACAACTTCCTCCCCGACGGGCGCCTGCTCGTGGCTGGGGGACACATTACCGATGGGCATGGTTTGCCGAATACCAACGTGTTCAGCGTCGGGACGGGCTGGCAGGCCGGGGCGGCCATGGCTAAAGGGCGGTGGTATCCGACGAATACCACGCTCCCCAATGGCGAAGTGGTGACCATCGCCGGAACGGACGAAGGCGGAGCGAACGTCACAATACCTGAGGTCTGGAACGGCAACAGTTGGCGCCAGCTCACCACGGCGAGCTTGAGTCTACCGTACTATCCGCGATCGTTCGTCGCGCCTGATGGACGGGTGTTCTACGCCGGCGAGCAGCAGCAGTCGCGGTATCTCGACGTCACCGGTACGGGTACCTGGACCAACGGCCCGCTGCGGCAGTTTGGCACGCGCGATTACGGATCAGCGGTGATGTACGAGCCTGGCAAGATCCTCTACGTGGGCGGGGGGCCACCGACCAACACTGCCGAGATCATCGACCTGAACCAGCCGAGTCCGGCATGGGCGTTTACCGGTTCTATGGCGTTCGCTCGCCGTCAGATGAACGCCACGGTGCTGCCTGACGGCAAGGTGCTCGTGACCGGCGGTACCAGTTCCGGCGGGTTCAACGACCCCGCGGGCGCCGTCCACGCTGCGGAGATGTGGGATCCCGCCACGGGGACATGGACGACGATGGCGAGCAACGCAGTCACCCGGATCTATCACTCGACCACGTTGCTGCTGCCGGATGCGCGGGTGCTACACACCGGCAGCGGTGACGCCGGCGGCGCCGTGGACGAGCTGAACTATGAGATTTACTCGCCGCCTTATCTGTTCAAGGGCGCGCGACCGACCATCACAGGCACGACGCCCCCAGTCGTGGGGTACGGCCAGTCGCTGAACGTCGATACGCCGGACGGCGCCAGCATCACGAAGGTGACGTTTATTCGGTTCGGTTCGGTGACGCACGCGTTCGACGCGGGCACGCGATTGGTGCCGCTGAGCTTCTCGCAGGTGAGCGGCGGTCTCTCGGTGGTGCTTCCCGCGAGCGGCAACATTGCTCCGCCCGGGCCGTACATGCTGTTTCTCGTGAACAGCAGCGGCGTTCCTTCAGTCAGCAGGATCATCCGCTTGCAGTGATCGAACGGGGGGGGCCAGGGCCAAGGGCTCGAGCGCCCCTCTCAGCTATATTCGCGGTGTGCTGGGTCTTTCCTTCTCAGGCGGGGTTGACGGCGCAGCCGTCGGCCTCCAACAATCCTTGTGCTGCCACTCCGTCGTTGCAGCGCTCTTCATCGCGTTTGGGGCCCCGGGACTCACGGGTTGGTGACAAAGCGGGCACACGAAGTCGACGGCCATCGCAGACTCCGGACAAGGTTGTGGTGGGGGCGCTTCTTGAAGACGCATGTCGGAGCGCCGAAGTAACTGTGTAGGTGTTGCCCTACGACAACATCTCAGTCCGCTCCATGGGGGTTTTCTGAGCGAGAACGATGTGATCATCCGCGTGCAAAACCTCGTCAGGACTTTTGGCACCGTAACAGCGGTGAGCAACGTCACCTTCGAGGTGCGCCGGGGCGAAACGTTCGCGTTCCTCGGCCCCAACGGCGCCGGCAAGACGACCACGATCAAGATGCTGACCACTGTGCTCCGCCCGACCAGCGGCACGCTCGAGCTCGACGGGCTGAATCCTGTCACGGAGAGCACGGAGGTCCGGAAGCGCTTCGGCGTCGTGTTTCAGGATCCGAGCCTGGATAGCGAGCTGACCGCCTGGGAGAACGTGGACATCCACGGCGTGCTCTATCACGTCCCGCGCCGGGTCCGCCGCGAGCGCGCCGAGGCGCTGCTCAAGCTGTTCGAGCTGTGGGACCGGCGGAACGATCTCGTGAAGACGTTTTCCGGTGGGATGAGACGCCGGCTCGAGATTGCGCGGGGGCTCCTGCACACGCCCAAGGTGTTGTTTCTGGACGAGCCGACCCAGGGGCTCGATCCGCAGAGTCGCAATCAGATGTGGACCATCGTCAAGAACCTGAATTCGACTGAAGGAGTGACGGTGTTTCTCACCACGCACTACATGGACGAGGCCGATCGCGTGGCCGACCGGATCGCGATCATCGATCACGGCCGCATCGTCGCGACGGGCTCGTCCGCGGAGCTCAAGCAGCAGACCCGCGCCGACTCGCTCGAGGGCGCATTCCTCAAGCTGACCGGGACGACGATCCGGGACGAGGCGTTTAGCGCCGCGGACCAAATGCGACAGTTCGCGCGATTCGTGAGGAGATAGCCGTGGGCGTCGTGTACATCCTGTGGCTGAGAGAGCTCAAGAAGTATTTGCGCTCGCGCGTCCAGATCGTCGCTTCGCTGGGTGCACCTCTCATGTACCTCGGTGTGCTGGGGTTCGGCCTCGGGCCGGTGTTTCGGCGCGCTGGGGAGGGGAGCTATCTCCAGTTCATGGCGCCGGGGGTCATCGGGATGACGGTGCTCTTCACCGCGATGTTCTCGGGAATCGCGATGCTGTGGGACCGCCAGTTCGGCTTCCTAAAGGAAACGCTGGTCGCGCCGGTGCCGCGCGTGCAGATCATGATGGGCCGCACACTCGGTGGGGCGACCGTGGCGGTGTTGCAGGGAGCCCTGATCTTCGTAGCGACGCTCGTGGCCGGATTCCGGCCGGTGAGCCTGCTGGCGATCCCCGTGGCGTTTCTGGTCATCGCGTTGATCGCGATCGTCTTCGCCGCGCTCGCCACGGCGATCGGATCGAGCCTCAAGGAGATGCAGGGCTTTCAGATGGTGATGAATTTTTTTGTGATGCCGTTGTGGTTCTTGTCCGGCGCGCTATACCCATTGCAGGGACTTCCCGCCGCCTTGGCGGTGCTGACGCGTATCGACCCGCTCACGTATGGTGTGGATGGCGTGAGAGGCACCATGCTTGGCACGTCACATTTCGGTGTCGCACTGGACGTCGGTGTCCTGCTGGCAGTAGGCGCCTTGTTCGTGGCTGCGGGCGCG
>Ga0209157_1003468_pt1 | contig 12106 bp, 8 predicted proteins | sample GraSoiAngelo_135_FD_185892 | JGI IMG/M metagenome (GOLD analysis project Ga0209157, IMG submission 185892) | Grasslands soil microbial communities from the Angelo Coastal Reserve, California, USA - 14_0929_05_40cm (SPAdes) (version 2) | ecosystem: Environmental > Terrestrial > Soil > Grasslands ... | reverse complement strand
CGAGGCGTAGATCGACGCGGACCCGGTCGCCGGAGCGCTGCACTCCACCCTCGAGGTATGCCGCCACATGCAACGCGGCGCCGATCTCACGCGGCGTCGTGCCTGTGCGCTTCATCTGCACGACCGCGCCGTGCGAGGGCACGCGCAACGCGCTAATGCGCCCGAGATCCGTGATGAGCGCTTCGGTCATCCCGTCCGCGAACCAGGACTGCAGTGAGTCGCCGGAGAAGTTCTCGATGGGCAACACGGCTAACGAGCGGTTGGCCGGCGTCGTGGGACGCGGCCAGAGCAGGCTCCCAACGCCCAGCCCGAGCGTCGCAAGTGCCACCACACCAGCCCAGGCGAGCCAGGTCCGCCGCCGCGCATTGTTGAGAAGAGAGCCCACGAGCTGCACCGGGGTAGCCGTCTCTCGGGCCCGAATGGCCGCGAGCAGAGCTTTGGTTTCGGCGGCCGGCTCGGTCTCCAGGTCCGCGGCGAGGCGCTTCGCGAAGTCATCGAAGATCTGGACCGCCGCAGCCCGATCGCCCGACCGATCGAGCAACGTAATGAGCCGGCGAACCGCGTCTTCGTCGTGCGGGGCCAACTGCGATGCGCGCCGCGCCCACGCGACCGCCCCCGCGAAATCGCCGCCGGCCTCGGCCTGCTCCACGAGGCGTCGCGCACAGTGCGTGGCGTCGCGTTGCCGGCGGGACCGCTCCTCGTCCAGCCAGCGCTCGAAATCCGCCGCGCCCGAGATGAAGAACCCTTCGAGCAGGGGACCGCGGTACAGCTCGAGTGCCGCGGCGTACTGTTCCTGCGCGACGGCACGATCGAACGCCGCAACGTCGGTCCAGAGTAATCCCGAGTCGAGCCCGATGTCATCGTCGCCACGAGTCACGACCACGTCCGCGCCGAGTGCCGTCCGGAGCACATGCAAGGCCTGGCGGAGTGCCGCACGGGCGTGCTCCTGGTCCAACTCAGGCCAGAAGAGCGCGAGCAACGTGTCGCGGCGATGGAGCTCGCGTCCGCTGGAAGCAGCGAGATAGGCGAGTAAGGCAAGGCGACGAGGTCGGGTGATGAGGCTCTTGACCTCGTGTCCAGCAGCATCGGTGAGCTGCAGAGTCCCGAACATCCGGAACTCGATCATGCAGGACCCTCCTCCCTCGACCGTCACCGGAGGCGGTGACACTCCCGTCACGAGGGGGTGATGCTGGCGCGTGAGTTTGTCTGCGTCGGGCGGCTCAAAGTAGCCGCCCCCACACACGCAGGCAAACCTTCACCGGAGGCACTCATGATTTCCGAGCGCAAAACCATCATCACCGTCGTCATTGCCGCGCTAGCGGTCGCGTGCGAGCCCACACACCCGTTTGCGACACCCACCGCAGACGTGGTCAGCGACGCTCAACCAGAATGGTCGGCGTGGACGACGCCCGTCAATCTGGGCCCGGTCGTCAATTCGACGTCGAACGATCAGCATCCCTCGATTTCCAAGGACGGGCTCAGTCTCTACTTCATCTCGAATCGTCCAGGGGGCTATGGCGGGAACGACATCTGGGTCACCCAGCGCGCGAGCGTCGATGATCCGTGGGGGCCGCCGCAGAATCTCGGCCCAGCGGTCAATACCGCATTCAACGACTTCGCACCCAACCTCACCATCGACGGGCATCGCCTGTACATGAACAGCGATCGGCCGGGTCTGTGCGGCGGCAGCGATCTGTACGTGGCGCGGCGTCAAGACAAGCGCGACGACTTCAGCTGGGGGGAGCCGGAGAATCTCGGTTGCGGAGTGAATACGGCATACGGGGAGTTCGGTCCCACGTTCTTCGAGGACGACGCCAATCACCGCCAGGTGTTGTACTTCACGAGCCAGAATCGGCCCGATGGGCTGGGCGACTTCGACGTGTACGTCAGCACTCGGAGCAGCGACGAGGACGCGTGGGGGCCGGGCACCAACGTGACCGAGTTGAACGGATGCTGCCGGGATACCCGTACGGCGATCTCTCGCGACGGCCTCGAACTGTTTCTGTCATCCGACGTCACCGGCCGTCCCGGCGGCATCGGAGGTCAGGATCTGTGGGTCTCCACGCGTGCCACAACCTCCGACCCGTGGTCGACCCCGGCGAACCTCGGTCCAACCGTGAATACGACGTTCTTTGACGGTGCACCCGCCTTGTCATTTGATGGAACGACTCTCTACTTCTTCTCCACTCGTCCCGGCGGGTTTGGTCTTAACGATCTGTATGTGACGACCCGGAGCCGTCTGCGGGGGCCGCAAGTAGCGTTGCACGCCTATCGCTAGGATCCCGGGCGGGCGCTGTGACCGCCCACCGTCTCGGCTTGAGGGCGCTTATATTTCGGCGCCCTCATCCGAGAAGTGGAATGACGACCTCCGTTCGCGACCTGCAAGAACGCAGCCTCGGCGCGACGCTGCGCCGCGACGCATGGTGGATCGCCCCCGCGCTCACGGCGCTGGTCCTCGGCAGCTTCGCCGTCTACGCGACATGGGCGGCCTGGGTCAACGTCAACTACGAGTGGGGCCCGTACCTGTCGCCGTTCTACTCGCCGCTGATCCAGACCTCCTGGTGGCCCCTGTCCCCCGCATTTCTGATTCTGATTTTCCCCGGCGGATTCCGAGCGACCTGCTACTACTACCGCAAGGCGTACTACCGGGCGTTTTTCCTCGATCCGGTAGCCTGTGGCGTCGGCGAGCCGCGACACGGTTACAACGGTGAAACCAGATTCCCGTTCATTCTCCAGAACGTGCACCGCTGGTTCATGTACGCGGCGGTGGTGTTCATCTTCATTCTCTCGTACGACGTTTTTCGGGCAACACGCTGGCCCGTAACTGGCGGTGCCGGTACGCAGTTTGGCATCGGTGTGGGCACGCTCGTCATGCTGGTCAACGTCATCCTGCTTGCGTGCTACACATTCGGGTGCCACTCGCTGCGCCACCTGATCGGCGGGCAGGTCGACTGCTTCTCGTGTGCGCGCGGCGGCAACACACGGTTTCAAGCGTGGCGAGGGGTCAGCGCGCTCAACCGCCATCACATGCTCTTCGCCTGGTGCTCGCTGTTTTCGGTGGCGCTGACCGACGTCTACATCCGCCTCTGCGCGATGGGCGTCATCCACGACGTGCGACTGTTCTAGTGGCGGCCTCAGACCTGCGTAGCCACAGCTACGACGTCGTGGTGATCGGCGCGGGCGGTGCAGGGTTGCGCGCCGCCATCGAAGCCAGTGCGCAGAAGGCCAAAGTCGCGCTCGTTTGCAAATCGCTGCTCGGCAAGGCCCACACCGTCATGGCCGAGGGCGGTGCCGCGGCGGCGCTCGGCAATGTGATGGGCGAGGACAATTGGCGCGTCCATTTCCGCGACACAATGCGCGGCGGCAAGATGCACAACAATTGGCGCATGGCGCAGATCCACGCGCAGGAAGCTCCTGCCCGCATCAACGAGCTCGAGGCGTGGGGCGCGCTGTTCGATCGGACGCCCGATGGCCGCATCAACCAGCGGCCGTTCGGCGGTCACACCTATAGCCGCCTCGCGCACGTCGGCGACCGCACCGGTCTCGAGATGATTCGCGTCCTCCAGGACAAGAGCGTGCATTCCGGCATCGACGTGCACATGGAGTGCACGATCGTGAAGCTGTTTGTCGTCGGGGGCAAAATTGCTGGCGCGCTGGGTTACTTCCGCGAGACAGGCAGGTTCGTGCTGTTCAAGACCGGTGCGATCGTGCTCGCCACGGGCGGCATCGGCAAAGCGTGGCAGATCACCAGCAACTCGTGGGAGTACACAGGCGACGGCCACGCGCTCGCCTACGAGGCCGGCGCCGAGCTGATCGACATGGAGTTCGTGCAGTTCCATCCGACCGGGATGGTCTGGCCGCCCAGTGTGCGCGGCATTCTGGTAACCGAAGGCGTGCGTGGTGAAGGCGGGGTCTTGAAGAACTCGCAGGGCGAGCGGTTCATGTTCCGCTACATGCCCGACATGTTCAAAGGTGATTTCGCGGAGACCGAAGCGGAGTCCGACGCCTGGGTGAAAGGCGATCGCAAGAAGAATCGCCGGCCGCCCGAGCTGCTGACGCGCGATGTCGTGTCGAAGGCGATCGTCAAAGAGATCGCCGAAGGGCGGGGCACCGAGCACGGCGGCGTGCTCCTGGATATCGCGTCGAAGCAAAGCGCCGACCTCATCAAGAAGAAACTCCCCAGCATGTATCACCAGTTCAAAGAGTTGGCGCAGGTCGACATTACCAAGGACCCCATGGAGATCGGGCCGACGACGCACTACATGATGGGGGGGGTCAAAGTCGACGCGGAGACACAGGAATCGACCGTGCCCGGGCTCTACGCCGCCGGTGAAGTCGGCGGCGGGATGCACGGCGCCAACCGGCTCGGCGGCAATTCGCTCAGCGACTTACTCGTCTTCGGTCGCCGTGCAGGCCAGTACGCGGCCGAAAAGCGCGGCACGCCGCCGCGCATCCCGGATGCCGATGTGGATATCGCGATGCAGGAAGCGCTCGCACCGTTCGATCGCGCGGATGGCGAGAATCCTTTCGCCGCGCAGTCGGCGTTACAGGCGGTGATGCAACGGCATGCCGGGATCATCCGCGATCGGCAGGGTCTCGAGACCGCGCTGGCGGAGCTCGACAAGCTCAAGGTTCGGGCGCTCGAGGCCGGAGTCACGGGCAGTCGCGAGTATAACCCCGGATGGCACACGGCGATCGACTTGCGCTCGCTGCTCGTGGTCTCCGAGGCCACCGCGCGGGCCGCGCTCGAGCGGACCGAGAGCCGGGGCGCCCACACGCGCAGCGACTATCCCGATTCAGACGAGAAACAGGCGCGCGAGCAGATCGTGATCAAGAAAGAAGGCGCGCGTATGACGGTGCGGCGGGAGACACAGCCGCCGCTTCCGGCGGATCTCATGACGCTCATTAAGGAAGGGAAATAATCGTGACTGAGCAGCGCCGGTTGCGGCTGTTCCGCGGCACACGCGAGCGCGGCGAGCTGAAGGAGTACCAGGTCGCCGCGGGCGAGGGGATGGTCGTGCTCGACGCGGTGCACATGATCCAGGCCGAGCAGGCGCCCGATCTCGCGGTGCGCTGGAACTGCAAGGCGGGGAAGTGCGGCTCGTGCTCCGCGGAGATCAACGGCAAGCCGAAGCTGATGTGTATGACGCGGATGTCCGACTACGCGCCTGACGAGACGATCACGGTCACGCCGATGAAAGCGTTCCCGGTGATCAAGGATCTCGTCACCGATGTGTCATGGAATTACGAGGTCAACAAGCGCATTCCGGCCTTCCAGCCGCGGAAGCCCGACGCGCCGGACGGCACGTGGCGGATGTATCAGTTCGAAGTCGAGCGGCCGCAGGAATTCCGCAAATGCATCGAGTGCTTCCTGTGCCAGGACGTGTGCCATGTGCTGCGCACGCACGAGAAGCACGAGCAGTTCATGGGGCCGGCGATGCTGGTGCGTGCCGCGGTCTACGAGATGCATCCACTCGACGCAGCGGATCGCCGCGACTACCTGCGTCACGATGGTGGCATCGGCTACTGCAACATCACGAAGTGCTGCACCGAGGTGTGTCCCGAATCGATCACGATCACCGATAACGCGATTATTCCGCTGAAAGAACGCGTCGTGGATGCGAACTACGATCCCCTCGCCGCGTTGTGGAGAAAGGTCACCGGTAAGGCCCCTTGACGTGAGGCGCCGCGACTTCGTTCAGACGATGACGGCCCTCGCGGCTCTTCCCAGGCAGGGCAACTGGAAGAGCTGGCGTGTGAACGGTTCGCGCGTCAACCAGCATCTCGCAGACCTCTCCAAATTCGGCGCCAACCCGCAGTGCGGCGTGAGCCGCGTGGCGTTCAGCGACGCCGACATCGCCGGCCGGCGCTTCATGATGGATCTGATGCGAGCAGTCGGGCTCGCCGCGAGCATCGACCCCGCCGGAAACATTTTCGGCGTTCGCGCCGGGTCTCGCCCCTCCGCGCTCCCGCTCCTGTTCGGTTCGCACATCGACTCGGTGCCGGAAGGCGGCAACTACGACGGCGACGTCGGATCCTGCTCCGCGATCGAGGTCGCCCATACCCTCCTCGAACGCGGCTACCGGAACCGTCATCCCCTGCATGTCGTGATTTGGTGCGATGAAGAAAGCGGCCTCACCGGGAGCCGCGGTTTCATCGGCGACCTGCCCCCGGACGAAATCGCACGGCCCGGGCGCGACGGGGTCCTCCTGGCGGACAAGATCCGCCGCATCGACGGAGATCCGGCGCGGATCGCCGAGGCCCGCCATGGCCCCGGCTCCATCGCCGCGTACGTCGAGCTGCACATCGAGCAGGGCGGGATTCTCGACGAGCGCGGCATCAACATCGGCATCGTGGAAGGCATCGTCGGCATTCATCACTATGACGTCACGCTGCGGGGCTTCGCGAATCACGCCGGCACCACGCCGATGGACCGGCGCCAGAACGCGATGCTGGCCGCCGCCGAGCTGGTGTTGATCGTCGATCGCGTGGTGCGCTCGGTTGAAGGACGCCAGGTGGGCACCGTGGGACGGCTGCTCGTGAAGCCCGGCGCTCCCAATGTCATCCCCGGACAGGTCGACTTGACCGTCGAGCTGCGCGATCTCTCGACCGAGAAGATCGAGCGGCTGTGGACCCAGATTCACGAAGCGACGCTCGCCAGCGCCAAGAAGTACGGCGTGACGCTCGACTACACACTCCAGCATACCAATCTCCCGGCGCTCTCTGCTCCGGCGGTTCGCACCGTGATTGCGGACGCGGTGCAAGGTCTGGGATTGTCGAGCCAGGTGATGCCCAGTGGCGCGGGCCATGATGCCCAGGATCTGGCGCGCATCGGGCCGATGGGAATGATCTTCGTTCCCTCCGTCAACGGCATCAGCCATTCGCCGCTCGAGCTCACTCGTCCCGATGACGTCACGAACGGCGCCAACGTGTTGTTGCAAACAGTGCTCCGCTTGGATCAAACATGAGTTCCCCCTCTCCGTACACGGAGAGGGGGCCAGGGGGTGAGGCGCCGACGGTGGTCGTCGTGGGCGCCGGTTTCGGCGGGCTCCGTGTCGCCAGGGCTCTGCGGCGCGCACCGGTGCAGGTCGTGCTGCTCGACCGCAACAACTATCACCTGTTCCAGCCGTTGCTGTACCAGGTCGCGACCGCCGGCCTGGAGCCGGAGGAGATCGCGCGGCCGGTGCGCGCGATTTTGCGCGGGCAGCAGAACTTCGATTTTCGCCTGGCCCTCGTGACGCGAGTCGATTTGGCCTCGCGCCGGCTCGAGACGAATGCGGGCCCCATTGCCTACGATCTTCTGGTCCTCGCACCCGGCGGCGAGACCAACTTCTTTGGTCTGGACACCGTGCAGCGGCACGGCCTGGGACTCAAGGACATCCCCGACGCCATCGCGATCCGCAATCACGTGCTGACGTGCTTCGAGAACGCGATGCTCGAGCCTGATGCCGAAAAGCGACGCGCCCTGCTCACGTTCATCGTTGTCGGCGGCGGACCGACGGGCGTGGAGATGGCGGGCGCGCTGTCCGAGCTGATCCGGCTCGTGCTCGTCAAGGACTACCCGCGGCTCAATATCAAGGACGTCCGTATTCTGCTGCTCGAGGCAACCGACAAGCTCCTCGCGACAATGCCCGAGCGACTGCGCGAGGCGGCAGGGAAGACGTTGTGGCGCAAATACGTGGAGGTGCGCTTCGGCGCCACGGTGGCGGATTACGACCGCACGCAAATCCGTCTGAAGAGCGGGGAGATCATCCCCGCGCAGACCGTGATCTGGGCCGCAGGCGTCCGCGCGGCCTCGCTCGCAACCACGCTGGGCCTCAGCGCCGCGCGCCAGGGCCGGATTCCGGTCGAGCCGACTCTGCAACTGGCCGGACATCCAGAGGTCTTCATCATCGGGGATGCGGCGTATCGCGAGCAGGACGGCGAGCCGCTGCCGATGGTCGCACCGGTCGCGATTCAGATGGGGCAGGCGGTCGCCCGCAACATCGCGCGCCAGATTCAGGGCAAGCCGCTCGAGCCGTTCCGCTATCGCGATCAGGGCACCCTGGCGACGATCGGCCGCAATGCGGCCGTCGCGAACGTCTACGGGATCCAGGCGCGTGGCTTCGTGGCGTGGGTGATGTGGTTGGGGATTCACATCATTCAACTGATCGGCTTCCGCAACAAGCTCTTGGTGCTGATCAACTGGGCGTGGGACTATTTCTTCTACGAGCGCGCCGCCCGCCTGATCACGCGCGATTGAGCCTGGCGCACCAGGCCGCTCCAACCGCAATCGAGGCACCAGCGGTGCTCAATGATGGGTAATAGCAGAGCGGGCACACCCGCTTCACCGGCAGCAGGACATAGACGAACGTCAGCACGATCGCGGCGCGCAGCAACACGGTCGCAAACAGCACGAACACCACGAGCATCAGGCCGCCTTCTCGCGCACGAACGCGACAATCCGCCGTTCGACCTCGGCCAGCTCGACCGGTTTCACGAGCACGCGATCGCGCGGCACCTCGGCGAGCCCGCGTCCCGCGAGATGCGTGATATCGCCCGAGAGGAACAGCAGGCGTTCGGCAAGCTCCGGTCGCTGCTCTTGGAGATGCTGATAAAACTCCGAGCCATCCATCCGCGGCATCCGCAGGTCGGCAAGAATGACCTGGGGCTCGAAGCCTTCGGCCAACCGCTCGAGCGCCGCCAGCCCATCAGCCGCCTCTTTGATTTCGGCGCCGCGCTTCGCGAGGAAGCGCGCCATCGGCCGGCGCACCAATTCCTCATCGTCCACCAGCAGGATGCGAATACCGCTGAGGGTTCCCGCCGAGGGGGCGGGGGGGGCCGCCGACGCCGCCTGCGGCGCCGCCGCCGGCGCCGTGGGGACGGGCACGCGCGCACTCGGCAGCCAGACGAGAAAGCGTGCTCCCGACTCAGCATGCTTCACCAAATCGAGCTCCCCCTCCGCTTCTCGCACGAGCTGACGGGAGATGTAGAGTCCCAGGCCGGTACCGCGCACCCCTTTGGTGCTCGCGAAGGGGTGAAATAGCCGCGGCACGATCTCGGGCGCCACCCCGGGCCCGTTGTCGGTGACGGTGACGCACACCCGTCCACCGGTGTCATCCGTGAAGGAATCGACGATGAGCCGGCGGGGAGGCGTCACGCTGCGCAGGGCATCGAGCGCGTTGCTCAGCAGATTGACGATGACCTGCTCGAGACGATTGGCATCCCCCACGACCGTCGGCAACTCGGGATCGAGCCGTCCTTCAATGGAGATCTCGTCGATACTGAACCGGTAGGAGACGAGATCGATGGCGCTGCGCACGACATCGTTCATGTTCACGGTCGCCGAGCGCTTCTCGCCCGCGCGCACGAAGCGGAGCAGCCCGCGCAACAGCTTCGCCGCCCGTTGCGCCTGCCGCAGGATGCTCTGCATCTCGTTCCGCTGCTCGGCGGGAAGGTTCGCGTCGGCGAGACGCAGCTCGGCGTGACTGGCGATCGCCATCAGCGGGTTGTTGACCTCGTGCGCCACGCCGCCGAGCAGCTCGCCTGCCGCCGCAAACCGTCCCTGTTCCTCGGCGCGATCGCGCAGCACGCGCGTCATCTGATTGAAGTGCGCCGCGATGTTCCCGAGCTCATCCTCGCGATCGACGGAGACCTGCGTGGTGAGATCCCCCGCCGCCACCTGCCGAATACCGCTGCCGAGCGCGTTTAGGGGACTCCAGAAGCGGCGTCGCAAGATGAACAGCGCGATCGGCAACAACACCGCACCGACCACCAGCACGATAATCGCCGTGGTGGAGCCGAGACTTCCGGTGAGCGCGAGCGTGAGCGCCGCTCCATAGACCATCGCGGCGATGATGACGACCGCCATCAGCAGTCGCAGACTCCACGTCATACGATCAAAATGCCTCTAGACGGATTGATTTGCACGGCCTAATCTCCCGGTTCTTCCGACAGCCAAGGTAGCAGCCGATGCGTGCAGCGTCCGTCTTCGTGACAATCGGTGTTCTCGGCGTCGTCGCGTGCTCCCGGGCCGCGGCGCCCGCCCATCAAGCCCAGGTCCCCAGGCCGGTGCAGCAAGATACGGCTCACGCCGCAGCGGGCCGTCAGCAGGCGCCTGACGCGGCTGCCCCCAAACCCTACAACCAGGTCATCACCGCCGGCGCGACCACGGACGCCGGAGTCTTCATCCTGCACCGCAGCGGCGAGAAACTGTTCTACGAGATCCCCAAGGCGATGTTCGGCCGCCAGTTCCTGCTCGTCGCCGACCAGCGCGGCACGATCCGTGGCGTGCGGTACGCGGGCGAAGAGATCAGCAATCGCATCGTCGTGTGGGAGCGGATGGGGAACAAGGCCTTCCTGAGGATCGTGTCGTACGCGATGCGCGCCGACAGCACGCAACCGGTCGCGCGGGCCGTGCGGCTGTCGAACATCGCACCGATCATCATGAGCTTCGATGTCGCCTCCTGGCACCTGCCCGACAGCAGTGCGGTCATCGAGGTGACCAAGCTCTTTACGACCGACGTCGCGGAGCTGAACCTGCGCCAGTCGGGCCTCCGCATCCGCCGCATGGATCCGGCACGATCGGTGATCGATCGCGCTCGCTCGTTCCCGCGCAACGTCGAAGTGAGTGCGCTCCAGACCTTCGAAGTGGACTCGGTGCCCGGTCCCTTCGGCAGCCCGCCCAATCGCTCGCTCAACTCGATCACGATGCTGATGAACTACTCGATGGTCCTGCTGCCCGACCAACCGATGCTGGCCCGCCTGTGCGACGATCGCGTGGGCTACTTCAACATTGCATTCGAGAACTACGACGACGACCGCGTCTCTGGCCCGCGGCGCTGCTTCATCAAGCGGTTCCGGCTCGAGCCGAAGGATCCAAACGCCGCAGTCTCCGATCCCATTCAACCGATCGTGTGGTACATCGATCCCGCCACACCGGCGAAATGGGTTCCGTGGCTGATCAAGGGCGTAGAGATGTGGGAGCCGGTGTTCCGCGCCGCTGGGTTCAGCAACGCGATCACGGCAAAGGTTGCGCCCACTGATGACCCCAACTTCGACCTCGACGACGCGCGCAACTCGACGATTCGCTGGCTGCCATCCACGATCGAGAACGCCTACGGGCCGAGTGTCAGCGATCCGCGCTCGGGCGAGATCATGAACGCGAACATCGGCTTCTACCACAACATCACGAGCCTCGTCGAGGCGTGGTATTGGACGCAAGCCGGGGCCGCCGATGCGCGCGCCCGCACCCTGCCGTTCCCCGATTCGCTCATGGGCCTGATGGTGGCCTACGTCGCCACCCACGAAGTCGGTCACAGCCTCGGCCTGCGGCACAACATGGTGGCCTCGACCTACTACCCGGTGGACTCGCTGCGCAGTAAGTCGTTCACCTGCCGGATGCAGGGCACGAGCCCGTCGATCATGGACTACGCGCGATACAACTACGTGGCGCAACCTGGCGACAGCGCCTGTCTGATGCAGGGCATCGGACCGTACGATTACTTCGCGATCAACTGGGGATATCGTCGCATCCCGACGGCCACCTCGCCTGATGCCGAGCGTCCGATTCTCGATTCGCTCGCACGGCTGCAGGATTCGCAGCCATGGGACCGGTGGATCGGGGACGGTGAGGCGATCGATCCGCGCATCATCACGGAGGCGTTGGGCGATGATCCCGTGAAGGCGAGTGGCTACGGCGTGCGGAACATCCAGCGCCTCGTGCCAATGCTGATTCCCGCAACCACCACGAACACGCTCGACAACTACGATCGGCTCGACGACATGTACGGCGAGCTCATCAACCAGTGGGCGCGCGAAATGAACCACGTGGCGGTCGTCGTTGGTGGTGTGTACCAGTTCACCAAGTACGCCAGTCAGTCGGGCACCGTCTATCAGCCGGTGCCGCGGGCCAAACAGGCCGAGGCCGTGCAGTTCCTCAACGACAACGTCTTCACGACGCCCAGCTTTTTCTTTGATTCGGAAATCCTGCGGCGCATCGAGCCGACGGGGTTTGTCGAGCGCGTACGCGCGCGCCAGACGGCGATCCTGAATACGCTGTTCCAGGACGCGCGTCTATCACGGGTGGCCGAGCAGCAGGCCACGCAACCGAACGCGTATACGATTG
>Ga0209157_1003463_pt1 | contig 12111 bp, 8 predicted proteins | sample GraSoiAngelo_135_FD_185892 | JGI IMG/M metagenome (GOLD analysis project Ga0209157, IMG submission 185892) | Grasslands soil microbial communities from the Angelo Coastal Reserve, California, USA - 14_0929_05_40cm (SPAdes) (version 2) | ecosystem: Environmental > Terrestrial > Soil > Grasslands ... | reverse complement strand
GAGCAAACAAGCGGGATTGAAGGCGTCGTGGACGCGGCGCATGAGGTCGAAATCGGCGTCGGAGAAAAGAAGCGGCATCAGCTCGGACTTTTCCATGCCGATGCCGTGTTCGCCGGTGAGTGCGCCACCAACTTCCACGCAATAGCGGATGATTTCCGCGGAGGCTTGCATGGCATGTTCGAATTGCCCCCTATCGCGAGGATCGTAGAGAACGATGGGATGAAGGTTGCCGTCGCCGGCGTGGAAAATATTGCAAATGTCGAAACCATATCGCGCGCCGATTTGGCGGATGCGGCGAAGCGTTTGCGGAAGTTTGGTGCGAGGAATGACGCCGTCGAGAACATAGTTGCTGGGAGCGAGGCGGCCAAGAGCGCCAAAGGCGTTCTTGCGGCCTTTCCAGAGAAGTTCGCGTTCGGCGTTGTCGCGGGCAAGGCGGACTTCGCGGGCGTGGTGGGCGTTCGAAACTTCCCTGATGGCTCTAGCCTGAGCCGCGACGGCCTCCGCGAGGCCCTCGACTTCGAGGAGAAGAACCGCGGCGCTGTCCCGCGGGAAACCGGCGTGGACGAAGTCTTCGACGACACGGAGTGTCCAGCCATCGAGCATTTCGCAAGCCGCGGGAATGATGGCGCGCGCGGTAACGTCCACGACGGTTTCGGCGGCGTCGTCGACGGAATCGAAGATCGCGAGGAGCGTTTCGACGGCTTCGGGCTTGCGGGAGAGCTTCACGGTGATTTCGGTGACGAGCGCCAGCGTGCCTTCCGAACCGACCAAGATGCCGGTCAGGTCGTAGCCCGGAGCGTCACCTTGGGCGCTGCCGACCCGCACAACTTCGCCGTCGGGAAGGACCAGTTCGAGCGCGGTGACGTGATTGGTGGTGACGCCATAGGCGAGCGTGTGGGGACCACCGGCGTTTTCGGCGACGTTGCCGCCGATGGTGCAGGACTTTTGGCTGGAGGGATCTGGCGCGAAGTAAAGGCCGTGAGGTGCGGCGGCGAGGCTAAGATCGAAATTGACCACGCCGGGCTGGACGACGGCGCGCTGGTTCTGAGGGTCGAGGGAGAGAATGCGGTTCATGCGCGCAAAAACGATCATCACGCCGCCGGTGCGGGCGAGCGCTCCGCCGGAAAGACCGGTCCCGGCGCCACGGCCCACGATGGGGGCATTGTGCTTTCCGGTAAGTTTCACGATTTGCGAGACCTCTTGCGTCGTGGTGGGAAACACGACGATGTCGGGGCGGCCTTTCTCAACCGATCCGTCGTATTCGTAGAGAACGACATCTTCCGCTTGAAAAAGAACGGAGGAAGAGCCGAGAAAGTCTTCGAGATCGCGAAGAAGGCCAGAATCCATAGCGTTCGCCTTTTAACCGGATGCCGAAGGAACATTCTTCATGAGCTTCAAAGGCGATAGCCTCCTTTTTGACAAGGCACCTAGCTGAGGGCTGCAGCCCCGACCTCCTCAAATACGCGTATTTTAGGAGTAGCCTGCAAAATGCGCATCTCGCACTATAGTGAGATTTCCGGCAGCCGCGCAACGTGAAGTTGCAAGCGAGGTAAGCGAGTGTGTTAGTGTGAAGGCCCCCAGACCTCGGCTGAGGATAAACGGTGAAACCGAAGATTTTTGCGACCCCGCGAGAACAATCCTGCAGGAAAACTGCGACGCGGAGTATTGGGAGAAGCAGGAGCGTCCGCCGCGCGAGGAGGTGTTACGACGCGTAAAGGATAAAGAAGGGCTGATCTGCCTGCTGACGGAGAAAGTGAACGACGAATTGTTGCTGGCGGCCACGAAATTGAAGATCGCGGCGAACGTGGCGGTTGGTTTTGACAATATTGACGTGGCGGCGTGCACCAGGCGCGGAGTTATTGCAACCAACACGCCGGGAGTGCTTGACGAGACGACCGCGGACTTTGCGTGGACCTTGCTCATGGCGGTGGCGCGGCGGCTCGGCGAAGGTGACGCGCTGGCTCGGTCAGGCGACTGGAAAGGCTGGGATCTGGATCAACTGGTGGGAACGGATGTGTGGGGGAAAACGTTAGGGATCGTGGGATTCGGGCGCATCGGGAAGGCCATGGCCCGGCGGGCGAGCGGGTTTCGGATGAAAGTGATTTACACGGATGCGGTGCGTGCAACCGCCGAAGCGGAGCAAGAGTTACGTGCGGAGTATCGGGACATAAATGCCCTGCTGGCGGAGTCAGACTTCATCAGCATCCACACGCCGCTGCTGCCCGAAACGCGGGGGCTGTTCAACGCGGCGAAATTCGAGCGCATGAAGCGGACCGCGTTCCTAGTCAACACGTCGCGAGGGCCGGTGGTGGACGAGGCGGCGCTGGTGGCGGCGCTCGAGAGCGGAAAAATCGCGGGAGCGGCACTCGACGTATTTGAAAAAGAGCCGGCCATTCACTCCGGCTTGCATCGCCGGAACGTGGTGCTTGCGCCGCATATCGCGTCGGCTTCGCTCGAGACGCGTACAAGGATGGCGTGCATGGCGGCGGAAAACGTGATCGCGACTTTCGAGGGGCGACGTCCTGCAAACATTCTGAACCCCGAAGTACTGAAAGGATAAGCGAAAGCTGGGGTCATCCTTCCCATGGCGGACCTTAAACAAATTGCCCGCCAAATTCTTCACGAGACCCTGGCCGCGATCGATATCCCTGCAACGATGCAGAGGAAGCTGCGGCGGCAAGGCACGCGGATCGTGTGCGGCGAGAAGACACTTGACCTGAAGGATTTCGAAAAAATACGAGTGGTGGCGGTAGGGAAGGCAGCTCACGCCATGGTCGAAGGGCTGGTGTTTGCGCTTGCCCCCTTTGTGGGCTTTGCAGGGGCCGTGGCAGCTCCCTCGCTTCCAAAGAAGCCCGTGCCTGGCCTGAAGTATTTTGCGGCGGGACATCCCACGCCGAACGAGCAGAGCTGGAAAGCGGCGGAGGCCATTCTCGCTTTACTGCGAAAATGTGACGCAAAGACACTGGTGATTTTCCTGCTTTCGGGCGGCGGATCAGCGCTGATGGAACTGCCGCTCGATGCGAAGCAAACCTTGGAGGACGTGCAGCATTGGCACAAGGCGCTGGTGACTTGCGGGGCAAGCATCGATGAGATCAACACGGTGAGGAAGCATTTGTCGGCGGTGAAGGGCGGGCGGCTGGCGGCGACGGCTCCGGAGGCCACGAAAATCACGCTGGCGGTCAGCGATGTGCCCGTAGGAAAGGAATCCGCGCTGGCGTCGGGGCCAACGTTGCCGGACCCGACGACCGCTGCGGATGCGAAACGCGTCATGAAGGAATATGCGCTTGGCAACAAATTCCCGCTGGCCCTACAAAAATGGCTCAAAGACGAGAAAATGCCGGAAACGCCAAAACCCGGCGACGGGGCCTTCCGGAAATCGTCCTTTTCGCTGACACTGGGAATGGACGATTTGCTTCATCCGGCGCACCACGCGGCGGAAGCATTGGGTTTTGTGACGTGTTGCGATAACTCGACCGATGAATGGCCGGTCGAGAAAGCGGCGGAAGCGTTGCTGAGGCAGCTCGCGGAGTTGCGCGTGATGCATCGCGGGCGGCGCGTCGCTTTGATTGCCGATGGAGAAGTAAGCTCGCCGGTGACGGGAAACGGAATTGGGGGAAGGAATTCGGCGTTCGTGCTGGCTTGCGTGGAAAAAATCGCGGGAGAGAAGGTGGCGGTGCTGAGTGCGGGGACTGACGGGATTGACGGCAATAGCTCCGGGGCGGGCGCGGTGGCAAACGGCAGGACGCTCGAGCGTGCGAAGGAGGCGGGACTCGATCCGAGAGATTTCTTTGAGCGAAGCGATGCATTTACGTTTTTTTCGAGGCTGGGTGACGCGATCTTGACCGGGCGCACGGGAAATAATTTGCGGGATTTGCGGATACTGCTGGCTGACCGGTAGGAGAAAACATCCATGCAGAGGGCGCACCGCCTGGACAGCGGGAACACCGGGAAGAGAAGGAACACTGCCTGCAGAAAAGAAACGAAGGGCCTCGGTTTCGAATGGCCTAATCTTCATTTCTCATCTGGATAAATCATTTGCTCGAGGGCCTCGCTGGAGGAAGGCGCGTTTCGATGGCTTTGAGGCGCTCGTTCATTTCTTCAACCAGATGCTCCAGTTTATCCAGCCGCTCGAGCACCACATCGGAGTCGCCGGACTTCTCTGACGCCGAACCGGGTGCGCCGGCCGATTCGGCCGCTTCTGCGTTCGGAGGAGTGGGCTTGGTCGCGGGAGGCTTTCTCAGGCGGGCAAGCTGGCCCTTGATCATGGGAACCATCTCGATGCTGAGGTCGTCACTCTTGAGCAATGCCTCGAGGGCAGGCACGGCAATGGCATCACCGCGGCCCCCGAGAGAGAAGACCGCCGCCATGCGAACCGGGAAATTGGGTTCGCTGAGGTAGCCAGCAATTTGCTTGGTGATGTCCTGATTGTTTTTCTCCAGGCTGGCCAAACTGCGAATTGCGGCGGTGCGGGACGGAATGGGCTTGCCGGGTGCCGACCATTGTTCGAGAAGCGGCACAGCCTTGTCGTCGCCGAGCGGGCCAAGCGAGCGAAGCGCGGCATTCCGGAGATAGCCGTCCGGAGAATCGCCGGAGACCGCGGCTCCCAGAGTCGCGAGGGCATCGGGGGTTTTGAGCCGGCCGAGTGCCTGTAAGGCAGCCGCGCGAGCGCGATAGGAACTGTCGGCCTTGGCGATTTCGGTGAGTTTGGCCGGGATGGCGGAATCGTCCTTAAAGTTGCCGAGAGCAGCGACGATGCGATAGCGCACCCAGGGCTCGTTTGCAGAATCGAGCGCGTCGAGGAGCTGTTTGGATGCGGCAGGCGAGCCGATCTGACCGAGGGCGTCGGCAGCCGTGGCGCGGAGGCCCCAGAATTTGTCGTTGCGGAGGGCATTTCCAAGGGCGCTAACCACTTCGTCGTCGTTCTTGATTTTTTCAAGGGCGGAGACCGCGTCGGCACGATCGGCAAACTCACCGGCATTTTTCAACTGATAGAGCCATTCCTTCTTTTCTTTATGGAATTCGGTGGACTTGAGGACACGGTTGGCCTTGTCGAAGAGCACCATGAGGGGGGCGGAGTCGGAGGGCAGCGTGAAGACCTGCTCGGCTTTCGAAACGGTGATGGGATAGAGCCTCGGGCCGGAGGCAGTCGTGATTTCCACGTTCACAGGAACGTGGAAGATGCCGACGCGGCCCTCGACTTTTTGCGTTTGCTTCACGGTCAATTCGACTTGATGCTTGTCGTGGTCGTAGGAATAGCCCAAGTCAAATTTCGGGGCGCCGGCACCGTACAGCCATTGGCTGAAGAATTGATCCACATTGACGTGTGACGATTCTTCGATGGCTTTGGCGAGGTCGGCAGTAACGACGTTTTTGCCGCGATTGACCTCGAGGTAGCGCTTGAGCCCGCGATAAAAACCGTCGTCGCCAAGCTGATACCGCAGCATGTCGAGCACCCAGCCGCCTTTCGTGTAGGCGTTGCCGTCGAATTCGCTCGAATCATCAAAGTCGTAACGCACGATGGGCTTGTCGAACAGATTGGGCTGCGAGAACCATCCGCGTGAGCCCTCCCAACGCTCGTAGTCGGCCTGGTCCTTGCCGTAATGCGCTTCGGTCCAAACACCTTCCAGCAAAGTGGCGAAGCCTTCGTTGAGCCAAATGTCGCCCCAGTCCTTGCAGGTGACGAGATCGCCGAACCACTGGTGGCCAAGCTCGTGGGAGATAAGGTCGTCTTCGTCGGTGAGCATTTCGGCGGCGATTTTCGGGTGATTGAGAGAGCTGCTGGTGTTTGTGGTGGCGCTGGAATTCTCCATTCCGCCGGCGACAAAGTCATCGACCATGACCTGCGCGTATTTTTCCCAGGGGTATTGGACGCCGAGCTTCTTGCTGAACAGATCGATCATTGCCGGGGTACGGCTGTAGTTGACCGAAAGACGATCACCGCGGCCCTTCGGCGCGTAATAGGTCACCGGCAGACCGCGCCAGGAATCTTTGACTTCGTCAAATTCGCCGGCGACAACGGTGATGAGGTAGGTGGAGCTGGGGACGGTTTCGCGCCAGTCCCAGGTTTTCAGTCCCTTGCCGGCATCGGAAACGCTGATGAGCTTGCCATTCGAAACGGTCAGCCAGGACGCGGGAACGGTGAGGATGATTTCGGTGGTCAAACGGTCGTTGGGATAATCGTAGGTAGGCAGGTAGTAACGCGTATCTTCGGATTCGCCCTGCGTCCAGATTTGAATGGGACGGTCGGGATAGTCCTTGTCGGGAAGAATGAAGTACATGCCTTTGCTAGGTTTGCCTTCGTAGCGAATGGAGACGTCGAATTTCTCGCCCGCCTTGGCGGCAGCCGGAAGAGGAACGATCAGTTTCTCGGCAGTGGTTTCGAATTTCGCCGGGGATTGGTTCAAAGTGACCTTCTCGATGGTTAGGCCGACGGAGTCGAAAGCGATTTTGGTGGTGCCGTCGCGGAGAATGGAAAGGGTGTGGGTCACCTCGCCAAGAACTTTTTTGTGTTCAAGGTCGAAGCGCAGGGCGATCCGGGAATGCTCGAGATCGTAGCTGCGGGAACGAGCGTACGGCTCATCGCCGCGAACCGGCGACAGGGCGACGAAGACCGCCAGCAGCGAAGCCAGCAAAACAGCGGCGACGCGCGGGCAATTTGCAGCGCGAAGGGATTGCATGGTCATTCTTCTTGGCTCCTGTGAATCATATGTCCTCCCTGTTCGAGATGGCGGCCGAGATGGTTTCGGAAGCGACGAGCAGGTAATCCGTATCGAACGTTGAGATGGCCAACAAACTGAGCCTGGCCTCGGCGAGCGGCGAAGCCAACGCGGAAAGCACGCCGTTCTCGGTTAGCACAAAAGGGCCATGAACCTTGCGAACCCGCCAACTCGATTGCAGTTGTACTTCAGCGGGAACCAGGGACTGTTCGCAGACAATAGAAAGTTCGTCTCCCGTCCTTGGGATGGAAGAAAAAGGGCCTTGCGTTGCCCATGCGGGAGCAGGCGCAGTGGGTGCCAACCGGAATAGCGCGAACGGTCTGGGCAAGAGGGAGAGTTCGAAATGACGGGGCATCGTGGGCATCAAGTTTAGAGCAGGCTCCTGACAAGACCGCCGTCCACCGCGATCGAGGTGCCGGTGACATAGCTGGCGCGCTCGGAAGCTAGAAAGGCAACCACGGCGGCAAATTCCGCGGGCGTACCGAGACGTCGCGCGGGTATTTCACGTTCCCAGCCGGCGAAGACTTCTTCGGGCCTGGAGCCGCTACGCGCGGAAATGGTGGCTGCGAGGCCGTCCAGGCGCGCGGTGCGCGTGTAGCCGGGACAAACGTTGTTCACGGTAATGCCGTCGGCGGCATATTCATTGGCGAGCGTGCGGGCCAGGCCGGTGACGGCGGCACGCACGGAATTGGAGAGCAAAAGGCCGTCGACCGGCTGCTTCACCGCCGACGAGGTGATGGTGATCAAACGCCCCCATTTGTTTTTCCGCATGTGCGGCAGAGTTTCCCTGGCAAAAAAGACCGTACTCATCAGCAGTTGGTCCACCGCGGAGCCCCAGTCTTCTGGCTTGGTGCTCTCAAAAGAGTTGGACGGAGGACCACCGGAATTGGTGACACAAATATCGAGCCGGCCAAAGCGGGCTTCAACCGCGGAAACGAACGAAGCAACTCGAGCGGAATCCGTGACATCGAGCGCCTGATGGAAAACTTCGCGGCCCGTGGATTTGCGTATGTGCGCAGCGGTCTCGGCAAGGGTCGCCGGAGTACGAGCGCAAATGGCCACGTGAGCGCCTTCGCGGGCGAGTTCTTCCGCGACGGCGCGGCCCAGTCCTTTGCTGGCAGCCGCGACGATCGCGACGCGCCCCGTGATCCCCAGATCCATTCCGGCACCTCGTCGAAACTTGTCATCGTCTCGCAAAACGGCAGAGACCGTCAATGGCGAGTCCGGTAAAGAATTTTGTTTGCGCGACGCGCGGCACGGCACTAAGATGCAGGCAATTCCACCCTTGCTGAAGCGGACCCCTGCCTTGCGGGGTCGCGGGAGGTCTCTTATGCGAAAGATCAAATGGCTGGCGGGCGCCGCAATCCTGTTGAGTGGCTGGAATATCTCCGTCGCGCAACAAATTGGAAAGTATGTCCCGATCCAGGCGGGCTCGGACGTGGATCACGCCTTAAACGAAATCAATTCGACGACGGACCCAACACAAAAGCTGGCATTGATTCAAAAGTTTGCCGACGGACCTGGGAAGGAGGGCAACTATCCCCTCGTTGCGGACGGCCTTTTTGTTGATTATTACCTGAACCAAAAGAACTACGACAAAGCGTTCGAATACGGCGACAAGGTTTTTGCTCTGGATCCGGACAGTTTTCAGAACGCGATCAACATGGTGAGAGCTTCCGCCGAGAAAAGCGACGTGGACCGGCTGATCTCGTATGGAGAAAAAGCCGGTGCGATCATCCAACGATACAAAGCATCGGCCGCGCCGGAAGGCACATCGGCAGCGATGTGGGATGAGCAGAAGGCGCGCGTCTTGGAAGCAAACAAAGATAGTTACACCTATGTCCAGCAACTGGTGTTCCGCGGCGTGTATCAGGCGAAAGATCCGGCGAAGCGGGCAGCGCTGCTGGTGAGATTCGCGCAAGCATTTCCGGATTCGGCGTTTGCCAACCAGGCTCTGGGCGTCGCGGCTACGGCCTATCAACAGGCACAGAACACCGCGAAAATGCTGGAGGTGGCGAACGGTTTGCTCGCGAAGGACCCAAACGATGTGGGGATGCTGCTTCTGCTTTCGGATTACTACGGCGAGAAGGGCGAGCAACTCGACAAAGCCGAGACTTACGCGAAGAAGGCTATTTCCACGGTGGAGAGCTCAGTGAAGCCCGAAGGCGTGACGGACCAGCAGTGGACGCAACAAAAGGGGCTGCAGAAAGGCTTGGCCTTGAGTTCGCTGGGGCAGATTAACATCGAAAAGAAGGAAAATGCGCAGGCGGTGGACAATCTGAAAGCGGCGGCGCCATTGGTGAAGGCCGATGACGGAAGTTACGCGCGCAATCAATACCGTTTGGGATTTGCGCTGCTGAATTTGAAAAAGAATGCGGAAGCGAAAGAGGCGTTCACTCAAGCAGCCTCGGTCAATAGCCCGTACAAGGCGTTGGCGCAGGAAAAGCTAAAAGGTCTGGCGGCGCCGGCACGGCGGAAAGCGTCATAGATTCGATGGTTGCTCCTGCTGAATCGGAGGGAGCGGGTCGCGCATCTAAGAGTTTCGTGGGAGTCGCGGGAAGCAAAGGGAGAGGTCGATGACAGAGATCGCAACATTTGGCGCAGGATGTTTCTGGGGAGTGGAGGCCGCGTTCCAGCGCGTGCCCGGAGTGATGGGTACGGCTGTGGGCTACAGCGGCGGGCACACGGAAAACCCGACTTACCGGGATGTTTGTACGGATGAAACCGGCCATGCCGAGGTAGTGCAGGTGACGTTTGACCCGGCACAGGTAAGTTACCAACAACTCTTGAATGTGTTTTGGCAGATCCACGATCCCACGCAAGTGAACCGGCAGGGTCCGGATTTCGGCACTCAGTACCGCACCGCGATTTTCTTTCACACGCCGGAGCAGGAAGCGATTGCGAAGAAGGCTCGCGACGCTCTGGAAGCCAGCGGCAAATTCCGGCGGCCCCTTGCGACGGAAATCACCCCCGCAGGAAAGTTCTACCGCGCGGAAGAGTATCACCAGAAATATTTGCAAAAGCGCGGCGTCGCTTCCTGCCATTTCTGATAAATATTCCCGGTGCGCGGCACGAAGCAAACCTTGCCGCCCTCTCATCGCAGTTAAAGAACCACCTACATTCGCTCTCGCTAACTCATTGAATGCGACAGGCTTATTCTCACAAGCCGGCGTGTAACCAGGTGCTCGCTAAGGGCGATTCCTAGACTAGGGCGGCCGTTCTCCAGGGGAGTCGCAACCAAGAATTGCCCGCCGCTCACTTTTGCGCGTCTGCGGCCTTGGCCGTGACGATCTGCGGATCGGCGAACTGCAGCCAGAAGCCCATCATTTCTTCATCGCTCGGCTCGCCCCAACGAACAGCCTTGGACGGATCGGGATTCAAAGGATTGTTTCTGGAGTTGTCGAAATAGGCGACGGTCATCAGCTTGGTGCCTTTGGGCAGCAAAAACTGTTTCTTCAGAAAATAAGTCTCCTGCCAGCGGAAATCATAGTGCGGCACGTCCAGCAGCACCTCTTCATGGCCATCGGGATAGATCGCTTTGCTGGTCATGCTCTTCCCACGGAAGTGCATGTGCGCGGTATAGGCCACGGCGATGACCTCTTTGGGCAGCGTGAAACAGGAGGTGACACGATGACTGCCGTCATTCGGAGGAATCCGAAACATGTTATTCCAGATTTCGTACTGCGCGACTTCGTGCTCTACCGGTTCTTTGGCAAACACCAGGCCGACGCTCGTGCGATCCTTCACATCGAGGCCGTGATGATTGCTGTAGTGAATCTGAAATTGCAGATACCCACCGGCAGGAATCCGCAGCGCGTATCCCGGAGGCCGGACTTCCGGCATGTGGCCCGGCAAGTAAATCGCCGGAACGATATTCAAATAACCGGAACTGTGACCGGGAATTCCGCCGCCATCGGGAGCCGAGCAACCGTCGTCAATAACCGGTGCATCCGGCCGGAGATGCAATACTTTCCCGGTGCGATAGTGATACTCGTCCACGCCGGTATTTTCTTTGGCATGTTCCGCAAGGTGCTTAGCATATTCGGCTTGATCGATCACGGAAACCGTGGCGTGATGCACCACACGGCGATCGCCGGGAAGCACTTCGCCTGCCTGGATCCACTTGTCCTCCGTGAAATTCGTGGGAACGTAAATGTATTCGTAATCGTCCAGGGCAGTTTTGGGCACGAGAAATTCGGGGATGGTGAAAATGACGTCCGGCTTCATGTGCCAGCCAGGTTCGAAGACGGGGGCCGGAGGCATGTCCTTCTGGTCGCCCTTTTTCATTCCTCCTTTGACCCATTCATCGATGGCGGCGATATCCGCGTCGCTCAAGCGCGCATCGTTCATGAATTCACCGACACTGGGATCCGCATGCCATGGCGGCATCTTGCGCTGATCCACGCTCTGCCGAATCAAGCCGGCGAACGGCAGAACCTCTTCATGGGTCAGGAGCGACATGGGAGCAATGTCGTTTGGACGATGGCACATGACGCAATTCTTGTACAGGATGGGCGCAACATCTTTGCTATAGGTGATTTCTTTTTGGGGCGGCGAGCCTTGCTTTCCGGCTTCAAGCAACAAACTGCACGAACCGGCCACGCAAACAATGGCGATCACGATCCGCAAACGCATTTGGCCCCCCTCATTAAAGCGCGCTACTTGTTTTAACGAGCTGGTCCTTCGCTCCAAATAGCGGCAGCGAAATCATTCTACACCCTGAAGTTCTGGAAATGGCGCGATGGAAATTTCGCAACTCGGAAGGACACGGCGGAGAGGGTGGGATGCAAACCCTGCTAGCCTAAGAAATTTCCATCGAGGACGGTTCCGTGCAACGCCGGAAGCAAAGGACCCTTTGACAGAAAGAGGGCCTTATATCCTCGGCCTAAAAAGAGGTCGACCCGATGACTGGAACTTTGAACGCAACGACGGTACGCGCCAATGCCACAGCATTATTGAGCACCACTTGCCGCGGGACGGACTCGACACCGAATCCAAGCCCCGCCTGAAAATCAACCAGCAACATCGGGCATCCTTCTGGTTTCGAAAGCGTGTCGGGTTGCAGCCATTCAGATTGTCCCTGGAATTTCTGACCAGCACAGAGCGCCCCGACAGACTTGCTATCGAGCTTTGGGCGCGATGGCAAAGCAAGTTTTTGCTACTCTACCTATGGACAACGTCATTTTGCCGCGTAACCGTGGAACAAACGGCGCTAGGCTGAGACTAGGAATCAATGAACAACCCTGATAGAGAGCAGCAAAAGCGGGTCAACGATTATTTCCAGTCAACGTTAGCCTACTGGGATGAGATTTACCGCGAAGGCGGAGTGTACCAGACCATTTACCAGCGGCGCCGCACCGTCGCCCTTTCTCTGGTAGATAAGCTCGCGCTGCCG
>Ga0209157_1003462_pt1 | contig 12111 bp, 8 predicted proteins | sample GraSoiAngelo_135_FD_185892 | JGI IMG/M metagenome (GOLD analysis project Ga0209157, IMG submission 185892) | Grasslands soil microbial communities from the Angelo Coastal Reserve, California, USA - 14_0929_05_40cm (SPAdes) (version 2) | ecosystem: Environmental > Terrestrial > Soil > Grasslands ... | reverse complement strand
CGACGATGTCGTCCGGACCGGCCCGACCGAGGCTCCGACGGTGATCGTTCAGGAACTGGCTGAAGTCGGTGAGATCGCGGCGGTAGGCGTCGAGAGTATTCCGGGTCGCCCCCCGCTCAGCCTGGAGGGCGCCGAGATACTCGACAACCACATTGGTCATAGAGTGACCACGTCGGATTCTATCATGACGCTCGGGAATCGAGAAGGACGCCCGACGTCACGCGCGCCGTCGAGCGCTTTCGCTCGCGCGCTTCCTCATGCCTCCGCGATACCACCGCGCTCGCGTCGTGAATAGAGCCGCAGCAGCACGGTGCGTTCGGACATGCCGAGCGCGACGCTCGCGACCCCGAAGAGCCCCCCGCCAACCACGATCGTGACGGCGAGCCAGGCGACGTCGAGCGGGAGCGACGGCCGCGCCGGCCACAGCGCGATCGCCAGCCAGCACGAACCCACGAGCGGCAGCGACGCGAGCGCCGTTCGACACGCGGTGCTCACGAGCGTGCGTCCGCCGAGCCGGCCGAGCCGCCGGCGCGCGACCACCAGGAGTGCCAGCAGATTGACGTACGCCCCGATGGACGAGGCGCCGGCGAGGCCCGCGTGTCCGAGGGGCCCCATCATGGCGCCGGCCGCCGCCACGTTCGCGACGACCGAAACGATTCCCCACTTCACGGCCGTGCCGGCTTCACCGAGCGCGTAGAAAGCCTGCGCGGCGATGCGCGAGCCCGCGAACGCGGCCAGGCCGATCGCGTACCACGCGAGCGCGTCCGCAGTGGCCGCGGTCTCCATGGGGCCGAACCGGCCGCGCTCGAACAGCACCCGCACGATGGGCGTCCGGAGCATCACGAGGCCGAGCGTGGCCGGCACCGACACGTAGAGCGCCAGGCGCAAGGCGAAGGTGAGCGTGCCGGCCAGCGCGCGATGGTCCCGCGCCGCGGCCTGGCGCGACATGACGGGCAGCGATGCCGAGGCGAGCGCGATCCCGAAGACGCCGAGGGGGAACTCCATGACCCGGTCGGCGTAGTAGAGGTACGAGATCGAGCCCAGCGGCAGAAGCGATGCGAGCAGCGTGTTGAAGAACACCATCACCTGCACCGCCGCCAGACCGAAGACGGCCGGCAGCAGGAGTCGCGTGATCCGTGCGATCGCGGGGTGGCGGAGCTCGCAGGACGGAGCCACGAGCAACCCGCACGCCGAGAGGCTGGGGATCTGAACGAGCAGCTGCCCAATCCCTCCGACGAGCACCCCGATCGCCAGCGAGAGGATCGGTGGCTCTAGATGGCGCGCCAGCAGCAGCACGGCGCCGATCATCCCGACGTTGAGCACGGCGGGGCCGATCGCGCCCGCGAAGAACCTCCCTTGCGAATTCAGCACGCCGGTGGCCATCGCCGCGAGACCGACGAGCAGCAGGTACGGGAACATGACCCGGGTCAGGAACACCGTCAGCGCCGCCTGCGATGGGTCGCTCGCGAAGCCCGGGGCGATCACCCGCAAGATGTAGGGCGCGCCGAGCATGCCCAGGACCGTGGTCACCGTCAGCGCGAGGAGCGCCAGCCCGAGCACGGCGCGAAGCATCCGGAGGAGGTCGGGACGCTCTCGGGTCGAGGCGTACTCGGTGAAGACCGGGATCATCGCGGTGGACAAGGCACCTTCGGCCAAGAGGCGCCGCAGGATGTTGGGGATGCGGAACGCGACGAAGAACGCGTCGGTGATGGGCCCGGCCCCGAACGCCCGCGCCACGATCATGTCACGCACGAAGCCGAGCAGACGGCTCAGCAGGGTCGCGCTGGCGATCCCGCCGAGCGCCCGGACAATCTGCCCCTCGCTTCCGCTCACCTTGAAATTCTCTCGCCCTTGCGGCATGATGCACCGCGTACCCGACATCGACTCCGCCGATGCCGTAGTGCGCGCTGCAGGCCGTCGCGGGGCTGGGGCCCCGCCGGCCGAGGCGCGGCTATAAAGTGTAGTGCGCGCTGCAGGCTGTCGCGGGGCTGGGGCCCCGCCGGCCGAGGGGCGACCACAAAGTAAGGAGCGTTCACGTGGCGAACACGAAGTCGGCGATCAAGCGCATTCGACAGAACGAGCGACGGCGCCTGCGAAACCGGGCGATGCGCTCGAAGATCCGCGGCACGGTCAAAGCGGCGCGCGCGGCCGAGGGCACCGCGCGAGTTGCGGTCGTCCTCGAGGCGATCCGCGTTCTCGACAAGGCCGTCAGCAAGGGCGTGATCCACCGCAACACCGCCGCGCGCAAGAAATCCGCGCTCGCCCGGCGTCTCGTCGCCGCGCCATAGCCCAAACCCCTCTCACGCCCTCGCGTCGCCCGGCCCTCACCGTGTCCCCGAGCCGGAATCACAGCGGGGTGACGGACGCGTCAGCGGCCGCGGGCGCTCCCCCAGCCGGTAGAGCAACTCGATGGCCGCGTCGGTGAGGCACGCGCCCGCGTCGGGCCCGTAGAGCGTGGCGCAGCCAACGTACCCCTTGCCCCTGGTATCCTCGAGCCTCATGAAATACCCGAGATAGTCGTTCGAGAGCCCGGCCAGGAGCACCGACGCGAAGAGCCCGCGCGCCTCGCCCTTGATGGCTTGCCCGAACGAGGTCTGCAGCTCGCCGGGAATCGTGACCCAGGCTGTGTCTCCGACCGCGGCGGCGAGGAGCTCGGTCTCGGCGGGCAGGTCGAACCCGAGAGGGATGGCGAGGAAGCCGGGCACCCAGCGACCGACGCAGCGCTTCAGCGACACGGCGGGCCGGGGTAGCGGAACCGTGCGCCGCGCGACGCGCAGGGTGGTGACCGGCACGGGCTTGGCCTGCGCCCAGCCGGCCTCGACGGTGGCGGCGAGCGCCCCGGCTGTGGCGCGTAGCGCGGCCAGCCCATGGGCGGCCGGGCTCACGTCGCCGACCGCACCGTTGACGAAGAGGGCCGGCGCCCCGAGCCTCTGCTCGAGCAGCGCGGAGGTAGCCCCCATCACGTCGCCTGACAGGTGAAGATTTCCCGCGGGGAGCATTGTCCCGTGGATGGCGAAGTTCCACACCAGCGCGAGCGGCTTCCCTGCGGCGCTCGTGACCTTGACGACGACGATCTCGGAATCGAGCGGCTTTCTGAGCCGGCTGGTCGTGACCGCGGGAGCGGTGACCCTCGTCGCCGCCACGAGCGCCGGGGCCCGCGCGCCATCGGCCCGCCGGACCGCCGTCACGACACCCTCCACGAGCGTGTCCCGCACCACCGGGTCCAGACGGTCCACCGCGATCAGGCCCCGGAGCTCGGAATCCATGAAGGCGCCAGGGCCTGAGTGGGTGTGGGAGGCCGAGACGATGAGCGTCGCCGCCGGGACGCCGGCGCGCGCCAGGCGACCCTGAACGGCCCGGGTGAAGGAACCATCGACCGCGATGAGGTCGAGCGTGACCCATGCCAGCCTCGCGGCCCGGCTCTCCAGCACCAGCGCTCGCGCGGCCACCGGGTCGTGCTCGCCGACCGACGGCCTGAACCAGAACGCATGGGCGTACCGGTCGAAGACGTCGGGAAACACCAGCCGTCGCGGCATGCCGCCATAACCAGCGAGCGGTGTTCCGGGCGGGATGCGCAACGCGACGTACGAGGCACCGGCCGTCACGCAATCGGTGCAGCGCTCGGCGGCGTCTGCGATCCCGCCGATGCTCGTCCCCCCGAGGAGGAGGCCGAGGAGGATCGAGTAGCCGATCACCCCTCCGCGCACAGATCGGCCACCAGGGCGGCCATCTCCGCGCGCGGCTCGCCGCTGCTCTTGAGCCGGCGGTCCGCATCCCAGCACCGTCGGAGCCTCCGCGCCAAGAGGGCCTCGGAGCCGCTCGTGGGGCCAGTGAGTGCCTCGATGACCGCGGGTGGCCGGCGCAGCATGCGGGCGATTTCCTCGACCGTCCGGCCCCGACGCCGCCACGCGAGCGCTGTCCACGCCGTCCTCACGTCGCGCGCCAGGACCGAGAGCAAGAGGGGAGCGTCCTCGGTGGCGAGGAGCCGGTCGAGCGTTTTGAGCGCGCCGGCGAGATCGCGGCGCTCGACGGCGCGCGTCAGGTCGAAGATCGCATCGAGCCGACGCTCGCCCACGATCGCACCGACGTCCTTGACACCGACAGCGCGGTTATCGGGTCCACCTGCGAGCGCGGCCTTGCGCGCCTCGCCCAGCAGCGTGGCGGTGTCCTCCCCCGTCAGCTCGACGAGGAGCCGCGCGGCCTCGTCGGTGATGGTCAGCCCTTCGAGCGCGGCGCGCTGGCGGAGCCAGCCCGCGAGCTCGCGTGATCCCCGGGTCGGAAGCTCGACGATCGCGGTGGCCGGCAGGCCGGCGAGCAGCCAGTGGTCGACCCGGCGCTCGCGCGAGGCGCGCAGTGGCTCGTCGGCCAGCAGCAAGAGACAGGTCGCGGGATTCGGGCTTGCGGCGTAGACGGTGAGCACGTCCGCTCCCTTCGCGGCCAGGGCCTGGGCGCGCCGGACGGCGACCAGTCGTCGGCCGGACCCGAGCGGCAGGGTCATGGCCGAGCGCACGATCTCGTCGACGCCGCGCTCGCGCCCATCGAATACCTCGCGACCCCAGGCAGCCAGCGCGCGATCCGGAAAGAGCCCGCGTGTCGCCGCGTCGAGCGCGTCGTCGAGGAGCTGGCTGTCGCCGCCGTGCAGGAGGGCTATCGGCGGGGCCTCGCCGCGGTCGAGCTGGCGCACGAACGCCTGGTAGTCCATTTACCGAGGGCTGGGAGATCGGGGCGACCGAGGGTGGCCTGCTGTAGGTGCTGGTGGCTCCGCTCGCCTGGTCAAGCCTGTAGGTGCTTGTGGTCCCGCTGGCGCCGCTCGCCCGACCAACCCTGTTGGTGCTGGTGGCTGCGCTCGCTGAGTCGACCCTCTCGGTCCTGGTGGCGTCGCTCGCCCGGTGAACGGTGTGAGGTCTTGCGGCGCTCGCCGCCCGGTCAGCGTGCTCAAAAGCGGTTGACGGTCAGGCTCACGATCGCCCGCGCGATGTCGATCGCGGCCGAGCGTACGGCCGACTCCTCACGTGAAATGGTCTGCGATACGGCATTCAAGACCCGGAAGTCGGCCTTCTCCCGGAGGCGTTGCTCCTCGAACAGCACCGTGTTCCGACGCACGTCGCGGAATCGGAGATTCATCGTCACCACCAGCCGATACTGGCGCACGTTGGCCTTTGAATCGTACGCGATCGATTCGAGGGAGTAGCTGATCACTTCCCCCTCGAGGATAGCATCCGCGTCTTCCCGCTGGACCACGCGGAGCCGGCCATTGGTGGAGAAGGCCTCCGCGACCGCGCTCGTGAGGAAGTTCTCGACGGCCGGCTCTCCGGTCTTGTTCGCGAAGACCGGTATCGCTACCGTCTGGATGTGGTCCGGGAGGTTTCCGCGGAACGAATAGCCGCAGCCCGCGAGCGCGACGGCGAGCAGGACGAGGCCGAGCGCGAGCGGGCGGACCGGCCCCGTCACGCGCGCGTCACAATGTTGACCAAACGGTTCGGGACGACGACCACCTTCTCGACGTTGCGCTGCCGGACCCACGGCTTGACGCGGTCGTCGCCGAGGGCCAGCTGCCGCATCTGGTCGTCCGCAGTGTCGACGTCGACGACCAGACGTCCGCGCACCTTGCCGTCGACCTGCACGACGACCGTGACTTCCGTCTTCTGGAGCGCCCCCGGGTCCGCCACCGGCCAGCGCTGTTTGAAGAGGCTCTCCGTGTGGCCGAGAAGCGACCAGAGCTCCTCGGTCACGTGCGGGCAGAAGGGACCGAGGAGAAGGAGCGTGGTCTCGACGGCCTCGCGGAGAAGCGCGGCGCGCTCCGGGGCGGCCCTATCGCCGGTGCCGTCGCCGGAGGCGGCCGCGAAGGCCTGGAGCGCATTGACGAGCTCCATGATCGCGGCGATCGCGGTGTTGAAGTGGAACTCGCGCTCGATGTCGTCGGTCACGCGGCGGATGGTCTCGTGGATGGCCCGACGGAAGGCGCGTCCGGCCTCCGTCGTCGGCGTCGGAACTGTTGCAGCCCTTGCGCGATCCGGGGGGGCACTCGGGGGGGGCGCCTCGCCCCCCCCGAGCTCGGCCAGATGTCCGACGACGAAGCGCCAGACGCGGTTCAAGAAGCGCGAGGCGCCCTCGATGCCCTGGTCGTTCCACTCCAAATCTTTTTCCGGCGGCGCCGCGAAAAGCTCGAACAGGCGCCCGGCGTCGGCGCCGTACTTCTCGCGGACGAAGTCGTCGGAGACCACGTTGCCCTTCGACTTCGACATTTTCGCGCCGTCCTTGATGACCATGCCCTGGCTGAGCAGCGCCGTGAACGGCTCGTCGATTGTGGTGAGGCCAAGGTCGCGGAGCACCTTCGTATAGAACCTCGCGTAGAGGAGATGGAGCACCGCGTGCTCGATGCCGCCGATGTACTGGTCGACCGGCATCCAGTAGTCCGCCGCGCTCCGCTCGAACATCCCGCGGTCGTAGCCGGGCGAACAATAGCGAAGGAAGTACCACGACGACTCTACGAAAGTGTCCATCGTGTCCGTCTCGCGCCGCGCGGGGCCGCCGCATCGAGGACAGATGGCGTTGACGAAGCTCGCGACGTTCGCCAGCGGCGAGCCGCCCTTGCCGGAGAGTTGCACGTTCCGTGGCAGCGTGACCGGCAGGTTCTGCGCGGCCTCGGGCACCACACCGCAGGCGTCGCAGTAGAGCACCGGGATCGGCGCGCCCCAGTACCGCTGGCGGCTGATGCCCCAGTCACGCAGACGGTAGTTGACTTTCGTGGCGCCGAGGCCGCGCGAGACCAGCCAGTCGGTCGCCCGCCGCTTCGCCTCGTCGACCGCGAGGCCGTCGAGAAACCCGGAGTTGATCTTGACGCCATCGCCGGTGTACGCCTTCCCGGTCCATCCGTCAGGACGTTCGACCGTCTCGATGATCGGCAGGCCGTGCTGCTCGGCGAATTCCCAGTCGCGTTCGTCCTCGCCGGGAACCGCCATGATGGCGCCGGTACCGTAGCCCATGACGACGTAGTCGGCGAGGAACAGCGGGACCGCGGCCTCGTTGAATGGATTCAGGACGCGGGCCGACAGGCGGAGCCCCCGCTTGGGCCGATCCGCGGCCGTCCGCTCGATCTCTGACTGGCGCGCGACCTCGGCGCGGAATCGCGCGACGGCCGCGCGCTCGGCGGGGTCGGTCACGACCTGGTCGACGAGCGGGTGCTCCGGGGCCAGCACCGCGTACGTCATGCCGAAGACGGTGTCCGGCCGCGTCGTGAAGACGCGGATGGAGAGACCGTGGTGTCCGGCCACCGGCAGATCGAACTCGGCCCCCTCGCTCTTGCCGATCCAGTTACGCTGCATCGTCAGCACGCGTTCGGGCCAGCCGGGCAGCCGATCACACCAGGCGAGAAGCTCGTCCGCGTAGCTGGTGATCTTGAAGAACCAGCCGTCGATCTCGCGCGGCGCCACCTCGGAGTCGCACCGCCAGCACCGGCCGTCCTCCACCTGCTCGTTCGCGAGAACCGTCTGGCAGGACGGACACCAGTTCACCGTCGAGCGCTTCCGGTAGGCGAGGCCCCGCTCGAGCATCTTGATGAAGATGAGCTGCTCCCATTTGTAATAGGCCGGGTCGCAGGTGGTGACCTCCCGGTCCCAGTCGTAGGAGATCCCCATCCTCATGAGCTGCGTGCGCATGTAGTCGATGTTCTCGTAGGTCCAGATGACGGGGTGCACGCCGTGCTCGATGGCGGCATTTTCGGCCGGCAGCCCGAAGGCGTCCCAGCCCATCGGGTGCAGCACGTTGTACCCGCGCATCCACTTGTAGCGGGCGAGGAGATCGCCGATCGCGTAGACGCGCACGTGACCCATGTGGATCCGGCCGGACGGGTACGGGAACATCTCGAGGCAGTAGAACTTCGGCCGGCTGGGATCTTCGTGGACTCGGAACTGCTTCGTCGTTTCCCAGATCCCCTGCCACTTGGCTTCGATCTCGCGGAACGGATACCGGTCGGTCGACATGATTCGCTTAAATTTTTAACATCCTTAGCAGACAGGGGCAAGAAGTGCTGGGGGGGCGGTGCGGCGTCCGCGTCTCGCATCCGAGCCGGGACCGCGGCGTGACGCGGTCCTGAGATCTGCCGCGCCAAACGGATACCGGTCGGTCGACATGATTCGCTTAAATTTTTAACATCCTTAGCAGACAGGGGCAAGAAGTGCTGGGGGGGGCGGTGCGGCGTCCGCGTCTCGCATCCGAGCCGGGACCGCGGCGTGACGCGGCCCTGGGATCTGCCGCGCCACGCCGAAACTTGTGCGACTACTTCTTCACGCCGAGATCCGCCGCGGCCTCGTTGGCCAGCTTGAGCGAGTCCGCGTGCTTGCCCCCGTCATGGAGCTTCTGCGCCTCGTCCAGCTTGGCGACCGCCGCCTTCACCTTCGGATCGTCCATCTTCATCTTGGCGGCCGCGTCCCGACCCTCCTTGATGACCTTCGGACAGGAGCTCGCGAACGCTCCTCCCGCGGTGAAGGCCAGCGCGACCGCTACCGCCGTGACAGCCATGAGCTTCTTCATGAGGCGTCCCCTCCCCCTGAGCCTGGTTGGCTTGCGTCATTGTAACAGTCTGGCGTGGATCGCGGTTCCCCCACCGGCGGCGGGTGGAAGTGGTCGAAGATCCGCTGGGCGAGCTTCGGGGTGACCTTCGGCACCGCCGCCAGCTCGGCGACTGAGGAGTCACGGACGCGGCGCGCGGAGCCGAGCGTCTTCAGGAGGCTTGTCCGGATCGTCGGCCCGACGCCGGGAATCGCGTCGAGCACCGACTGGATCGTGCGCTTCGCCCGGAGCTTCTTGTGGTAGGTGATCGCGAAACGATGCGCCTCGTCCCGGATCCGCTGGAGCGTGTGGAGCGCGGGCGACGTCGGATCGAGGACGAGCGGGTGCAGGCTGTCGGCCTGGTACACCTCCTCGGCCCGTTTTGCGAGCCCGACGGCCGGGATGTAATCGAGCCCGAGATCCTGGAGCACCTTGAGCGCGACGTTGAGCTGGCCGCGGCCGCCGTCGATCAGGACGAGATCGGGCAGCGCGCTTCCCTGCTCGAGCGCCTTTGCGAAGCGCCGCGTGAGCACCTCGCCCATGGAGGCGAAGTCGTCGGCGCCGGCGACGGTCCGGATGCGGAAGCGCTTGTAGTCGTCCTTCTTGAGGCCGCCATTCTCCCAGACGACCATCGAGCCGACCTGCTCGGTTCCCTGGATGTTGGAGATGTCGTATCCCTCGATACGGTTCGGGAGGCCGGGCAGGCTCAGCGCGCGCTGGAGCTCTTCGAGAACGAGCTGCTGGCGGTTGTCGCGGGAGAGGAGGCGGTTCTGGAGCGCGATCACGGCGTTCGCCTCGGCCATCGCGACGAACTGCCGCTTGGTTCCCCGCTGAGGTGCGTGCAGCTGCACGCGGCGGCCGGCGAGCGTCGCGAGCCACTCGGTCGTCAGCTCCGCCTCGGGCAGCTCCTCGGACAGGAGGATCTCGGGCGCCGGCGGGACCGCCTTACCGTAGAACTGGCGCACGAACGCCGAGAGGATCTCGCCGTCACTCCAGCCGGCGACGCGATCGAAGAAGAAGGGCTCCTGACCGACGAGCCGGCCCTTGCGCACGAAGAACAGCTCCACGCACGCGTCGCCCCCCTGGCGCACGACGCCGACGACATCCTGATCCACGTCGTCCGTCGAGATGATCTTCTGGCGCTCGCGGACCTTGTTGAGGGACTGGATCTGGTCGCGGAGCACGGAGGCGCGCTCGAATTTGAGCTCGCCGGCGGCCTCCTCCATCTCCTTGGTGAGGCGCCGCGCCAGCTCTTCGTCCCGTCCTTCCAGGAAGTGCACGACGTCCTGCACCGTCTTCGCATATCCCTCGCGAGTCTCCCAGCCCGTGCAGGGCGCGTTGCAGCGGTGGATCGCGTACTGGATGCACGGCCGCTCGAGCGAGCCGTCGATCGTGATCGAGCAGGTGCGCAGGGGGAAGAGCTGGCGCGTGAGCCGGAGGGTCTCGCGCATCGCGGTGGCTGGATAGAACGGGCCGTAGTATTGCGCGCCGTCGCGCTGCACCCGCCGGGCCACCACCAGCCGTGGAAACTCCTCGTTCGTGGTGAGCCTCAGGAACGGATAGTGCTTGTCGTCGCGCAGGATGATGTTGTACCGGGGCCGGTGCTTCCGGACCAGGTTGGCCTCGAGCATGAGGGCCTCGAGCTCGTTGTCGGTGACGATGTACTCGAGGTCGCGGACCTGGCGCACGAGCGCGTCGGTCTTGGGGTCGCGCGGACGAGACTCCTGGAAGTAGGATCGCACGCGGCTGCGCAGGGACGCGGCCTTGCCGACGTAGAGGACCTGCTGCTTGCCGTCCCGGTAGAGGTACACGCCGGGCCGGTCGGGCACCCGGGCGACCTTGTCTTCCAGCGTGCTCACTTGAGCTGCTGCTTGCGAAGCGCCTTGAGCCTGTCTCGAAGCTCGGCCGCCTGCTCGAAGTCGAGGCGCTTGGCCGCCTCCTTCATCCGCGCCTCCAGTTCGAGGATACGCGACTGGAGCGCCGCCGGCGACTCGAAGGTCTCCGCCGCCGGTTCCTCCACCGGCACCGTGTAGTAGTCGCGCTCGTAGATCGTCTGGAGCAGTTCGCGGATCGAGGACTTGATCGATTCCGGCGTGATCCCGTGCGCGTCGTTGTAGGCGCGCTGCAGTTCACGCCGACGCTCGGTCTCGCGGAGCGTGGCCGCCATCGAGGCCGTGACATGGTCGGCGTACATGATGACCTCGCCGTTGACGTTGCGCGCCGCCCGCCCCGCCGTCTGGATGAGCGAGGTCGCCGAACGGAGGTAGCCTTCCTTGTCGGCGTCCAGGATCGCCACGAGCGACACTTCCGGGATGTCGAGGCCCTCGCGCAGGAGGTTGATCCCGATGAGGCCGTCGAACTTGCCGAGTCGGAGGTCGCGGATGATCGCGACCCGGTCGAGCGTGTCGATGTCGGAGTGCAGGTAGCGGACCCGGAGCCCGAGCTGCTGGTAGTACTCGGTCAGGTCCTCGGCCATCCGCTTGGTCAGCGTCGTCACCAGGACACGCTCGTCGCGATCGGCTCGGGCCCGGAGCTCGCCGAGCAGGTCGTCGACCTGGTCCTTCGCGGGCCGAACCGTGATGCGTGGATCCATGAGCCCTGTCGGGCGGATCACTTGCTCGGCGAGCGTGGCGGCCGCGAGCTCGAGCTCGTAGGGGCCCGGCGTCGCGGAGACGTAGATCGTCTGGCCCGTGAGCCGCGTGAACTCGTCGAACGTGAGCGGCCGGTTGTCGAACGCCGAGGGCAGCCGGAACCCGTATTCGACGAGCGCCTCCTTGCGCGACCGGTCCCCGTAGTACATGCCGCGGACCTGCGGCACGGCGACGTGGCTCTCGTCGATGACGACCAGCGCGTCCTTCGGCAGGTAATCGATCAGCGTCGGCGGGGCTTCCCCCGGCCGGTGTCCGGTCAGGTGACGCGAGTAGTTCTCGATCCCGTGGCAATAGCCGAGCTCGCGCAGCATCTCGATGTCGAAGAGGGTCCGCTGCTCGAGCCGCTGCGCCTCGAGCAGACGATTGCGCTGGCGGAGGAACGCGAGCCGGTCCGCGAGCTCCTCCTGGATGGTCTCGAACGCGCGCGCGAGCTGATTTGCCTCGGTGACGTAGTGGCTCGCCGGGTAGATGTGGACTCGGTCGACGCGCTCGAGTACCGCGCCCCGGAGCGGGTCGATCCGCGAGATCGCGTCGACGACGTCGCCGAAGAGCTCGATCCGGAGCGCGATCGACTCCTCGTTCGCCGGGAAGACTTCGACCACGTCGCCCCGCACGCGGAACGTGCCGCGGTGGAAGTCGTAGTCGTTCCGCTCGTACTGGACCGCGATGAGCCGCCGGATGATCTCGTCCCGGTCGATCCGGTCGCCCTTGCTGAGCTCGAGGTGCAGCCCCTGGTAGGTGTCGGGCTCGCCGATGCCGTAGATACACGAGACGGAGGCGACGACGATGACGTCGCGCCGCTCCAAGAGGGACTTGGTCGCCGAGTGGCGCATCCGGTCGATCTCGTCGTTGATGAGGGCGTCCTTCTCGATGTACGTGTCCGACTGCGGAATGTAGGCCTCCGGCTGGT
>Ga0209157_1003458_pt1 | contig 12123 bp, 10 predicted proteins | sample GraSoiAngelo_135_FD_185892 | JGI IMG/M metagenome (GOLD analysis project Ga0209157, IMG submission 185892) | Grasslands soil microbial communities from the Angelo Coastal Reserve, California, USA - 14_0929_05_40cm (SPAdes) (version 2) | ecosystem: Environmental > Terrestrial > Soil > Grasslands ... | reverse complement strand
GACTCTACGCCAAATCAGGACACTCCTTATCTGCTTTCGGGCGGCGGCAAGGTTGTTCTAGGTCTGGACGTCTGGGAACACGCCTACTACTTGAAGTATCAAAACCTGCGCGGGGATTACATCAAGGCCTGGTGGAACGTCGTCAATTGGGACAAAGCCGCCGAACTCTTCGATGCCGCGAAAAAATAGTTCTTCACCTACCAGCCTTCGAGAAATAAAAAGCCCCCGATCAAATCGGGGGCTTTTTTATATGCCTTGAAAAATTGGAATGGAATCCGAATTATGATTATGCCATCAATTGCCGCTTGGTTAGTGGAACAACGGATACCGGTTGCCGGGTCGAGGGATAATTCCTCGGCGCCAGAGCGCGCGCCTCTCGCGTCGCCGTCGGCATCCCCATCGACATAGCGCCGGCGGTTTGCCGCGAAGCTTCCCGAACCAACTCCATGCGGCCGCGCACACGGAACTTCGCGAGCAGCGAGGAGACGTGGAATTTCACGGTGCGCTCGGAGAGATTCAGGTTGGCGGCGATTTCCTTGTTGGCGAGACTCTTCATTAGGCCGGAGAGAACTTCTTCCTCCCGCCGCGTCATCTTCACCTGACTGCAGACCGATTTCCCTGCTTCCAGGAGCTTGTTTGCTTTCTCTTTGAGGCCTTCCAGGATCTCGTCTTCGGCCTGGACCATGACAACGTAATCGTCCGTGGACTGACCCCTTACCATGCAGTGCATTGCCAGCAGACCGGCGGCTTGGTCCACCGGAAACCGGCCGTCTGGTCCGGCTTCGACATGAAAGTGGGCGACTCCGGTGCCTTTTTCATAGAAAAAATAGACATCGCGGGGAAAATGCGGGCGAGAACTTGCCAATTGTTGCAGGTGTTCACTTCTGCGGATCACCTTCACGTGCACCCCCTCAGAATGCAGCCTCAGTGACGGAACCGAAGCCTATTAAGTTTTATTTTTCTTCGCCCCTCGGCGGGGCGTGACTCCCCAGATGGGTAGACAAGTCAGCCAAGAAGCCAAAAGAGAGAACTGAAAGGCTTCGCGACTCTTGTCTACGTATCGAAAATGACCAGGCGTGGGCAGGGCTCCCCGAAATTTTCGCCCGCGTCAAATTATACCGAACCTTCGTTGTATGCAAATATTCTTCCGAATGGAAGAATATGCAACCTATTCAATTTTGGGGACTTATGCGCGACATTAGGCATTTTTAAGCCCATTTGACGGTAGGAATTGCACGCTAGACGAAATTTTTCCCTCCCTAATGAGGAATTCTCCAAGAGGGAAAATAGATCTCCGCCAGCACCTCATTCTATCGACAGGCTCAATACTGGATGATTCGCGTTTGTTCCGGACCAATCAATTCGTAGGTTACACCGCGCCACCGAATCTTGCGCGTGACGAGAGAGTTCACAAAATTCACGATGTACAGAAATGGAACAAGAAGTGTTAACAGGACATAAATCCAGGCTTGCCCCATGATTTGCGAGCGGGCAGCCGGGAGAGCTTCCGTTACACCGACGAGGCGGATGGCGCTGCGGATCGAAGAAAGGACAAGCGGAAGAAAAGTCAAAGCAGCGATATGGAATGCAGGCCGCTGTTCGAAAGTAACGCTAAGGAACAGAATGACGCCGAATAAGAACGTCATGCAGTAGAGAAGATGCGTCGCTGCCGCGGTCCTCCAAATATTTCCCGCGTACACACGCGTGATCAATACTTGTCGGTTTGTGAATTCGAGCAGTCCTTGCAAATCGGTCTCGGCGTAAGAGAGCGTCAAACACTCCGGAATGAAAACGATCGGGCGGTTCGTGCGCTCCAGCGCTCGGGTCAAGGAATAATCATCGCTAACGGAATTCCTCCACACGTCCATGACACCCGACTGTTCGAAAGTGCTCCGGCGGATGGCCGTGCCGCCGCCCCAGCAGAAGTTTTTGCTCTTCTCGGTGAGCATGGTGGCCAGCGGCGCATTCCACGCGGCGAGCAGTGCAGTAGGCAGATTGCTGCGATTCGGAAGCAGCCAGCGCATGGTGGTTGTCGCTCCGATTCTCACATCCCCCAGCGGCGACACGAGATGGTGCAGCCAGCGTCTCCCTGGACAGCCATCGGAATCGGTGAAGACGAGGACTTCAAATTCTGGCGGCAGTTGTTCCACCGCCACGCGCAGATTGTTCACTTTTTCGCCGGAGTTAGCCGGGTTTCCCGCGATGATTACATTGGCTTTCACCCTAGAATTTTTGGCTACCCGCTCGACAATGCTGCGCGCCGGATCCGAAGCTGAAGCCAGAATGAAAAAGATTTCGTAGTTTTGACGCTCGAATTCCGTGAGCGACAGCAGGTTGCGCTCCAGGCCCGGCTCCATGCCTTTGCAGGGGCAAAGCACGGCTACGCGTGGCGTGTAGAATCCCGGATCCGAGTGCAGACGCCGCCGCACGTAACCGAGCCACTGCCAAGCGTGCCAGATGAGGTACACGCCAAGGAGAATCTGCAGGAACACCAGAAAATAGAATAATGTTTCCACGTTGTCTGAGGATAGCAGACGAACATTGCTCGCAGTGCGCCCTTTGAACGGTTAGAATCGCACCGGTAAACGCCCATTACCAAGGAGAACAAAATGCCACTAGTGGATGCGAGTATGGTCACTTCAGCGCTCGAACTGCCAGGCTACCGGATCGTCAGGAATTTAGGGATTGTGCGGGGAATTGTCGTGCGCTCGCGCAGCCTGATCGGGAACCTAGGCGCCGCGCTTCAAACTATCGTCGGCGGAAACATCACCATACTAACGAACCTCTGCGAGAAGACGCGCGAAGATTCCTTCGAACTTCTGTTGCAGCACGCCGGCCAGCACGGAGCGAATGCTGTTGTGGGCATGCGCTATGACGCCACCGAAGTAATGCAAGGCGTAACCGAAGTTCTCGCCTATGGAACAGCCGTCCAGGTAGAACGCATTTCCTAGCTGTTCCTGCATGCTGGTGGCGAGGCAATTCCGCGACGCGCTTTTCTCAGCGACGTGGCTCGATAACTAGAACCATCCCAAAGAATTCTTCGCTCAACTTGTGTCGGAAGCCTTTGTCTTCGTCTCCGCATCGGGCAAAGCAGTGAGTTGTGCCGCCAGCTCCTCGATCCCCGCCAAGGTGCGGCTTGCCGCCAGCCGTGCGTTTTCCATGAACGACGAATCCAGCAGAAAGGCGCAACGGTCGACGAAGGGATGGTCCGCGGCTTCAAAGGGCTTTCGCGTGCGCCGTTTCGCTGCCGCGCGCGCCAGCAATTCCTGGTAGATCTGCAGGTCCCGCTGAAAATCCAGCGCGTCGCCTGCACTCCAACCCTGCTGCCGTGCGAGCGACGCCAGATACTTTCTGCGAAACGCCGTGGCGTCCCGCCGCAACATGGGACATGGCTTGGATTTTCCCGCGGCGTGCGGCTCGTCGCAAACGATGGCCAGGGCCCGCACCGTCAGCGCCAGCAGCGCCTCCCGCTGCAATAGCGTCAGAAGATCGCGATAAAGCGAAGCGTGAACCTGCAGCGCATGACGGCCGTTTTCAACGACGTAAGAATCCACAAACCGCGGCACGACGCGCTCTCGGAGCAGCGCTTCCGTAATGCGCTTGGCAAGGTCCGCCGGGGCATCCGTTGCAATTGATTTTTCGTGAGGCATCTTTCAGACACATGTTAGCAGGACTTTGTTTCCAGGCCGCTAGTGTCGCCGAAAATGAAAAGGCCCCCGATTCGATCGGGGGCCTATGACATGCTTTCTTTGTGGGGCACGACATGTCGCGCTCCTAGTCGAGGCTAAATGTTTCTCAGTGAATGGCCCGCGGTCCCTCGGGGCCAAGGCGCTTCTGCTTTGGCTCCGGCTGCGGAACGATCGGCGGGGTCACCGCCTCTTTCTGCAGCGCATGTTCGAGAACTTCGTCCAGCGTATGCACGTACGTAATTTTGATGTCGCCGAGAATCTCTGGCGTGAGATCCGCCACGACATTTGGCTCATTGTCCGCAGGCAGCAGAACTTCCTTGATTCCGGCCCGCTTTGCGCCGAGCACCTTTTCCTTTACGCCGCCGATGGGCAGAACCACACCTGAGAGTGTCATTTCGCCGGTCATTGCCAGCCGGTCCTTCACCGGACGCCCGCTCAGCAAGCTCACCAGCGCAGTCACCATGGCTGCTCCGGCGGACGGTCCATCCTTCGGAACCGCGCCCGAAGGCACGTGGATGTGAATGTCCTGCTTGCGGAAGAAGTCCGGATCGATGCCGTAGCGTTCGCCGTTCGCGCGCGTCCAGGTCAGTGCTGCGGTCATCGATTCCTGCATGACCTCGCCCAGATGTCCGGTCATGGTGAATTGCTTGCCGCCACGCATGCGCGTCGCTTCGATGAAGATGATGTCGCCTCCCACCGGCGTCCAGACCAGTCCGACGGCAACGCCGGGCCTCTTGACGCGCTCCTCGACTTCCTTTTCCGTGCGGAATTTCGGCACGCCCAGGAATTCGCGGACCACTTCCGGTGTGACGACCATCTTCTCCATCTTGCCTTCGGCCATGCGCCGCGCCTGTTTGCGTGTGATCGTGGCGATCTCGCGCTCCAGGTTGCGCACACCGGCTTCTCGCGTGAAGCTGTGGATGATCTCCTGCAAGCCTTCGTTCGTGAACTCGATCTGTTCGCCCACTGTCAGGCCGTGTTCCTTGGCCTGCTTGGGGATCAGGTACTTATGCGCGATGTGCAGCTTCTCTTCGCCTGTGTACCCGGGCAATTCGATGATCTCCATGCGGTCCCGCAACGGCTCCGGGATGGGATCCATCCAGTTCGCCGTGGCGATGAACAGCACCTTCGAGAGATCGAATGGCACGAGCTGTTCTGCTCCGGGTCGAGAACTTCCATCAGTGCCGAGGACGGATCGCCGCGGAAATCGCGCCCGAGCTTGTCGACCTCGTCCAGCATCATCACCGGGTCGTTTGTTTCCCCGCGCTTCAATCCTTGAATAATTTGTCCCGGCAACGCGCCGATGTACGTGCGCCGGTGGCCGCGGATTTCCGCCTCGTCGTGCATACCGCCAAGAGCGATGCGCACGAACTTGCGCCCCAGAGAACGCGCGATGGACTTGCCAAGCGACGTCTTGCCCACGCCCGGAGGGCCCACGAAGCAAAGAATCGGTCCCTTCATTCCCGGCTGAAGCTTCTTCACCGCCAGGTAATCGAGGATGCGCTCCTTCACCTTCTGCAGATCGTAGTGGTCCTCGTCGAGAATCTCGTGCGCCTTCACGATGTCGATTTCCGAGCTGCCCGAGGACTTGCTCCACGGCAGCGAAGTCATCCATTCCAGATATGTCCGCGAAACCATGTACTCCGCGGAAGCAGGAGTCATTTTCGACAGCCGCTTGAGCTCGCGTTCGCACTCTTTCTTGGCTTCCGCGGTCATGCCGGCTTCTTCCACTTTTTTCCGGAGTTCGTCGATCTCCTGCATCGTATCGTCGGATTCGCCAAGTTCCTTTTGAATCGCCTTCATCTGCTCACGCAGCAAGTACTCGCGCTGGTTTTGGCTCACCTGTTCCTGCACTTGCTCGTGGATTTTCGAGCGCAGCTCCAGAACCTCGAGTTCCTTCGAGAGTTCGCGGATCAGCGTTTCCAGCCTCTTGCGCACGCTGGCGGTTTCTATTAATTCCTGGCGCAACAGCGTTGAAAGTGACGGCAAGGTCCCGGCGATGAAATCCGTCAGACGGCCCGGATGATCGATATTTATTGCCGCGGTTTGCAGATCGTCGGAAAGCTGCGGCGAGTGGCTTACCACGTCGCGGAACAGCTCTTGCACGTTCCGCTGCAAAGCTTCCAGTTCCGTATCGGATTCGCCGATGATGTCCGGCTCCGGCTGCACGCGGGCTTGCAGAAATGGACGCAAGCCGATCAGTTCCAGCACTTGAATGCGCTGCAAGCCTTCCAAAAAGATCACCACGTTGCCGTTCGGCATTTTTACGGTCTTGTGTACCTTAGCCAGCGTTCCGACTTTGTGCAGGTCGGCGGCGGCAGGATCCTCGATTCGCGGGTCCAGCTGCGCCACCACTCCCAAAAGCTTTTCGTCGCCATGCAGGCTATTCACTAACGCCAAAGAACTCTCCCGTCCCACGGTCAAAGGCAGGACAGCGCCCGGAAACAGGACGGTGTCACGAACCGGCAGAATGGGAAGAACGTTTGGTACGTTATATTTTTTCTCAGCCATGATTTCCCCTAGTTACCGACGAAGCTCGGGTAGAGCCTCTCGATACGATTTTAGATGCGGGCGTGCCGGAAAGGGTGCGCGAAAGTATAAAAGTTGCTAGCATAAAATCTTAGTATTCAACACTCACATTCTACCAATAGTTGCACCCTCGTTACAAGCAGCATATAAACTCATTATGTTCAATAGCTTACGGTAAGAATGCTCAGAGAAGCTTAGCCAGTCTGTTTTCCCCCTTCGTCACCCTGAAGGCTAGTTACTTGACGCCTTTCGTTCCTTCGCGCCAAATCTGCTCAAAACATACTTCTCCGCCTCTTCGCGAGTCGCAATCTGGCCCTCCAGTTGGGCATCCTCCAGGGCCCGAAGAATCCGAGAAAACAGAGGGCTAGGCTGAAACCCCATAGTCTGGAGGTCGTCTCCCGTTAAGAGGCGTTCCGGGTGCACCTGCTCCGGAGGGGTCACTTCCAGGAACCGACGGACGAATTCATAGGAATCGAGGTGGCGGTGGCTGGAAAGACAATCGAGCCGATGCAGCGTCAGATGTTCCTCAAAGCGCGGAAGCCGCACAAATTTCTTGAGCGTTGAGGCGCGCATTTCCTCGACCGCTCCGAACTTCATATGATTGCCCACCAGGGCGACGATCTGCTCGGTGTCTTCGTTGGAGAAACGCAATCGCCGGCAGATCGTTTCGGCCATGCGCACCCCCACTTCCACGTGATGGTTGAAGCGAATACGGTCCCCCGTCTCTGCGGCAGATTGGAACGTCGGGGGCTTGCCGACGTCGTGGAGAAGAACACCCCACGCCAGCGTCGGGGACGCGTCCTTGGGCAAACCTTCGAGCATCATGCGCGTGTGAATCCACACGTCGCCTTCGGGGTGGTATTGCGGCGGCTGCTCCACGCCTTTCATCGCTCCAATTTCCGGAAGCACCTGTTGGAGGAGCCAGGTTTCATCCAGCAGTTCGAACGCTTGCCGGGCTTCGCCCTCGCTGAGCATTTTTGTAAGTTCGTCGCGGAGGCGCTCGGGAGAAACCTGGGGGATTTCGGCCACATGGCGGCGGATGGCACGAAAAGTCTCGGTCTCGATTTCGAATCCAAAGCGTGCGGCGAAGCGCACAGCCCTCATCATTCGCAGTTTGTCTTCGGAGAAGCGGCGGTCCGGCTCGCCGATAGCTCGAATCACGTGCGTCTTGAGATCGCCCTGCCCGCCGACGTAGTCGAGCACTTCGCCGGTGTCGTGGCGCATCAGAAGGCCGTTGATGGTAAAGTCGCGGCGCTGCACGTCCTCTTGCGGCATCTTCGAATAAACCACGCTGTCCGGGTGACGGCCGTCGCTGTAACCTATGTCCGAGCGGAAGGTAGCCACTTCGACTTTCAGTCCGTCACGCGGAATCAGGATTACGCCGAACTGCGCGCCGACCGCAACGCTTTCCGGAAACAGCTTTACTACCTCTTCCGGCGTTGCATCCGTGGTCACGTCGTAGTCGGCGGGCTCGCGGCCAAGCAGCAGATCGCGCACGCAGCCACCCACAAGCAGCGCCTGGTAGCCGTTGCGGCGGAGCGTGTCGCAAATCGAGTTGGCCATTTCGCGTGGCGTCACGCTGTGATTATGCGACAGACGGGGCCATGAAGGGAAAGCCGAGTGTTCGAGAGTTCCGCTGGGACTACCGGCTGCGAAAGACTAGGCAGGTAATGTCGTCGGACTGGCGCGTGGCGCCAACAAATTCATCGACGCGCTTCATAAGGAATTGAAGGGTCTGCGAGGCGTCCCAATCGGGGAGACTGCGGATCGCGCCGAGCCAGCGCTCGTTTCCGAACTCCTCTCCCGATTCGTTGAACGCTTCGACCACGCCATCGGTGAAGAAAATCAAAGCGTCGCCCGGTTTGAGCTCCAGGGACGCAGTCTCGTAATTGGCCGCGCTTCGGATGCCGAGCGGTACGCCACCAACTTCCAGCGTTTCAACTACGCCATTTGCGCGGCGAAGAATCGGCGCGTTGTGCCCGGCGTTGACGTAGGTCAGAGTGCGCGAAGCCGTGTTGTATTCGGAAAGAACCGCAGTCGTGAAGCGCAAGCCATTCAGGCTGTGCGCGCAGGCATAGCGATTCAGCCGCGCCACCAAATCCGCGAGCGGAGCGTTTTCTCCGGCGATGGTTCGCAGGCTTGCCTGCAGGGTCGCCATGAGTAGCGCCGCTGGAACGCTTTTTCCCGCGACATCGGCGATTACCACCATCAGCTTCTCGCGATCCTCCGGATCGGGATAGAACGCGTCGTAATAATCGCCGGCTACGGAATTCTGCGGACGCGTCGCAAAGGCGATGTTGGCGCCGGCGACTTCCGGCGGCTGCGAAGGCACCAGCCAGGTTTGAATCTCCCGCGCGATTTCCAGGTCGCGCTTCATCGTGACCTTATCAGCCAATTCCAGCGAAAGCAGCAGGACGAAGAGCAAAACGGCAATCACCTCGAAGTTCTTCTGGGAATTGATGGCAGACAGCGCCAGCATGACGAAAGCCATGAGCAGAAGGACGCGGCGGGCAGGAGACATTTTCAGAAGCAGCGCCCAGAAAAATTGCCTCGCTACGTGAGGCGGCCGGCGCCAGGGCGAAAGCTTGTGAATTTCTTCCCAGTCGACGTCGCGGTCATAGAAACCGTAGCTGGAGCGCGCGTCGGCGGCGAACTGCGACCAGAGATCATCCAGCTGCCGGCCTTCGCTGACGCGCTGCCAGAAGTGGCGCAGGCGATCCATTCCGTGGAGCCGGGGAGTTGCAGAACTGACGCCGGGCGTGGGGGAAGCGCTCATGGATGATGGTTTCTCGGAAGATAAAGTATAGGACATTCGGCGGCTACGCGCTGGAAGTTACGAATCGTCGCGATCGTGACCGGATTCGTCGTGGCGTAGCGAGCCGCCAAATTGTACTTTGCCGAAGCCAAAACGGTCGCGGAGACGGTCCGCGGCGCTGGTGAGTTTTTCCAGCTTGGCGCGGCGTTCGGCGTCCAGCAAATCGAGTTGCGCATTACCGTGAGTCAGCCCGCTGAGGCTGACTCCAAGGAGGCGGACTTTTCGCGTCACGTCGCGATGGATTCGAAAAAGTTCCTGAAACACGGCAAAAATATCGGAATCGAGCCGCGTCGGTTCTCCCAGAGTCTTGGAGCGCGTGTGCGTGTCAAAGCCGGCGTAGCGAATGGTCAACGTGAGCGTGCGCGTGGCGAGACCGGCTTCGCGCAATCGTTTGCAGGCTTTCTGCGAGAGATGGCTGAGCATGGCGGACAAAGCGTCCACGTCGTGGGTGTCTTCGCCAAACGTGTGATTGTGCGAGATCGATTTTGGCTCAGCGTCAATGACAAATTCGTAGGAATCGCCGCCGCGCGACTTCCTGTAAAGCGCGGTTCCCCACTGGCCGAAAATGCTTTCGAGCTTTTCTTGTGGCATGGCCGCGATTTGCTCGACGGTCTGAATGCCGAGGGCGCGCAGCGCGCGCTCCGTGACTTCGCCGATGCCGGGAATTTTTCTGACCGGCAGTGTAGCAAGAAATCGCTGCTCGCTGCCCGCGGGAACCCACACAAGGCCGCGCGGCTTGGCTTGATCAGAAGCGACCTTGGCAACGAGCCGTGTCGTGGCGAGTCCGCCGGAGCAGGGCAGCGAAGTATCGCGCGTAATTTGGCGCAGCAGGTTGTCCGCGGCGGCGAGCGGCGGTCCGTGCAATCGTTCGGTACCGGCGAGATCGAGATAGGCTTCGTCAATCGAAACCATTTCGACAACGGGAGAAAATCTCGCGAGGATGGTCGCGACGCGGTCGCTCCATTCGCCGTATTTTTCGTGATGGCCGTCCAGGAAAACCGCGTGCGGACAAAGCCGTCCCGCGGTGCGCAGCGGCATCGCCGAATGAATGCCGTATTTCCGCGCTTCATAGCTCGCCGCGGAAACTACGCCGCGCTGGTCCGGACGCCCGCCGACGACTACCGGCTTGCCACGAAGCTCCGGGCGATCGAGCAATTCCACGGAGACGAAAAACGCGTCCATGTCGACGTGAAGGATTGATGCTGTCGCCTCCGCCGACCGCTCCTCGAGGGGCCCATGCTTGGCTCGAAATCGCGCGAGGTCCGGCATGCCCCATAGCCTACGCTGGGATTTCCATCGCTACAATGTCCTAGCCTCGGATGACAGACTCGGCGCACTGCCGCACCAGAACCTCAGGCCTGAAGGCCTGAGCTACAGAGACAATTACATTCGTTCGGCGGTGAGGACGCGGGGCATGCCTGCGAGATCGTTGGTTACGCCGACGTTTGTCCAGTTTATTGCGTCGAGGAGCGGCTGAACAGCGGGCAAGCTGTTGTGGCCGAGTTCGAGGACGAGGATGCCGCCAGGCTTGAGATGCGCGGCGGATTGAGTGATGAGACCGGCGTAAAGTTCGTAGCCTTCTTCGCCGCCGTAGAGCGCGATTTCTGGTTCGTGATCGCGGACTTCGCGCATCAGCGTCGCTGCTTCACGCCGGCCGACGTATGGCGGGTTGCTGGCGATGAGATCGAAGAAACGCGATTCGTATTCCGTGATCCGTGACCCGTGAAGTCCGGAGTTCGAGCCTTCCGGTCGTAGGGGCACGATATATCGTGCCCCTACAGTGGGAACTTTATCGATCAAGCTACATTCGAGGAAATGGACGCGATCGGAAACGGAATGGCGCGTAGCGTTTCGGCGGGCGACGGCGAGCGCGGCGCAGGAAATGTCTGTGGCGAAAATCACGGCATGTGGCAATTCCTTGGCGAGAGCGATAGCGATACAGCCGGAGCCGGTGCCAATGTCGGCGATTTGCAAGCCCTCGCCGGTTAACGTTTGTTTGCGGCCGGCGCGGAGTTCGCCTACGGCGAGACGGTCGAGGGCGACTTCGATGACATGCTCGGTCTCGGGGCGGGGAATCAGGACGTCGGGCGTTACTTCAAACTCGAGACCCCAGAATTCCTGTTTGCCGGTGAGGTGCTGCGTTGGCTCTCCTGAGGCCCTCCGCACGATAAGCTCGAAATAGCGCGCTGCATCTGCCGCAGAGATTTCCTGTTCCGGATGAGCATAAATCCAAGTTCGATCGCGGCCGAGAACGTGTAGAAGCAAAAGCTCCGCTGCGAGCGTATAGGAAGGAACCTGCGCTTCGCGCAGTTGGGCGAGTCCTTGCTTAAGTGCTGAGCGGACGTCCGTCATTTCTTCACTGTAGTCGATTGACAAACAGAACAAAGAAAATATAACGCAGAGCAGAGGCCGCAGAGTTTCTCGGAGAAGTTTTCCGTAGGACAGGCATTCTTGCCTGTCCCCTTCGCTTACCGAGGTGCGAAGAAAAAGAAAGAGGACAGACAGGAATGTCTGTCCTACTTAGGCCGTCGCGAGTTCCTGCTGGAGGCGCTCGGATTCGTAATGTGAAACGAGTCCATCGACGAGCGGGCCGAGCTTGCCTTCCATGACTTCGGTCAATTGGTGGAGCGTCAGGCTGATGCGGTGATCGGTGACGCGGTTCTGCGGGAAATTGTAGGTGCGGATTTTTTCCGAGCGGTCGCCGGTTTTGATCTGGCCGCGGCGCTCGGCGGAGAGAGCGGCCTGGCGCTTTTCCTGTTCCTGCTCGTAGAGACGCGCGCGGAGAACGCGCATGGCTTTGGCGCGATTCTTGATTTGCGATTTTTCGTCCTGCTGGGAAACGACCAGTCCGCTGGGTATGTGCGTGATGCGGACGGCGGAATACGTGGTGTTGACGGACTGGCCGCCGGGACCGGAAGAGCAGAATGTGTCGATGCGCAAGTCCTTGGCTTCGATCTTAATGTCGATTTCGTCGGCTTCGGGGAGAACCGCGACGGTGGCTGCGGAAGTGTGGATGCGGCCTTGCGTTTCCGTGGCGGGAACGCGCTGGACGCGGTGCACGCCGCTTTCGTATTTCAATTTTGAATAAAC
>Ga0209157_1003454_pt1 | contig 12129 bp, 11 predicted proteins | sample GraSoiAngelo_135_FD_185892 | JGI IMG/M metagenome (GOLD analysis project Ga0209157, IMG submission 185892) | Grasslands soil microbial communities from the Angelo Coastal Reserve, California, USA - 14_0929_05_40cm (SPAdes) (version 2) | ecosystem: Environmental > Terrestrial > Soil > Grasslands ... | reverse complement strand
GATCGGATCGGCCGCCCAGGCGGCGAGGACCTTCGATTGCTTCTCGAGCTCCGCCAGCACGGTCGGGGTGACCTCGAAGCTCGAGGCCAGCGCGACGACGGGCAGGAAGGCGACGACAGCCACCGCGATGCACCGATCGACATAGCGGAATTTCATGGTCGTCTCCTTTTCAAGGTCGTCATCTCGGCGACGTCGGCAGCCGCCCGATCACGGCGAAATGATCGACACGCAGACCGATACGGCCACTCCCGGTCCGGCCAGCGTGTCGCATTGTCCTGTCCTCCCCCGGTCGCACGACGAGCCTCTGATTGGGTTATCGGCGCGGAATGGGAGGTCCGGAGGGATCCCGGCGGCCAGGATTCGGGCGAGCCGTGGCGTTCGACGGGTTTCTTGTCAGGCGCCAAGCCCCTGCGCTACTCTCGGTGCCACCTTTAACTGGCTCGGGTGAGGGCGAATGCCTAACGCGCTGCGGCTCTTGGTCGTCGAAGACGAGCAAGAGCTGCGGGAGATCCTGGTACAGGGGCTGGCGAAGCGCGGCTTCAACGTCGCCGCTGCGGCCGACGGCGATGCCGGTCTCGCCACGCTGTCCGAGCAGGAATTCGACGTCGTCATCCTCGACCTCCGCATGCCCCGCCGGGATGGGATCCAGGTCCTCCAGCAGATGCGGACCGACGGCCACGACGCCGAGGTCATCATCGTGACCGGGCACGCGGACATCGAGACGGCCGTCGACGCGCTCAAGCTGCACGCCTTCGACTACCTGTCCAAGCCGTTCCAGATGGCCGAGCTGCTCCAGACCGTCACGCGCGCCGCCGAGTACCGGCGGCTTCGTCTCGAGAACCGCTCGCTCCGCCGTGCCGTCTCCCAGCAGGAGATCGAGCCGCTGCTGTACGGGTCGAGCCGCGCGATGGATCGGCTGCGCGGTCTGCTCGATCGCGCCAGCCAGTCGGCGTCCAACGTGCTGATCCTCGGCGAGAGTGGCAGCGGCAAGGAGCTGGCCGCGCGCTCGATTCACCGGGGCAGCGCGCGCCGTGATCTCCCGTTCCTCGCCTTGAACTGCGCGGCGCTGCCCGACGACCTGCTGGAGAGCGAGCTCTTCGGTCACGAGCGCGGCGCCTTCACGGGTGCGACGGCGCGCCGCCACGGCCTCCTCGAGCTGGCCCACATGGGCACGCTCTTCCTCGACGAGGTCGGTGAGATGAGCGTGGCCATGCAGGCCAAGCTCCTGCGCGCCCTCGATTGCGGCGAGATCCGGCGACTGGGCGGCGACCGCACCCTGTACGTCGACGTGCGCATCATCGCCGCGACGAACCGCGACCTGGCCAAGGCCGTGTCCAACAACGAGTTCCGTCACGACCTCTATTACCGGCTCGGGGTCATCGTCATCGAGATGTCGCCGCTACGCGAGCGGGTGGAGGACATCCCGCTCCTCGTCGAGCACTTCACCCAGCAGGTGGCGCCGCCCGGGCGCGCCCCCATCAAGGTGACGGCCGAAGCGCTGGGCCTGCTCACGCGCTATCACTGGCCGGGCAACGTGCGCGAGCTGCGCAACGTGGTGGAGCGGCTCAGCGTGCTGAGCGAAGATGGCGAGGTGACGGCGGCCGAGGTCGCGCTCTACCTGCCGGCGGTGTCGATGGACGACATCGACACCTCCCTCATCGCGCTCGACGACGTCGAGCGCCGTCACGTCTTGAAGGTCCTCCAGCACTGCGCCGGTAACCGGGCCCGTGCGGCGAAGATCCTGGGCGTCGATCCCAAGACGCTCTACAACAAGTTGAAGTCCTACCACCTCGACGACCGGTGACGCGTACCGCGCTGTCGGTCCGCGCTGGTGAGCTGGTCAGGGCCGCCCAGGCCCTGCCGACGGCCAAGAGCGCCGACACCCTCTACGAGATGATCGCTGCCGGCGCCGCCACGCTTCGTCCGGGCGTGGTGACGACGCTGCAACTCGTCGACGGCGACGGCGTTCGACTGGCTGCCATCGCCCCGATTCAGGCCTCCGTGTCCGAGCTCGACACCGATCATGCGCGGCGCGTCCTGAACGCCGCCGGCCCCCTCCTCATCCGCGGCAAGCGCGCGGGTGAGGGGAGCTATTACGGCCTGTTGCTGGCCGACACCGAAGGCGCGCTCGGAGTGCTCGGGCTGTCGCTCCCGCCGGGCACGACCGTGCTCCCGGGCATCGAGCGGCAGCTCCTCGACATGTACGCCACCCAGGCGTCGCTCGCCCTGAGGCACTCGGTGCTCGCCGCGACGGTGGAGCGCCAGACCGCGACGCTCGAGGTGGCCAAGGGCGAGCTCGTGGAAGCCGCGAAGGTCCTGGCGCTCGGCCATCTCGTCTCCGGTGTCGTCCACGAGGTTAACAATCTCCTCGGTACCGTCACGCTGAGGATGGAGCGCCTGCTCGAGGCGCCGCCCGACGCGGAGACGGCGCACCAGCTCCGGGCGCTGGAAGGACACTGTCGCGAAATCGGCGATGTCATCGGGGACCTCCGGCGCTTCGCGACAGGCGGCGGGATCGGCCGCACGCTCGTCGATCTCACGGCGCTGCTCGAGCGGATCCTGCGCCTGCGCCAGACCCAGCTCCGTGGTGGTGACATCCGCATCGAGCGCGCGTATCCGTCGGGCGGGCCGTCGGCCCTGGGCGATCCGGGCCAGATCGGCCGCGCCCTGCTCGCGCTCGTCCTGGAATCGGAGAATGCCCTGCTCACGGTGCCCGGGGGCGGGACGCTGCGCGTGTCCACCCGCCGGGAGGAGCGCGACGGCGGTGCCTGGGCGGTGGCGGTGCTCGAGGACGACGGCCCTCACATTCCCGACCATCTGCTGGCCCGCATCTTCGAGCCGTTCGTTGTCCGCGACGGTCAGAGCGGGCGAGGTCCCTCGGTCGGTCTGGCCGCCGCCCACGCCATCGTGGACACCCATGGCGGCCGCCTGACCGTCGCCAACCGGCCCGACCGCGGCGTCACATATAAGGTCGAGCTTCCCGCTGGGTAGAACCGGACGCCGCGATGGCACTCTGGTGCCACGCCGGCAGGTGTCGCCACCTGAGTCATCGGCGACTTCACGAATTTCCCTCGGAACGCTCACGTTGCGATTCGAACGAATGTGGCATTGCCCATGCTCTAGCCGGGCAGGATGCGCCCGCCCGCTCTCACCGGCAGCTCCAAGAGATTCGGCCTCCTCGTTGCGATCACGACGCTCGCGCTGCTGCTCGGCGCCTGTGCAGGCTGGTGGCCGCCGGATGGCCGTGACCAGGCGGGGACGGCGGCGGACCGACGTGAGATCGCGGCCTACATCGGCAAGTACGTCCTCATCACCCTGACGTACTTCGACGAGGACGGCGACGTCGTCGCCCAGCCTCAGGTCCACGGCATCATCGTGTCGGCGGATCGGGCGCGCGGCTTCGCCGTGGCCCTCCAGGGCGTGTGGGAAGGCGAGACGTTCTGGCTGCCACCCGACGTGCGTGGGTTCTCGCCCGCGCGCCGGGGTGAGTACCGACTCAATTCCACCAGCGAGATCATCTACGATCCCGATCTGATCTCGACGTGGGAGATCACGCGGGCGGCGCCATGGCTATGAGAGCGAGCTCGCCCATCGTGGTCTCGACGACCTGGGGCTACGCCCTGCTCCTGGTCGCCGCGCTTCACATGCTCTGGATGCGGCTCATGCACCACGACTCACGATGGCTATAGCCAACTTTGTCGTGCTGCTGAGCATCATCGGCGGCGCCGTCATGGTGGGCGCCATCTGGGAATGGTTCGCCGACTGGCGGCTGATTCGTGCGACTCGACGCCGCCTCGCCTCGGCGAAGTTTCGCAAGTCCCGCCGCGCCGCCTGACGGGCGGCACGCTCTCACGGTGACCGGCCGGACGAACAGACTCTTGAAGTTCTGATTCGGGCCTGAACGAGGCTTCTCACTGAATTACTCGGCGACGGTGACGCGCAGCACCTCCTCGACCGTCGTCACGCCATCGAAGAGCACCTTCAGAAGGCCCGCCTGGCGCAGCGTCTTCATCCCCTGCGACTGCGCCATGCCCCTGAGCTCGGCGGTCGATGCGCCCTTGATGATCATGTCGCGCAATTCCTGGGTGACGGGCATGATCTCGTAGATCGCCACCCGCCCCTTCATCCCGGTGAAGTTGCACGTCGTGCAGCCCCGGCCCTTGTAGACCTGGGTCCGCCCGACGCCGGTGAGCACGTGGCCGTAGGGCAGCAGCGACTCCTCGTCCACCTCGTACGGCTCCTTGCAGTCCTTGCAGATCTTTCGGCCCAGCCGCTGCGCGAGCACGAGCAGCAGCGACGAGGCGACCAGAAACGGGGGGACTCCCATGTCGATGAGCCGGGCGATCGTCGAGGGCGAGTCGTTGGTGTGCAGCGTGGAGAAGACCAGGTGGCCGGTGAGCGCGGCCCGGATCGAGGTCTGCGCCGTCTCGAGGTCGCGCGTCTCGCCGACCAGGATCACGTCGGGGTCCTGGCGCAGGAAGGCGCGCAGGGCGGAGGCAAAGGTCCGGCCCACGCCCTCGTTGATCTGGACCTGGTTGACGCCCTTGAGGTTGTACTCGACGGGATCCTCGGCCGTCATGATGTTGTGCTCGGGCGAGTTGATGGTGTGGATGGCCGAGTAGAGCGTCGTCGTCTTGCCCGAGCCCGTCGGCCCCGTGATCAAGATCATTCCGTAAGGCTGCCGGATGACCTTCTCGAACTGCTCGAGCGCCCAGGGATCGAAGCCGAGCTTGGACAGATCGAGCTGCAGGGCGTCCTTGTCGAGGATTCGGAGGACGGCCTTCTCCCCGAAGATGGTGGGCAGGACCGACACCCGGAAGTCGATCTCTCGCGTGTTGTAGCGCAGCTTGATGCGGCCGTCCTGGGGGACCCGGCGCTCGGCGATATCCAGGTTCGACATGATCTTGAGTCGGGAGATGGTCGCCGCCTCCACCTTCTTGGGTAGCGAGAGCATCTCGTGCAGCACGCCGTCGATGCGGAACCGGATGCGGAAGACCTTCTCGTAAGACTCCCAGTGGATGTCGCTGGCGCCCTTCTGGATGGCGTCGGCCAGCACCTTGTTGACGAGCTTCACGACCGGCGCCTCGTCGGCCGACTCCTTCAGCTCGAAGACGTCGATTTTCGTGGCCGCCTCGTCGCCCTCATCGACGACCTCGACGTCCGGGGAAGCTCCACTGTTGAGCTCCGAGACGATGTCGGTAATACCACTCGTCTGGCCTTCGTAATGCCGCTCGATCCCCTCGCGGATCGCCACCTCGGACGCGACCAGCGGCAGGATTTGCAGGTTTGTCACAAAGGCGACGTTGTCGAGCGCGAACACATCGGTCGGATCCGCCATCGCCAGGGTCAGCATGTTGCCCACCCGCTTGATCGGCAGGACAGCGTGCTTCTTGGCAATCTGCGCTGGCACGAGATTCAGAGCTTCAGGGTCGATCTCCAGCCGCGAGACCGTGATCGAGGGGACCCCGTACTGGCGCGAGAGGGATCCGAGTAGCTGCTCTTCGGCGACGAGGTTCAGGCGGAGGAGCACGGACCCGAGCCTCTCGCTCGTGCCCTTCTGCGCGGCGATCGCGCGCGCGAGACCGTCCTGGGTAATTAATCCTTGCGCGACCAGGACGTCGCCCAGGCGCCGGCTGACCGGCTGGCCAAGCGTTCTCACGGCGGTCGACGCCGTGTTAGGCGCGGCAGTCATCGTGATGACCGCTTTCGCACGCGGCCCGGCCGCCGTGGAAACCAGATAAGGCGATCATGGACTAGTTGTGCGGCTTGTCCCCAGGCTGACGGAGCCCGGAGAAGAGGCGAACTTTTGAGGCATGTAACGCCGAAGGGTCAAGTGTACCGATTGATCCCGGGCTCGGCGCGTCGGCGACGGTCTGGGAGGGTTCGTCACGGGGCCCGACAATCAGTTCCTTCAGCTTGCCAAAGGTCTTGGTGAGGTCATCGCGACTCCGCCGAAGCTCCTGATTCTCTCGCTCGAGCGCGCTCATCCGTTCGTTGAACCTGCCGGCCTCCCCCTTCAGCTGCTCGAGTTCGCTGAAACAGGTCGGGAGCGACACGAGAAGACGCTTGGTTTGCTCCACCCAGAGCATGAGCTGCTGCTGAACCTCGGTGACCGGTTTCTCTTTGCCGTCCATTTATTACTGCCCACCTTTCAATTCAGTAGGAGTCCAGAGTTCCGCGGATGCGGACCTCGCCGACAACGAGCAAATCTCCGACCATGGTGTCCTCGTCAAGCGCTGGAGGCCCGGCGAAACGGCGAGAGTCGAGGCGGCTCGACGGCGGACGGCGCGCGGCCCAGTGTTGGCGGATGCCCCTGTTCTCCCCGTGAGGAGTCGGCCCGCCCAACATCGGGGCGGGCCTGGGAGCGGACGAAGGCAAAGCCACTGGCGCGGAGTTCGGCGTCAATCTCAGGCCGCGAACGGCGATCAGCTGGGCGCCGGTCGCCTGCCGACGTGTCCGCCGGCGGGCGCCGTTCGCCGGAGCGCCGATCCATTCTGACTTCCACGGTCTCCACCCCCGCGAACGTGCCTTTGAAAAAGTCATAGAGGCACGCCTGGTCCTTGGCCGTGATCACGAGATAGGGCGAGTGTGGCGTCCGGAATTGTGCGAAGAAGTCCCGCCACGCCGGTGAGGGCGTGACGTCAGTTGACGTACGAGGGCGCTGCCCAACCTCGAGAGCCTCGGCGGCCCATTCGTTCCCCGTGAGGCCCGGCACGGTCCCGCTCGCCTTGCGACCCGCGGCCGCGGACTCGGGCCCGCGCGCGCGTGGTTTCTGGAAGGCGCCAGTCACGACCTGACGGCCCGAGTTCAGCGATTCATCCTTGCGGCCGACTTCCCCACTGCGGTCCCCGCCGACGTCGAATGCCTCCAGCGCGGCCACGAGTTCTGCGGCCGCAGCGAGCAGAGAGCCCTGAGAGGGGGTCGCCGGCGGCTCGCCCGTGAGCCGCCCGAGCGCGTTAGGCCTTTCTCCCTGGTGCTGTTCGAGCCTTCGCGTCTTCACTGCCGTGTCCATCTGGCGTGTGCCTCTCAGTCTTTAGCGCGTAAAACTTCTCGGGCCGGACCGCGGGCTGGGACGTGCGATCGAGGCGTCGGGGAACTCGTCGCAGGCAGCGCAGACGACGAGGCCTCGGAACGTCGTCTGGACGCGCGCCATGCTTATCAGTGGCGAACTGATCATGTTCTTACCGGGGCACACTCGCAAGGCGGATACCAGGTTCGCTTCGCGAAGGGAAACAGTCAGTTAGCGCGTGCAACCATACGCCGGCGGGGCGGGACGACGCGGAGGCATTCCCACCGCCGGGGAGGAACTCCTAGAGAGCCGGCATCGGGTGATATCGGGCCGACGCCGTCGCACGTCAGATTGCTGGCGGACTTTCGGTACCAAAATTTTATCGATGCTTCCGGCCGCCGGCGCACCATGTCCGCCTTACGTTTCTCTCGAGTTTCGCTTGAGTCCGCATAGACGGACCGGAAAAGCCCGCTGCGACTGCGACGAGCGTCCGTATCCTCCGACAAGGGGGAAAGTATGCCGACGCTGACTGAGCGCTTCGTCGCCGACATCGAAGGCCTCAGCGACCTTCCGTCGCTGTCGCCGGTCCTTGCCCATCTGATCGCAACCCTCGACCGCGAGGATGCCTCGGTGGCCGAGGTGGCGGCGATCATTCGCCAGGATCCCGTGATCGCCGCGCGCGTGTTGCGGGCCGCCAACTCGGCTGCCTATATCGGCCGCAGCTCGGTGTCGTCGATCCGCGACGCGCTCCTCCGTCTGAGCCTGGCTCGCATCCGACGGCTCGCCCTGGTAGCGAGCCTCTACGACGCCGTGCCCGTCCGCGGCACGCAGGCTTCCCGCGCGATCTTCTGGCAGCACAGCCTGGCCGTGGCCCATTGCTCGGAGATCATCGCCCGCCACGCGATCGTTCCCGCGGATCTAAATCCCGAAAGCGTCTTCCTCTCAGGACTGCTTCATGACCTCGGCCTCCTCGTCCTCGAAAGCCACTACCCGAGGGAGGCTTCTGCGGTGAAGCGTCACGCCGAAGCCAAGGGCATGCCGATCTGCCTGGCCGAGTTCGAGATCTTCCAGACCGATCATGGCGAGTTGGGCGCTCTGCTCGCCACGCACTGGATGATGCCGGAATCGATCACCGCCGCCATCCGCGCCCACCACCGCTTCGACCTGGCGCCGGTGGCGTACCAGTGGAATGCCGCCGTCATTCACCTCGCGGACAATCTGGTCAGCCAGGAGGCGATCGACGACCTCGAGGAGGGCTCGCCGGTACGCCTCGACAACGCCGCCGTGGAGGTGCTGGGGCTGTCCCCCGCGGCGGCGCTCCAGATCACCGAAGAGACGCGCAGCGATGCCGGCGAGTCGGCGGCCGGCCTCTTCGCGTCCCCTCATTCGGGATCCGCGAAGTCGAGCGTCAGCAATGAGTCCCGAGCGACATCTTCGAGCATGCTCGGCCGCTCGGGCGCGCAGACGAGATCGACGCCGAGGCTGTGAGCGGCGTCCACGCAGTCACATCTTCAGGCGTCGTGTAGGCGCGTCAGGTCCTGCGGCTGCGCGCGGTGAGGCCAACCCGCGTGCGCTTGCCGCGCTCGCCCCGCAGCTGCTCGTAGATGGCCACGTCGAGAAAGACGATGGTGGCGAGCCTTCGTGTCGGTGTCGGCATCGGCGATCCGCCGGTCAGCCAGGCCTCCACGATCGGTAGAACGGCGACGCCCACAGGCTCGCCTGCTGCAGGACGTCCTCGTATGGGCCAGCGTGCGCGAGGTGTGCGCGTTGTCGAAGTCGTGCTCGACGCCGACGTCGTCTGATAGACGGATGCGATCGGCGATGGCGCAGCCGGCGAGCACGACGGTCAGGGCGTGCGGCTAGCCCTGCACGTTCATCGCGGGCCGGCCGCCGGCTGAAGCCGACCGGTCTTGACCTGGCCGCGTAGCGCCAGCACCGCCGCGGTGTGAAGCTGCGTCGCCCGCGACTCCGAGATGTCCATGACCATGGCGATCGCGCGGAAGTTCAACTCCTCGATGTAGTGCAGATGAAGCACGAGCTGCTGCGCTGGCGACAGCGTCGCCACCAGCGCGGCCAGCCGGCCCACGCTGTCCTTGTCCATCAGCGACGCGAGCGGATCCTTGGTCGCGGGATCGGGGATCCAGGCGCGCGTCGCGGGTTCACCGTCGTCGCCCTCGCTCTCCACCCACTCGAGCGAGAGCGTCATCGCCGCCCTGGCCTGGCTCAGCAGCCCGTGATAGTTGTCTATCGAGATGCCGAGTCGCGCGGCGGCCTCGCTGTCCGAGGGCGGACGCGACATCTCCTGCTCGAGGTCGATCAGGGTCCGTTCCATCTCGCGCAGCTTGCGGCGCGTCACCCGGCCGATGGGATCGATCTCGCGCACGAAGTCCACCATCGAGCCGCGGATGCGCGTGAGCGCATACACGCTGAAATCCGTGCCGTGCCTGGGATCGAACGTGTCGAGCGCGCCCAGGAAGCCGACGACGCCCGTCGAGACGAGGTCGTCGAACTCGACGCTCGGCGGCAGCGTGCGGCCGAGCCGCCCGGCCATGTAGCGCACGAGATGGATGTAACGCTGCATGAGCGTTTCGCGCGCCTCCGGCGAGCCGGTGGCGCGGTACTCCTTCCACGCGGCCTCGACGGCCTCGGGGCGAACCGCCCTTCCGGCGGACTGGAACGGCCAGCGGGATGCTTTGCGTGGGCCGGAGTTCTTCGCCAGCAGGTCGGCGAATTCCCCCGAGTGGCCCTTGGCGCCCGTGGTGTCGATGTTCGCGATGTTGTTGCCGATGACGTCGACCGCTTCCTGATTCGTCCGGAGGCCGGTGGCCCCGATGGAGAGAGCTCGCAACATGCTCGGTTCTCCTCAGATGGTGGGCTGCCGATCGTAGTGACGTCGGCGAGGTTGATGGTGACGGAACCGACCTGCACGACGGGCTGGTCGTCCGCTGGATCGGACGTGTCGCTCTCTGATTCCGACGTCTCCATGCCGACACAAATGGTGAGGAGGAGCAGCGCCAGGAAGTCCGCGCTGACCGGTGAAGCCTCGGGCGCCGCTGTTGTCGCGGACGCGGAAAGACTGGCCGGTGTCGCGGCCACGGAGGTCCGCGTCATCGGCTCCCTCTCGTGCGGTGGGCGCCGATACGCGTGCTCATACCGCCACGCCGTCCCGCTGGTATTCGCGGAGTCGGTTGCGCAGCGTGCGCTCGCCCATGCCCATGAGCCGGGCGGCGCGCTTGCGGTTGCCGTTGACGCGAGCGAGCGTGGACATGATCAGCTCCCGCTCGACCTGATCCCACGACCGGCCAGCAAGATTACCGCTGGCGACGGGCGCGAGGATCGCCGCGTCGAGGGCGAGGTGAGCCACCTCGATGTCGCTGCCTCGGGCCTCGATGACGGCTCGGTGCAGGGTGTTCTCGAGCTCGCGCACGTTTCCGGGCCAGCTGTGCGTGCGCAGGCGATCGCAGGCGGCGGCCGTCAGCGTCGTCGCCGACCAGCCGTAGTCGGCGTTGAACCGGCGGACGAAGTGCTCGGCCAGCCGCGGGATGTCCTCGGGCCGCTCCCGGAGCGGCGGCAGCTCGAGCGCCATCACGTCGAGCCGGTAATAGAGGTCCTCGCGGAAGCGGCGCTCGGCCACCATCGCGCGCAGCGGCCGGTTGGTGGCGGCGATGAAGCGGACGTTGATGGCCTGGGTCGTCGTGGCGCCGAGCCGGCGCACGCACTTGTCCTGGAGGACCCGCAGCAGCTTGGCCTGCGCGACCGCCGGCATCTCCGCGATCTCGTCGAGGAAGAGCGTGCCACCGTCGGCCTGCTCGATCACGCCGGGCCGGGCCGCGCGCGCGTCGGTGAAGGCGCCGCGCTCATGACCGAAGAGCTCGGCCTCGACCAGCGTGTCGGGCATGGCCGCGCAGTTGAGCGCGACGAACGGCGCGGCGGCGCGGGCGCTCCAGCCGTGGATGGCTTGCGCGACCATCTCCTTGCCGGTGCCGCTCTCGCCCTGCACCAGCACGGTCGCGTCGGTCGGCGCGATACGCCGGGCCCGCTCGAGCCGGTCGAGCATCGTCGGGTTCGCGGTCACGATGCCCGTCTCCATCACAGGTGTGGCCACCCGGGCCAGGACCTCGTTGATCTGCTCGCGCGAGACCGGCTTCTCGAGGAAATCGTCGGCGCCCTGGCGCACGGCGGTGAGGGCGGCCTGGATGGTGCCCACCCCGGACAGGATCACGAACCGCGTCGAGGGGGACTCGCGCTTGACGGCGCGCATGAGGCCGAGGCCGTCGAGGCCGGGCATCGAGAGATCGGAGATCACCATCTGGTAGCCGCCGCGACGGAACAGGCGGAGCGCCTCGTCACCGTCGGCCGCCGCGTCCACCTTGAGGTTGGGGCGGCGCAGCAGCTCGAAGAGCCCGTGGCGGTAGAGCGGTTCGTCGTCGACGATCAGGATCTTGGTCATGCGTGGTGTTCACCCGTCTCCACGAGTTCGAACGTGAGCGTGAAGGTCGTGCCGCAGCCGGGGCGGCTCGTCACCGTGAGCTTGGCTCCATGGCGTTCGGCCACTTCGCGCACGACGGCCAGCCCGATGCCGGTGCCGCGTGGCCGAGTGGTGAAGAAGGGCTCGAAGGCCTGTCGCAGCGTGGCGCGGCTCATCCCGGTCCCGGTGTCCTTGACGGCGATGGCCACGCGCCCACCCGGGCGCGGCCGCAGGCTCAGCGTGAGCGCGCCGCCCTTGGGCATCGCCTGCACGGCGTTCAGCACGAGGTTGAGCAGCGCCTGACGGATCTGCTCGCCGTCGCCGGCCACCGGCGCCTTGGCGAGCTTCACGTCCGTGGTCAGCTCGACGCCGGTGCCGGGGAGCGCCAGCGCGGTGTTCTCGGCGAGCGTGCCGAGGAGCATCACCAGATCCACCGTGGTGTGCTCGATCGTGGGCTCGGGCCGCCGGCTGACGGACAGCAGATTCGCCGCCACCGCGCGCAGCCGCGTGACGCCCTCGAGGAGGCGGCCGGTCATGGGCTGGAGGTCGGCGTCCGTCGCGCACTGTTCGGCGACGAGCGTGGCGTAGAGCTCGACGCCGCCGAGGACGTTGCGCATCTCGTGGGCCACCGTCGCCGTCATGGCGCCGAGGC
>Ga0209157_1003453_pt1 | contig 12133 bp, 7 predicted proteins | sample GraSoiAngelo_135_FD_185892 | JGI IMG/M metagenome (GOLD analysis project Ga0209157, IMG submission 185892) | Grasslands soil microbial communities from the Angelo Coastal Reserve, California, USA - 14_0929_05_40cm (SPAdes) (version 2) | ecosystem: Environmental > Terrestrial > Soil > Grasslands ... | reverse complement strand
CGCTTGGAGCTAAAAGATGGGCGAAATGATGCGCTCCATCAGGGCGCATGTGCCCGTCATTTAGCCAATCATGCCGTGCAATTAGCGCTAGTTCTGGAGGATGCCCTTATGCCATCTGAACCGAAGGTCTCAGATTTTATGGTCCGAGATGCGATATGCGCGGCACACTGGCAGCCGATAAGTTTCGTTCGGCAGCAGATGCTTGCTAATTCTTTTTCATATCTTCCCATTCTGTGGCCGGCTGACAACAATCCCAGATGGCACGTTGTCTCCGATGTCGGCGTGACTCGATTTTTGCGTTCAGCGATATCAAAGGCAGATCGGAACAGAAGGCTTGCCATTACCATTGGAGAAGCAATTCGATCAGGCGAGCTCATCATAAGCCCCGCACGGGTTTCAACTGCGGACTCGAACTTAAATGAGATCGTCGCGACGCTAGAGGACGTGCCAATAATCATAGTTGCGGCGGAGAACAATACTGAACTAAGAGGAATCGTCACCGCCTTTGATCTCCTCTAAAACGAACTACTGTTCGTATTGGTTGGGGAGAATGATCACATCAGCGGCACACGCTTGATCGTTAATGTTCACTACCGCTCCGAATCGATATTTCAAGGGATGTTGGAACCAATAATCTCGAATTTTCTGAATATCTGTCCAGGCCACGTGACGAGCCTGGAGGCGCGGGCGTGAATTTTGAACCGGCCCGCCGCACAGGGAGACGAAATGAAAGCGCTAGACCCAAAGACAGGTATTTCTATCGAGAACGTTTTGTTCGCGACTGATTTTTCTCCTGCAGCCGAAGCGGCCCTTTCGTATGCGTCAGCCGTTGCGGACCGTTACCAATCCAGGTTGTACGTCGCGCATGTGATCAACCTTGAGAGCTTCGATCTATTGGAATCCGAATCGGCTCGCATCACGCTGCAAAAGGCCCATGACGAAGCGCAGAGGAAAATAACTCAGTTGCTGGATCCCCTGCATTTGCCGCGTGACCGATATCGAATTGTAGTCGCCGACGGTGCTATCTCCGAGGTTTTGGTGGAGATCATCCAAAGGAATCATATTGATCTGGCCGTTCTTGGCACGCATGGCCGCCGGGCATTCAAGAAGTTGTTGATGGGGTCGATAGCGGAAGAAGTGTTTCGGATGGCGCCTTGTCCAGTTCTGACGGTCGGTCCGAAGACTGCATCAACGCCCAGCGTGGGCGGCCTCCGACATATTCTGTGCGCTGTTGAGTTCGTTCCCGATAAGAGCAAGGCCGCACAATACGCAGTCTCATTGGCCGAGCGGTACTCGGCAACCTTGACGGTGATCAATGTCAGGGAAGATATGCCGGCGTCTCCGAATACGGCCGAGAAGTTTAGTGAGCCGTTCGAGCACTGGATAAGAGACAACGTTGCTTCGGGATCCGATCTGCGCAATCGAATTCGCTTTGAGAGAGGATTTGGCCCGGCACCGGACTCCATTCTGGATTTCGTAGCGAAATCAGCCGTAGACATGATCGTGATGTCTGTCCGGCAGCTAGACCCGGTAATGGCGGCTCACCTTCCCAAATCAGACACGGCATACGAGTTGGTCACCCGCGCACTCTGTCCAGTACTCACAATCCGGTGACAGCGAACTTAATTCGGAATTTGAGAATTATGAACACCGGTTTGCAATCCGAACAACCGTATCTTAGGGGTCCCGAAGATCGCACCGTCGATCCGGCTAACACGAAAGCGAAGCGTCATCGGGGAATTTATTTTTCGATACGGAGAAAGACGTTAGGCCGACACAAACGCGACTTCTTTCAGAGTGCTATGGAATGAATCGGGATCGCTTTAGGAGGAGTGATGCAAGCACAGATTAGACTTGGTCGGATCTTCGGCATTGAGATCGGACTCCATTACAGCTGGCTGATTATAGCGGTACTGATTGCAACCTCACTCGCCGGACACTTCGGTGAAGCGCATCCCAACTGGGACGGGAACACAATCTGGACAACAGCGATTGTGACCGCGTTGCTTTTTTTCGCGGCCATCATCTTTCACGAATTGTCTCATGCGGCCGTCGCCAGATTGCGCGGCCTGCCTGTACGTTCGATTACACTTTTTGCGCTCGGCGGTGTAGCTCAAATTGGCAAGGAAGCCGCGGACGCGAAGACCGAGTTTTGGATGGGCATCGCTGGGCCGTTCGCGAGCGCACTGATCGGCGCTGTCTGCTTCGCCATTGCCTGGATGCTAGGTTGGAGCTTTGGCCTCGAGCCGGCAACCCCGCCGATCGCGATGCTAGTGTGGCTGGGCTACATCAATATCGGGCTCGCGATCTTCAATATGGTGCCTGGTTTCCCAATGGATGGCGGTCGGGTACTGCGCGCCGTCATCTGGTGGATCACAGGCAATGCGGCCAAGGCGACCCGCATGGCTGCAGCAACCGGCCAGGTCATCGCGTACGGCTTCATCATGCTCGGTATTCTTCGCTTCTTTGGCGGGGCTGGGTTCAGTGGCCTGTGGATCGCATTCATCGGATGGTTTCTCTTAAGTGCCGCACAGGCGACGGCTGCACAGGCGGAGTTCACCGAAACGTTCCGCGGCGTCCGAGTTGCGGATTTGATGACGCGTGACTGCGGTCCGGTGGACGGCAACACGAACCTGCAGACTTTTGTTCACGACTTCCTACTGCGCATCGGCCGCCGGTGTTTCGTGATCGTCGAAAACGGTCAGATCAGCGGCCTTATTACACTGAATGAAGTTAAAGCGATTCCACAGGCACGCTGGCCTTTCACGACTGTTTACGACGTCATGGTTCCGCTGGAACGCCTTCGCACCGTGACGCCGGAGACGCCTGTCATTGAAGCGCTCGAAATTATCGGGCGTGAAAACGTCCACCAGTTGCCGGTTGTCTCAAACGGACGTCTGGAAGGCATGGTTTCGCGGGATCAGATCATGAACCAATTGCTGACGCGAGCTGAACTGAAAATGTAAACCAGGCAGGGGAGCCACTTCCTCGTTGGGATTTTGCTTTTCCTCATCCGGAAAAGTGATCTCCACGCGTGCGACCAAATCCCGCCGTCGTTTTCCGACGGTCCCTGCGCCCTCCTCGAGCAAGTTTGCCCAGGCTGTATTGGGCGGCCCTTATGGCCGGAGTGTCGGCACCACTGCCACGTTCCATATCTATCGCGGGAGCGGATATGAAGGACACTGGTTCCGGGCAGCCAAGGCTTGGGATGATTTCGTGAGGCCAATCATCGCGAGAGCGACAGCGCGTTAACGGCGGCACAGAAGAACCTGCCCTACCTTAATATAAGCGGCCCAGTCAGCCCAATCGCCCATCGCGGCTACCAGCGCGTGCCTCATTCACGCCTGTCAGGTAATATTTGGGGATCATGAATAAGATTACTCCCCTCATGTTGGAGTTGCTGGAGTGGATCTCGGACCGTCCACGAAGCTACGCCGAGACGATGGACGCTTGGCGAAGTACATGTCCGCGCCTCACAACATGGGAAGATGCGTTGATCCGTGGTCTGGTCCAGGTTGAGTGGGTGGAGATGCTACGCACGACTTGATCGTGAGCCTTACCGCGCTCGGCAGATCAGCGCTCGACGCCGCATCGCGGGATCAAAAGAAGGCAATGAGAGTTAGCGCCGGGGCGTCCGGGACTACGCCGAGGTGACCGAGGCACTGCCGCAAATCAACAGCTTGCGAGCGAGGCCATGACCGACGTACCGCTCCGGCAAATAGGGCGGCAACCATACTCCGTCGAAGTACCGTTATTTCCCGCCTACGTATTCTGCAAGTATGATGCAGTCGCCCTGCATTCTTTTTGGGATATCTCAGGAATACTCTCGATGGTACAAGGGACCGACGGAGTAAACATCATCCCTGAGCAGGAAATCACGGATCTCCGGCGCACCCTCGCGGCTGGACTGAGCGTTCAGCCACGGCCATTTACATGGCAAGGAAGGATAGTGATGGTAGAAGACGGTCCACTGAGCGGCGTGACGGACATCCTGAAAGAGACAGCCGACGAGCGACTTCTCATTCTTTCAATTGAGTTGATACGCCGGTCGATTGCTGTAAGGATCGACCGTCTCTCTCGAATTTCATTCCGGCCTGGTGCTGTATTTCCATTCGGAACCGCACGTATTTCAAGCTAATCTCCCGTTCCCATCGGCCTCCAGAAAAAATGCGGACAAAGCACCACATCAATGACCGCCCTACGTCGGGGCCAAGGTCGCGGACGGTGGCCAAGATCTTGATGGATCGAGTCCGGCACCGGGATTGAAGGACGTGCGGATTCTTAATCTTGATCCAATACGGCGAGGGCTTCTCCGTCGGTCGATAGGCCGCTGTCTTCCTCTTCGCGACAAAGGGTGAGTGTCCGCGAGGCCATCAATCTCATATTCGAACTGTTGTAACAAGCCTGGAGCCCCATTAAAGTAATTGGATACACGCGACTGATGGCCTCGCCGCGGGGGATTTGTCCATGAAGCCAGTCCCGACACGTGGCTGCTCAAAAAGATGTCATGGAATAATCTGTAGCCGTATGTCTATTGCCATAAATCGATATTACGATGGTAATGCGCCCGCGCCCCCTTCCCTGGTTTAGGGCATAAACCTGATCGTCCTTACCCCCAATTTTGGCGAGGAATCCCCCCTTCACCGGATATGCAGGCGCCTTTTGCGGCGTTTATAAACCCACACAGTAGAAAGCGAACCAAACGGGATATCGAGTAGTGCTTCGAGGGAGCAGGAGAGGAGAAGTATGAAATCCAAGACATGTCTCGTTGCCATCAGTGTGTTCGTATCATTGCTGTATTTCACCGCGCTCATCCCCGAGACTCTGGCGCAGAGTGCATTCACAGGTGTCGTGAGGGACCAAAGTGGCGCGGTTTTGCCGGGGGTCTCTGTCGAAGCCGCCAGCCCTGCGCTGATCGAGAAATCGCGTTCAACCGTCTCGGATGAACGCGGCACGTACAAGATCATCGATCTGCGTCCGGGTAACTACAGCCTGACGTTCACTCTTCCTGGTTTCAAGACCGTCACGCGTGAGGTGGAGTTGCCCTCCGACTTCACGGCAACAATCAATGCCGAGATGACGGTCGGCGCGGTTGAAGAGACCATCACTGTCGCCGCGGAATCGCCGGTCGTCGACTCGCAGACAAATTTCAAGGCCCAAGTCCTTCCGCGCGAGGTGCTGGACAGAGTGCCCACGGCTCACACCATCCAATCGGCGGGACAGCTCGTCGTCGGAGTTCAGATGGACGTGCCCGATGTGGGCGGTTCTCGCGCGATGCAACAGACCTACTTCTTCGTTCATGGAGCCGGCACGTCGCAAACGTCGGTCCTGATGGATGGAATGATCATTAATGGTCTTCAAGCCGACGGAGCGGTCCAAAGTTACATGAATGACGCCGGCGCCGAGCAGATGGTTTTCCAAACGGGCGGCGGTACGGCCGATTCGCCAACCGGAGGGCTGAAGCTGAACGTCGCGCCGAAAGAAGGCGGCAACAGCTTCCATGGATCTCTGTTTGCCGGCTTTGAGAGCAACAGCTTGCAAAGCAACAACCTGTCCCCCTCTCTGGCTTCGCATGGCGTCCGAGGCGTGGACCAGATCGGTACGTACCGCGACGTCGACGTGACTCTGGGCGGACCGATCAAGAAGGACAAGCTGTGGTTCTTCGGTTCGAGCCGTTTTTTTACGGTCAATAAACCAGTTGCGAATTCATTCTACATCCCGGCGGGAAGGACGTACGCCGACTGCCTGAACGCCGGCGTTGCCTGCAAGCAGGCCATCAACGATCAATCGATCAACAGCGTGTTGCTGCGTCTGACCTGGCAAGTGAGCCCGAGAAACAAGCTATCCGCGTATTTGGACAGAATCTTCAAGTCGCGCGATCACGATGTCACGGCGGGCGTTGATCCTGCAACCGCTGGCGGCTTCTGGAATTCGCCGATTTATGAGACTAGCGCCATCAAGTGGACCTCGACCGTCAGCAACCGGCTTCTCATTGAGGGTGGCTACTCGAGCAACATCGAACGATTTAACATCTTCTATGAGCCCGGCGTTAGAAAGCCTTACGGCAGTCCTGCATGGTACGCCGGCGCACGCCATTTGGACACCATACTGGGAACCACCACCAACGCGAGGACGTATGAGTCCGGCAACTACCCGGACCGGCACAACGCCCAGGCAGCGGCGTCATACGTGCGGGGCGGCCACAACCTCAAGTTGGGCTTTCAGAATTCCTGGGGACCGTTCAACCGAACGGCCTGGGCCAACGCGGACCTCTATCAAAACTACCTGAACGGCGTGCCCGCAACAGTGACATTGCTGGGGACGCCGGCTCGCTGGAAGGAACGCCTGAACGCGGGGTTGGCGATTTACGCCCAGGATGCCTGGACCTTGGGGAGGATCACCATCACTTACGGCTTGCGGTGGGGGTACGTCAGCGAGCAGGTCTCCGGCCAGCCGGCACAGCATGGACGTTTCGCCAATATCCCGGCGTTTGGCGATATTCACGTGCCGATTTGGCGGACATGGTCGCCGCGGACGGCCGTGGTCTATGACTTGTTCGGCAACGCAAAAACGGCGATCCGTTTCGGCTTTAACCGGTTCGATGCGGCTGCCACCACAAACATTGCAGAACTCTATGATCCGGCAAACGCGGGCTACGTTCAGGCTAGCGCTACCTGGACCAATCTTGCCAAGGATGACATTGCTCACGGCGAGCCGGGGTGTGTCTATCTCACACCCGGATGCGAAATCAATTTCGCTCAAGTACCGAAGAATTTCGGCACGGTCTCGCTCTCGAATCCGGATCCAAAGCTCAAGCTTCCATATGCGCTTGCCTACAACCTCGGCGTGACCCACGAATTGTTTCCTGGAGTTGCGGTCACGGCCGAATGGTTTCACACCGTGGCCAAGAATATTCTCGAACGTAACAACACTCTCCGGCCGGGGACGATGACGGGACCGTCGAGTGTTTCCAATGCCAACTACAGCCCCGTGACGGTGTTCAGTCCAATCGATGGCCGCGCGATCACGATGTACGATCCGATTTCCACAGCCGTTCAGCAATCGGTGGCTAATGTCGATACCAACGATCCGAATTTGAGCAACGTGTACAACGGCTTCGAGTTCAACTTCAATGCCAGGCTGCCTCGCGGCGGAAGACTTTTCGGCGGCACGTCCACGGACCGGTCGATTGCGAACGCATGCAGCGCCGCAAAGACAAACCCCAATTTTTTGCAGTTTTGCGATCAGTCGAAAAACGGCATCCCATGGCGCACTCAGTTCAAGCTGGTGGGCACATATCCGCTGCCGTGGTGGGGCCTTCAGTTCAGCGGCGCGCTTCAGGCGCTGCCTGGGTATGCCGAATACTATTACTTGAACAACTTGTTGACGACACCTTTGCAGCCGCTGCTGCAAGGAGGCGGCACCGTTTTGGACAGTATTCTCAACCAGCCGAACGGTTTAAGCACTGTCTTCACGGTCACGCCAACGACCCGGTACACGGCGTGTCCCGGCAACTCCGCCGCTGCCGGCTGCGCCGTCGGAGCGTTGGTGATTCCGGGTATGATCCAGCCATCATTGAACGTGCCGTTGATTGCGCCGGGCACAGAGCTGACGCCGCGGCTCACTCAGGTCGATTTCAGCGTGAGCAAGAGACTGGCATTCGAGCGGATACGACTCGAGCCCAGAATCGATTTGTTCAATGCGCTGAACTCGAGCGATTACTACCAGGTTCAGAGCATGGTCTATAGCACGGCGTCTGGCGCGGCTTATAAAAGGCCGTCCGCGATATTGCTCGGCCGGCTTCTCCGGTTTGGGTTCAATCTGGAGTTTTAGGAAGTGGAAAGTGATCCGCATTTCTTCAAGAGGAGTGTTATGCGAGCAATGGCTCAGCTCGTCATGGTGCACATTCTTCTCGTGTTCGTGCCGGCAGTGGCGAGTGCTCAGGCGGGAGCGGCGCTAACCGGTATCGTCACGGATAGCTCCGGCGCTGTGTTGCCGGGTGTGACGGTCGAGGCGAGAAGTCCAGCGTTGATTGAACAGGTCCGTTCGGCTGTAACGGATGAAACCGGCCGGTACCGCATCGTCGATTTGCGGCCCGGTACCTACTTCAGCCGTGGCCGAATGTAGCGATATAGCGAGTTGTCTCTGGAGAGCGGAGTCTCTAACGTGTGCATGGCGAATTGCTATTTTGCAGGCATTTTTTGAGGTTTGGATCCCTAAAACTCCACGAACGGAACCAACGAAGAGCCAACAGTTTTTAAATGGAAATACAAGCTGGAGACGATTTCTGGTCCCGATGCTTGATTGATATGTTATTTAGGAATCAGACTACTAGTTCGTTGATTTTTCTTACCAGATTACTTTCAGCGCGAACTGAATGTCCCGGGGTTGCGTCACCGCGTACTGCAGCCCTCCGCCACCACTCAGCGTTCCGTTTAATTTGAAAATCTGGGCCTGGCCAGAGTTAAAAAACGGCAAGGGCGGCCCGAAGTTGGGGTGATTCAAGATGTTGAAAAACTCTGCCCGGAACTGCACGTTGAAGCTCTCCGAAATCTTCTTCACGGCGAAGTTCTTGTACAGCGAGAAATCCAGGTTGACCAATGGCGGACCGATGACGCTATTGCGGCCGGCATTGCCCAGCAGATTCGAACACGTGCCCGGGAACTGAGGATTCGCCAATGTTCCGCTCCCTACAAAAGGCACGCATCGCGAAGCGATCTCCGGACTTGCTTTCGGCAGCGTGAAGCAACCAGTATTGATGTAACCCAGGAACACCCCGCCCGGATTGCTCTTGAAATTGGAATTCACCCCATCGCATCCCGGTACGCGATCCGGAATCGAGTATGGATCCGACCCGGCATTTTGCGCACCGATGGCGTCCCCGCCGATCAGGGGAGTCGTAGGAATACCGCTATTCATCTTGAAGATGCTGCCCATCTCCCATCCGCCCAGTACCAGCCGCCTGAGCCCCGCGCGGGGCCCTGGCACCTGCCAGATGCCGTTCAGTACCGCGGTATGGGTGACATCGAAGTCCGAGCGCGCGTGAGTGATTTTAGGATCGAACCAAAACCAAGTGGTGACGGAATTCGAAAAGGAATCGCCAGCGATGGTCCCGGAACTGCTGTCCATTCCTCTGCTGTAGCTGTAAGCAGCTCCGAATTGGAAGCTGCGGCTCATCCTCTTCTGGACGTTGACTTGAAGGGAATGGTAGGAGGTGTCGCTGTTGTACAGCATGTAGCGAATCGGTCCGAGCTTCGGGTTGATCCTCAAGTCCTGGCGAGTGGGGTTATATGGCCAGAGGTACCCCGCGGAGGTCATCGTTGGGATTACCAAATTGCCGTCATCGCCGCGATTCAACTGGTGGACGCCATGTGAGCCGATGTACCCGATGGTCGCCGTGAGGCTGGCCGAGAGCTGACGCTGCACGTTGATGTTCCACTGCTCGACGTAGCTTCGGCCGGGATGACTTTCCATCAACGCGCCGTAGAGCGAATTCGGACCCATCTTGCTGTAGGCGCTCCCGGGAGTACCGGCCAGAACGCCGATGCCGGCCAATGGTCCCTGCTTGTTGTCCACCACGCCCGCCAGGAGAAACGGCGTGGCTACGCTTTGTGGATGGAAGAAGTATCCGGGCAGCGGCAAAACGTCGAAAATCGCGAACCCGCCGCGAACCGCGGTTTTTCCGTCGCCGCGCGGATCCCAGGCAAAGCCGAATCGCGGCTCGAAATTGAGGGTGGTCGGGTTGGAGAAAAACGAAGAGGCCACCCCGGCGCAGCCCGGCTTTCCCAATACCGTGGTAAGGGCAGGATTCGCCGTCCCGCATTGGGGCAATGGGTCGCTGAAGGCGGCGAGGCTGGTCAATTGGCCGTGCACCTCATTCGGCACCGTTGTCATCTCGTAGCGTAGCCCGATGTTCAACGTCAGTTTGCGCCGCACCCGCCAGTCATCCTGGATATACCCACCAAATAGAGTTTCGCGCACACCCCGAGGATTCGTTTGCTCAGGAAACGATCCCTCTAACGAAGAAGGGTTGTTGAGGAGAAAATCTTTCAGCGATGCGAATCTCAATTTTCCAAAACGGGTGAAGGACTGGAAGAAATTGTATTGCATCCGTTCCATGGCGAAGCCGAATTTCAGAGAATGGGCCCCGCGGGTCAGCGATGCGTCGTCGTAAAATTGGAAGGAATTCCAGGCGTGTGTCGTGTTGTTGCCGTAAAGACCCGCGAGCAAGGTTGTAAAGCCGCCACTGATGAAGGTCTGCGGGTTATTGGTTCCGGGCATGACGCCTAAAGAAGGGTCCGCGGCGGCGGGATTAATCGCCGAGACACTCTGGAAGTTCACTATAGCGTTCCGGTTGAACCCTCCACGCACGTTATTTACCAGGTTAGGGCTGAAAATGTGGCTCTCCTCCAGGGCGGCGATGTGACGAATCGTGGACGACAGGATATTTTGGTTATTAAAGGTGTCGGGTTGATTGTAGGGCGCCTTGTCGTATACATACGTCGCGAAAAAGTTGTCTTTGTCGCTGATCTTGTGGTCCCCGCGGAGGGTGTAGTAATTTTCCGTTACGACGCGGGCCCCGGCAAAGGTGAATAAGCCTTTATCGCCGGTGACCGGCCCGTTGGCGTGAGGATACAGCGCCAGGTACTTCTTAATGGCCGGGTCCACGTTCACGCGGGTGCCGTCCGCCAGGTTCCCCAGGCGGGCAGCGTCGGACGGAACGGTAGCCGGGATAGCGACGCCCTGCGTCTGGCGAATCCCTTCGTAGTCGCCGAAGATGAAAGTGCGGTTCTTGCGGATGGGTCCGCCGGCTGCCGCGCCGAACTGATTGCGCCGGTACGCCGGTCTCGCCTGGCCACTGGCGTTCAAAAAGAAATCGTTCGCGTCCAGCTTATCGTTCCTCAGGAACTCATATACGTCGCCATGGAACGTGTTTGTTCCGGTCTTGCTGATGGCGTTGACCACGCCGCCCGAGGTCCTTCCATATTCAGCTGAGTAGTTACCCGTGAGCACCGAGAATTCCTGAATCGCATCCACGCCCAGGCTGACCCCGAGCACGCTGCCAGGACCGCCGTTGGCGAAATCGTTGATGCTGTTGCCGTCCAGCCGGTAGTTGTTTTGCGTGGGCCGGCCGCCGGAGATGCTCAGTTGCGCTCCAAAGCCCCGATTGCCACGCGACGTTCCGGTTTCGAAACCAATCTGGGTCTCGATGGCATTGACACCGGGAGAAAGGGTGGCGAGCGACGCCCAGTCGCGGCCATTCAAGGGCAACTCGCGGATGGTTGTGGACTCGACCTCCCCGCTAATGACCGACGAGGTCAGTTGCACCAACGGCGCAGCTTCCGTCACCTCGACGAGCTGAGCGCTTTCTCCGACTTTCATCGATATGTTGATCTGCTGCTGAGCTCCCACGGTCAACAGAATGTTCGACTGCACCACGGTGCTGAATCCCGGCGCCGAACCCGTGACGTCATAATTGCCTGCTAGTAAATTGGGCGCTGAGTAAAACCCGGTCTCGTCTGTCGACACGTTCCGGACAACACCAGTGGCTCTGTTTTTGATTGAAACCATTACACCCGGTATCACAGCGCCGCTCGTGTCCGTAACGGTGCCGGACAGCGTTGCTCCAGTCACTTGGGCATGCGCCACCACGCTGGGGAAAAGAGTGAAGGCCAAAACAAAACAAACTGCGAGAAGAGCACGAAACAGTTCGGGGAAACCTCTCATAGTAACCTCCGCCGTTAGAGGATGGGATGGCCCCCCGATGCCACCATGACTGTTGTCCTGACCGGCAAACAAACAGGAGGCCGGTGTTTAAGTACGAAATTTTGGCCGGAGTTTATCTCTAAGCGGAGAGATTTGCAATTGTCCCTATTGAAAACTCCATCCGCCCATTTTCCCAGTCAATTAAGGCAAGAGTCCCCGAGGGAAACTGAGGACGGGCGCTTATCAGCAGTGAGTCAAATCCGTTGGCCGGCATATCACAGTCGAACCAATAACAAGCCGGGTCCCGATCCCGCGGCTGATTTAGACCCCAGACCTAATTACGCAGCCCGCCGTTCGTAACGATGATGGAGACCGCCGACTTCGGGAATCGCAATTACTTTGCCGAGCGACTGTACCGGGCGTGAGT
>Ga0209157_1003452_pt1 | contig 12140 bp, 8 predicted proteins | sample GraSoiAngelo_135_FD_185892 | JGI IMG/M metagenome (GOLD analysis project Ga0209157, IMG submission 185892) | Grasslands soil microbial communities from the Angelo Coastal Reserve, California, USA - 14_0929_05_40cm (SPAdes) (version 2) | ecosystem: Environmental > Terrestrial > Soil > Grasslands ... | reverse complement strand
CAAATACGGTGAAACGGCTTCTTCACCCGGATCGACGCCGTTGTGTTCTTCGTGTCCGGGAAACCCGCCGAACGCTCCGCCTCCATCGATTAACAGAGTTTTTCCACCAGGAGTAACGACGAGCAGCGAGTCACCCTGCCCCACATCAAGGACCGTCAATTCCAGTTTGCCTTTCGTCAACCTTTCTCCAAAGGGATAGATGGCGATCGTCAACGCGCAAGCGACGAACGCACTGCGCAATCCCCAGACCATAGTTTTGTGCAAGGGATGCTTCAATCGCATTTCGGCGGCCAGCAGAATCCCCACAGCAAAAAACAACACAATCAGCCAGAACGGTGGCCCGGGAATCCGGTAACTCCACCGCGGAAAATGCGCGAACCACTGGACAATGTGCAAAAGCAGTGCGGTTAGCCACGCAAGCGGAACAGCAAGGAGTTTTCCAGCAGCCGTGAAAACCAGTCCGCAAGCCAAAGTCAGGAAGCCTAGCGGAACGACGATGCCGGTTAGCGGGACGGCTGCAAGGTTCACCAGCGGCGCCGACAAGGGGATACGATGAAAATCGCGCGCCATCAACGGCAACATTCCTGCTTGCAGAGCCAATGTGAGAACCAACAGCTCCCACACACGAAAAGTCAGGGACAATCCGCCGGCTATAAGATCGCCGGTCGGTTTGCTCAGCCGTTGCGGCAACCGTGAAGTAAGCCACAGCGCCAGCGAACGCAGATCGATTCGGAATTGAATTGCGCGCGGCTCGTGAGCGGCATCTCGCGTTACGTCACGCCAGCCGCGCAGCGCGCGTACATAAGGTTGTGCCGTTTTCTCCAGCCACGGAAGCGCCAGTCCCCCAATGCAGCCTATGGCCACGAACGTCAATTGGAAGCGCGAGTCCCGCAGGGCGACCGGTTTTGCCAAAAGCAGAATTACAGCCGCAACTGCTGCTGAATTGAGCAGCTCCAGTCGGCGAAAGAAAAATCCGCCAAGCACAACGATCGCCGCCATCATTGCAGCGCGCAAAACGGGAGTGCGCTGCTCGACCATGCCCACGTAAGCTCCGAGCATCGTAAGCGTGAACAGCGTCGTCCACATCCGCGACAATCGCAGCTTCCTTCCTACCCAGTAGAGCGCGAAAGCGAGAGCCCCGACGTGCAAACCTGCCACGACCAGCACGTGAAAAACGCCCGTCTTCTGAAAATCCAACGCTTCCGCTCGGTTAACAAAATTCCGGTCGCCCAAAAGCATCGCCCGCAAAACTCCTGCGACTTGCGGAGCGGCTGCGAAGAGCACATCAATCTCGTCGCGCAATGTCCTCCGCGCCCGTGCGAGAACCGTTCCGATAGTTGGAGTCGACGAGCTGATTCGTTCGATTAGCTGCGGCGCTCGCAAAGTGGCTACCAGGTCGATGTTCTGTTGCGCCAGATAAGCACGCCGATCGAACGCGCCTTCATCCTTGAAAATCTGCGGCCGCTTGGCCTCCGCCAAAACCGCCACTTCGTCTCCCGCATGAAGTTCCGGCGGCACCGGACCCTCCGGATGCGCTGTGAAGCTCAGGCGCAAGCCTCCTCGCGCCGGATGAAAGGCCCCTTCGAACTCAACACGAGTAAGCTCAATTTCGTATCCGTAGCCCCATGGCAGGCGGGTCGGTTCATCACGCAGATGACCGCGCCATCGCAGGGGCGTTTTCAGCGAGATGCGGCTTTGTTCAACGAGCGAGATCACATGATTCGCATCCCGCGGTTGTTCTGCAATGCAAACGCCTAGAAATCCAAGCAGAATCCAGCCAAACAGGGAAGCGATGGTTGCAACAAGAAGATGAGCGATTCTTACAAAAAAGATTCCAGCGAGGACGAAGAAAGCAACTAACAGGAAAAGGGAAGAAAGGAGAATGTGAGAAGAAGCGTTTCTTGCAACCGTAGGATGCAAGCCGAGCACGATGCCGCTGGCAAATGCCGCGACAATCGCTACGGCGGGCAGCCTCATGGCGCTCGTCGCAACCTGACCAGCGTTTCGATGTGAAATGTTTGTGGGAACAGGTCGAACAGGTGCATCTCCGCGATTTCATATCGGACGCTTGGCCCGATGAGTTCCTTTGGTTTCCGAGGTGAACTCGTCAAAACCGCCAAATCGCGGGCCAGCGTGGATGGATCGCAAGAAAGGTATACAATTTTTTTGGCGCCAAGTTCCGCGAGCTTGCCCGCAGCTTCTGCGCCCAATCCGGCTCTCGGCGGATCAAGGATCACAAAGTCTGGCCGTTCCTCCGTTTTTTTCAGAAACTCTTCTGCATGTTCGTTGTGCGACACGATCGTGACGCCCGCCATCTCCGCATTAGCGTAAAGGTCCCGCGTAGCAGCAAGATTGGCATCCACGCTCACCACTTTTCGGAATGTCTTCGCCAGCGGCAACGTGAAGAACCCCACGCCCGAATACAGATCCAGCGCCAGCTCGCCATGCGCATCGGCTGTCACGGTCTTCAGCAAATCCTCGATCAGGAAGCGGTTCACTTGAAAGAACGAAAGATGGCTGACCCGGTATTTGAATCCGCCGGCTTCATGCGTCAAATAGCCCGGCCCCGTCAATTCAAAGCGATTTTTCTTTTGGTCTAGCAGCAGCAAACTTTCGATCTCCGGCAAAGCCTCGCGGAAAGTGGCCGCCAGTTCCGCGGCTGGCTTCGAGAATTTCTCAAACGCCACATTCAGCGCAATTTTTTCATCCGCCGAATCGGCAAACGCTTCAATCTCCTGGATTCCTGGTGGCAATGTGCTGGAGCGCGCCATGTCTTGAAGCTTGGCGAAGGTGCGCGCAAGGCGCGGAGAAAGCACGGGGCATTCATCGATCGGTACGATCACGGAGCTTTCCGGCAGAAAATATCCCAGCGCGCGAGGCATCCCGCTCCTCACGGCCCACTGGGCGCGGTTACGATAGCCGTAAGACACCGCGGAATGCTCGACGATTGTCCTATCCCAAGTGATTCCGCCGAGACGCGAAAGCGTCTCCCGCAAAATCTCTTTCTTGAGTCTTAACTGTTCCTCCGCCGGAATGTGTTGGTAATGGCAGCCGCCGCATTTTTGAAAATGCGAGCACCTCGCTTTTCCGCGCTCCTTTGCGGGTGACGTTACCTCCAGAAGTTCCGCCCAGACCAATTTCTTCTTTCGTGACTTGGCGTTTGCGCGTACTTCTTCGCCTGGCAAAACATACGGCACAAAAACGGTATCTGCATCGGCGTGCGCCAAGCCGTCACCACCGTAAATGAGCTTCTCAATCGATAAGCGTAACTCATCAGGCATACTGTTGTCCTATTCTAAGATAACTGTGGCTCAGGTGTGAGATCAAATCGTTCTTGTTTGCGAATGACCGGTCATCTTGCTGACTAACGCTACGTCAAGTAGAAAAGGCTCAGACGCGGGATCCCGAATTCTTCCAACAGCCGCTTCTGCGTGTACTGTTTTTCGACCATTGCCAGTTGCTCAGCTTTCATCTTCCGCCGGTACATTGCCAGCTGCCCATCCACTTCGCGGCGGACCTTCAGCATCAGCTCTTCCGGCGCGTGGCTGGTCAACAGTGTCTGTATCTTCTCATCCAGAACCGTCAAACGCCGCTCCAAGTCTTCCAAGTCCAGTGTCGCCGGTGTATCAAGAATCTCGGCGCTGGACTCCAGCGATTCCACAATCCCTGTCAAACGCTTAACCATCTCCGGGTGTCTTTGCAAACTCTTTTCCGCCGCCTGTTTCAATCGCTCCACATTCTTCGCAAAATATTTCCTCAATTCGTCTCGCGAAAACGCTTCGCTTTCAGTCGTTCGAGCGGCTCTTGGCGAGCTTCCCGCAGCCGCTTCCTGCTGTTCTTCTGCGGCTTCCAGCACCGCGTCGGTGCAATACGCCAGGTTCTTCAGCGGCTTGCCCGCTCCGCGCCGCGACCTCTGGTAGCTCTCAAACGCCTTGTCAATCCCTTTCAGAGCGGCTTCCAGCGGCACCCCCGCTTTCTGCCACGCCTCCATTATGGCCCAGTCCAACGGCGACACCAGCAGATGCGCCCCGCGTTTCTTCCAAAAATATTCTTCGATTTCCGTGAAGTAATTGAAGTAGTTCCAGCCGTCCATTTCGTTAGCGCTGCTTAGCCTTGCGCCTTCTTTGCTGGCACGGCCGCCGCGCTCTTGCCGCGTTCGACAGGCTGGTTTTTTTCCCAGATCAATCGCAGGCCGGTCAGAGTAAGGAATTCGTCGGTGTGTTGGATGTGCTTCGACCCTTTTGACACCAGCCTGGCCTGTCCGCCGGTCGCAACAACCTTCGCATCCTCGCCCAACTCTTTCTTTATGCGCGCAAGCATGCCATCCACCATGTCCACCGCGCCGTAATACAAACCCGCCTGCATGTGCGTGACAGTGTTGGTTCCGATCACTTTCCCAGGATCCTTGATCTCCACCCGTGGCAGCCGTGCGGCGCGCGCGAACAGAGCCTCCGCTGAAATCCCGAGCCCCGGCGCGATGACGCCGCCGAGGTATTCACCTTTTGCCGAAATTACGTCAAACGTAATCGCCGTCCCAAAATCCACGACGATGCACGGCCCGCCGTATTGATGAAATGCCGCCACGCCGTTCACAATCCGGTCCGCGCCCACTTCCGACGGATTGTCCACTAGGACAGCCATCCCGGTCTTCACGCCCATTTCCACGAATAGCGCCTTCTTTCCAAAATAGACTCTCGACATTTCCGCGAGTGTCCGATTCACCGGCGGCACCACCGAGCTGATGATCACTCCCGTGATAGCGTCTCGGTCTAGCTCCGCCAGCGTAAACAGATTCCTCGTCAGCACGCCATATTCGTCAACCGTCTGCTCCCGCGCCGTAGTCAAACGCCAGTTCGCAACCAGCTCTTCGCCCCGAAAAACGCCCAGCACCGAGTTGGTATTTCCCACGTCAATGGTCAGCAGCATCTAGCGTGCCTCCGTGACGTCTCCTGAAATCACCGCCGTAATTCGCCCATCTTCCCGCTCCACTTGCAGCAATCCTTCCGGCCCAAGCCCGGCCGTCGTACCGCAATAGCTCTCGGTTCCGTTTGTTACGCGCACGCGCTTGCCCTTCGCATAGCTCGACACCGACTCGAAGCGCGCAATCACGCTGCCCACCCCTTCCCGCACAAATCGATTGTAATCGCTCTCGAATTCGCGCAGCAACCGCACCAGCAGCTCCATGCGCGACTGCGGTTTGCCTGTTTCCGCGCGCAGGGAAGTCGCTACATTGGAAAGCTCCCCGGGGAACCTTTCTTGATTCACGTTCAAGCCGATTCCCACAATCACGAATCGCACTTGATTCGGTTCCGCGTGCATCTCCGTCAGGATGCCCCCGACTTTTTTCCCGCGAATAAGCAAGTCGTTCGGCCATTTCAGGTCCACCGTTAGTCCGGTCACAGCCTGGACCGCGGAATGCGCGGAGAGCCCCGCCATCATCGTTAGCAGCGGAGCTTGCACCGGCGCCAATTTTGGCCGAAGAAGCAACGTCACATAAATTCCAGCCGCACGTTCGGAATGCCACTTGCGTCCTGCTCGTCCACGTCCTGCGGTTTGTTCTTCCGCCAGCACGACCGCACCTTCCGGCTTCCCGGCATGACCCAATTCCAGTGCCACGCGATTCGTCGAATCCGTCTTGAAAAAATGAAAGATGCGTTTCCCGAAGAGGCCGCCTTTCAGCCGTTGCTTTAGCATGTCCGGGGTCAGAATGTCGGGCACTTGCTCCAGGAAGTATCCGGTTGCAGGCTGGCCTTTTGCTTTGACGCCCAGTCCGCGCAGGCGTTCTACCCATCGCCAGACTGTTGACCGCGAGACGCCAATCTCTTTCGCGATTCGGGCGCCGCTGATTACGATGGTGGCGTTCTCCGACAGCAACGTAAGCAACCCCGCCAGCCGCCGGTCGGTCGTGCCCGGCATGGATTCTTGAGTCATCGGGATTTTGCCGCGCCCCTTCGCGCCGCCTAAGCTTACGTTCCCTCGATGCTGTCCACAAGGAGGCTGAGGTTCGCGGCAGGCGCCGAGTGCGTCAGCATCCCCGAAGAAAGAAAGTCGGCGCCTGTCTCCGCGTATGCTCGCGCGTTGTCGAGCGTGATTCCTCCGGAAATCTCTATCACGCATTCCGCGCGAATCCCCCGCGCGATCTTCACGCATTCCGCGGCGCGTTCCAGTGTCATATTGTCCAGCAGCACTGCCTCTGCTCCGGCCCCAAGCGCTTCAAGAAGTTCTTTTTGGTTGCGAACCTCAATTTGCACGGGCAATGGTCCTGGGCCGACGACTTCCGGGTCCAGCCCCGCCGCATCATAAGCGCTCGCGGCCCGGGGCGGCTGCGACTTTGGCGACACATAGGTATGCGCTTTGTCTACCGCTTCCTTCATTCCTCCCGCCAGCGCGACGTGGTTCTCTTTCAATAGGATGGCGTCATAGAGACCGAAGCGGTGGTTGCTACCACCGCCCGTCTTCACCGCGTACTTTTCAAGCGCGCGCAATCCCGGCGTGGTTTTCCTCGTATCCCGGATGCGCGTTCTCGTGCCCGCTAGTTGCTCCACAAAGCGCCGCGTCAGCGTGGCAACTCCGCAAAGATGCGCCAGAAAATTCAGCGCCGTTCGCTCGCCCGTAAGGATCGCGCGGGCATTTCCCTTGACCTGCACAATCTCCGCGCCGGGCTCTACGAACGACCCGTCGTTGTGCGGAAAGGTGACTCGGACTTCAGGATCCAGAGCCCGGAACACCTTTTCAGCAATCGACAAGCCCGCACAAACGAGCGTCTGCCTGGCCAGAATTTTAGCCCGAGCCGTTGTTCGTGGCGGTACCACTGCCGCAGTCGTCGCGTCACCCGTACCGATATCCTCTTCTAGCGCGCGCCGCACAACGTCAGCAATGTAACGAGAGTTCCAATCCATAAGACCCCGAAGAACTATGAACCTTTTTCAAGCTGAGCCAGGCGATCCTTCAGTTTTTGCAGCTCAATGCGCTGCCCGGCAAGCGTAGCTTCCAGCCCCTTAATGATTTTCTCCGGTGCACGGCTGCGAAATGTCTCATCCCCGAGCTGTCGTTCCTTTGACGCGATAGCCTTCTCCAGACCCTCGATTTCTTTCTTCAGCCGCACCTTCTCCGCCGTTGCGTCCACCGTGTCGGAGTACGCGATGCGCACGTCAAACTGCGCCGTCGAGCGTACTGACCCGCCAACTTGCCCCAGCGCCGCCGGCGAAACCTTCAACTCGCTTAGAACCGCTAGTCGCGTAATTGCGTCAGACTCGATGTGTACTCTATTGCGTATGAACTCAGCAGTGCTCCAAAATTGGGCCGGCACTTTTTTCTTCGCGTCAAGTCTCATCTCCGCTCGAATATTTCGCAGCGCGGTAATAACACCTTGTATTTGAGTGAAGATGTCCACCGCGCCCACAATCTTCTCTTGTGCCCACGCTTTCCGCGCCGTGGGGAATGTGTCCAGCGCAATCGACTTCCCTCCGCTCCTCTGCGGCAACTGGTGCCAAAGCTCCTCCGTCAGAAACGGCATGAAAGGATGCAGCAACCGCAGCGCGTCATCGAATGCGGCAAAAAGATTCTTCCACACGATAGTAGCCTGTTCACGGTCTGCGCTCTGGAGATCCGGCTTGACCCACTCGATATACCAGTCGCAGAAATCTCCCCAAAAAAATTGGTACACGCCCTGCGCGGCCTCGTGAAACCGATAGTTCGTCAGCGCATCGTTCACCAACTCGATCGTGCTGGCCAGCCGCGAATAAAGCCACTGATCCACCAACGGAACGCTTCCCTGATAAGCATACGGCGCCTTTGCTCGCACTTCCGGGGCCGCCAACTCCTCCAATTTCGCTCCGCCCTCTTCAAACTTGTCCAAGTTCAAAAACAAAAATCGTGCTGCGTTCCAGATTTTGTTCGCGAAATTCCGCGCGCTTGCCAGTTTGTCCTCGGACAACACGATGTCCGTCCCCGGCGCCGCCATCGACGCCAGGCAAAACCGCATCGCGTCGGTTCCGTACTGTTGATTCAGCGCCACCGGATCGAGTCCCGTCCCTTTGGACTTGGACATTTTCTCGCCGCTCCCAGTGCGCACCAGCGAGTGCAGATATACCGCGCGGAAAGGAACTTTGCCCGTGAAGTGAATCCCCATCATGATCATCCGAGCCACCCAGAAAAACAGGATGTCGTATCCAGTGATCAGCAGGCTCGTCGGATAATATTTCTTGAAATCGGCCGTTTCTTCCGGCCACCCGAGCGTTGAAAACGGCCAAAGCCCTGAACTGAACCAGGTGTCCAACACATCGGGATCCTGTTCAAGATTCACTGACCCGCACGTCGCGCACTTCGCCGGCTTCTCCCTCGCCACGGTGACGTGCTTGTTCTCTTTGCAGTACCACGCTGGAATCCGGTGTCCCCACCACAGTTGGCGCGATAGCGTCCAGTCGCGGATGTTTCTCATCCAATTGAAATATTCCTCGCGCCGGTTATCCGGCACGATTTGGATTTCGCCGCGCTCCACCGCCGCAATGGCGGGCTCCGCCAGAGGCTTCATCTTGCAGAACCATTGCGTCGAAGCTCGCGGTTCGACAATCGTCTTGCTTCGTTCGCACAAACCGACGGCATTTGTGTGCTCGGTGATTTTTTCCAAAAGGCCCAGCGCTTTCAAATCTTCAACGATCTTTTTCCGCGCCTCGAAGCGGTCCATCCCCGCGTACGCGCCTGCCGGCGCACCCATTTTGCCGTCGTCCGTCATAACGTCGATTTCCGGAAGTTTGTGGCGGCGGCCCACTTCGAAGTCATTTGGATCGTGCGCCGGGGTAATCTTCACCGCGCCCGTTCCAAACTCGCGGTCTACCATCGCATCCGCGATAATCGGAATTTCGCGATTCATCAATGGCAGCAACGCTTTCTTGCCAACAAGATGCGTATACCGTTCGTCTTCCGGATTCACCGCCAGGGCCGTATCGCCCAGCATCGTTTCCGGCCGCGTCGTGGCCACCACGAGAAACTCTTTCGTCCCAACCACGGGATATTTGATGTACCACAAATGCCCCTGCCGCTCCTCGTGGACGACTTCCAGGTCGCTCAGCACCGTCAGACACACGGGGCACCAATTCACTAGCCTCTTCTCGCGGTAAATCAATCCTTCTTCATACAGCCGCACGAACACTTCGCGTACCACGCGCGACATTTCCGGCGACAGCGTGAACCTCTCCCGCGACCAGTCGCAGCTCTCCCCAATGCCCTTCATCTGGCGCGTAATCTCGCTGCCTGCTTCCGCTTTCCACTTCCATACCTGCTTTTCAAACTCTTCCCGCCCCAGCGTGTGGTAGTCAATGCCGCGATCCATCAGGTGCTTCACCACCACGCGTTGCGTCGAAATTCCCGCGTGGTCGGTGCCAGGCAAATACAACGTGTTGTAACCAAGCATCCGGTGCCACCGCGTGAGGATGTCGATCTCCGTGTGCTCCAGCATGTGCCCGATGTGCAGTGAGCCCGTTATGTTGGGAGGGGGAATCACGATCGAAAACACCAGCCCGGGCGCATTCGGGTCCGCTTTGAACAATTCTTCCTTTACCCAGAAGTCTGCCCACCGCGGTTCGATCTGCTGCGGTTCATATGCTTTTGCTATTTCGCGACCCATTTGGTGCGTTTCTCCCATGCACTGGCGGGCCTTGGCCCGTCCGTTCTAGACGCGTCTAAATGGTTCAGAGTAATCTTCGACTATACGAGGGGCAAAGCAGCGGCGTCAATTCGGCCGGACGCAGTCCTAGGAAAAGAATTCATTTTCGCAAATGCAAAGTAGGGCGGATTTTTCGACTCGACAGGGCGGGGAATTACGACTTCTTCGACTTCATCTCTTCCTGGACCATCGCTTCCACAACGGGCTTCAGAATCTCACGCGTAACCGCCTGCAAAACCTCGGGATTCAACTTTGCCAGTACCTTAGCGACGAGATCATCCATGCTCGGGGTCGGAGCGGGGGTAGTTGCCGGAGCTGGAGTCTCTAGGATTTCCTCCGTCGCGTAGAAGCCCGCTCCGTCGTAGGTTTGTTGCTCCGGAATAAGCGTCGCGTCTTCGGTAACTTGAGCGGCTTCCTCGCGGATGACCTCCACGGTTTCCGCAGGCAAGGCCGCTTCCTCGATCACCTTCTGAGCCGTTTCGCTGATGGCCTCAGTAGCCTTTTCCGTTCCGTTGCTGGACGCGGGAGGAGCGGCCACCGGCGCACCAGAATCCCACGTCGAAGCCAGCCGGTTAGCCTTCTCCAGTTCGGCATTCCAGGGGTTTGACGGCACAGAAAACCACGAGTCTTTCGATGTTTTCGTTTGCGGCTCGGCTTGGCTCGCTTCGGGTGTGCTCGTAACCGCTGTCTCCGGTGACGGTCGTTCGCGTTCCTTCACGGGAGTTACTTCTTCCACAGCCGTGGGTGTCTTTGTCGAGATCTTTTCCTGTGAAGCCGGCGAGCTCACGCCCGCCCACGCGTCCGTCACAAATGGCGTACTCGGAATCGCTCCAGTGGTGACCGCTGGCAGTTCCGGAATGCTCGGGGGAGGAGCGGGCGCTTCCGCGACGTAGTTACTTGCCGCAGGGGCCTTTTCCGGGCAAGAATCTGCTCGAAACTTCCCGAACGCCAATCCTTAGATCCACCGCTCGTTCCGGAATCGGCGGAACTCTCCGCTTCTTCACGCCGCCAAGGAGCAGGAGGTTTTTCTTCTTCCGCTTCCTCGTCAAGTTCCTCTGTATCCGTATCGCGCCAATCGCGCTCCGGCGCCAAATCAGGATGCGCCTGCGGCAGAAAGCCCAGTTCGTCATCCTTTTCATCCGTTGGCGTCTCCAACAGGCTCCCGAATGCCACGGGTTGCGAGCTGCTGTCAATTTGCACTGGCTCAAGACGCGCCGGCACCGGCACTTCATCCACAAAACTCTCTTGCTCCAAGGCCGCAATCACTGGTTCATGAGACGCAGTGTGCACCGGGATGCTGCTCACCATGGGTATAGGCGCAACACTCGGAGTAAGCAGATCGCTGGCCCTTAAAACCTCCGGTTCCGGAACCTTCACGGTGGCAGCGCCTCCGTGACCGACTCCTGCGCGTTGCAGCGCTGATTTCACCATCGAAATCAAGGGATCCGGCGGAACAAACGGTTTCTTCAATACGCCGTCCGCTCCCACTCGCTGTGCTTCTTGCTCATCCAGTGGATCAAACGCGCCCACTAGCAGGATGACGGGGATATGCGCAAGCGAAGCATCCATCTTCACGTACTGGCAAACTTCATACCCGTTTCGCACCGGCATGAATACGTCCGCAAGCACCAGGTCAGGGCGCAAATCGGAGATTTTCCGCACGGCTGCTTCACCGTTGCCAACGGCAACGACGTCGATGCCCTGATCTTTCAGGGCCAGCCCCACCATCTTCTGGATGTTGCTGTTATCGTCCGCGACCAGAATCTTTGCCACCGAGCGTCCTCCGCCGATACGCTGCCTATGCTGGCCACACCCGTGCGTGGCCGTACAAATGACCTACTCCAACCTATTGGAGCACCCGTTCCAGTTTGCGTCAATCTCAAGAGGGCAGCCGTGTGTCGGAAGTGAATACTGCACTCATGGCCCGTCCAGAGGCGTCGTTTTTGGCCCAAAAACACACGGGATACGGTCCTCTATGACCGTACCCCGCAGTGTTTCTCCTGATCTTCGCCCTGCCGCAAAACCTTACCAGGGCAAGATTTTTTTCAGGCCCTTCTTTTTCTTGCTAGTCGATTCTTTCTTATTATCACTCTTAGATTTTCCGTCCTGCGCTGCCGCGTCCGTCTTAGCTGCATCGCTGGTTTGCCCTGCGGCCACCGGAGTCTCACCCGTCTTGCTTGGGTCACCCGGCTGGCCCGTTGCCGCTGGTGTGGCATCGGTCTTGGGTGTTGTCTCGGCCGTTCCATTTGCGGAATTCTCTGTCGTTGGAGGTGCGTTTGGATCCCCTGTCGCCACAGGGCCCGCTTCGCCGCCGTCTGTGGCTGGCGTAACACTCTCTGCACTGCTCGTTGTTCCGCTCGTGCTTCCCGGTGTTACCGTCGCAACGATTCCGGTTGTAGTCGCTCCTTGCGACGGACTCCCGCCCCTCAATATATCAATTCCCGTTTCGCTTTCTGAATCGGGCGTCATCGTCGGT
>Ga0209157_1003446_pt1 | contig 12165 bp, 10 predicted proteins | sample GraSoiAngelo_135_FD_185892 | JGI IMG/M metagenome (GOLD analysis project Ga0209157, IMG submission 185892) | Grasslands soil microbial communities from the Angelo Coastal Reserve, California, USA - 14_0929_05_40cm (SPAdes) (version 2) | ecosystem: Environmental > Terrestrial > Soil > Grasslands ... | reverse complement strand
CAGGTCGAACGTGGCCGGCTCGTTCATGCCGTGGCGCAGGTAGCTGTCGGCCATGACCAGTTCGTACAGATCCGTCAGCAGCCCCATGTTCTGGGGCGTAACGAATCCGAAGGAGGGATACTGCTCACTCATCGAGGCACCACGAGGTGAATCTCCGCGTGTTTGTTCGCGCGGCATGGAACCTATCCTGCTGTGCTACAATTGGGCCGATTCAGCATCGTTATTTCGCGTGGAGGTGTCTCATGGCTGTTGAAGTCGGCAAGCGCGTGCCCGACGTGACCCTGGTGAGCAGCGAGCGCAAGGCGGTGAAACTCTCCGAATTCCTGGGTAAGCCCACGGTGCTGGCCTTCTTCCCCGGTGCGTTTACCGGTGTCTGCACGAAGGAGTTGTGCACGTTCCGCGACGGCATGGCAAAGTTCAACGAGATGAAGGCCCAGGTCCTCGCGGTCAGCGTGGACAGTCCCTTCGCCCAGAAAGCCTTCGCTGAACAGAACAAGCTGAACTTTACGCTCCTCAGCGACTTCAGGCGCGAGGCGGTGCGGACCTTTGGGATCGAGGACCCCAACTTCATCAACGGGCTGCTGCCCGGGGTGGCCAAGCGATCCGTCTTCGTGCTCGATAAGGGCGGCACTGTGACGTACCGGTGGGTGTCGGACAACCCCGGCGTGGAGCCGAACTATCAGGAGGTCGAGGCTGCCGTACGAAAGATAACCAACTGACGGAAACGGGAAACGGGTAACAGGAAACGGGGAATTGGAAACACCAGCATCAGGAAGTCTCTCGCTTCCCGTTTCCTGCTTCCCGCTTCCGTTTCTTTATGGTTCAGCGTTTCCCGTTTCCTGTTTCCCGTTTCCGGTTTTGACCAGCCCCGATACCCGCACTCCCACCAGCCGCACGGGCCGGTCCAGCGCGAAACGATCTAGGAGGGCAACGGCTGTCTGGCGGATCGCATCTCCATCGTTGATTGGCTCCGGCAGGGTCAGGGCGCGGGTATGGGTGCGAAAATCACGGTAGCGGATCTTCACCGTCACCGTCCGCCCGCGGTATCCTTCGTCGTGGAGGTCGCCCACGACGTCTGCGGCCAGCGCTGAGATGGTGGCGATGATGGTCTCGCGCCGGCGGGTGTCGTACTGGTAGGTGGTTTCGCGACTCAGGGATTTCGGTTCCCAATCCGTCACGATCGGGCTGTCGTCTTCGCCGCGGCAGGTGCGGTAGAGATCCTCCCCCCAGCGGGGCCCGAGCAGTTCCTGGAGCTGGGCCAGAGGGATACGCTGCAGGTCGCCCACCGTCCGGACGCCGAGTGTCTGCTCGAGCCGCGCCGCCGTCTTGGGACCGACACCCCACAGCACGGTGGCGGGCAGATCGCGGAGCACCGCAGTCGTTGTGTCCGGCGTGATCTCGGTGACGGCGTCCGGCTTGTGCAACCCCGACGCGATTTTGGCGAGCAACTTGTTGGGCCCGATGCCGATGGAGGCCGTCAGCCCAGTGTCATCTTTGATCCTGCGGCGAATCTCCTCGGCCAACGCTCTGGGGACTTCGGGGCGGCTGCTGACGTCCAGAAACGCTTCGTCCAGCGACAAGGGTTCGACGAGCGGCGAATACTCACGCAGGATGGCCATGATCTGCCGCGAGGCCGCCCCATAGGCGGAGAAGTCGACGGGGAGGAAGACCGCGTGTGGACATTTGTTGAACGCGGTCCGCAGCGGCATGGCGGAGTGGATGCCGTAGGCGCGCGCCTCGTACGACGCGGTGGAGACGACGCCCCGGCTGTGCGGATTGCCTGACCCTCCGACCACCACGGGCTTCCCCCGCAGCTCCGGCCGCCGCAACTGTTCCACCGCTGCGAAGAAGGCATCCATGTCAACATGCAAGATGGTACGGGTCATCGTCTCGCGGCCGTACCTTTCCTCCGGCGCAGCCATGCCAGCAGCGCCGCGTGCGCGTAGGCCTCATCGCCGTCAACGGCGAGATGGTACGCCACGCCGGCAAGCGCCCCTTCCACGTCGGCGAGCAGCCGGGGAGGCAGGTCGAAGAGCCGCGTCATCTCCACCACCGGCGCCGCGCCGGTCGTCCGCAGGTAGCGCTCCAGCACCTCGGCCGCGGCCCGCACCGTGGTGATGGTGCCGGCGGCGCGGACCGCCTGGGGGAGCCACCGGGCGAACGTGTCCCAGATAAAGCTGTAACTGCCGCGTTCGCTCTCGCCCACTTTACTGATCAGAAACCGGCCCTGCAGGTCGGACAGGGCGCGGTGGAATGCCGCCCCTCGCGAAGCGCCTGAGACGAACTGCTTCCGCAGCACCCACGTGGAGCAGGGTCCGTGCTCGCGCACATGCTCGTAGATCTCCCTGGCCAGCAGGCTGAGGCGGCCTTCCCGGTAGGCCTGCAGGTAGTCGTCCGCGTCGCCGACGTTGCCCGTCAGCGTGAAAAAGTGTGGAACGAACCGCAGCGAGACATAGGTGGGCTTGCGCCGGATGACCTTCCCGTAGAACAGCTTCTTTTCGGTGGCGAGTTCGTCTTTCCACTGCCAGGCCCATGTCCACATCCGGTCGACGCTGCGGGTGGCCAGGACATCAAACAGCCCCGGCAGGCCGCCGGGTCCGCTGGTGAAGGCATAGCAAAAGCCCAGACTGTTTACGAAGGCGAGCGCCGCCCGTTTGGTGCGGACCCGGTGCCGGGCGAGGATGTCAGCGCGGTAGCGGGCGACCTCCCGCCAGGACGGACGATCCATGGATACACGCATATCTTCTTGGTGTTCGGCGTCGGGACCCTGCCCGGATGGGAATTCGCCGGTAGGGTCGGAGGTTATCAATAGTGAGTGGGGAAGCAGGACTTCGATGTCGACGATGCGCGCGGAGACGCTGGATAACGGTCTGCTGATCCTGCTTGCGGAGCAGCGCACCGTCCCTGTCGCCACATTTTGGGTGTGGTACCGTGTCGGCAGCCGCAACGAGATGCCAGGGCTGACCGGGATCTCACACTGGGTGGAGCATATGCTGTTTAAGGGCACGCCCACCCACCCCAAGGGCATGCTCACCCGGCACATCGACCGGTTGGGCGGCCGCTGGAACGCGTTCACCTGGAAGGACTATACCGCGTATCATGAAGTGCTTCCGGCCGACCACCTGGGCGTCGCCATCACCCTGGAGGCCGATCGGATGATCAACACGGTGATGGAGCCGGCCGAGGTGGAAAGCGAGCGCACCGTTATCATCTCGGAGCGAGAGGGGAGCGAGAACTATCCTGCCTATCTCCTGCGGGAGGAGGTCGATGCCGCGGCGCACAAGGTGCATCCGTACCGGATTCCTGTCATTGGGTGGAAGGACGACCTGCGGGCGATCACCCGGGACGATCTGTCCCACCATTACCAGACGTACTATCATCCCAACAACGCCGTCGCGGTCGCGGTCGGACCGTTTGATGCGCATGCGGTGATGGAGGCGATCAAGCAGGCGTTCGCCGGCATTCCCCCGGGATCGTCACCGCCCAGGGTCCGCGTGCGGGAGCCGCAGCAAGAGGGGGAACGCCGGGTTGTGCTGCGCCGGCCCGGCGGGGCCACGGCCTACCTGCACATCGCCTTTCACGTGCCATCTGCGTCACATCAGGATCTGGCGGCGCTGCTGGTGGCCGACGGGCTGCTCTCCGGATTCAAGAGCTTCGTGCCGTTTGACCAGGGTGGGGGTGGGCGCAGTTCGCGGCTGTACCGTGCCCTGGTGGACAGCGGGCTGGCCAGTGACGCAGGCACTGCGCTGACCCCGGGGGCCGACCCGACGCTGTTCCGCGTGACGGTCACGGCCCGGGCGGGTGTTGATCCGGCCGCCGTGGAACGCCGGACGCTCGAGGAAGTCGAGCGCCTGGCCCGCGAGGCTGCGGGGCCGCTCGAACTGGAGAAGGTGAAGAAACAGGCGAAGGCTCAGGATGTGTTCAGCCGCGACGGGGTCTTCCGCACGGCGATGGGGCTGGGAGCCTTTACCATCGTGGACGGACCTGAGGCATTTGCGTCGCTGCTCACACGGATTGACCGGGTGACGCTCGACGACGTGCTGCGCGTCGCGGATACGTACTTCACCGAGAAGAACCGTACCGTGGGCTGGTACCTGCCGGAGGGTGGCGCCACGACCGCCGGCGCCCGTGCCGCCGTGCGCCCCGAAGTCTTCTTCTGGTCGCCGCTCCGGGCGCAACTCCAGGTGCCGCCGATCACCCCACGGACCGTCGTCCGCACCGAACTGCGAAACGGCATGGTCGTGCTCGTCAAGGAGACGCCGGGGACCGGCCTGGTCGCGGTGCACGGGTACATCAAGGCCGGCGCCATGTACGATGGCACGCGCAGCGGGCTGGCGCGTTATGTCGCCGCGATGCTGCAGCGGGGAACCCGCCGGGACTCCTCGCAGGAACTGGCAGAGCATCTGGACGGACTCGGTGCCTCGCTGGTGATTCGGGCCGACATGGAGGTCGCGGGGATCGGTCTCCGCGCGCTGGCCGAAGATGCCGCGGAGGCGTTGCACTTGCTCGGCGACGTGCTGATCCATCCGACGTTTCCATCAGACGAGATCGAAAAGGCCAGAGGCGAACTGCTGACCTCGGTCCGCATCGGCATGCAGGAGACGCGCCTGATGGCGGAGCGCGCGTTCCGCAGGCTGCTCTTCCCCGAGTCGCATCCGCACCGGCAGGTGCCCGATGGTGATGAGGTGGCGATCGCTTCCCTGACCCGCCAGGATCTGGAGACGTTCCACCGCGATCGCTACCGGCCCGAGGCGACGCTCCTCGCCGTGGTGGGCGACATTCGCCCGGCCGACGTGCTGGCGACAGTCGACGAACTCTTCACTCCCTGGCCGCAGCGCGGTGGATGGGCGCTGCCTCCTGTTCCGCCGGTCCCCAGACCGGCCGGTCGGCTGCGGGGCGAGCACCGCATGCAGGGCAAGACCCAGTCGGATATCGTACTGGGAGTACCGGGGGTGGCGCGCGCCGACCCAGCGTACTACGAGATGATGATGGCCAACCTCATCCTTGGCCAGCTGGGGATGATGGGACGGCTGGGAGACCGCGTCCGCGAACGCCAGGGTATGGCCTACTATGCGTTCAGCGATCTGCGCGCCGGCCTGCTGGCCGGGCCCTGGGTAGTGCGCGCTGGCGTCAACCCGGCCAACGAAGAGGCCGCCGTTGAGGGGATCCTCGGGGAGATCCGCCGGTTTCAGGACGACGGGCCGGAGGACGCCGAACTGGCCGATGCGCGGGACTTTCTCATCGGGTCGCAGGCGGTACGCCTGGAGACCAACCCCGGCATTGCGCAGATGCTGGCCGATATCGAGTTGTTTGGGCTTGGGCTCGACTACCTCGAGCGCTATCCGCAACTCATCCGCGGGATTGCTCGCGAGGCGGTCATAACCGCGGCGCGGAGGTTCCCACGCGACTCGTATTGCCTGGCGATTGCCGGTCCGGAGCCCGGTGGCCGGTAGTTCGGAGTCCGGTTCCCGGCGCCCGGAGCCCGATGGTTTCTCTGGGCGCGTCGCCATCATCGGCGGAACCGGAAGACTGGGACTCGGACTGGCCAGGCGCCTCCAGGCTGCCGCGGTCGATATTGTGCTCGGATCGCGGGATCCGGCGCGGGCGGAAACGGCTGCGCGATCGATGGGCCTCGCCGCACAGGCAGGGCGCGGCAACGTAGCTGCCGCCGAGGCGGCTGAGGTCATCGTGATCACCGTTCCGTCCGAAGCGCACACGCAGATTCTGTCCGCGATCGCGGAGGCCACCGCCGGGAAAGTCGTCGTGGATACGACGGTCTCGTTTACGGAATCCGCCCTTCGATTCCACTCAGGGCGCCCTGAGCGAAGTCGAACGGGCGCGGCTGTCTCCGCGGCAGAAGAGGCGAGCCGCCTGCTTCCCCGCGCCCGTGTCGTCGCTGGTTTTCACACCGTGAGCGCCCCGATGCTGGCCGACCTCGCCAGACCACCCCATGGTGATGTCTTACTGTGTGGCGATGACGAAGGGGCGAAAGAGAGTGTCGCCCATCTGGTCCGCGCCATCCGCATGCGGCCGGTCGATGCGGGTCCGCTGGCCCACGCGCGCATCCTGGAACAGTTGCCCAGGGTGCTGGTGACCATCAACAAGCGGTACAGGCGCCGCGATCTCGGCATTCAGATCGCGGGCCTTGATTAGAGAAATGACGGAAACGGGAAACGGGAAACTGGAAACGGAACGAGACGTTGCTTCCCGCTTCCCGTTTCCCGCTTCCGAATTCTGATGCGTACCCTGACGGTCTGGGTGCCGGTGGGGTTTCCAGATGTCCATCCTGGAGATGATCTGCCCCGTCTGATCCTGGAAATTTTCCGGTTTAACGATGTGGCGCCAGAAGATCTCGATGTCCTGGTCGTGGCGCAGAAAGTCGTCTCCAAGGCGGAAGGCAGCGTCGTCAATCTGGACGAAATCACGCCGGGGCCGCGGGCGGTGCAACTGGCCGAAGAGGCCAAGAAGGATCCGCGCCTGTGCCAGGTCATCCTGAACGAATCGCGCGCGGTGCTGCGCGTGCGGCCCGGGCTCATCATCGCCGAGCACCGGCGCGGGTTCATCTGCGCGAACGCCGGGGTGGACCACAGCAACGTCGGGGGAGGCCCGCAATGGGTGACGACGCTGCCGAAGGACCCCGATGGGTCCGCCGAGGCGATCCGGCGCGCGATTGCCGACGCCCTCGGCGTGCGGGTCGGTGTCATCGTCAACGATACGCACGGCCGGCCGTTCCGGGAGGGCGCCGTGGGGGTCGCCATCGGGCTCGCAGGGATGGAGCCCCTGTACAGCTACGTCGGCGAGCAGGACTTGTATGGGTACGTGCTCCAGACGTCCGTCGAAAGCGTGGCGGATGAACTGGCGTCCGCCGCCAGCCTCTTGCAGGGTCAGGCCGCCGAAGGGACGCCGCTGGCGCTGATCCGCGGAGTGCGGATTAACCCGGGCCAGGGCGGGGCGCTGAGACTACTGCGGGATCCGGCGAAGGATATGTTTCGGTGAAACGAACTGCGTCTCTTGGTCTTCTAAGTCTACTTAGTCTACTTGGTCTACCTGCCCGACATTTTGGTAGGGCTGGAGACTAAGAAGACCAAGGAGACCAAGTAGACGTAGTAGAGTCCAATCGATAGCGTGGTGGTGCGACGACGATGAAGATAAAGTCCGTTAAGTGCCGCATGCTGGCGGGAACGCTGGACACACCGATTCAGTTCGGCATCGGGGCCTTTCCCACGTTCTCAGCGACACTGGTCGAGGTCACGACTGATGACGGCCTGGTGGGGATCGGCGAGTGCATCGTGCGCCGGGCTCCCCAGGTGACCCGGGCCGTCGTCGACCACATGCTGGCGCCGGTGATTACCGGTCGCGACCCTCACGATGTCGAGGGTCTCTGGGACGAGATGTTCCAGCAGCTGCGTGGATGGGGGCATTATCGGGGGTTCGTGTTTGAAGCGCTGAGCGGCATCGATACCGCGCTCTGGGACATCCTGGGCAAGGCGGCCGGTCTGCCGGTGTACAAAGTGCTGGGCGGCGCGGGCCGCTCCCGCGTCCCCTGCTATGCATCGTCGGTGTACTTCGCCGGGGTCAACGAGATGGCGGCCCAGGCCGCCGGTCAGGCTGGCCGGGGCCACACCGCCATCAAAGTGAAGATCGGCCGCAGCGCGCAGATGGGCGGCCGGCGCATGGATGTCGCGTCGCTGCGAGCCATTCGCGAGGCGGTCGGGCCGACCGTGGACCTCATGGTAGATGTCAACAGCGCCTACGATGCCGCGACCGCCATCGCGGTGTGCCGGCAGCTCGAGCCGTTGGAGATCACATGGATCGAGGAGCCGGTGCCCCCGGACGATCTGGATGGGTACCAGCGCGTCCGCGCGGGGCAGAGCATTCCCGTGGCGGCCGGGGAGAGCGAGTTCGGCGTATTCGGATTCCGCGAGCTGATCCGGCGGGGGGCCATTGACGTCGTGCAGCCTGATGTGGCCCGGGTGGGCGGCTTCACGGGCGCGCGCCGGGTCGGGGCGCTGGTCCACGCGCACAATCTGCGGTATGCGCCCCACACCGGGTTCTCTGCCGGCGTCTCGCATCTGGCCTCGTTGCACGTCGCCGCCAGCGTCCCGAACTTGATGACGTACGAATATTTCTTTGCGCCCAACCCGCTGCGCGATCTGTTCACCGAACCGTTCCCCGAGCCCAGGGAAGGCATGATCGACGTTCCGCAGAAGCCGGGGCTGGGGCTGGAGCTGGACGAGAAGGTGCTGCGCAGGTTCGAGATTTCCTAGGAGGAGTGCGGGACTGGGGACTAGGGACTGGGGACTGGTAAGATCAAGGTGGGGCAGTTACTAGTCCCTAGTCCCGATTCCCTAGTCCCGCAGTTTCGCTAATGCCGGCCAACCTCACCCCTCAATATCTAGAGGCCGATCGCAAGTTCAAGTCGGCCACGACGCCCCAGAACAAGCTCCTGGCGCTGGAAGAGATGCTGGCCACAATTCCCAAGCACAAGGGCACCGAAAAGATGCAGGCGGACCTCAAACGCCGCATCGCCAAGCTGCGGGCCCAGACCCAGCAGCGGAAAGGCGCGGCCCGCGGACGCCCTTCTTTCCATGTGGACAAGGAAGGCGCCGGGCAGATCGTGATGGTAGGCGCCCCCAACGTCGGGAAGTCGACGGTGTTACGCGCCCTCACGAACGCGCAGCCGGAGATCGCCGATTATCCGTTCACGACGCGCGTGCCGCTGCCGGGCATGATGACCTATGAGAATATCCAGGTCCAGCTGGTCGATCTTCCGCCCATCACGGTGGAGTTCAGTGAGGGGTGGCTGTTTGCCATCATCCGGACCGCGGATGCGGCCGCACTGGTCGTGGACCTGTCCACCGATGACCTGCTCGTCCAGACCGAACAGGTCCAGTCCGTGCTGGGCCAGGCGAAACTGGCGATCGCCGCCGCGGCTGGGGAGCCCAACGAGAAACGAGGACTGGTGGTGGCCAACAAACTCGATGCGCCGGGCGCGGCGGCGCGTCTGGTACTGTTGCGTGAATTCCTCGGCGACCGCCTGCCGGTCTTCCCGGTGTCCGCGACGTACGGGACCGGCGTGGAGGAGTTGCGCCGTGCGCTCTTCGAGGTGCTGGGTGTCATCCGGGTGTACAGCAAGCCGCCCGGACGCAAGGCCGACACGTCGACCCCGTTTATCCTCAGGCGCGGGGCGACCGTGCTGGATGCAGCGGAAGCCATCCACAAAGACTTCGTGGCTCGATTGAAGTACGCGCGATTGTGGGGCCAAGACGAGTATCAAGGGCAGATGGTTGGACGCGACCACGTGCTGGAGGACGGAGACGTGCTGGAACTGCATGCCTGACCAGGATGCGGAGGAGCGATCGAGATGACATCATCCCTCTGGAAGCCGGCACTCGCGGAAGCGGTGGGCACGTTCACGCTCATCTTCATCGGCGCCGGATCGATCATCGCCGACCAGCTGAGCGGAGGACGGGTGGGCCTGGTGGGTGTGGCGCTGGCCCACGGTCTGGCCATCGGCACTATGGTCTCGGCCACGGGCCACATCTCCGGCGGTCACCTCAATCCCGCGGTCACCACAGGATTCGTGGTCGCCCGGCGGATGACCGCGCGCATGGGGGCCGCGTACGTGCTCGCTCAGCTCGTCGGGGCCTCCGTGGGGGGTTTTCTGCTGGTGGCATCGTTCCCCGAGGCCGCGCGGCAGGCCGTGCACCTGGGGACTCCTGCGCTGGGCCGCGGGGTGACGCCCGGCGTGGGCATTGTCGTCGAAGCGATCCTGACGTTTCTGCTGGTCTTCACAATTTTCGGGGTCGCGGTGGACACCCGGGGCCCGCGGGGGACCGCCGGGCTGATGATCGGTCTGGTCATCGCCATGGACATCCTGGCTGGCGGGGTGCTCACGGGTGCAGCGATGAATCCGGCCCGCGCCTTCGGGCCGGCCCTGTTCTCCGGCACCTGGCAGAGCCAGATCGTGTACTGGGTCGGTCCGCTGTTGGGCGGTGCGCTCGCGGCGTTGCTGTACGAGACCGCGCTGGCGCGCACCTAAGACTGGCGAGAGGAGGCGGGATCGGTGAAACTCACCTATTACGGCCACGCCACGTTTCTGCTCGAAGCCAACGGCACGTCGCTCCTCATCGATCCGTTCAACGAACAGGCTGGCTATCCGTTCCCCGACGTACGTCCGGCGGCGGTCATCGTGTCCCACGAGCACTTCGATCACAATTATGTGCAGGTGGCGAAGGGGTCGCCGAAAGTGATTCGCGGATTGCGGGACGGCGGGCGGGACTGGGCCGAGGTCCGCGAACAGGTGGGTCCCGTCGCCATCACCACGGTCCACACCTACCATGATCCCACGCAGGGCTCACAGCGGGGCAAGAACGCCATGCTGGTCTTCGAATGTGAAGGCCTGCGCGTGGCGCACGCCGGAGATCTGGGGCACAGACTTTCGAAAGAGGACGCCGCCAGCCTCGGCCGTCTCGATGCGCTGATGATTCCCGTCGGAGGTTTCTATACCATCGGCCCCGCGGACGCCGACGGCGTGATCGGGCAACTGAAACCCAGGGTGGCCATTCCCATGCACTACAAGACCGATGCGAACAAGGACTGGCCGATCGGCACGCTCGATGAGTTCCTCCGGGGGAAGACACGCGTGAAACAGGTGGGAAAGACCGCCACGTTGACGAAGGCGGCTCTGCCTGCCGAGCCCGAGATCTGGGTGCTGAAACCCTGACAGCCGGGAACGCGGGAACGGGGGAACGCGGGAACACGAGACTAGCGGACGTCGGGCTGAGCAGACAGGTACGTGAGCAGGGTGCGCACCCCATAGCCGGTGGCGCCCTTCGGGAGGTAGGGATTCATCCCCTCATCTCGCTCGAGAAATGCGGTCGGGGCGATGTCGACATGCGCCCACGGCCTGCCCTCGACGAACTCCCGCAGGAAGATGGCGCCCTTCTGCGCACCACCGTATCGCGAGCCGGAGTTCCGCAGGTCGGCTACCAGGCTGCGCATGTTCTCAAGGAACTCGTCGTACAGAGGCAGCTGCCACATGCGTTCCCCGGTCTGCTGCGATACGTCCAGCAGGCGCTGCACGAGGGGCTGGTCGTTGCTCATCACGGCGGCGGCCAGGTACCCGAGCGCGACCATCGCGGAGCCGGTCAGGGTGGCCAGGTCGATGATCTCGTCGGGCTGCTGCTGCGCCGCGTAGGACAGCGCGTCGGCGAGGATGACGCGTCCCTCCGCGTCGGTGTTGTTGATCTCGATGGTTTTTCCATTCATGGCGCGCACGATGTCGCCAGGTTTCACCGCGCGTCCACTTACGACGTTCTCGACCGCAGCCACAACGCCCAGCACGCGGACCGGCGACCGCACCGCCGGCAGCGCCTGCATGGTCGCGATGACGGCCGCTCCGCCGGCCATGTCGGCTTTCATCCACTCCAGATCCTGTGTCTTGAGGTTGAAGCCCCCGCTGTCATAACACACGCCTTTGCCGACCAGGGCCACGAAACGTGTGGCCTTTGGCGGCGTGTACTCGAGGACGATCATCCGGGGAGGCTGCTCGCTTCCCGAGCCGATCGCCAGAATCGCGCCCATCCCCAGAGCCTTCATCGCCTCCACATCCAGCACCGTGCAGCGCAGCCCGGCCTTGCGGGCAGCCTCGGCGGCGATCTCCGCCAGGCGCACCGGGGGAAGCTGGTTGGGCGGTTCGTTGACCAGATCGCGGGCAAACGCCGTGGCGTCGGCAAACACGCGGCCGCGGGCCACTCCGTCTTCGACCGCCTTTTGCTGCGCCGGGTCGGATGCCAGCAACGTCACGCGGGAGACCTGGCCGTCCTCGTCGCGCTTGTAACGAGCGAACCGGTAGGCACCCAGCGCAGCGCCCTCGACGCGGGCCTGGGTGATGGCGTCCACGGGGAAGGCGCCCAGCGCGGCGCCGGGGAGCACGACATGGGCCGCGTGCACCTGCGACGCCTGCCGCACCACCGCGGCCGCGGCCTGTCGGAGCTGGTCGAGGGTGGCGGTGGGTTTCGGTCCGAGTCCCGCGGCGATGACGCGCTTGCTGGGGATCCTGCCGTGCGTCTGCACCACAAGCGTGCGACCGAGCTTCCCTTCAAACTTCTCCTCCGCCAGCACCGCCGAGAGCAGCCCGCCCAGCGCCTTGTCCACCCGCGC
>Ga0209157_1003437_pt1 | contig 12178 bp, 9 predicted proteins | sample GraSoiAngelo_135_FD_185892 | JGI IMG/M metagenome (GOLD analysis project Ga0209157, IMG submission 185892) | Grasslands soil microbial communities from the Angelo Coastal Reserve, California, USA - 14_0929_05_40cm (SPAdes) (version 2) | ecosystem: Environmental > Terrestrial > Soil > Grasslands ... | reverse complement strand
TCGGGCCGCCCGGGGACCTGCTGGTTCACGTAGGCGTGAAACGCGCGCCGGTAGAGCGCGGCCAGGCCGGCGCGCTTCTCCGCGTCGGTCACGACCACGAAGTGCCAGCCCTGCGAGTTGGAGCCCGTCGGCGCCTGGAGCGCGACCTCGATCGCGCGCTCGATCAGGGCCGGCTCGACCGGACGGAGGAGGTCGAGCCGCTTGCGGACCGAGCGCGTGGTGCTGAGGAGCTGATCGGCAAGCGCGACGTCCACGGCGGGCTCAGGCCTGGCGAGCGGCCGCCCCGGCGGCGGCCGGGACGCCCGCCGCGCGCGCCTCGCCGTCCAGCGCGTGCAGCGCGGGCATCACCTCGCGCGCGAACAGGCGCACGTTCCGCTCCGCCTCCTCCCACGGCATGCCGGCGTAGCTGAACACGCCGACGAAGGTGTCGCAGCCCATGCGCGTGCGGATGTCGAGGATCTTCTCGATGCACTGCGCGGGGGTACCCCACACCTGGAGGTTCAGGAAGAACTCGCTGAGGGCATCGGTGCCGCCCTTCTCGCGCGCGATCTCGGACATGCGGCCGTAGTACTCGTAGCCCTTGGTGTGCTTGAGGTGCCCGCTCGCCAGCTCGTAGTGGCGTAGCACGCTGTCCCAGTAGCCGCCGATCCAGCGCACCGCCATCTCGCGCGCGCGCGCCGGGTCCTCGTCGCAGAAGGTCCAGCCGGCGCACACCGTGGGCGGCGCGTCCGTACCGTTCACCTCGCGGTAGGCGGCCCGGTACTCGGCGAGCTCGGCCGCGACCACGTCCCACGGCTTCTGCGGGATGATGAGGATGCCGACGCCGAGCCGGGCCATGATGCGCGCCGACTCGGGCGACACTGCCGCGGCGTAGGTGCGGCCGCGGAAGGACTTGAACGGCTTCGGGCGGATGGGCGTGCGCGGCTGTTTCACGAACTCGCCGTCGTAGGCGCACCAGCCGTCCTCGAGGCCGCGGAGCAGCATCTCCGCACTCTCGACGAAACGCCCGCGCGACTCCTCCATGCCGACGCGGAAGCCGGCGAACTCGACGCGCCCGAGGCCGCGCCCGATGCCCAGGATGAAGCGGCCGCCGCTCATGTGGTCGAGGACCGAGACCTGCTCGGCGACGCGCAGGGGATCGTGCCACGGGAGCACCACCACCATCGAGCCGAGCTGCACGCTCCGGGTGCGCCCGGCCACGTAGGTCAGGAACTGCAGGACGTCGGGGCACATGGTGTAGTCGGTGAAGTGGTGCTCGACGCCCCACACCGAGTCGAAGCCGAGCGGCTCGGCCAGGTCGGTCAGGCGGAGCTCGTTGGTGTAGACCTCGTGGTCCGGCCGCCGATCGTGCGGGTTCTGGAAGACGGTCCCCATGCCGACGCGCATGGCGGCGAGTGTAGTCGGGTCCGCCGGGCCGGACAATGGGCACGGAGTCGCTCTGGCCAGCAGCGAAGCCCCTCGAGGAGGTCAGCCGGGAGCGGGTCGTGAGCCGCTGGCTCCTCGCGCGGTGAGGAAGCGCCCGCCAACGAGGACGTAGGCCATGAGACCGAGCTTCGCGAAGAACAGCACGGACGGTCGCCGCCCGGCCGCCGGCCCGATGGCGGGCGTGAGGAGAAGGCCGACCAAGGCGAGCGTCGCGGCGCCGATCCGAAGCCTCTTCGGGACGCGGTCGGCTTCCATGCCGGCCAGCACGCAGAAGAGCGCAACGTCCTCGGTAGAGCTCACGTGCGGGCAGAGGAGAAGATAGGTCATGATGCAAAGAGCCCAGGTGGGCCCTGCGGGGAGCGGTCGCTGCCATGTCGCGAGGAGGATGGCGAGGAGGCTCGCGCTCCAGACGATGGTGCTCAGCCGCGCCGCCAGGTCGTCGCCGAGCCCGAGGTCGGGATGGAGGGCGGCGCGGAAGTTGCTCATGTATTCCGGGACGATCGACCAGGCGAAGGCAGAGGGCAACCCGACGCGATCGTAGTTGCCGACAAGGTGCAGGTAGTCGCGCACCCAGCCGGCGCCGAGCCAGGGAGTGAGCGCCAGCGTGGTGACGAGGGTCAGGCCGGCCGCGCGAGCGACGCTCCTGCCGCGGCCGCGCACCAGCAGCGCCAGACCTCCCGTGGCCGCAATGGGAGGCTTGGCGGTGAGGAGCCAGAGGACGAGGCTCTCCTGCCACGAGCCGCGTGACGGCGTGCCCTCGCCCTCCCCGTCCCGCACCATCAGGAAGAAGAGGGCAGCGGTGGTGAGCAAGGCGGTCTGGCCGAGCGCGAAGGTGTGAACCGTGACCGGCGTGACGAGGGCGAGGAGCACAATCCAGTGGACGCGCGCGCGCAAGATCATCCAGCCGATCGCCAGGACGCAGGCGAGGGACCAGACCCCGTAGGCCCATCGCGCCGGCAGCATGCAGAGCGGCCCCAGCATCCACAGCATGGTGGGCGAGTAGCCGAAGGGGAGCGCGATCGACGCGGGCAGCCCCGTCCATCTCTCGGTGGCCTTCAGGTGGGCCTCGAGCGTGTAGATCGACGTGCCGCCCGCGCGCGCCAGGCCCCCCGACCACGCGGCGCAAGCAACACCCCGATGCGAGGCGAAGTCCATGAGCAGCTCGGGCCGCCCGTCCGCGACCACGACGCCGAAAGGCTCCGTCCTGAGCGCGCTCACCGTGGTCCCGAGTCCCAGCCCGATGACACCGGCGAGCAGCAGGAGCCTCGCCGTGAGGCGGCGTGAAGCCACTCCCCGCCGAAGCGCGCGGCGCGCCAGACCGCGGGGCGCCGCGCTCAAGTCGGAGTCTCTCCCCCTCGCCGCGCTGCACCACGAGCACGCGACGTCGTCGGGGGACTTCCCGCAGCAGCCGCCGGATCGCTGCTCCGGAGCATGGTGGTCGGCAGGGGCGGGATCGTGCGGGCGCTCGCACGCTGGGCGACCGAGAGCGCCAGCACTGCGAGCAGGCCGGCGGGTTGGACGGCCAGCAACGCGGCCATGGGAGGCGCCGCGCTACCGCACCACTGGACGAGCACGTTCACCAGCGGCAGCGAGAACGACATCGCAGCCACAGCGACGAGGGTTGCACGCCTGAAGGCCGCAGAGCGCAGGAGAATGAGAATCTGCGGAAGGGCCAGGGGCGCGTAGTAGTACCAGACGACAGGCAGACCCACCAGGGCGGCAACGGGGGACGCCTCGGGATCGAGGAAAGCAAGGGCGGCCATCGCCACGAGCGCGATCGCGATCGTGGCGGGCAGGACGACGTTGGGCGCGTGGACGATCGGGGAGACATCGCCCGCGCCGCCAAACACCCGCAGCAGCGCTCCGTGGGGCGAGCTGTTGAGCCCCAGGTGTTCGTAGAGGACGGCCACGCTCGGCAGGACATCGAAATAGTAGCGGACGAAGCCAGCCGGGCCGACCGTGGCCAGATTCACCAGCTGGCCGGCGGCGACGACCGCGCCCGCGGCGAGCAGAAGCCGGATCCGCCCGCGAGCCGCGAAGGGTACGAGCAGGAGCACGGGGTAGAGCTTCAGGACGGCAGCCACGCCGAACCACACCCCGGCGCGACCGTCGCGGCCCGCGGCGGCCGAGCGCCAGCCGAGCACCGCGAGCGTCAAGATGAGGAGCTCGAGCTGGCCGATGTAGAGGAGGCACCAGAGCGGCGGCCACGCCGCGAGGGCGAGGCTCATTCGGATGGAAACGCCGAGCCAGCGCCCGACCATCACCAGCATCACGAGGTTGACCGCCAGCCACAGCGGTACGACCACCGGGAACGGGAGCAGCGTGAGCGGCAGGCTCAAGACCGCGAGCACCGGAGGGTGCGGGTCGGGGTGGGGGAAGGTGTCGGCCGCGATCGGGAAGTAGCGCGCCGCGAGCTCGTTCACGGGCGTATAGATGTCGATCCCCTCCCGCAACGCCCGGGCCGCGAGATACGGTTCCTGCAGGTCCTTGGTGTACGATCGCGGCGGCAGACTGCCGGCGATCAGCGAGCCCAGCGCGATGCCGGCGAGACACGCCTGCGTCATGCGAACACGGCGGGTCATTGGCGCCAGCGCACCGGAGGTCGACATCGAGGCCGCACCCGCCCCACCCCGCCCTGCCTGGCAACCGAGCTCATCCCGCCGCGAAGACCAGGGCGTCGAAGCACATGTGGGCCAGGATGACGACGTAGAGCGAGCCCGTCGCGTGGGCCAGGAGCGCGAAGGCGAGACCGTTGAGCCCGGTGTAGAGTGCCCCGCACCAGCCGTAGAAGCCGTGCGCCCAGCCGAACACGGCGGACACCACGATCGCCGCCGTCCACCAGGCGCGGAAGACGCGCTCGGCCACTACGCGGAGATAGCCACGATAGAGTATCTCGGAGCCCGCCGCCGCCGCCAACGCACACACCACACCCAGCGCACGGCCGAGGACCGACACCGGCATGGCGAGGTAGGACGCGCGCGCGCACGAGAGCCCGAGCGCCTCCCACGCCGCCGTGAAGCGGGGCAGCACGCCGAAGTTCACCACCGCGATGAAGAGGATAACGACCACGCAGGTCGACGCCGGGCGGCGCACGATGAAGGAGCCGCGTGGGTCGAGATAGAGCTCGGCCCACGACATGCCGCCTCGGCGTCCGAGCGCGAGCGCGCCGCCGCCGAGGGCCGTCCACTTGACGATCGACGCGAGGTAGGCGGTCAGGTTCGCATGGGCGATCGCCTCGAAGGCCTGTACCGCCATCACCAGGCTCACGAGCGGGACGATCCCGCATGCGACGGCGATGAAGAGGGCGTCCGGCCGGCCGAGCGAGGCGGTGCGCGGCTCGGGCGTCATGGGTCGAGCGGCTCCCGAACCGGCCACGTCCTCGGCTGGTCGGGCTGGGCCTTGTCGTAGCGCGGATCGGCGAGGAGGAGCACCCGCCGTCCGTCCTCCGTGCCGACCTCGGCCGCGGCGAAGCGCGCGAACGACAGGAAGGCGCGCGTGAGGCGCGTCGCATCCGCCTGCGCGAGCGCGCCGACAGTGGGATCGCGGATACTCCGGAAGCGCTCGACGAGCCCCTCTGACGCGGCCCCGAGGGGAATGGCGAAGCGGTAGACGCTCCGCTCGGTCTCGGCGAGCCCCCGCCAGGTGGAGAGGTCGCCGACCGTCGGAATCGCGGCGACGCGCACCGCCCGCTCCGCGTGTTCGCCCGCCGTACGCTCGGCTATCGTGTACGCGCGGGACATGGCGCGCTGGTGCAGCACAACGAGGCAGCCGACGTAGAGCACGGTGACGGCGAGCCCGCCCCGCGCGATCGCGCGCCGCGCGTGCGGGTCGACCCCCCGCAGCCAGGTGATCAGCAGCGCGCCCGCCCCGGCAATCCAGACGAGGCCGGCCACGACGCCGAAGGTGCCCTGCGCGGGGATCATGCGGAGTGCGGCCACGACGATCAGGCTGCCGAGCACCGTCCAGGTCGAGACCGAGGCCGCGTGCCGCCCGCTCAGGAGAAGCGCGCTGCCGCCCAGAATGAGCCACATCCACGGGTCGCGGATGCCGGCCAGGTCCCCGTAGCACCAGGTCCCGTCGAAGGGCAGGAGCGGACGCAGACCGTACGGGTTGAGCAGGTCGAGGAGCGGATGCGACGCCGCCGCCGCCAGGCACACACCCAGCAGGGGACGGAAGGGCAGGGGCGCGGCGCCGTTTCCGCGCTGGCGCGCCGCGAGGTGAACGCCGGCGGCGACGACGAGCGCCAGCAGGGGCACCGCGAGCAGTGAGTGCATCGTCCCGCGATGCACCTCCAGGCCGGCGGCGGGCGAGGACACGAAGGGCAGCCAGTCCACGTCCTGCACGTTGGCGGCCAGCACGGCAGCGGCCAGGGTGAGGCCGGAGGGCCGCTCCCGGCTGATCGCGTGGCTGCAGGTGATGGCGGCGAACGCATGGGTCAGGTTCTCCATGTTCACGCGCGGGCCTCGGCGGCGCGCCAGGTGTCCAGCACCGCCCATCCCAGCAGCGACACCGCCACCGGCACGAGGGGCAGCGGCGCGAGCCGGGTGATGATCGGCGGACCGACCAGGCAGGTGAGCCAGAGGATCGCGAGGACGAGGCGGATGCGCGCCCAGCCCGCGCCCGCCCCGTGACCCAGCCAGTACTCGGACACGAGCAGCGCGGGGAGGACGAGGACGGCCACGTCGTGCAGTTGGAGGTAGGGGCTCACGAGCGGCGTGACCACGAGGAGCGCCGCGAAGCGGAGGTCGAGCCAGCCGGCGCGCGCATCCCACGGTCCTCTCCACACCCAGAGCACGAGCGCGAGCAGCCCGAGGCTCACCACGCTGCCCAGCGCCATCGCCAGGCCGAAGCGCGCTGGGCCGAGCGGCAGCAGGAAGAAGGCGTAGATCGAGCAGAAGAGCGCAGACGGCATGCCCGGCTCGAAGATCATCCGGCTGAGCAGGGGCCCGAGCGCGAGGAAATCGCGGGGCGTCCGCCAGCCGACGAAGAGCACGCTCGCCGCCGCCCACCCGGCGCCCACGGCCGCGGCGGCCGCGATCACCCGCCAGCGCCCCTTGGCCGCGAACACGACGACGGGCGCGAGGGCGAGCTGCGGCCGGTAGAAGAGGAGGCCCAGGAGCGCGCCGGCACTCGCCTCGCGCCCCGCGCGCAACGCGACCAGCACGAGCGCGAAGATGGGCACGGCGAGCAGCGAGTTGCTCCCGGCCATCAGCCCTTCGAGGATCGGGTAGAAGGAGAGCGACAGGACGAGGGTGTCCGGCCAGTGGCGTCCGGTGAGCGGCGCGCAGCGGGCCATGATCCGCAGCGCCGCCGCGAGGGCGGCGAGACACGCCCCTGTCCACAGGAGGAGGGCCGGCGCCTGCGGGATGAGTGCCCACGGCACGTAGAGGAGCGCAACGAAGGGCGGCGAGGTGAAGAGGCTCATCCCGGGGAGCCGCTCCACCCCGAGTGCCGTCCGCCAGTACGTCTCCTGCACCGCGACGTCGTAGAGGTCGGCGCCGCGTCCGTCGAGTACGATCCGCGCGCCCGTGCGCATGGTGAGCAGGTCGACGCCGATGATGTGACCGAAGGCGTCGATCAATCCCCGGTGTCGCAGGATGCCGAACGCGTAGACGGCGGCGAAGATCCCGACCACCACCACGGCGTGGGCTCGAGCTCGGGGCAGCGTCAGCCAGCGCGCGGCGCGTTGACTCGCGCCGGCACCGCCGTTCATAAGGCGGGACCCATGCGGGCGCTCCTCGTCACCCTCGGCCATCTCCTCGCCTCCGGGCGCGGGCGGTATGGTGTGCTGCTCGCGGCCGCGATCGGCGTCGCGGTGTGGGTCGTCTGGCTCATCTCGCTGCTCGCCCGCCCGGGACTCCTCGATCTCGCGGGCAACGTCAAGGGCACCGACTTCCTCGAGTTCTACGCCGCGGGGCGTATCGTGGCCGCGCACCAGACCGAGCACCTCTACGACCTCGACGTCCAGGCGCGGATCGAGCACGAGATCACTGCGCCCGAGCGGTGGTCCGGCTTCCACGCCTTCATCACCCCGCCCTTCTTCGCGCTGCCCTTCGTGCCGCTGGCAACCCTGCCCTACCTCGCGGCGTTCGCGCTCTGGAGCGGGCTCGGCATCCTGTTCTTGCTCGCCACTCTTTCGCTGCTCGGCCGGCAGGTGGGGGACGCGGGCAGAGGCCGGCGCGCGGCGGCGCTCTGGGCGCTCGGCTTCGTGCCCGTCTTCGCGGCCGTCTCGTACGGCCAGAACAGCCTCCTCTCGCTCTTCATCCTCGCCGGCGTGTTCGCGCTCCTGCGCCGCGAGCGGGACGGCCTCGCCGGGGTCGTCCTAGGCTGCCTTCTCTACAAGCCCCAGCTGGTCCTTGTGCTCGCCCTGCTCCTCCTGCTCGAGCGACGCTGGCGCGCGCTCCTCGGCCTCGGCGCGATGGGCAGCGTCCTCGCGGCCGTCTCTCTGTGGATGAGCGTTCCCGCCGCCCGCTCGTACGCCCGGCTCGCCCGCTCGTTTCCGACCATGCTCGCCGACCCGGCCTTCCCGACCTGGAAGATGCACTCGCTCTACAGCTTTTTCGTCCTGCTCCTGCCGCGGCACCTCGCGGTCGCGGCGGGGTTGGCCGCAATCTCCGCGCTCGGCGTCCTGCTCGCCGTCCGCACCCTGCAGCCGCCCTATCGCCCCGACACGCTCCACCGCTGGTTCGCCGTCGCCATCTGGGGGAGCGTCCTGGTGAGCCCGCACGTGCCGGTCTACGACCTCTCGCTGCTCGTGCTGCCCGCCCTGCTCCTGCGCGGCGAGCGACGCGACGAGGCGCTCTGGCGAGGCGGCGTGGCAGCCATCTGGGCGATGACGATCGTCTCCCAGCCGCTCGCCCAGTGGCTTCGTGCCGCGCTCGGGCCGAGCCTCCAGCTCTCGGTGCCGGTCGTCGCGGCGGCAGGGTACTGCCTGCTCGCCGACGGTGTTGCTCCCGTCGCCGCCGGCCTGGTCGGGAACGCCGGCCAGGCTACCCAGCCGCGCGGCCGCCGATCTGTGAGCGACCGCATAGCGGGCGGAACGTAGTCCGGACCGGCCGGATCGCCGTACCGCTCCGATCGTCCCCACAGCTGCGCGAGCCGGTCCTGGTAGAGCAGCACCCAGCCCGACTTCCGCCGCATCACCTTGACGCTGTGCTTGAAGCGCCGGCTCAGCAGGACCATATCCGGGTCGCCGAGGCGCAGGATGGCCGTGTCGTCGAGCGGCGGCGAGGTCGGGCTCCGCCAGCGGATGGCGGGGCGGTTGCCGAGCAGGAAGTCGAAGTACAGGTCGGCGACCGCCTGCGGGTAGCACGTCCGCAGTCGCCCGTCGAAGGCGACGGTCGTCTCGGGGGCGAGCGCGGCGAGCGCGTACTGCGCCCAGTCGAAGTGCACGACCAGCTTCCCGGCGAGCTGTCGATCGGCCAGGTACTGGAGAGCGTCGACGGGCGAGCGGCTGCGATTCACCCACAGGGCGCGCGACTGGAAGGCCAGGGTCACGAAGAGCGCGAGCGCGATCGCCCAGGTCGCGCCGAGCACCACGCGGACCGCCCGCGCCGACGGCGGGGTCCCCGCGCGCGCGGGCTTCGCCCTCCCGAGACGGTTCCGGAGCCCCTCCAGGTGGAGGGGCAGCCAGAAGCCCGCGAGGATGCCGAGGAACGGCGGGTGGCGTGCGTGGAGGAACGACTGCCAGGCCGTGACCGCGAGCACCACGACCTGTCCGAGGTCGCGCGGCCGGCGGCTCGCGATGAATGCGGCCACCGTGAGTCCCGCCAGGGCGGCGGTGACGATGAGCAGCGGGTCCGGCCAGGCGAGCGGGTGCCACTCGCCGATCTCGGGGCGCGGCGGGAGGAGATCGGCGATCAGCCAGGCGACGAGACGCGGGCCGTAGGGGTTGGCGAGCGTCGCCAGCCCGCAGGCGGCGAGGACGACGACATACGCGCGCACCTCGCCCCAGCCGCTCAGCCCCTTCCGCCACAGCGCCACGAGCGCGCGGCAGCCGAGGTAGAGGGCCAGGACGGCCAGGCCGGCGAGGAAGCCGCCATGCGTGTTGACCCAGAGCGCGAAGAGCGGCGGCGCGAGCCACAGGACGCGCGTGTCCGGTGGGCTCTCGCCGTCGCGGAAGCAGCGTCCCAGCATCACGACCAGCAGCGCGAAGAACGTGTAGGTGAACACCTGGGGCCGGACCGTCCACCCGGGCCCGACGGCGCACGTGGCGAGCAGGACGGCGACCGAGAGGACGAGGAAGCTCACCCGCTGGCGCGTCGCGTTCCGCACCATCAGGCCGAGCACGAGGAGGCCCAGCAGGCTCGTGAAGGCGTTGAGCCCGGCCGCGCCGAGATGGGTCTCGATCCACCCGAAGGTGATCTCGGCCAGGTTCTCGTGGTTGATCCAGGGATGCCCTGCCGCCGTGTACGTGTGCGTCGCCGTGGAGGGCAGGGCGTGCGCCGCGAGCACGTCCTGCCCGTAGCGCACGTGACCCCAGAGATCCGGGTCGACCCGGTGCGAAATCGAGAGCACGACCAGGCAGCCGACCAGAAGGAACGCGCGGAACGCGCGCGCGAGCGGATCGGGCGCTGCGGGTCCGACCGCGGCGGGGACCGGGCTCGCCGGCTCGCCCTGACCGCCGGCGCGGGCCAGCCCGGCCCGTCCCTCGCTCATGGGCGCGCGGAGCCTAGTAGAGGTGAGGGAAGAAGCGCCAGCGCAACCGTCCCAGGTACTCTCGATAGGCCGGATCGCGCCCGAGAATCCGCTCCTCCGCGACGGCACGGGCGTTGAGCGCGAACGCGCTCGCGATCGCGATGGCGACGTTCGCCGCGCTCGGGTAGGTGAGGACATACCCGAGGTAGCCGAGCAGGTGCGCCGTGTACATCGGATGGCGTACCACGCCGTAGGCGCCGCCCAGCTTGAGGCCGCGGTTCGCAGCCACGAGGCCGAAGCTCCGCCCGAGGAAGACGGCGGCCACCGCCGCCGCCGACGCGCCGACCACCTGGATCGGCCCGCCGAGCCAGGCGAGCGCCCCCGGCGCAACGGTGCGGCGCAGCAGCAGCGGGAGGAAGGTCCCCACGATGCCGAGCACCCAGTCGACGGGGCGGTCGGAGGTCTCGGCGCTCGGGCGGCGCACCACGAACAGGACGACCAGGATGGTCAGCTGGACGACGATCGCGAGGCGCACGGCCAGCGCAACGTCGACGTCCCCCCGCGCGCGCGAGGCGTGCGCCGCCACGAACAGGGCGTAGAGGGCCGCGAGGGTGAGGTTGCACAGCGCCGAGCCCAGCCGGCGGCCGGCGCCGGCGCGCGACGCAACCGGGTCGCCCTCGATCACGACCTGCGCGCCCTCGGCAAGCCCGGCGCGCTCCACCGTCCCGGCGGGCAGCTCGAGCACGCTCTCCGCGTCGGGCACGCGCGGCGAGATGCGCCCCGGGGCGAGACGGGGGAGCGCGCGCACCACGCGCTGGCGCTGGTCGAGGAAGACGGCATCGACGGCGTAGCGCATGCCGAACATGTGGATCTGCCGGCAGGGTCGCAGCCAGAGGCCGTCGCCGGGATCGAGACGCCGGGTGCCGAGGAGCCCCCGGAGCCGCGTCCAGTGCGTGTGCGCGAGGTGCAGCCGCTCGGCGAGCACGGCCCCGCTGGTCGCGACGTGCGCGCGGTGGACGGCTCCCCTCATGGGCGCCCGGGCCGCGCGCTCACTGATTGACGACCAGGTCGACCAGATCCTTCATCCGCAGCATGGCCGGCCCGCCGACCACGATGAAGAGCGCCGGCAGGATGAAGAAGGCGAGGGGGAAGAGCATCTTGACCGGCAGCTTGCGCGCCGCCTCCTCCGCACGCTGCCGCCGCTTGGTGCGCAGCAGGTCGGCGTGCGCGCGCAGCGTCTGCGCCATACTTGCGCCCAGCCGGTCGCTCTGGATGACGAGGCCGGCCAGCGCCTTCAGATCCTCGACGCCGTTGCGGTCGCCCAGCCCGCGCAGCGCGTCCTCGCGCGTCCGCCCGCTGCGCAGCTCGAAGGCGACCTGCGAGAACTCCCTGCCGAGGGCGTCCGCGATGGAGGCCCGCTCCTCGCCGATGCGGGCGATGGTGGCGTTGAGGCCGAGGCCGGCTTCGAGACAGGTGACCATGAGATCGAGCGTGTCGGGAAGCGCGGTCATGATCTCCCGCACGCGCCGCGTGACCTTCGCGCGCAGCCACAGGTTCATCAGCACGTGGCCCCATGCCCACGCGAAGCCAGCCATGAGCAAGGAGTACCCGAGCGGCTTGCCGGAGGAGATGCGGGGCACCAGCACGAGGAGCGCCGGGCCGAAGCTCAGGAGCGTGCGCACGCCGAGGAAGAGCACCACCGCGCGCGGGCCCCGAATGCCCGCGTAGGCGAGCCGCTTGGCGAGCGAGTTCTCGCTCCCCCCGAAGCTGTAGCTGCCGAGCAGGGCAAGCAGGCTTGCCCCCAGACTCGGGGCCTTCTTCCTGGCCTTCGCCCGGGCGTCCAGCTCCGGCACGAGCGTCTTCAAGCGTTGCGCGACCGGCGACTCCGCCGACACCCAGTAGTACCCCGAGACGACGGCGATGGTCACGATCCCGAACGTGAGCAGCGTGAGGATGAGGACGATCACCATGTCACACCTTGATGCGCACGATGCGCTGGATTACGAGGTGCCCGAGGGCGATGCTCAAGATCCCGTAGCCCATCATGTAGATGCCGGTCTTGGTCTCGACCATCGGCTTGAAGTACTCGGGGTTGAAGAGAATCAGGCAGGTGGCC
>Ga0209157_1003435_pt1 | contig 12182 bp, 10 predicted proteins | sample GraSoiAngelo_135_FD_185892 | JGI IMG/M metagenome (GOLD analysis project Ga0209157, IMG submission 185892) | Grasslands soil microbial communities from the Angelo Coastal Reserve, California, USA - 14_0929_05_40cm (SPAdes) (version 2) | ecosystem: Environmental > Terrestrial > Soil > Grasslands ... | reverse complement strand
GGAACGCATTTTACAAGCTGGACAGGTGAGCTGTATCCGTCTAAGGATTGATTACCGCCCTTCCAATTATCTTGCCAGACTTTAACTCTTGCAGCGCGCTGTTTGTCTGATCCAGCGTGAACTTTCTGGACACCACTGACTGTAGCATGTTCATTCTCGCAAGGGCCACCAGTTCAACTAGGTCAGCGAACTTGCCGGTGTAGGCGCCAGTGAGAGTAAATGCGCGCAGCGGCACGAGCGGAAGGTTCAAGTCGAGCGACCCTCCGAACAGCCCGACCATTACCAGTCTGCCCCTCTTCCTCAGCATGTTTACAGAGTTTGGCGCTGTCTTGGCGTTGTTCACAAAGTCAATGACTGCCTCTGCGCCGAGATTGTTGGTAATGTCCTTGACCCCCTTGACGGAGTCGCCGGCCCCAGAGTTGATTGTTTCATCAGCGCCAAGCCTCTTTGCCTCCGCCAGCTTTTTGTCGTCAATATCTACTATTGCGATCCTAGCGTTTGTGATCGCCTTTGCAAGCTGCACTGCCATGAGACCAAGGCCGCCGGCTCCGACTATTACAAGGGTGTCGCCTGGCTGCGCATTTGTCTTCTTCACAGCGGTGTATGCGGTAAGACCCGAGCACGCTAACGACGCAGCAGAATTGGGGTCTAGTCCCTGGAGCTTTACAAGGTACTTGTGGCTTGGTACAAGCACCAGCTCGGAGTAGCCACCGTCTTGGTAGACGCCAATGCTGCGCGGAGCGTCGCAGATGTTTTCCTCGCCAATACGGCAAGCAGGACACGTGCCTTCGCCTATCCAGGGGTAGACCAATACTTTATCGCCCTTTGAAAAGCCGGTGACCGATTCGCCCATTTCTTCAATCGCGCCGGAAATTTCATGGCCGGGAGTAAGCGGAAACTTTACTCCGCGGTCTTCAACCTTCATAAACACGCCCTGCGGTCCGGCGTAACCGCCTTCCCACAGGTGCAGATCACTGTGACATACGCCTGCACTTTCAACCCTTACAAGGACTTGATCGTTCTTTGGCCTTGGAACACTGACGTCCTTGATTTCAAGCGGCTCCTTTGTCTTTACGATCCGTGCGGCCTTCATATCGTGAGAGTATCGCACGTTCGTTATTAATAGTTAGCAATGTTTAATTGAAATTGTAACAAACAAAAACGCGATGCCGCTCAACGCGGGAGTGTTGATGATAGGCGGCTACGTCCTGCAAGCTGCACTGATAGGCGCAACCATCTACGGGCTGGTAGCCGCGCGTCGTTTTGTGAAAAAGGCCAACTAACTTCCAAGCATGCTTTTCTTTGACAGCGCTTTGTCAAGCTGCTGCTTTGTCATCAGCTTCTTGTTAAGGACCAGCTCGCGTATGCTCATGTTGGTCTTGAGCGACTCTTTGTATATTTCGGCTGCCTTTAGGTATCCGATGTATGGGTTCAGCAGCGTAACCAGCACCGGGCTTTTCTCTAAGTAAGATTCCAGCTTGTCCCTGTTTACTTCAATGCCGTCTACCATGTTGGCCGCAAATATCGGTAGGAAATTCTTTAGCATGTCGGTCGAATCGAGCATACACTTTAACATGCCTGGCAGCATTACGTTTAGCTCGAACTGACCCGCCTGAGCGGCCATCGCAACCGAAACGTCGTTGCCGATGACGTTGAAGCACACCATGTTAAGGCACTCTGCGAGTGACGGGTTCACCTTCCCAGGCATTATGGACGAACCTGCATGAACAGCGGGTATCAGGATTTCTGCAAGACCAGCCGTAGGGCCCGAAGCCATGAGCCGGATGTCGTTTGCCATCTTGTTAAGCTCTATCGCAAGGTTGCGAAGAGTTGAGGAACAGTTAGAGACGTCAAACTTGCTCTGTAGTGAGTAAAACATGTTGTCAGACGGCTTCAGGTCAAGTCCGGAAATTCTTGATAAGTTCTTGATCGCAAGCCGCCTATAGCCCTTCGGGGCGTTGGCGCCAGTGCCCACTGCAGTGCCGCCAAGGCCTACATATGCGAGACGGTCCATTGCCTGCGCGAGCATGGCCCTTGCCTGCTTTAGCGAATATGCATACTGGTCAAACTCTGCGCCAAGCGTTACCGGAATCGCGTCCATCAGGTGCGTCCGGCCTATCTTGACGATGCCAGAGAACTTTTTTGCTTTCTTTTGCAAGGAGGCTATCAGCTTGCTAAGCGAGTTGACAGTTTCTTCCATGTTGAGCAAGATTGCCACATGCATGGCAGTCGGGAAAGTGTCGTTGCTTGATTGCGACAAATTGACGTGGTCGTTCGGGCTGATTATCTCATAGCTGCCCTTTTTCTTACCAAGGATCTCCAGCGCCCTGTTTGCAATGACCTCGTTGCTATTCATGTTGAATGCGGTGCCGGCGCCGGAATTGATAGCCTCAACAACGAACTGGTCGAGCATCTTGCCTGACAAAATTTCGTCACATGCCTTTATTATCGCCCTAGCTTTTTGCTCGTCGAGTGCCTTGAGCTCGCTGTTTGCAAGCGCGGCAGAGCGTTTGATCATGACATACGCCCTTACTAGGTTGGTGTGAGACTTTTGGCCAGTCACCTTGTACTGCTCTATTGCACGGACCGTAAATGGGCCGTAGTAGGCGCTGGACGGAACCTTGATTTTGCCAAGAGAATCCTTGTCAACTCTGAACGACATCGCCGGATGCCACTACTATAGAGGCCGTAATAAATTAATCGACTATTCTCATATTATTATTCTGGCAGGGATCACCCTTTCTACTTTTAGGGCATCAGACCTGGATATGCTTGCGCCGTGAAGCACCGAAGGGTTCAGTCCCGCAGCAGAGGTGTCCTTCACGGACATGATAGGCTGGAACCGCGTCAATTTGGAAAACACTATCTTGCAGTACCAGTTGTTTTCAAGGCACAGCTTTCTCTCCCAATCTTCGAGTCCATCAATCGCGATGATTCTTTCAATAACGCCGGAGCCGATGAACGCGTCCTTTCTGACAAACAGCACCAATGTTCCGTTCGACCAATCGCGCCTAACTCCAACATAGAATGTACGCAAACTGAATAGCTGCCTTTCAAGCTCGTCTTTCTGTATTCTCAAGATATAGCTTGGAGCCTCGTCTGACACCAAGGTTTGATGTTTGGAGGTAATTATAAAACCATTTTCGTTTTCAACAAACATGAATTAACTATGGTATTCTTCCTAATCTTCCTAAATTAACATGGTTAAGCCAGTCTTAAATGAGAAATTAGGTTGTTCGTCAGTGCCTATCGGCTAGCTTCATACCGGTCCTGCTCGTCGAGCACTAACCCCGCTTTTTTGGCGGGCAGGGCGAAATCCTTCACCCCTGATACATGATTTAACGATCGTAATTCATTAGATCTACCACTTGTCTGTAGAGCAGCTCTCCATGAAACTTCGTCAAAAGATATCTTCCTTGGGCTTAAGTCTGCAAAATTTCAATTTGCCATAGGGAAGACGAAGTTTGGAAGATATTTGCTATTCGTGTTGTGCTCGAAGATATTCAGGAGTATGGCAAAAAAACTTTACAAAATAAGCTGGATCGTAGATGATCGCCTTGGGACCGCTACACATACGAATACGACCAAATTCAGTCCTTACGGTTAAGCTAGCGCCGCACCCTTCAAAACTTAAAGTAGCGGGAATTACTTGGATTTAATCAGTGTCGATCAACGTTAGCGTAAACGATCCGGATTGGGATGCTAAAGTTATGTCAGAATTCTTCATTCAGATGATGCATAGGCTATTGGGCGAAGGCAACGAAAGAAAATGTATCAATGGGGTCAGGGTGTTCAAGGCGCTAAAATTCAATGGAATCGAAGATAAGGTTGGCTATTCAAGACTTATCACGGAACACTTAGCGGCGAAGGGATACCTCGAACCGTGCCAAAAAGAAGATGAATTCCAATTTACTGAGCAGGGGTTGCGTTACTTCAGAACTATGCGGCCGATAAGCTGGATCTAGTCTCGCCCCGCCGCGCCTAGACTCTGAACATCTAAATTATATACGGGATTGACGATTCTTCTCCAAATAATTGAAAAGCATCCGAACCGATAATACAACTGTCCGAATCCCTCCGAACACTTTGATCGTATTATTCAAATGTTAATTTCTAATATTTTCACATACGACAAGCATTATATTACTACTGGATTTTTCAAGCCCTATGCAGGTCAGCGGCAAGGTTCTCGTCTGTGACTCAATTGACCAAGCCGGCCTCGACAGCATGAAGCGCGCAGGGCTGGTTGTCGACTACAAGCCGGAGATAAAGCCGGCCGAGCTTGTTTCTTCCGTCAGGGATTATGACGTCATAATAGTAAGAAGCAGGACCAAGGTCACAAAAGAGGTTGTCGACGCTGCTGCCGCTGCCAAGATAATCGCGAGGGTCGGTGTGGGGCTTGACAATGTCGACGTCAAGGCGGCCGAGGCGAAAAAGATCAGGGTTATCAACGCGCCTGAAGCCGCTTCTGTCGCAGTGGCCGAGCTCGCAATCGGGCTGATGATATCGCTTGCAAGGAGCATACCGAGGGCCGACGCCGAGAGCAAGCGCGGCAACTGGATCAAGAAAGAGCTGATGGGAAGTCAATTATCGGGCAAGTACCTCGGCATAGTGGGAGTCGGCAACATCGGACGCAACCTCGGAAGAATGGCAAAGGCGCTCCGCATGAATCTGATAGGCTACGACCCATACCCGATAAACCGCGAGTTTATCACCGAGACTGGCATGATAGTCACCGACCTTAACACACTACTTGAAAGCGCCGACTTTGTCACGTGTCACGTGCCGTCAACTCTGGAGACAAAGCACATGTTCAACACAGAGCGCTTTGCAAAAATGAAGCCTACTGCTTATCTGGTCAACACTTCAAGGGGTGAGATAATTGACGAGAATGCCCTCTTCGACGCATTGAAGAATAACAAGATTGCCGGCGCGGCGCTTGATGTCTTTGAAGTAGAGCCGCCGACAAACAAGCAGCTCTTGGCGTTGCCAAATTTGGTGTGCACGCCCCATATTGGCGCGCAGACAAAGGAAGCTCAAGAGCTTGCCTCGACAGTCATCGCTGAAAAGGTAATCCAGATCCTTCGCGGCGTAATATAGATTATAAAAGGGTGTCAGACAGGAGAACGTTATAATGCGCAGCTACATGACCCAGACTTGGCTTCGGATGTGGAAGGAAAATTCAGACGAGCTCAAGTCAAAGGCAATCGCCTGGAGGACAGAGCCGACCATCCATAGGATAGAAAGGCCGAACAGGCTTGACAGGGCTCACAGGCTGGGATATAAGGCAAAGCAGGGTATTGTTGTTGTCAGGGCACGCGTGGGCAGGGGTGGCATGAGGAAGCAGCGCCCAGTGTCAGGCAGGAGGCCGAAACACATTGGCGTAGTCCACATCAAACAGGGCATCAACATGCGGAAGGTCGCAGAAAGAAGGGTAAACGAGAAATTCCCAAACCTTGAAGTGCTCGGCTCGTATTTCCTCCACAAGGACGGAATGAACATCTGGTACGAAGTCATATTGGCAGATCCGTCGCACCCATCTATTTCAAAGGACCGGGAAATGCGCGGCAAGCTAAAGGCGTTTGCAAAATAACCTTTAGCTGTTAACGGGCATTGCAGACTTGCATTAAGCTCTGTAACTTCCAGCTGGTCAATGACATTGAGTAGGCTCTCCCTAAAAGTTCATGAAAGTGTACGAAAAGATGAGTACCCTAACTGGACTTCTTCAAACGCCAATTCCTGAATAATCCTCTTTCTTTTTGTTTAACGATCTTTGGTAGCATCAACACCCGTCTGCAAGTAGAATACATGTTCAAGATTACAGCAATCACATTGATTTCTTATGCAGTTGTTTATCGTTGCATGGTCACAGATAGCACAAGTACACACTTGATCTAGCTTAAGCGAATCAGAATGACGGCCATCGAGAGAAATACAACATCATCTCATAACTTGTATGAATACATGTTTAATAAGCTGGCAAGTAACTTTCTATCGGAAGATCATTCAAACACGCATTACTATATTCTGAATGAAATCGCTTGTTGTTTTAGCTTAGTACTTGTACCTGATTTTTCACCGCATCACATATCTGCTTTTGTACGAAGGGCTTTCGCAGCAAACTCAAAGGCTTCAAATCTGGAACATCAGCCTGGATATCCTTGATCGATATGTCGTATGCAGTCATTATCATGATTCTGATGTCTTTCCTGATCCTTCGTAGCATGACTGCAAGTGCTATCCCGTTAATTTCTGGCATGCGAAGATCAATTAAAACTAGAGCATAACGCTTGTGGGTGTTTTTGAATACTTCATGCGCGTTAAGAGGATTGCTAAACGTGTCAACTTCAAATTCCCATTTTTCTAAAATTCTTCTTATTATTTTAAGTATGTCAATTTCATCGTCAACGACCATGATCCTGCCCTTGGATGCCAAAGTTTAGTCATCTGCATACATTGACGTTATGCCTTAAGTCTAACACAGGCCAGTTTCTATAAACAGTTCTATGAGAAAGTTCTGTAAGAAAGAGTATAGGTAATTAGCTGATTATAGAAATAATTACTGAACGACCTAAATCAATACGTCATGGTAATAGAGGCGGATCAAGCGGAGGTTTTTGTCTGGTAATTGGAAAGTAGCCGAACCCATGATACACATGTCCGAATCCGCTGTAATGAATCTTGATTCTAGCCCTAGATCTATTACGCAGGGCGTTTAACGTAAGGATATATATTTATTGGACGTACAATGACTAGCGCCTGATGGCAGGAGAAATTGCAAACTTTGACTCGTACGCGCTGGTTGCCGTTGGGCTGTTCATCGCCGGCCTGTTTGCAGTAATGGTTTATGAAAGATCAAGCTCAAAGACAAAACGAGAACAGCAGCGCACCGGAACAGCTGCAGACACTGAAAAGTAATCACACAGAAGAGCAGCTTGTAATAGAGAAATTCAGAAAGGAAGGCTTTTCATACCTAACCCCGATACAGCACAAAGCACTTCCAGTTATTGCGAGGAAGATAAACTGCCTGCTAGTCGCCCCGACGGGCTCTGGGAAGACCGAGGCTGCAGTGCTGCCTGTTTTCACGATGCTTGCCCACCAACAGAGTCCGAGAAGGATGATAAGAGCCATGTACATCACTCCGCTGCGCGCCCTCAACAATGACGTTCTCAGGCGCGTCGTGCGCTACGCGCAATCTGAAGGCTTGCGGGTTGAAATTCGTCACGGCGACACAACTGTTTTGGCCAGGAAAAAAATAGTCGAAGATCCGCCTGAGGTGCTGATAACTACCCCCGAATCACTTGCAGTGGTTCTGACAAGCGAAAAGATGCTCGCCGCACTCAAGACACTCCAGTGGGTCATTATTGATGAAGTGCATGAATTGGTGGCAAATGAGCGCGGCGCTCATCTTTCACTAAGCCTAGAAAGGCTGCAGGCTGCATCCTCACAACACGTCACAAGGATAGGTCTTTCTGCCACAGTCGGCAACCTAAAGCAAGCGGCGCAGTTCATTTCTGGCACGGGCAGGCGTCATGCGGTGCTCGTAGACAGCTCAAGCCGTGGCTATGAGATCGATGTCAGATTCATCGAGGGGTCGCTCAACAACGTCGCGCACTTCGTGATCGAATATGTCAAGCGCGAAAAAGTTGAAGGCTCCATCCTGCTTTTCACAAATACCCGGGACGAGGCAGAGTACCTCGGCACGATACTAAAGAACCAAAGTGACATCAAGGTGGACGTCCACCACGGGTCGCTTTCAAAAGAAATGCGCGAAGAGACCGAGCACACGTTGAGATCGGGCGAGGCCGGTATCGTGGTATGCACCAGCTCGCTCGAGCTCGGCCTTGACATCGGCTCTGTAGATCTAGTAATCCACTACGGATCGCCCCGGCAGGTGTCAAAGCTGATGCAGAGGATTGGCAGGAGCAGGCACCGGAAGAAGAGCTTTGCCAAGGGGCTGGTGGTGACCAATAACCCGGATGACGAGATAGAGGCTCTAGCGATAATCCGACGCATGAAAAAGGGTTCTATCGAGGAACAAAATATGCACGAAGGCGCGCTCGACGTTATGGCCCATCATTTGGTTGGACTAGCGATGCAGACCCGCGACCCGGTTAAGGTAGACTATGCCTACGACTTGATGAAACGCGCCTACCCATTCAGGAATGTCAGTATGTTCGACGTCGAAAGCTGCCTGAACATTCTGGCAGGGCACAACGTGATTAAGTACGACCGGGACAATCGCACGTACGTTCGAAAGATAAAAGCATACAAGTATTATTTTGAAAACCTCTCCATGATACCACACGTCCTGAAATTCGAGGTCATTGACTCGATAAGTAAGCGCAGGATAGGGACGCTTGACCAGCAGTTCGTGGGCGACTATGGCGAAAAGGGAAACGTCTTTGTGTTAAAGGGCTCGCAGTGGCGCGTGCTGGCAGTAGACGAACGCCGGCTGATCGTTAATGTCGAGCCCTTACGTGGTGCAGCCATCAACATCCCCTACTGGGTCGGCGAAATGATCCCTGTAGACTTCAAGACTGCCGAAGAGGTGGGCGTGATACGCCGCCAGGCGGCAGGCGGACGCGCCAAATTGTCAACTCAGATAATGGACGACACAAAAAAGGCGCTCAAGATAATCCCTGATTCAAAAAACATTGTCGTTGAAAGTTATATTGCGCGCAACATGCTGGTCATCCACTCTGTCTTTGGCTCAAAGGTGAACAATACTATCGCTTCGCTGCTGTCAACTATTCTGTCCTCGCAGCTCGGCTACATCGTTGAGTCGAGGTCTGACGCTTATCGGATAATGCTTACCTCAGGCGCACGGATAGTGCAGGGCAGGATAGAAGCGGCGTTAAGCGATGTCTACGACCTAGAGCCTGTGATAATTGCAGCCCTTACAGGCACCCACAATATCAACTGGAAGGTGTGGATGGTAGCAAAGAGATTTGGTATGATAAGCAGGGAAGCAGTCTACGACAAGAAAGTCGCGCGCATGATCTACGACCGGTATTCGAAAACGCCGATCAGCGCCGAGTCGATACGCGAGCTGGTGCACGACAAGTACGACGTGCGGCAGACGCAAAAAGTGCTTGACGACGTCAAGCAAAAAAAGATCAAGATCCACTGGCTTGAAGTAACCAAGTTTTCAGATCTGGCAAATACGATAATAGAGCATTCCGGCAAGATGGCCGGCGCCATGCCGCTGAGTGTGGAAAAAGGTGTCATAGAGCTGGTAAAGGAGCGGCTGGAAAAGACAAAGCACAGGCTCGTCTGTATCCGCTGCAGCAAGTGGGAGCGGGTGATGGAGACAAAGGACGTTCCGGAGGAAATATCATGCCCATATTGCAGGTCGCGTCTTATCACCGCGACATTCTGGTCTGACGACGAAATGTCAAGGGTAATTCGTACAAGGCTTGCAGGTGGCAAGCTGACGCCGGAGCAGAACCACAAATTCGAACGGGCGTGGAAGGTGGCGTCGCTTGTCAACAACTTTGGCAAAAAGGCGATAGTAGTGCTTTCAGGTCATGGGGTCGGGGCCGACACCGCGGCAAGGATACTGCGGAACTACATCGATGAAGAACAAATGTACAAGAGCATCTACGAAGCGGAAAGGCAGTACGTTATTACGCGCGGCTTTTGGGCTGATTGACTCCCTTAAACCCTCTATTGCATAATACCGAAAGATGTTCAGCTCAGTCTTGTTACCGAAGAATACGGCCTAAGAGTGAGCTCTGTACTACCTTCACGCCCTACGCCTGCAGTGGCTCCTGCCAGCCTCACCCTGTCGCCGACATTCAGCTTGTTGACGCCGGCGCTCTGGTTGCGCCACCCGACCAACCTTATCTCGCCCGTGTCGTCGCCCAGCAGCGTGGACGTCACCGGCACAGTTTCGCCGGTCTTTGTGTTCACGTCGGCAGTCTCTGGCGCCTGCAATACGATTGCTTCAATGATGCAGGGATCCTGCGACACTTGGATGTCCTTGATCTTTTTTTCAAATTTCGACAATTTCGGGAAAGACACGTCGTCGTCAGTCACTCTGATGTACGAGTCGTCCTTTGATAGCACTATTGAACTTCCAAATATCCTGGAGGGCACACATTCGATCATGGCCCCGGCATTCAATTGGTCAGAGCTGGCAAGCGAGTTGTCGACTGTCAGGACAAGGGCCCTGCCGGCCCTGTCTGCTGCGAGGCACAGGAAGCTTCCCCTGCCGGTCTCCTCGCCGACGGAAACGATCCTGAGCGGCATGACCTCGATGTCCTCCTGCGAATCAGAAAATTGCAATATCGTGCCCTCGTCGCCGTGGACCTCGAAGTCGCCGTTGCCGTACTGCGGGTTGCCCTGCTTTACTCTGACTCCTATCATGCGCAGCTTTGCCCCCACCTTGAAGACCTTTGGGAGCCTCGATTCATCGATGTTCCAGATTACCACGCGGAGCGTCCGGGTGCCGGCGTCGTTCGAGACCTGCAGCTGGAGCGACTTGCTTGCCTCGCCCTTGGCGTTTACAAAATCGCTGACGCGGGGGTTGGCACTTATCGTCCCGGTGATTACCGCGCTGTCCTGCGGCCTGCTTACTGAGTCGACAGTAGAAGCAAGCGATTCGATGCTCGGTATCGCCTGATCGTCGCGCACGGTCTCTATGGCGCTGTAGCTACCTAGGTTTATCACTGGCTTGCCGTCGAGCCCAGCTCGCACATACCCTTTGATAATCTTGATCACGTCTCCTACCTGCAAACCCATCTCGTCCGGTATCGCCACGTGCCTGTCCCACAGCTTTACCTTCACCCTCACGTCCTTATCGTAGACGACGAGCGTCCGGGTCGCGGCCTGCTCGTTGCTCTCCCTTTTTGTGAACGTGTGAACGGGGTAAACGTTCATTATCCTGCCTACCACGGTCACTTCCTTTGCACCTACGTAAATGTCCTTGAGGCCGGACTGGGCTTTTGGCAGGCTGTCAAACGAGACACCAAGGTCTGCGGCGACTAGGAATAGCGCGCCTTGGTCTGTAAGGTAACCTGCGCCCACCTTGCGTTTTTTTTCGTCTATCAAGTCCCTTATCTGCTCGGGGCTTAGCTCAGGCTTTTGCCTGAGCATGATTTCCAACATCCCCTTAAAATCGTGCGACGGTGGCGACGACGATGACAAGCTTGCTCCCAAACCTCCAGTTCTGAAAAAAACATTAGCAAGTACTTGCCTATATATTTTCAGAACGCCACGTTTATCTGAATTGCAATAGATAATGGATCATGCGGGAATTCGACTTGATAGTCATTGGAAGCGGTTCTGGCCTTGACGTGGCAAACGCGGTAGCACAGGATGGCCTTCGGGTTGCAATAATTGAAAAGGCTAGGATGGGCGGGACGTGCCTCAACCGTGGCTGCATTCCTTCAAAACTGCTGATACATAGCGCCGACGTCGCAGAGACGATTAAGGGCGCGGGGCAATTTGGCATAAACGTTAGCGAGTATTCAGTGGATTTTGAAAAGATTGTCAACAGGACAAATAGCATCGTGGACTCTGACTCTGACGGCATAAGGCGGGCGTTCTCTGAAATCGACAACCCAAAACTATTTCCACACGAGGGCAGGTTCGTCGGCGAAAAGACAATCTCCGTTGGCGGCCAAGAGATAAAAGCCCAGAAGATCCTGATTGCGTCGGGTACCCGTCCGGCAATCCCCAAGATAAAGGGGCTAGAGGGGACTGGCTTTATTACAAGTGACGAGGCTCTGAGGCTGAAAAAGCAGCCACTAACGCTCACGATAATCGGCGGCGGGTACATCGCGGCCGAGCTTGCCCACTTTTTCGGCTCGCTTGGGACGAAGATAAACATCATACAGCGGCATGATGTGCTCTTGCCTGACGAGGACGAAGAAGTCGCAAGGAAATTCACCGAAGTGTTTTCCAAGAAATACAGCGTCTTCCTTGGATACAGCACCGAATCGGTGGGCAAAAGCAATGGCATGTTCAATATTGTTGCAAAGAATTCCTCTGGCAAGAGGATCGAAATAGAATCCGATCAGCTGCTTGTGGCGGCAGGCAGGGTGCCAAATTCTGATACGCTTGACCTTGGAAAGACCGGTGTGAAGACCGACGGTGGGGGCTTTATCACAGTCGACGAACACCTAGAAACAAACGTCAAAGGGATATTTGCCCTTGGAGACGCTGTTGGGCGCTAT
>Ga0209157_1003430_pt1 | contig 12200 bp, 11 predicted proteins | sample GraSoiAngelo_135_FD_185892 | JGI IMG/M metagenome (GOLD analysis project Ga0209157, IMG submission 185892) | Grasslands soil microbial communities from the Angelo Coastal Reserve, California, USA - 14_0929_05_40cm (SPAdes) (version 2) | ecosystem: Environmental > Terrestrial > Soil > Grasslands ... | reverse complement strand
TCCCTGGCGCACGATCTCGAGCACCAGCGCCATCGGGGCCCGGTTGAGCTGGAACCCGCCCGGAGCGATCAGGGCGCCGTCGGGGATCGAGGCGATCGCCTTCGCGATCGTCGTCTGGACGCTCACGCGCCCGCCTCCCTCACCGCGGCCCCCCGTCACGACACAGATCGACCGTGTCCAGCCGGCCCTTGGGATCGACGACCGAGAGCGCTTCGACCTCGGCGGGGGTCGGGGGCGGTGTCGTCCGCACCGGGCCCGGGGGGAGGGGGAAGCCGGTTCGCCGGCGCACGTCCTCCTCCGTGGCGTGGGCGTGGACCGAACGCAGCCGCATCCGTCCGTCGGCGAAGTCCAAAACGGCGAGCGGTGTGATGCACAGCGAGGGCCCGCCCTCGAGACCGGCCGCGGCGCGGCGGCGCCAGCCCGGGACCGAGACGTAGTCCACCGTCTCGACCAGGCGGCGCGTCGTGTGCTCATCCGAAAACAGGATGACGTGGCGCGCCAGCGTCCCGATCGATGTCGTGCCGATCGACCCCGGCCCGCGGATCGTCATGCGCCCGTCCTTCCCCCGGATACCGATCAGGTTGGCGCTCCCTTCCCGATCGATCTGCATCCCTCCCACGAAGAACACATCGCAGAATCGCATCGGTGAGGACCGGTTGGCGACGTCCAGGATCGCGTCGTGCGCTTCCAGGTATTCGATGACTTCGTGCGAGCGGCTGGCGCGCTCCTCGGTCCAGGCGGAGGGCGACAGCTCATGCCCGCGCTCGATGCGCAGGCCGTGCCTGATCCTCAAATTGGGCGCATGGAGTCGCTGGGCCAGAAGCGCCGCCGCCAGGAGAAGCTCGGCGTTGAGGCCGAAGGCGACCACCTCCCCGTCGCGCAGCTCGCGGGCCACGACACACGTGAGGAGTCGCGCGACATCGCGTGGTGGGGTCGTTGGACCGCTCGCCGGCGCGACGCGCTTTTCGCTCATGCCCGGGACGTCCTGAGGGCGTCCAGGCGTTGCGCTCCGATCGACCTTCGATAGGCGTCGTGCCCCTCCGTCCCATAGACATGACTCTCCAGGTATCGCGCGTAGGGCACGGGATCGCCGCGCAGGCTCGCCGCGCCCGCCGCCGCATACTCGCGGTAGTGCGGAAGGTCGGGAACGTAGCGCCCGCTCACACCGCCCGGGTGCGCGCCCCACGGTGTCTCCACCACCAGGGCGCCACGCACGATCGTCCTTTCAGGCGACCCGGCCACTTCCGCGTTCGTCACGATCCGTTCGACCGTCGCGACCACCGGCCCGCGGCAGGCCAGCGCCAAAGCGCTCTCGGAGAACGTCCGGCCGAGGTAGGCTTCGCGCGCCACGCGGACGTTGCCGAAGGGGTCCGCCTCGGCGGCGTGCAGGAAGACGACGTCCGGCTGCACCGGCGGAACCTTGAGGTAGCGACGGCCCTCCTCCATCACCTCTTTCAGGTCGGAATTCAGCTCGGGCAGCGAGGTACCGACGCCGCCGCGCCACAGGACATGCGGCATCCCCCAGGCCGCGGCCTTGAGCGCGAGGTGCCAGATGCACTCGTCGCACTCCCAGACGTCCAGGTCGCCCCGCTCGGCGGCCCGCCGGAAGGCGGGTGCTACGGCCGCGACCCGCTCGAACACGACACCGGCGGTGACGACGCGCCTGACGCACCCGGCGCCGATCAAAAGGTCGGTCTCGAGACCCGAGGTCGGACCCGAGACGAGAGTGAGGTTTTTCACCCCGCGCCGGGCGATTGCCCGCACGATCGCCATCGGCGGATTCTGGTAGGAGAAACCGGAGAGCCCGACGATCATGCCGTCACGCACGAGCGCCGCGGTCTCTTTAAGGCTAAGGACGCGCTCGGCCCGGGCCGTCACGGGCGCGGCCGCGTCGCCATCAGGAGGGGCCGGAACTTGTAGCCGTACACGATGTAGCCGTGCTCGTCGGCGTCGCGGATCTTGCGGGTGACCATCTCGAGCGGCATGCCGACCGCGAGCTCGACCCCGTCGGCGTCGGCCAGCTGGGCGGAGACCAGCGGGCCCTCCTCGAGCCGCACCATGCCGACCGTGTACGGAGCCATCGAGGCGAAACCGCGCGCCGGCTGCAGGACGTGGCTCCACGAATAGAGAGTCGCCCGGCCGCAGAACGCGAAGGGCCTGAGACCTCCGCTCTTGCAGGAGGGACAGACGGAGCGCGGTGGAAAGAAGCGGCGCGAGCAGCCCGGACAGGCACGTCCTTCCAGGCGGTAGTACGGGCCGCGCAGCCGATGGTAGCGGGGCAATTCCATGGCGGATCCCCTCAGACCTGCAGGATGTGCGTGACGGCGACCGACCCCGAGCCGCCGACGCTCTGCGCCATGCCGATCGAGGCGCCCTTCACCTGCGCCGGGCCGGCCTCGCCCCGAAGCTGCAGCGCCGTCTCGACGAGCTGGTAGGTGCCGCTGGCTCCGACCGGGTGGCCGCGCCCCTTCAGCCCTCCCAGAGTGCAGATCGGGATGTCGCCCTCGAGAGCGATCCGCCCTTCGGCCGCCAGTTTCAGGGCGCTGCCGCGGTCGGCGAAGCCGCACGCCTCGAGCGAAAGCACCGAGACGATGGTGAAGGCGTCGTGCAGCTCGAACAGATCGATGTCTTTCGGCTTGAGCTTCGCCTGCCCGCAGGCCAGCCGCGCCGAGTCGGCCACCGCCTGCCAGACGAGCGGATCCGTGCGCTCGGCCAGGCCGAGCGTGTCCGTGGCGCAGGCGGATCCGGTGATGCGCACCGGCGGCCGGCGCGCCCGCCGCGCCTCCGACGCCGGGCAGACGAGCAGCGCCGCCGCGCCGTCGCTGATTCCCGCCGAGTCGAGGATGTTGATCGGATCGGCCACGATCGGCGAACGGATGAAGTCCTCGACGGTGATCGGCTGCCGATACATGGCGCGCGGGTTGAGCGCGGCGTTCCGGTGGGCATTGATCGAGAACGGCGCGAAATCCTCGTGGCTCGCCCTGTGCTCGTGCATGTAGCGCCGCATCAGGATGGCGTTGAGCGCCGCGAAGGTGATGCCGTGCGCCGCTTCGTAGTCGGCGTCTGCGGCCAGGGCCAGGGCGGCGGTGACGCCGTCCGTCAGGACGTCGGTCATCTTCTCGACGCCGACGGCGAGCACGTAGTCGTGCGCCCCGCAGGCGACCGCCAGGTAGGCGGCCCGCAGCACAGCACCGCCCGAGGCGCAGGCCGCCTCGATCTTGAGCGCCTCTTTCGGAAGGAGGCCGGCCGCATCGGCGACGAGCGTGGCGACGTTTTCCTGCCCCGCCAGCTCGCCCGACAACATGTTGCCGACGTAGAGCGCGTCCACACGATCCACGCCCGCGTCCCTGCGGGCCTCGGCGATCGCCTCGACCGCCAGGTCGCGCAGGGAGCGGTCCCAGTGCTCGCCGACCGGAGTCTGTCCCACGCCGATGACGCTGACGTCTCTCATCACAGCATCCTGATGGCGCGCGACACGCGCAGGTAGGCTCCGTAGTCTTCGATCGGATGCCGCCTTTTCAGGTAGTCGGAGACCGCCGGGGCCTCGGCCCGGACGGCCTCGAGCCTTGAGGTGGCGACGAACGAAAACGCGTCGCTCCCCGCACCCGATCCGTACGAGCAGAAGAAGATGCGGTCGTCCGCGCGGGCCACGTCCAGGATCGCCGCCAGTCCCAGGAGCGAGGCCCCCGAGTAGGTATTGCCGATGTGATCGACCACCGTGCCGGGGGCGATCTGCGCCTCGGTGAAGCCGAGCTCCGTCGCCACCTTGCGCGTAAACTTGGGGTTCGGCTGGTGGAAGACCGCCCAGCGGTAATCGGACGGGCGCCGCCCGAGCGATTCCAGAAGACCGCGCGATGCCCGCAGCGAATGGGCGAAGTACGACGGCTCGCCGGTGAAGCGGTGGCCGTGCTCCGGGTAGTGCATGTGCTGGCGCCGGAAGAAATCGGGCGTGTCGGTCACGTACGAGCAGGAGGCTTCCACGTGAGCGAGGCCGTCGCCGGCCGGGCCGAAGAGGAAGGCCGCCCCTCCCGCCGCCGCGGTGAACTCCAGGTGATCGCCCGGCTTGCTCTGCGCCGCGTCCATGCCGATCGCCAGGGCGTGGCTCGCCATGCCCGACCCGACGTAGGCGCAGGCGACCTGCATCGCCTCCGAACCCGCCTTGCAGGCGAACTCGAGGTCGGCGGCACTGACCCACGGCACGGCTCCGATCGCCTCCGCCACGATCGTGCTCGAGGGCTTGACCGCGTAGGGCTTCGATTCCGTGCCGACCCAGACGGCGCGGATCGAGGAGGGCGCGACCCGCGAGCGCGCGAGGGCGCCGCGCGCCGCCTCGATCGCCATCGTCACCGTGTCCTCGTCGGCCGAGGGGACCGACTTCTCCCGCACCGGCAGGCGGGCGTCCACGGACCGGCCCCAGGCCGAGGCGATCGTGAGGGTGTCGATGCGCGGTCTCGGAACATAGGCGCCGTACCCGACGATCCCGACCACGCGCGCCGTCCTCAATGCGCCCCCGTCGCCGGCTTCAGGACTCCGGCGAGGAACATGTCCGTCAGCGCCTCCGCCAGGGCGTTCTCGTTCAGGCGGCCTCCGGGGCGGTACCACTGATAGATCCAGTTGATCATCCCGAGCATCGCAAAGGCGGCGACCGACGGATCGATACGCCGCGCCACGCCGGTCCTGACGAGGTCCCGGAAGGTCTTCTCGAGGAACTTCACGTAGCGCTTCTTGCGCGCGTTGATCCGGTCGCGGTAGCGCCCCCTGAGCGCGTGGCTCTCGTGCAGGATGACCGTGATCTCCTTGGGCCGGTCGCGGGTGACCAGGAGGACGTGGCCCTTGAGGGTGGCCCGGAGCCTCTGGAGCGGATCGTCGATGCGGGTCACGCGGTTGAAGACCTTCTGCTCGAACAGGTCCATGCCGTACGACATGATCTCGAAGAGCAGCGCCTCTTTGCTCCGGATGTGGTGGTAGATCCCCGCCTTCGTCAGCCCCGTGGCGGCCGAGATGTCGCCCATGGAAGCCTTGTCGAAGCCCTTCTCGCAGAAGATGCGCGCCGCCGTCCCGAAAATCTGGGCCTGACGGGTCGGCCGGTCCTGCCGGGTCCTCTTCGTCACGCGACCCCCATGGACGGCGCGCCATCATATCTACCGACCGGTCGGTATACTCACTCCGGCGGGAGCGCGCTGTCAAGTGCCGGGGTGATCGGCGCCGGGCGGCGCCGGGTTCTGTTCTGCCGGAAGAGGAGAATCTCCCTGACCTCCGCGCGTCGGCGCCGGCGAGTGTACACCGAAGCGGGAACGTGATCCCCGCTTTCCCTTGCGTCACGCCCGGGCCTTGCATAGACTCCGGCGGCCGTTCGTCCCTGGCGTGAGGCGCCGTCATGCAGCCGTCCGGAGAGACGCCCGCGAAATCCGTCCCGGCCCCCGGGCTGCGCCGGGTCATGGGGTTTCCGGACGTCGTGCTGTTCTTCATCACGGCCGGCGTGAACCTTCAATGGGTGGCCACCGCCTCCGCCGCCGGTCCGAGCGCCATCAGCGTGTGGTTCATCGCCTTCGCCACGATGGCGATTCCGCTGGCGTTCGCGATCGTCGAGATGTCGTCGCGCTATCCCCAGGAAGGGGGCATGTACGTCTGGAGCAAGCGCGCCTTCGGCGATTTTGCCGCCTTCATGACCGGCTGGACCTACTGGATGAGCAATCTGCCCTACTTTCCGGGGGTGCTCTACTTCGCGGCGGGGAACGCTCTCTACATCGGGGGCGACAGCTGGCGCAGGCTGTCGGCGAGCCCGTCCTATTTCATCCTGGCGGCGCTTTTGGGGCTTCTTTTGGGCACCGTGCCGAACCTCGTGGGTCTGCAGTTCGGGAAGTGGCTGAGCAACATCGGCGCGTTCGCCCGCTGGGCGGCGACGCTGGGACTCCTGATCCTCGGTGCCGCCGCCTGGGTTCGCCTCGGCCCGGCCACGGAGTTCACCCCCGCGTCCCTGACACCGGGCCTCGACGTGAAAAACCTGATCTTCTGGTCGAGCATCGCCTTCGCGCTGACCGGGCTCGAGGCGGCCTCCTTCATGGGAGAGGAAATCCGGGACGCGCGGCGCACCATCCCGCGCGCCATCTTCACCGCGGTCCCGCTGATCACGCTCATCTACGCCCTCGGGACGCTCTGCGTCCTGGTGGCGCTGCCGGCGGGGCGACTCAGCGGTCTCGAGGGGGTCATCGATGCGATCGACGCGGCCGCGGGACGGCTCGGCCTTCCCGCCGTCACGCCCGTCGCGGCCTTCCTGATCACCCTGAGCGCCCTCGGCAGCGTCGGCGCCTGGCTCGCGTCGGTCGCCCGGCTGCCTTTCGTCGCCGGTCTCGACCATTTCCTGCCCGAGAGCTTCGGCAGGATCCACCCGAAATGGCGGACGCCCCACGTCGCCCTCCTGTCGCTGGCCGTCACGATCGTCGTCTGCATCTTCCTGGGTCAGGCGGGAACGACCGTGAGGGGGGCCTACGATGTCCTGGTCAGCATGACGGTCATCTGCACCCTCATTCCCTTCCTCTTCCTGTTCGCCTCGCTCATAAGGCTGCAGCGTGAGGTGGCCGGTCCCGATGTCATCCGCGTGCCGGGAGGACGCCCCGTGGCCATTCTCGCCGGCGTGGTCGGCTTCACCACCACCGCCCTGTCGATCGTCCTGGCGTTCTTTCCGGCGGCGGCCGAGCCCCACAAGGCCCTGGCGGTCGCCAAGATCGTGGGGCTTACTGTCTTGAGCACTGGCAGCGGTGTTGTGGTGTACGCGGCAGGGCGGTGGCGCCAGAGACGCGCGCCCCGGGGACAGCGGGGGCCCGCGGGGCCCTTTGGATAATGTCCTAGTCGATCGTGGCTTCGATCTCGCGCTTTCTCCGCGCGACGAAATCCTTCAGGTGATCGTCGACGGCCATGTCGAGCCCCGGCTCCTGGTACGAGGCGAGGAGCTTCTTCCAGCGCTCGCTGGCGCGGGCGCCGGCGTCCTTCTCGCCCTTTTTCACCCAGGACTCGTAGGCTTCGGTGTCGGCCAGGTTCGGAAAGTAAAACTCGCTCCTGAAGTGCCTGCGGGTGTGCTCCTCGCCCAGGAAATGCCCTCCGGCCCCGACGTGCGCGATGACATCGAGGGCCAGCGTCTCGTCGCTCACCGGCACGCCGGCGAAGAAGCGCGGCAGCATCTCGAGCATCTCGGCGTCCAGCACCATCTGCTCGAAGGAGGCGGTCAGTCCGCCGTCGAGCCAGCCGGCGCCGTGCAGGACGTAGTGGCAGCCGCCCAGGACGATCGGCCACAGCTGCATCATTTTCTCCCATCCCGCCTGCGCGTCCGGCACCTTGGAATTGGTCAGGACCCCGCCCGCCCGGCACGGCAGGTTGTAGCGGCGCGCCATTTGCGCCGATGACAGGATCCCGAGCGCCGCCTCCGGCCGCCCGAAGGCGGGGGCCCCGGTGCGCATCTCGAGGCCGGTCAGGAAGGACCCGTACATCACGGGGGCGCCGGGCCGCACCGTCTCCGCAAGCACGACAGCCGCGAGGCACTCGGCGTTCTGCTGCGCCACCGCCGCCGCCAGGGTGACCGGGCTCGTGGCCCCGGCCATGATGAACGGCGTGATGATGTTGACCTGCCCCGCGTCGGCATACTCGATCAGCCCCTCCGCCATGTTCGAGTCGTAGCGCAGCGGGCTGTTCGAGTTGATGATCCCGACGATCGCCGGGCGGTCGAGAATGGCCTCCCGATTGCCGAAGACAATCGCCATCATGTCGATGTGGTCGCGCGCCCGGAGCGTGCTCCAGGCGTCGCCGATCATCCCTTTCGCGCTCAGCCGGATCTGGTGGTACAGGATGTCGAGGTGACGCGTCTCGACCGGCAGATCCTTCACGGCGACCTCCGGGCAGCCGTGGTGCATGACATCCAGGACCTCCGACAGGCGCACCAGGTCGTTCTGGTCCTTGAGCGTCCCGTCACGCCGCCCGCCCTCGCGGTCCGCGACGAACGGCGGCCCGCTCACCGGGGCGAACACCAGACCGTCGCCGCCGATGACCACGTCGTTGTCGGGGTTGCGCGCGTGGAGGGTGAACCGCGGCGGCGCCCTCCGGATTTGCTGCTCCACGAACTCGGGGGCGAAGAAGACCCGCTGCTCCGTGTCATCCACCCTGAGCCCCGCCCTGCGGAACAGATCGAGCGCCCGCGCGTCCTCGAAGATCACTCCGTGCTCGCGCAGGATCTTGAGGGTCGCCCGGTGCACCTGCTCTTCCGCCTCGGGCGGCAGGATGTTCAGGGGCTTCAGCGTGTTCTTGAATCCGCGCATCGGCGCTTCCCCGGCGCGGCCGCATCCCGGGGGATGCAGGACGACCGGCTCTTCGGATGATGGGACGGTGATTCGATGTGGAAGCGTAGCAGAGGCGCCGTCGCAGAACAAGGCGGCGACGAAGCGCCGCCGCATGGTGAGACACCCTTCTCCTGCGCGAGGGACTATCGAGGCAGGACCCGGGTCAACAGGAGGAGGCCGCCCCAGACCACGACGAGAGCGGTCAGGTCGAGGAGAATCCCGGTCCTTATCATGCGGCGGAGCGGCACGAGACCGGTGCCGAACACGATCGCGTTCGGCGGAGTCGACACCGGGAAGATGAAGCCGCATGTCGCGGCCAGGCCGACGCCGAGGGCCGGTCGGATCGGATCGAGCCCCGCGGCCTGCGCCGCCGCGATGACCATCGGCGCCAGGAGCGCCGCCGCGGCGGTGTTGGAGGCGAACTCGCTCACGAAGATCGTCAGGGCGACGGCGCAGAAGAGAAGACCGCCGTCGCTCCGCGCCAGGCCGAATTCCCGCAGTCCTTCCCCCACCCACTTCGCGATACCCGTCGATTCGGCCAGCGTCCCGAGCGACAGGCCCCCGCCGAACAAGAGGACGATCCCCCAGTTCACCTGGCGGCCCTCCTCCCAGGTCAAGGCGAACCGCCGCGCCCGCCAGTCGACCGGGGCGACGAACAGGAGCGCCGCGCACAGAAGCGCCACGGCGGCTTCGGGAAGGTGTGTCTCCAGGGACCTGGCGAGAGGCGATGACGATCCCCAGACCATCCCCGCGAGCGACGGCAGGGTCCAGAGACAGGCGGCCGATGAAAACGCGGCGATGGTGAAGCGCGCACCGGCCAGGAAGGACCGAGGGGGCTCAGCTCCGCCCGCCGCCACCGGCACGCCCGGCAGAACACGCACCGGCTCGCCGTCCGGGGCGCGCGCCGCCTCGCCGCCGGGTGCCGCGCCCGCGCGGGTGTTGGGGCCGCGGCCGAGGACGAGCCAGGTCCACAGAATCGACGCGACCAGGAGGACGAGCGAAATCGGCATCCCGAACAGGAGCCAGTCGACGAAACCGACGTGCACTCCGGTCAGCCTCTCCAGGTAACCCGCGACCAGCAGGTTGGGCGGCGTCCCGATGAGCGTTGCCATGCCGCCGACCGAGGCGCCGTAGGCCACCATCAGCAAGACACCGCTCACCCAGGGGGGCGTCCGCCGGCCGGGCATCGCGGCTTCCGCCGGCACGGCCCCGATCGCGATGGGCGTCATGAGGGCGGCCGTGGCGGTGTTCGACAGGCAGGTCGAGACGATCGCCGAGGCGCCGCCGACCCCGAGCATCCGTCCGAGCGGGGTCCGGGCAAAATGTCCCCGACCCAGCAGCCGGCCCGCCACCCGCCGATCGAGTCCGTATTTCTTGAACGCCTCGGCCAGAAGGAAGCTGCCGACGAAGACGAAGATGACCGGATCGGCGTACGGCGCCAGGACGGCCTTTGCCGGGGCGATTCCCAGGATCACGCACAGCGCCGAGGCGAGCAGAGCCGTGGCCGGCAGAGGGATCGCCTCCGTGACCCAATAGCAGATCGTGAGGGCGAGGACCGCAAGGAGACGCCGCCCCTCCGCGGCGTGGCCTCCGGGGTTGACGAGATACGTCGCCAGGGCGACCGCCGGTCCCCCGAAGAGACCCAGCGTCTTCATCCGCCGCTCGAGCGGATCGTCGGGCGCGGCCGTCCCGCTCGCGGCGCTGCGCCTGGGGGCAGCGCCGTCGGAAGAGTTCAACGATGTTTCCGGCGCCCGGCCGGGGCCCGCGACTTTCCTGCGCGGACGGCCGAGACAAGCGCCCGCAGCGCGGCCGCGGCGCCGTCCAGGTAACGCAGTCGCAGGACACGGCGGCCGCGCCGCTTCAGCACGCGGTAATCCCCCAGCGCCTGCGCCTGCTTGAGCGTTTCGAAGTCGTACGCCCTGCCCGGGATCGGCAGCACCACCCGATCCTCCGGCACGACCTCGATGAACAGACCGGTGTTCGGTCCCCCCTTGTGCAGCTGCCCGGTCGAGTGCAGGTAGCGCGGGCCGTGCCCGATCGTCGTGGCGAGGCCGGTGCGCGAGAGAAGGGCGTCGCGCGCCGTCTCGAGAGCCGCGCGGAGCGGGCGGCCCTCCGGATCGACGTACGCCAGGAGAGCGAGGTAATCGCCAGGACGCCCTGCGGCGAGAAGCGAACGGATCGCCCCTGCCAGCGTCCGCCGCTTTCCCGAAGGGGGCTTGATCCCGCCCAGGAAGACGCGCGCGCGGCCTTCCTCGAGCGCCGCGGGCTCCTCTCGCAGCCGGCCCGTGGCGTCGAACTCTTCGAGGGCCGCCTCGGTGTTCTTCTTGCTCTCCGCGACATTCGGCTCGTCGAAAGGGTTCACGCCGAGGACAGCGCCGGCCACCGCGGTGGCGACCTCCCATTGCAGCATCGAGGCCCCGAGGTCGAGCCGGTCCTTGAGCGCCAGGACGACCCCGGGCGTGCCGGACCCCGCGACCCGACGCCTCAGGGCGCGGCCGTTCCGGCTCTCCTCCAGGACGATGGCGACGGCGACGCGATCAGCGCCGACGAGCGCCGTGCGTAAGGGGCCGGGCGCCTGCGGGGCGGTGACCGGGATCAGGCCCCGGCCGTCCTTGCCGGTGCTCTCGGCCAGGAGCTGCTCGATCCACAGCTCGTACGGCCGCAGCCCCTGATCCACCAGGAGAAGGACCTTGTCGCGTCCCTGCCGCGCCAGGGTGCCCAGGGCGGCGCCCAGTGTGAGCCCCGGGTTGTCCGAGGCGGGGACATCGGGACCGCAGCGTTCGAGCATGTCGAGGGCGCGACGCAGGATCTCGGCGATGTCGAGGCCGCCGAGCGCCGCCGGCACCAGCCCGAAATACGACAACGCCGAATACCGCCCGCCGATGTCGGGCGCGTTGTGGAAGGCGGCGCGGTAGCCCCGCGCCGCCGCTTCCTCGGAGAGAGGCGTGCCGGGATCGGTGATTGCCACGAAGTGCCGGCTCGCCATGCGTCCGCGGATCCGGCGTGTCTTCGCCCAGAAATACGCCTGCAGCGCCGCGGTCTCGGCGGTCGTGCCCGACTTGCTGCTCACGACGAACAGGGTCGTCTCGAAGTCGAGACGCGATTCGACGCGTCGCACCGCCTCGGGGACCGTGCCGTCGAGGACGATGACGTCGGGAGAGCCGGCCGGCGGCGGGAACAGGCGCCGAAAGACCTCGACGCACAGGCTCGATCCGCCCATTCCCAGCAGGACGACCTGGCGCAGCCCCTCCCCGCGCGCCTCGCGGGCGAACGACTCGAGACGCGGAACCTCGCGCAGCATCCGCTCGGGAGCGCGCAGCCAGCCGAGACGGTTCTTGATCGAGCGGCGCGCGGCGGGGGCCGTGCTCCACAGGGACGGGTCGCCCCGGAACAGGCGCTGGGTGAAGCGGGAGTAAGCGAGGGCCGTGATCCGCCGGGAGACGGCCGGCGCGTGCTCGAAGAGATGGTACGTGTCCGGCACGGCCGGGTACCTGCCTAGGGGCCGAGCCAGCGCAGGATGCGATCCGCGATCTGCGGGCCGGTGAAGCCGAGTTTTTCCGCGATCACCTTCCAGGGGGCGGAGGCGCCGAATCGGTCGACGCCAATCATCAGCGCCTCGCATCCCGCGACGCCCTCCCAGCCTTTCAGACGTGCCGCCTCGAGGACCACCCTTTTCGTGCCCGGGGGGAGGACCGTTCGCCTGTAGTCCTCCGGCTGCTCCAGGAACAGGCCGGGGCTCGGCATCGACACGACGCGCGTGGCGATCCCGCTGGCGGCCAGGATCTCCTGCGCCTGCTGTGCGGGCGCCACCTCGGAGCCGCTCGCGATCATGACGACGGGCCCTCCTTGAGCCGGGCGCGGCGCGGCGCTCCC
>Ga0209157_1003427_pt1 | contig 12202 bp, 10 predicted proteins | sample GraSoiAngelo_135_FD_185892 | JGI IMG/M metagenome (GOLD analysis project Ga0209157, IMG submission 185892) | Grasslands soil microbial communities from the Angelo Coastal Reserve, California, USA - 14_0929_05_40cm (SPAdes) (version 2) | ecosystem: Environmental > Terrestrial > Soil > Grasslands ... | reverse complement strand
AAGGTCTTGGTGCATCGCAACGCCAACAAGTGCCATGTCGGCTCGGGCGGCGAGGGCGACTGCTCCCGTGAGGTTGGAGGCCGCGTCTGAGCTGGGACGATCAGAAGATCGCTGAGCACCGACAAGTAAGACTGGGACGGGCAGGTTTGCGAGAGCGAAACTCAAAGCTGCCGCCGTGTAATGCAAAGTGTCTGTTCCATGGCTTATCACAACCCCCTCTGCACCGTCAGCGATCCTTTTGGCGACTTCTTCGGCCATACCCTTCCAATGGGTTGGGCCAATATTCTCGCTGTACTCGCTGAAAAGTATGTGTGTGTCTATTTCTGCGATTGCTGAGAGTTCAGGGACGACGCTTGCGAGGTCTGCGGCTGTGAGTGCGGGCTGCACAGCACCAGTGCGATAATCAACCCTGCTGGCGATAGTCCCTCCTGTGCTTATGATGGCAACTTTGGGTAACCCGACAAGATTCGCCGGTGAGGAAGGCTTGGTGAAATGGGGTTTCTCGCCTTGCCCGATGACCTCCAGTTTTTCTGTTCTATCGAGGGAGATGCCTATGTTGTAGCCATTCTTCATCTTCAAGACTACGTGAGTTTGATCGGAATATTCCGATCGAGGAATCAAGGTCCCTTCGAACACTTCGCCCGATTTCGAGGTGAGACGGATGATGCTACCGATCTTGGCCTTGGATTTCCTCAGCTGTTGCAGGACTTGCCCATGGTACCCTTCTAGCTCCTGGACGGTCATTCGTGAAACACACCTTTGGGAATCTGCGACTTAAGAATCCGGTTAAGGATTCTTACCCTATGTTCTTGGACATGTAAGGTCCGTCGTGAGTGTAGCCGAAGCGTGAGTAATACCCCTTAGTACCGAGAGCACTGATAACGAGCATTTTCTTGCGATCGTATTGTTCGCGAGAGATTCGCTCTGCTTCCGCGAGAAGCTTTGACCCGTAGCCCTTGTGCTGGAACGCGCCCGCCAGCCTGTCTCCTACAGGAACTGTTTGCCCGAATACGTGCAATTCCCTGATGATTGCGGTGTTCTGTTCGGCGATCTCAGGTCTATGGGCTTTCTCGGTCGGTAGCCTGACTCGAACATATCCAATGAGGATATCATGTTCGGAGTCTTCGAGGGACAGGAAAATGTCAGTCCCTCCAGACCCTTCATAGTCGACTCGCTCGAGCTGGACTTGTTCCATGTCTGGGCTTTCGCCGTTCCTAAGGTAGGAGATCCCGACCTCTCGGCATCTGATGCATTGACACTTCATCCCTCGACGAGTGAGCTCTTGTTGAACGAGCTGGCGGAGATTTCCGTGCTTCACACCATCAGATATCCCATCGACTGGTATCTCTCTCTGTATCCTCATGATCCTGACCCAGCGTGGTACGTACTGTTTGACCTCCGCGATGAGATGCGCGGATTCTTCTGTGGAGTAGGGCTTGTACTCTCCTCTCTTCCATTCCTCGTGGAGTTGTGTTCCAGGGGTAACCAGGCATGGATAGATCTTCAACATGTCAGGTTTGAAATCCGGGTCTGCAAAAATTCTCCGGAACGCGTCCAGATCCCGTTTGGCGTCGCAGCCAGGGAGACCAAGCATCATATGATACCCTACTTTGATTCCTGAATCCTTCAAAATCTGCGTTGCCTCAACAACATCAGCGACAGTATGATCTCGATGAATTTTCTCGTACACATCATCATACAGAGTCTGAACTCCAATCTCAACTCGTGTCACGCCCATGGAGAGCATGTGATCAACATGACCAACCCGCGACCAATCGGGCCGAGTCTCAACGGTAATGCCAACGTTCCTAATCTTGGCCGATTCAGCAAGATTCTTTGCTTCTTTCAGGGAAGTCGCGTCAATGCCGTTCAACGCGTCGAGACATCGTTTGACGAAATCCTCCTGGTATGTTCGGGGCAGAAAGGGAAAGGTCCCACCGACGAGGATCAGCTCCACCTTGTCCACTGCGTGTCCCATCGCATGTAGCTGAGTGATTCTACTCTGAACTTGGAGGTAGGGGTCGTATTCATTCTCCAGAGCTCGCATTACCGCCGGTTCCTGTCCCGTGTAGGCTCTCGGGATCCCGATTTCGGGCCCGCCAGGGCAGTATGTGCATTTTCCATGGGGACAGGCGTACGGCTTGGGCATAACGGCGACAGTGGTTACCCCGCTAGCGCTCCGAACCTGTTTTCCCGTCAGTAGTGGCTTGAGCCTTACTAGTTCGGAGCCGGGGACGCGCTGAAGAAGATCAGAGTTAGGAGGAACGGTTGGTGAACGGTGCAACCGGCAAACTTCGATTTTGACACGATTGACGTCCTCACGACAAGGATGGTCAAGACTGAGAAGGCGCTCGATTATTTCTGTGGAAACGATTTCCGTTGTCTGGCTCAATCTACGAACTTCCACCCGTGTTTTCTCAGGGAACTGGGGCTTCGAGCTGCCCAGTTATGGGTTTTCCGTATACCCGACCCTTCCACGAAAACCCCAATCCTAGTGCCCCTCTGACTGTTGAGTCGATGCCTATTCCAATATAGACAAGGATTGCGATTGGGAGCAATAGTGCATAGAGAGGGCTGACACGTATAGACCGGTCCAGAATGATTAGTCCAAGCCATAGGAAGAACGCCATGAAACCTCCTGTGAGGAGATAGATGTTCAAGGGCGCTGCTGGCGAGAGGTAAATGCCGTATCCGAGAACGACAAATGGTAGAACGAGAAAGGTGAAGAGTAGTACCAACCGGTACGTAGCACGAAAAAGAGGATGATTTCCCGAGACTGAGTAAAAGTTCTTTCTCCATCCACGCCAGATCTCCGGAAAGGTGGAGTACATTCGAACGCCGAGTGAGTCAGAGGCCGTGACCATTCTAAGTCTGAGCCTTTGGGCTTTGATCAATCTGCCCAAGGAATAATCCTCCGCTATCCTGTCTCGAACTGCGTAGTGTCCCCCTACTTTGTTGTACGCCTCACGTTTGAAGAGCATGAATTGGCCGTTTCCAATGGCCCACCGTGGTTTGTTGTCATAGTTGACCCATTTGCCGCCGACGAACATCATGATGAGCCAGAAAATAGGGGGCTGGAGAAGTTTCTCCCAAAATGTTCGAAGGATGGCTGCAGGGGCGAGAGTTACCAGATCGGCTTTTGTTGCTTCTAGATAGTTCACCGTCTTAGCAAGGCTATCACGTGAGTGAATTGAGTCGCCGTCTGTGAACAGTAGAAGATCGCCCTTGGCTTGCTTGTAGCCGATGTGGCAGGCCCAGTTCTTTCCCACCCAGCCTTGAGGAAGAGGTTCTTCCTCGACAATCTTGATCTTACCATCGAAGCTCTTGAGGATTTCTTGGGTCCCATCAGTAGAGTTTCCATCGACTACAATGATCTCTTTCTGGGGATAGTCCAATCCGACCAGGGAGGTCACGCATTCGGACGCTGTGTTTGCTTGATTTCGAACGGGAAGAATAATCGAAACCATGAGACCGTTTGGAGTAGAACCGGATTTTTCGGGCAAAGCCGGGAAATGCATCAGGGTAAGATACTCATATCCAGCCAGAAGAAATACGAGAGTCGATTGAACTACTAGCAGAGCATCAATTACCAGAGACAATGCACGGGGTCCCGAAACTCGTTAGCGAATCGTTAGAAAGAACGTTCTAGATAAGAGCCTGGCCGGTCAATCGTTCGAGGGCTAGTCCCTCCACCAGCCCACCATCCCGCGCCGACCTGCCCAGGTGACCCACATTATCGCCAAGGCGGATATAGCTATGATAAGAGCTACCAGAACTACGATGGCCCTCTGCCACCAAAAATACCCGGCCGTGTAGAATCCTACGTACACCAGTGAACCGATGAAGAAACCGGCCAGAGTTATTATTGAAAGGATTACTCGTAACATTAACCCCTGCTGCATCTCATGCCGTCGTTCCATCAAAGATCGCGTTCCCAGCGGTGCCCACTGCTGGCTAATAAGCTGAATCACAGCCCACTCAAGAAGAATTTTCGTAAGTCAATAGCAGATTAGAGTGAAAAAAAACCCTGCCGTTAAGTTCGAATATAGTTCTGGCCTGGTTTTCTTCCCAGAACGAACCTCTTCTCAGAATTCCGCCTAACCCTCTCTCTGGGTGAGAGGCCGGGCTTGTCCAGCGCCTGAATCTTAGGAGTCTGCTGCCTGACCTTTCCTGCCTTCGTCAGCGAGCCGTGAGTTGGAATTGCCTATTCCTTCTGAAGGTTGGAAAGGCGTCGTGAGATATTTAATCGTTCCTTGACCAGATGCTCCATTAGACACAGGAAAAACTCAGTGCCCCATCCCTAGTGGGACCTTCTTCCCCGATAGGTCTCGCCGGGTTCTTCCAAACTCTGGCATCCCGCTGAGCTCCCTTTCCGAGAACACTGGTCCGTCGTGGCATACCAGGTATGGACCGATTACGCAGGCGGCGCATATTCCGATTCCGCACTTGAACACTCTTTCGAGACTGACTTGTATGTGGCATCTCTTCTGCATCGCCAAGTCGTAAACTAGTTTCATCATAGGTTCTGGTCCGCAAGTGTAGATTGCATCGAACGTTCCTTCCTTCAATACGTGCTCGACGACCTTCGGGACCTGATTCTTTTCCCCGTATGTTCCATCGTCGGTGGCGAAGACGAGCTTGAAGTGGTGGTCCTTGCTCTCATTGAGTAGCCAGTCCTTGAACAACAGCTCGCTCGATGTCCTAGCACCCGTAATCAATGTGACATCTCGTCCCCTCAGATGGACTAGGAAGGAGATCAGAGGAACCAACCCGGTTCCTCCACCGACAACCAGTAGTTTGTGGTGGTGTCCGACACTGAACGGGCGCCCATACGGACCTCGGACCCAAAAGTTATCGCCAACTTCCTTCTCCCAAAGCGCAGTGCTAACTGGCCCACCCTTCTTGATCACGACACCCGCCTCTGTTCTCCCATGAAATGCTAGAACGCTCATGGGAACCTCATCAATCCCCGGGACCCAAACCATAGCAAACTGGCCCGGCTTGGCGTTGTGGAGGGTAGAGTCGCTGAACCAGAAAGAGCGGATTGAAGGCGTTTCGTCTGCAATGCGGTCGAGTCGGACGGCTCTAGGGGTGTGAAGCTGTTGGGTTACGGACTCCAATTCTGCGGGTCATGCGGAGAGAGGCGTACTAATGACTTACGAGAGGAGGAGCTTTGTCGGATCCGTTGACCTCGTCTATGTTGGGATTCAGACAAGACGAGAGGTTGCAACGTAGACTGGCCGTTCTTGCAGTCTGTCGACCAGTTTCATCATTTCATCGTAGTGGTGTTGTATGATCCCGGCTCCTTGGGGGCCCATCATCTTCTCAGCGTTGGTCCTGCACTGGTTCATGGCCGTCAAGATTCCCTGTTTGGTCGGGTCAGTGTAGCTGGCACCGCAGTTGACGAAGACTGATTCTACGAACTGTCTCACCTGCTGTTTGAGTTGTTCGTCCGTGACTGGTTGGTTGAGGAGTGTGGCGAATTCTCTATTGGCGCTCTCGAAACAGTTGAGTAGCTCGTCCCTAACGAATTCGGGCGTGATCTTATCGCTTGGAACGTCTGGAGCTTTGTAGGTCTGAGTCATAGGGCGCGTTTATGACATACGTTATATAAAGCCGTATCCCCGATTAGCTGGATAACGAATGCAAGGGTCCACAGCTCAGTCAAGGGCTGACGAAGCGCTTCTCAAACGATTCATGGACGAGATAAAGAACAGAATTCCTTTCGTTGTCGAAAAAGATGGCAAGAAGGTAATCGTCAATCCGACTCCATTGGAGGATCTTACGGCTCCCCTCGTCGAGTGCGCCCGTGTCGAATATGGTCTCGAGATACCGGGTAAGAGCGTCAAGGTCTTTGGAAAGTTCGACTCGAGAATCGCAGGTGGCTCGGTCAAAGTCCGCCCGGCTGTTGAAATAATCGAGGACGCAATTGTTTCTGGCAAGCTAAGAACTGGCCAAACCGTCTTCGAGGCAACCTCCGGCAATTTCGGTATCGCTCTTGCAACGCTGGAAAAGATCGGGATCAACGTGATATTCCTAGTTTCAAGGAAGCTTCAGAGCGGGGTCTTGGATGAACTGAACAAGAACTCAGCGAAGACGGTGAACCTGGACATTGACATTTGTCCCGCACCTGGTCTGGGCATGGACCAGAACCTAGCTATCGCGAAAGCAACAGCGAGCAACGTCCGCGGACAGCTATTGGATCTCGGTCTGGACGGTGCGAGGTTCGACAAGGCGCGTGCCGAGATTGAAGGTCTCCTCGCGAGACAAGATGTGATCAACCTCGCGAAACTATTGGCAAAGGTCTATGGAGGCTTCTGCCCCGAACAATACGATAACGAATTGAATGTCAAGTCGCACGAGACGGTCACAGCACCAGAGATTGACCAACAGCTCAAAGAATATGGTCTTTCACTCGCAGGGTTCAAAGTAATCTCAGCGTTTGGGACCGGAGGCACGTCTGCGGGCCTCAGCAAATACATTCAGACAAAATATGGCAAGAAGTCTGTTCATTTGGTGTTCCCCCTTAACAACCAAGACGTTGCGGGAATACGGACCAAAGACAAGGCCTTCGGCCTCAGATTCTATGATCCCGCCCTGTATGCGGGACAGCACGAGGTAGACTTCGAACAGGCTAGGCGAGTCCTTCGCTTTTTCGTCGGGAGAGGCTACGACATAGGCGAGAGCAGTGCACTGGCGCTCTACGCTTGTTTGCAGATGCTCAACTATGGTGTCGGGAACAAGTTTGTTGTGATGATAGCCGACGGTATCGACAAGTACCGGAGCACTCTCGGAACAGTGGCGCAATCACCCCCTCCCCTAGAAGTGACCCTTCCGCAGGCAAGCACCAGCGTAGCAGATTATGGAGAGGTTCTCTGGACGCACGGCATGTTCGTCCCGAAAGAGGATGGCATCAAACTCCTCGCATCATCTCTTGGATGCGATGAGAGCAAGATCAAAGTCGCAAGGGCATCAGATGTCCAAACGTTGATCTCGACCGAAAAGATACCCGACAATATCACGAATGTTCTGCCCAAGGACAATCGAAAGGTCCTCTTGGTGTGTATGGCTGGGGCCACCTCTTTGCGGGTTGCGCAGATCCTTGCCGCAAAAGGAATACAGGGTCAAAGTCTCACCGGAGGAATAATGAGCCTCTCCGAGAACAGCAAGAAGCAGCCATCCGATCTAGTGCAGATGGCCCGAGAGTAAACTTCCGCACGGGCCGACGCCAGCTTCAGCTTTGGGTTCACGCGAGTTCTTGCCAGAAAGAACCCTCAAGCAGGACCGTGGAACTTGCTAGACCAAGTTCCAACGAAAGACTAATGCTCCTTGCGGATGCTAAGAGAAGAAGAGTCGTGTCTCGCCCATTGTTCTGACATCGAGCTGCTCTACGTCGACCATCAGAGGCAGGTCCTTGACGACATTGCCCAGCAGTAAGCATCGTCTTGTGGGGATTCCTCTGACAAGGTAGCGTATCGTATCGCTATCCGCCTTCGCCACCTTACCAATAGCTTCGATGTCGTGTTCGTTTGTGAAGTTGAAGATGAACACATTGTCAGCCTGCCTGTAGATCGCTTCCTGAACAGTGTCCGGCTGGTTCGTGATAAAGGTAGTAAACAATCCAATATGTCTCATCCTTGTAACAATATCGTCCCAGTAGGTATCCCGCAAATACAGGTGCGCCTCCTCCGCGAAGAGAAACGCGGCTTTGAGCCAGTTGGAGGAGAGAATCTTGGTCAGTTCCCCGAGAAAGATCTCGACAAGTATACGTCGGACGATCTGGCTCTGATTCTTCAGGTTAACCACTAGGACCCCGCCTCCCTCTATAGTGTGGAGAATCCGCTCTTCGGTCAACGGGTTCGCTTCGTCAAACAATCCAGATTCCATCAAAACCTGCAGCCTTGAGGTCAGGGCTTCTCGGACACTATCGTGGCAGCTCCACGACTGTACCGCTTGGATCACAGTCGGCAGAGTTAGGTCTCCCCTGGCTTCGAGATCTTTCCAGATAGTGGTGAAGACGTTGGAGGAGGTCGCTGGCAGATCGAGGGCATGACTCAAGACCCCTGCTACGGTTCTCAGTCCGAGTTTGGACATAGAGAAGTTTAGGCCGCTTCTCGGCGCCAGAACTGTCAGTCGCGCAGATGATTGTCGTCCTTCCTTCGATTTGTGCAAGTTGATGTATTCCCCGTTGACATCGAGTACAATGCAAGGCGCACCCCATCCTGCCATGGACAGCAGGAGTAGTTTCGCCAGGTGGGACTTGCCTGAGCCTTTTCTTCCGGTGATTATGTTTAGGCCGCCATCGAGTCCGCTGGCGTCTACGCTTATCGGCTCGCCATCGTTGTGTCCGAGCTTGACTGGCATCTTTCCACCGTTCATTATCAGCCGGTTGACCGCGTAGGGGCGGATCTTTGATGCTGTCCGTGAGGGTAGCCAGGATGTGCTAGGCGATAGGCTTCCGTCTTGGGCGATTGTTCCGCGGATCTTGCAGACCGCCAGTCTCGTATCTTTCAATGCATCCACCTGGCTCGAAATGTTCAATGGGTCTACATCTTCTCCTGAAAGCTCGCCATCGGTCATTACGTCTCTGAGAATGTCCTCTAGGACCCCTGGAACGTTGGCGTACTGCAAGTCTATGGCTTGGACGAGAAGCCCTCTCGATTGGGCCGGGTCCTCGATGACGAAATAGTCTCCTTTCTGAACATGTTCGTCAGGGAAGGCGATAAGCTGGACCTCATCAGCTTCCTTCCGGTAGATTCGCACTTAGGCCACGTACCTGCTTGTTCCGAAAGGCCCGAACAAAGACCGTCGCAAGTTTGGCCGAGCCTGAAGACTAACGTGATGGTTGCTGGCAACGAATCGCTGAACGGCGAGGATCTCATTGGCGGTGAACGTGCTGAAGATGTGGGCGATCCTCAGTGTCTCAGGGTAGCCGTGGAAGATAGCATCGGTCCCAGCAATTCTGCCGAGTGCTACCAAGGATTGCTCTTCATCAGCATCCCGGTCAATATCAGTGCGAAACAGGAACCCGTCCGGTGACAGTTTCGACACGCACACTCGCCCGAGGAATCTGATCGGATAGGCAGGATACTCGTTCTCGACAACCGATGTGATGTCGATGATGTGGGGGATTTTTTCGGCGTCGAAGAAGCCGAGGATGTTCTTCCCGCCAACTGTAAGCTGCGTTGATTTCGAGAGAGCGATGACGATACTGTTGTTGTTGCGGGCTGTGGAGAGGATTCGTTGGACTCTGCTGGAAGGATTGTCAGGCGTCCCAGCAGTCAATGAACCGTCGAACAGGACAACACCTTCTTTGACTGAGAGGGCTAGCTCTTCTTGGACCCAGCGTTCCACATGATTCCTCAGCTTAGTCAGAAGCCGAAGGGTCTTGACCGATAGCCCGCCGAAGGCCAGTGACTCGTCATCTCGGTACTTTTCTTGTTGGCCATCGGAGTTGGGAATGTGGAACAGCAATGGCCCCCAGCGTGTGAAAGCGATCCTGTCAGGTTGTCTCCAGACGGCGACGGCTCGAATTGCGAATATCATTCCAGTTTCGGTTTCGCCTATCTTGACACTGGACGCGTCGCATGCGGCGATAGGGACTGTCTCTCTTAGCGGATTGATTGGGCTGCGTTTCAACCCCATTGCTATTGACGATGCGCCGATTTCGAGCTGCTCGTCGGAGTCTCCATCGTCCAATCCCATATCCACGAGGGACACGGTTCTAGGGTTGAGTGTGGACCCCCGAAGTGATTGCATCGATTTTGTCGAGAGCTGGAGAAGTGCTTCGGGTATCGGGTGTTGAAGTTCTTCCGGTATGCTTTTTAATTGTGTGAGAGGTTCAGTTAGTTCCTGGGTGCGGTGGAGCAAGGTTAGATTCCCCCAGTATTGGGCGGGAGATCCCCCTCTCCCGCCTGTCCCCGCACCCTCTCTAGTATCATCCTGGCGCGGTCACCTTTGGTTCATGCTGGGACACTGCGGCGCGAGCTGTTACGCCTCTCGCGATCTCGTGCGACTTGCGAATCCCCTGGATCGAGAGCCGATAGTTTCCCTCATTGGTCCGCTCGACGATACCGGTCTTCCCCATCATCGCCAGGGTGTTGCGGACCGTCTTGACAGATTTTCCGATAGCCTTGCTGATATTCTCAGGGCTCATATCGACGCTGGGTCGAGTGCCCACCGCATGCGCAACTCGGGTCGCGAGCAGGACGAGCGCGATCGATTGCTCTGCTGACATCTCCGGCTTCAGAAAGACAGCCTCGCCCTCAGGTGTCAATTTGACCGTCTCGGAGAGATCGTCCACCATCGACGAGTAGTCTGGAGAGAATGTTAGCTTCGATGCCAATGAATAATTGGGCAGGACCTGTGCAGCGAACCGCATAACCTCCTGTACAACCGTTTCCAAGTCTCCTTCAACGGTGTGTTTGATGTCTCCCCATTCGATCTGAACCTTGATCTTCGGACGCTCTGTCATCGCTCTCTACCTCTCCGGCAACTGCACCGCTTTCGGCATCAGTGTCTGGATGACGATTCGTTGTCCCATAGTGGTGAGCCTGTAGGAGCCTTTTCCGATTCGTTCGATGAGTTGCTCCCGTACAAGTTCGCTGAGCCGGCCTGCAATGGTCCCAGTGACCCGGCCCGTAATCTTGGCCAGTTCGTCAAGTGAGATTGAATCGTTCTCCTTCTTTCCCATTAGGTAGAACATGCGTGCCCCAGCAACGTGAAGCATCATAAGCTCCCTATCCTTCAGCGTCGTCGTATCTTTCAAAATCACAAGACCTTCGGGAGAGAAGGCAAGCACGCCTGCGCAGCTTTGCAGGAACTCCACGCTGTCGACAGAGAGTACCAGCTTCGAGGCTAGTTCAAGGGAAGGGTAGGCTTTCGAGAAGAAGATGACAAGTTCGCGAACTACATTCTCCGGGTTCCCGATGACCTTGGTCTCTGCCCCATTGTGTCTAACGGTGACCTCTATCGTCCCGTTAGGCTCGTTGGGCTGAACTGAACTTCGAACTGCTTCCATGCCGGACAATAATGCTCAGCCCGAGCCTTCTCCGTCGTAGATATATAACGATTTTCGGTCCCGAAATAGTCTCGACAAGGTGTTACTCTTGAAATCGGGAGTGAAAGTGAAAGTGTTTCGCCGAGACTATGCACTCGGGAAGGCATACAAGGTGTTACTCCAAGCCCTCTCAAGAACATGCATAGAGAATTCTTACAATCGCATCTCCCCCAATAGATTTATGTGCTTGACTCATCCCCCATTGCCAGAATGAACTACAACGAGCTCAAGATCCGCATACTTGGCCTCTTCGAACCAACGCAGGAGCTCGACAGTCTAAAAATTCGAGAGCTATTGGCGACAGGCATGACGCTCAAGTTGACAGACAAGGCCGTTGAGATGGCACTCCTGCGCTATTGGAGACAAGGACTCTTGAGTCGGACCCGCCGAGCAGGAAGATTCCAGTATGCTCTAACCGCGCGGGGTCTCGCTCGAAAGGAATGGTTGCTCAAGAACTGATAAGCACTCTTTAGGGATGTGATCAGGATGTCTATTCCAACTTTAGAGTCATGAAGATCTCATCGACGTATCCCTCTTGCAACCACCCGGGCACCCTTCCGGATTCTTCAAAACCAGCCTTGTGATACAGCGCCAAGGCAGGGCTATTTCCGTCGAAAACGCTCAACCAGACCCTACCTAGGTGCAACCTCATTGCGAGAGTCTTCGAAACCTCCATCAGCATCGTCCCAACCCCAAGCCCTTGGTAGTCAGCCCTAACATAGATTCCAGTACCCATCGAATGTTGCATGACTTCTGCGGACGATCCGAAGAGGTCGACGACCCCCACAGGTTCCCTAATGAGCTCGTCCTCACACACGATAGGAAAAATCTGCTTTGCTTCAACCCTCCGTTGATAATCGCCGGGTGGCCACGGGTATAGACCCTCAAAGACCCCAGAGCCGATTCCTCGAATCACATTCTGGTGAGTTACGAACTTGTCCAGGATCGGCCGATCATCAAATCTGTATCCTCTAACCTTCAGTTTTGGCGTCTTTGCCTTTTCAACTTCTACGGTCTTGTACATCCCGGGCTTGGCGTAACTTCTTCGGACACCAGACTTGTACCTCGAGCTTAGATCCTTGTAGAGAAGGTGATAGTCAAATCTCCTCCCATCAAGTGAGACAACTCCCGGTAGAGAAGCAC
>Ga0209157_1003424_pt1 | contig 12204 bp, 12 predicted proteins | sample GraSoiAngelo_135_FD_185892 | JGI IMG/M metagenome (GOLD analysis project Ga0209157, IMG submission 185892) | Grasslands soil microbial communities from the Angelo Coastal Reserve, California, USA - 14_0929_05_40cm (SPAdes) (version 2) | ecosystem: Environmental > Terrestrial > Soil > Grasslands ... | reverse complement strand
GTGAGAGCCGATGCGGCGTGGTATCTCCATGCGGGCCGGCGGCGCACCACGAGAAGATCGGCGAGCAGAAGGAGTCCCGGCACGACCACGGCGTTCTCCTTGGCCAGAAATCCCAGGGCGAACAGGGCAAGCGAGAGGGCGTAGAGGCTCGCGCGTCCTGCACCGAGCCGCCCTGGAGCGCCGGCCTCGCGGGCGCGCAGGAAGGCGAGGACGGAACCGAGGGCGCAGGACGCCGCCAAAAGCTCCGCCCGCCCCACGATCTCTCCCAGGGCCTCGGTGTGCACCGGGTGGACGGCGAATAGGAAAGCCGCGAGAGAGGCGCTGTCCACGGCCGCCCCACCCTCCTGTCCCGTCGCCGGATAAAGCCGCGCCGCCAGGACGAGGACGAGGAGCGTATTGAGGACGTGCAGGAACAGATCGACCAGCCGGAACCCGAGAGGGCGCAGGTCATGGACGGCCCGGTCGAGGGCGAACGACAGGATGGTGACCGGCCGGTACAGGTTGGGCACCTGCCTTTCGCCCGTGCTCCAGTAACCGCTTGCGAAGATCCGGGGCAGCTGCGACAGGTCGCGGGTGAGATCGTTCTGCTCGATGATTCGATGGTCGTCGTGGATGAACCCGGGGCGGAGCGCTCCGAGATTGACCAGCACACACACCAGGGCAAGCAGGAGAACGGCGCGCCGGTGACGAATCACTGCTTCTTGCCGCCGACGTAGCCGAGGGAGCGGAGGTTCTCCTCAAGGCCGGGCGGCAGCGGCGGCTCGTTGCGGTCGTCCTTCATCGGGTCCGCGGCCACAAGCTCGAGCAGGGCCCGGCGGAGCGCCTCTTCATCCTGGGGGAACTTGCCGAGGACGTTGGTCGTCTCCCCGGGATCCGACTCGAGATCGTAGAACTCCCAGATCGGCCCGCCCGAGCGGGTCGGGATCATGATCAGCTTGAAACGGTCGCTCCGCATCATGCGCCACTTCCCGGCCACGCCGTCGACGTACTGCCGCGGGTTTTCCCGGTAGAAATTCCGGCCCGATTCCGAGTAGGCGAAGGGCACCGGACCGCCCGTCTTGCCGAGCATGCGCGGCAGCAGGGTGGCGCCTTGCAGGCCGGGGGGGATCGGGATGCCGGCCACGTCGAGGACGGTCGGGACGATGTCGATGGTGCGCGCCTGGGTGGTGACCGTCCTGCCCGCCGGCACGGACGGCGGGTAGCTGAAGATGAGCGGCACGCGCACCGTCGGCTCGTAGAGGTAGGCCCCGTGCTCGAAGAAGTAGTCGTGCTCCCCCAGGCTCTCGCCGTGATCGGCGGTCAGGACCACGAGAGTGCGAGCCAGGAGGCCCATCGACTCCAGGGCGCCGAGCAGCTCGCCCGTCGCCTGGTCGGCGCACGCCACCTCACCGTCGTAGTGCGCCACGGCGTGTTCCACCTCGCGTGTCTTAAGCCTCGTCTTTCCGAAGATGAGGTCGCCGCGCTCCACCCCCGGCCCCGCTTCGACGTTGAAAGTGTGCGGTCCCTTGTACCCGGGGTCGAACATCTCGGTGTAAGGAGCCGGGGCCTCGTAAGGCCAGTGCGGAGCGTTGTAGCGCACCCACAGGAAGAAGGGCGCGTCCTTGCGCTCGCGGCGACGCAGCCACTGCACCGCCTTGCGAGACGCGTCGCTGTCGCTTTTGGTCGGCAGATAGACCTTCTTTCCTGCCGCGTCGAGGTAGATGTCCGGGTCATACATGTCGAAATCGCGGTGCAGCCCGACGTTGAGGCCCTGGGTCACCGCGAACGACTCATAGCCGTTCTCCTTCAGGACCCGCGTCAGGGTGAGCCGCCCCTCCATGACCTCGTAGCTCTGTCCCTCGTAACGCAGGCCGTGCACCATCGGGTAGACGCCCGTCAGGATGGATGGAAACGATTGCACGGTGCGGCCCGCGGCGGTGAGCGCCACGCGGAACACGACGCCCCTCCGGCCCAGGGTGTCGATGAATCGGCTGGTCGGGCGGCCGTAGCCATAGCAGCCCAGGTGGTCGGGACGCAGGGTATCGACGGTGATCAGCAGGATGTTCGGCCTGCCGCCGGCCGCGGGCGGGGCGGGTGTTCCGCCCCCGGCGCAGCCGCACAGGCCGCCGAGAAGTAAACCCAGGACCGCGAGTCCGGGGAACCGGCGCCGGCGCAGGCTTCTCTCGTCAGGCATTCCGGGCGGTGGCGTCGGCGGGTCCGGGCACGGTGCTCGCCCGGCTTCTCGGACCGCCGTAGCGTTCGTCGAAGAGCCGGCCCCACTCCGTGTTGCGGAACCGGGCGATCCTGGCCCTCCCCACGGTCGGGTACCACAGGAGGTCGTGGTAGAAGTTCGACGCGGCCGGCGCCCAGACGACGAGCGGCGAATGCAGGGCGATCTTCTCCAGGAAGCGCAGCGGCCCCTTCCGGAGCATCTGGTCCCCCCAGATGACGAAGGACCGCGACACCTTGAAGCCCAGGTTCAATCCGGCGATGTCGTCTCCCACCAGGTCGATCTGGCGCGGATCGGCCACACCCAGTCCCCGGTCGTGGCACATCCTGAGGTACGGAATCGACATCGGGTCGAACCCCATGACGCGCGCCGCCACCGCGTCGATCGCCACCGAGTCGGCCCCGGCCAGGATCACGTTGCCGACGACGGGTTCCATCGTGCGCGGCCCCGCCCCGTTTCCGCAGATGGTGCCGTCCATCGCTGTGAAGATGCCCGGGTGCAGCTCCTTCTGCATGTACATCAGATCGACCAGCACCTCGTGCATGTACTTGTGGGCGTAGTGGCGCACCTCCTTCAGGAGGCCGCCGAAGGCGTTCTTGATCGACCCCGTGGTCGTGGCGTGGCCGTGCGTTTTTACCGTCGGCAGATGGACGATGTTCTTGCCGGGATACATCGCGGGGATCTCGATCCCGTCCGGGAAGATCTCGTTCAGCCTCAAGAGCGGCGACTTGAACCGATGCACGCGCCACTCGACCTCCGGGAGCGCGACGAAACCCAGCCCGAACGCCTCGAGGACCGGGAGCCAGCGGTTGTTCCTGGCGCCCGTCCACGGATCGGTGACGACCGTCTTGTTCTCGGCGGGCATCAACCGCGTCGGGGCGTAGCCGTCCTCGAGCATCGTCTTCACGACACCCTCGACCTGCCAGGGCTGGCTGGAGCAGGCCGGGAAGTATTTGGTCCATGAAAGGTTCAGCTTGATGATCGTGGGGAGGGACGGATCGATGACCGACGTGTACGAGGCCATCCGCATGAGGCGGCCGTAGTCGTCCACGACCGTCTGGGGACGGGTACGCAGAACGGCGATCTTCGAACGGGTCATGAGCGCGCTCCCTGGGCGGAACGTACTCCCAGGCCGACATTATAGAACCGCCCGGCCCCCGGGGCACGGGCGGCGGGGCCGGAAGGGCCGCGCCGACGGGTCCTCAGGCGGGACCTCCGCCCAGGGACATCAGCACGATGACCGTCAAGGCCCATAGACCGACGCACGCCAGGAGCGGAAGATCGGTGAGCAGGGTCTGCGTGGGGCTGCCGCCGCCACCCTTCCGGTGGACCAGGTACAGGTAGCGGAAGATTCCGTACAGGACGAATGGCACGGTCAGGTAGAGGTGCCTGGTGCCCAGCTTGGTCTCCACCTCCGGGGACACGGAGTAGAGGATGTAGGCCACGAGGGTCGACGGCGTGACCACGTTGATCATCTGGTCGATGAAGTCGAGGGAGTAGTCCTGCAGGCTGACCCGGTGGACGCGCGCGTTGTCGAGGCTCGCCAGCTCCTGGCGCCTCTTGCACAGGGCCAGGAACAGCGACAGGAGGATCGTGCACATGACGAGCCAGTGCGAGATCGGCACATTGATGACCAGGGCCCCGCCGACGGCCCGCAGGACGAACCCGGAGGCGATCACCATGACGTCGATGATCACGACCTCCTTCAGCCAGAACGAGTACACCAGGTTCAACGCCACGTACGCAAGCAGGACCGCGCCGAACGCCGGGAACAGCGCGAACCCGGCCATGAGCGATAAGGTCAGAAGGAGAATCGCCGCGGTGACCGCGGGCAGCGTACCGAGCGCCTTCGAGGCGATTGGACGGCGCGCCTTCAGGGGGTGCTTGCGGTCCCGGTCGGCGTCGAACAGGTCATTGATGATGTACACGGAGCCGCTGGCGAGGCAGAACAGCCCGAAGGCTGCGGCCGCGCGCCCCGCGAGCGGGAGGTCCATCCACTTCTTGGCGAAGATGAGCGCAGCGAACACCACGAGGTTCTTGATCCACTGGCGGGGACGCATCGAGACGACGATGCCGGCCAGCGTGGAGGCGCGGGAGGTCCAGACATCCACGGCGGTCCTTGCCACGATTTCATCCTCCTCGGGAGGCAGCGCGGAAGCGTGAAGGCCGGGAATCTTAGCACCCGCTCTCGGCAGGGTCAAAGCACCCGTCCCCCGCGGGAGTATAGTCAGGTGTGCGCTTGAGGAGGGAGTCGAGCTTCGCGTATGCGCATCGCCGTCGTCATCCCGGCTCACAACGAGGAGTCGTCCCTTCCGCTGGTCCTCGACGCGATTCCCAAAGGCCTCGTGGAGGAGGTCGTGGTGGTGGACAACGCCAGCACCGACCGGACCGCGGACGCGGCCCGGTCGCGCGGCGCCACGCTCCTCTTCGAGCCCCGGCGCGGGTACGGCGCCGCTTGCCTGCGTGGCGTCACGCACCTCGAGACGAAGCGACCCGAGGTCGTCGTCTTCCTGGATGCCGACTACAGCGATCACCCGGACGAGATGCCCAGGCTGCTCGAGCCGATCACCCGCGACGGTGCGGACCTCGTCATCGGCTCACGTGTCCTCGGCACGCGGGAGCCGGGGGCGATCCTGCCGCAGGCGCGCCTGGGGAACTGGCTGGCGGCGCGCCTGATGCGTTGTCTCTATGGCGGCCGTTTCACCGACCTCGGGCCCTTCCGGGCCGTCCGCTTCGAATCGCTGCGTGGTCTCGGCATGGCCGATCGCGACTTCGGCTGGACCGCCGAGATGCAGGTCAAGGCGCTCAAGCGCGGGCTGCGGGTCTGCGAGGTGCCGGTCTCCTACCGGCGCCGGGTCGGCAGGTCGAAGATCACGGGGACACTGTCCGGAACGCTGAAGGCGGGTGCGAAGATCCTCTGGACGATCGGCCGGAACGCGCTCTAGGAGTCTCTCCGCGGGCCGCGGCCACGGGCGATCGGCACCGGTGCCAGCGGGAGATCCAGGACCCTTATCTCGTGGGCGCTGCGCCGCGGCGCGCGCAGGATCTCGGCGGCCGGCGCCGCGTGCCGCACGGCGATCATCTCGGCGGCGATGCTGACCGCGATTTCTTGCGGCGATTCCGCGCCGATCGGCAGCCCGATCGGCGCGCGCACCTCACGCAACGCCTCCCGGGGAGTCCCTTGCTCTAAGGCCCGCTCGAGGACGACCGCCACCTTCCGGCGGCTGCCGATCAGGCCGACGTAGGAAGCGCCGCGCCCCACGGCGTGGCGCACCGCCGCGAGGTCGGTCCGATGGCAGCGCGTCACCACCGCGACGTAGGCCCCTGGCGGAATCTCCGGCAACCCGGAACAATAGTCGCGCCCCGCCCGCAGTGTCCGCACTCCGAGGGGAAAGCGTCCCGCCTCGAGGCATTCCGGACGGTCGTCCACGACCGTCACCTCGAACTCCAGCCGCGCGGCCAGACGGGCCAGCTCGCGGCCGACGTGGCCGCCTCCGAAGACGATGAGGGGCAGCGGCGGGCGGACCACTTCGAGCAGGATGCGGGCGCTGCCGCCGCAGACCATCCCGGTGGATCCGTCTCCCTGCTCCGTGAAGCGGTACTCCTTCTCGAGGCCGTGCCCGGTCCGGATCGCCTCCTTCGCATCCTCGATGACGAGCGCCTCGAAGGCGCCTCCGCCGATGCTGAAGACGGTCTCCCCCGAATCGGTGACGATCATCTTCGACCCCGGAGAGCGCGGTGTTGAGCCCTGGGACGAGCACAGGGTCGCGATCGCCAGGACACGTCCCGATCGCAGCAGGCGGGCGACCTTTCGGTAGAAGGCGAGGCTCACGTCAGGGTCCCGCGACGCGTGACTTCTGGTTCTGCTCCCACCAGCGGGCCCACGGCTCGGGGCGCGGGCCGTACGTCTGGCCGCTCAGGAGTCGCAAGGTGTCGAGGGCAGCCTGGCGATTCGTGTCGTCCTTCCCCTTCAGCTGCTGGATCAAGAACGGCACCGGGGAGTGGTCCTTGAAGTGGCCGAGCCGGCTCATGGCGGCGGCGCGGAGCTCCGGCGCGGGGTCGGAGGCAGCGATGGCTTCGAGGATCTCGACGACGGACGGATCCTCGTGCATTTCAAGCGCGGACAGGACCTCGCTGCGTATTTCCTGCGACGGATGTCCGACAAGTGACTTCAGGGCGGTCCGGGCCTCGGGAGTGGTGAACATCCCGAGGGCCTGGGCGGCAGCCCGCACCACCTCGGCGTCCTGGTGGCGGACCGCAGTCGTCAGGAAAGGAATGCCCTTCGGGTCGCGCAGCGCCCCGAGTGAATAGCAGGTCCCCACAAGGACGTCGGACGGCTGATCCTGCATTCCTTCGAGGAGCGCCTCCACGGCCCCGGGATCTCCACCGTTTTCCGCGATCAGGTGGGCCACCAGGATGCGGCTGTCGGCCTCTTCGCTCGACGGCTTCATCCGGATCGGGTTGTAGGGGATCAGGTTGCGTGCGTCGATGCGCAGGAGGTCGCGCAGGGCCGCCCGGGCCTTCGGCTGCGTCATCTGTGACAGGTAGATGATCGAAGGTGCGCGGTCGGACTTGACGGGACCCGTGGCCGCGCGCACGAACAGATCATATTTCCCTTCACGCACGACCTTTTCGATTTTCTCGGCAGCGTCCTGACGCGCCTCGGGGTCGCTGCCCTGGAGCTCGCCGTACAGCGTCTGCAAGTCATAGGCGGGGGCGCAGGATAGGAACGCCGCTGCGGTGATTGCGGCCGTCCAGCCAAAGGCCGCGCGGGGATTCATCTATCCTCCCTGTCGTGCACGGTGGCGAGCTTGACGATCTCGTACTCCCGGGTCCCTCCGGGGGTCTTGATCGTGACTTCGTCCCCCACCCTGTGGCCGACCAACGCCTTCCCGATAGGAGATGTCACGGAGACCAGCCCCTTCGAGAAATCGGCCTGGTCGGGGATCACCAGCTCGTAGGTCGACGCCTTTCCCGACTGCGCGTCGATGAGGGAGACGGTCGAACCCAGCGCCACGCGATCTTTCGGCAGCGTGTTGAGATCGACGAGCGACAGTTCCTTGAGCTGCTTCTGAAGCTGGCCGATGCGTGCCTTCACGTACTGCTGCCGGTCGAGGGCGGAGCGGTACTCCGAGTTCTCGCGCAGGTCCCCCATTTGCAGGGCGCGCTGGATCTCCTTCGGGAGGTCCACCCGGTATTCCTTCTCCAGTCCTTTCAGCTCCTTCTGAAGCCTGCCAATCGCTTCGTCGAGCACCGGCACACTCCTCATCTGGTTTCTGAAGGGTTGCGGTAAGAGAGTAGCACCCGTCTTCTCGGGTTGTCAAAATCGCGCGACAGGAAAGGCAGGCGGGTGGGGGGTCTTTCGACCCCCTCGTCTCGGGTTGGGTTTTAGGGAGGATTCGGGATTCTCTTCATGTTCGCATATGCGCGTTAGATATATCGCCATCTAAAGTGATTCACAAACGCATATACGAACTGTCTGGCGCATAATGTAATCCCCGCCCGCGCAGAGTCAAGCCGGGCAAGAGAAAACCGCTCGGCACACCTCGCCGCCGGCCGATCTTGAAATCGTGATCCGTGGCGTAACTCCAGGGCGGAACGCGGCTTCACTCGCCGCGCGATGCTTCTCTTCGCGACGGGCGGTTCTGTTGACTAGGTCCGGAGCGTCGGCTATCATCCCCGTCTGGACCTGATTCCAACCTCGCGGGAAAGGAACGCCGTGGCTCAGCGGATCTCCAGGAAGATCGTCATCACGATCATCCTGCTCGTCGCTGGCTTCGCCATCCTGTTCAGCGTCGGGCTCAAGGGATCGCTCGTCTACTACCTCACAGTCTCCGAGTTCATGGATCCGGGAAGACGGACGGATCTTGGCGATCACTTCCGCGTGAACGGCAACGTCCTGTCTGGATCGATCAAGAAGCACGAGGGAGCGCCAGGGGCGCGATTCATCCTGACAGATGGGCGGAGCCAGCTCCCCGTCGTCTACAACAGGGAAGTCCCCGATACCTTCGTGGACGGCTCGGAGGCGGTGGTCGAGGGATCGCTGGGCGCCGACGGAACCTTCGTCGCGGTGACCCTCCTGGCCAAGTGCCCTTCCAAGTACGAAGCCCAGAACCGGCTGACGAACAACGACAGGAGACCCGCGCGAGCCACGCCTTCCTCAGATCCGGAGGAAGGCGGGGTCCCGTCGCGGTGAGACCGTCCGCCAGATTCGGGTTCTGACCGATGGCAGACTTCGGGACTCTGTGTCTTTTCCTTGCCCTCGCCGCATCGGGCTGGGCGGTGATCGCCTCCCTCAATGGCTGGCGCGCGCGCCTGGGAGAGCTCGTGCTCTCCGCGGAGCGGGCGGTGTACGCCACGTGGGCTCTCGTCCTTCTGTCCGTCCTCAGCCTCGAGTACTGCATCTTCACCGACCAGTTCGGCCTGGAATACGTCGCGTCCTACTCCAATCGGGCCCTTCCGAAAATCTACAAGTTCACGGCGCTGTGGGGCGGCCAGGCCGGCTCACTTCTGTTCTGGGAGCTGATCCTCATCAGCTACGCGTCCCTCATTGTCTTGACGAACCGCCGCCGCAACCGTTCGCTCCTGCCGCTCGTGGTCACGACACTCGCGTTCGTCTCGACCTTTTTCCTGGGCCTCGTGAACTTCATGGCCCGCCCGTTCGTCCGGCTGGCCTTTTCCCCGGAGGACGGCAGCGGCCTGAACCCGCAGCTGCAGAACCCGTTCATGGCGATCCACCCCCCCTGTCTCTACCTCGGATACGTGGGGCTGACGCTGCCGTTCGCCTTCGCGATAGCGGCGCTCGCCACCGGTCGCTTGGATGACACCTGGTTCCGCACCACCCGGCGCTGGACGATCCTCTCCTGGTTCTTCCTGGGGACCGGCATCCTCCTCGGCGGCTGGTGGGCCTACGTCGAGCTCGGCTGGGGCGGTTACTGGGCCTGGGACCCGGTCGAGAACGCCTCGCTCATCCCCTGGCTGACCTGCACCGCCTTCCTGCACTCGGTGATGATCGAGGAACGCAAGAAGATGCTGCGGGTGTGGAACCTTGCGCTCGTGATCATGAGCTTTCTCCTGGCAATCCTCGGCACGTTCATCACCAGGAGCGGCGTCATCTCGTCGGTGCATTCGTTCACCAAGTCGGACATCGGCCCGGTCTTCGCCGGCTTTCTGGGCCTGAGCACGCTCGTGTCGGTCGGCCTGCTCCTCTACCGTCTGCCGGACCTGAAGGGCGAGCATCGTCTGGATTCGTTCGTGTCGCGCGAGAGCACCTTTCTGTTCAACAATCTTCTCCTGGTCGGCGCGGCGTTCGCCGTCCTGTGGGGCACCCTCTTCCCGATCCTCTCCGAGGCGGTGCGCGGCGTGAAGATCACGGTCGGCCCGCCCTTCTTCAACGAGGTGATGGTGCCGATCGCCTTCGCGCTCGTGACCCTGGCCGGCATCTGCCCGGTCATCGCCTGGCGGCGCGCCAGCCCCAGGAAGCTCGTGGAGAAGATCCAGATCCCTTTCTGGGCGCTCCTGGGAGGCGTCGTGGCGCTCCTTCTCAGAGGCGTGCGCGACGTGTACGCGCTCGTGTCATTCGGCCTGGCGGTGTTCGTCATCGCCACCACCGTCATGGAGTTTGTCTGGGGCGCGCGCTCCCGGCAGAAGGTGACTGGCCAGCGGTTCGGCGGGGCTCTCCTGAGCCTGGTGGACAGGAACAAGCGCCGGTACGGCGGGTTCACCGTGCACCTGGGATTCATCCTCATCATCATCGGCGTGACCGGCTCATCCGCCTTCCGGCAGGAGGCGACGGCGTCGCTCAAGCGCGGAGAGAGCTTTTCGGTCGGGCGCTACCGCATGCTCTTCGAGGACATGGTGAGCCGCGATTCCCCGAACGCGGAGTTCATGGGGGCGCGCCTTTCGATCTTCGACGGCGAGCGCGGCGTCGGCACGCTCGTCCCCGGCCAGAACTTCTACAAGGCGGGCCAGAACCCCTCCACCGAGGTCGCCATCCACTACACCCTGCGCGAGGACCTGTACACGATCCTGACCGGGTTCGATCCGCACGAAGGGCGCGCCACCCTCAAGGCCTACCTGAACCCGCTGATCAACTGGATCTGGATCGGCGGCGGGGTCCTGATCCTCGGCGCCTGGTTCGCCATGCTCCCTGATCTCCGCGACCGGCGCCGGGACGCCGAGGCGCGGCTGCTCGAGGTCGAGAGTCGTGCGGCCTGAGTTCGTCCGCGCTCTCTCCCGGAACGCGCGGGCGAATATCCTTCTCCCTGTCGCGGCGCTCATGCTGTCCCTCGCTCCGCCCCTGGTCGTCGCGTCCGTGTTGGCGGCGGAGGTGACGCCGCAGCAAGAGGTCGAAGGGCGGTTGATGTGCTACTGCGGGTGTTCGGATCTGACGGTTCGGGTGTGCACATGCGGCACGGCCGACGCCATCAGGGCGGAGATCGCGGGGCGGCTGTCCGACGGCGAGAGTCCCGGACAGGTCGTCGCGTCCTTCGTCGCGCGTCACGGGGCGCAGATCCGCTCGGCGCCGCTCAAGTCCGGCTTCGACCTCGTCGCCTGGGTCACTCCCTTCGTGGCCCTGATCCTCGCTGGGTCGGCCCTGGTCGTGCTGGTACGGCGCTGGGGCAAGGCCCGGGGCATTCCGGTCACTGCTTCCGGCTCACCCGGCGCTGAGGCCGCAGGCGCCCGCACGCCGGAGGAACGCAGGGCACTGGAGCGCGTCCGTCGCGAGATGAGGGAGAAACGCTGATGCTGGTCCTCGCGGGCATCCTGCTCACGCTGGCCGTCGCGGCGTTCGTCCTCTCGCCGATGGTCCGCCACGATTCCGCTCCGCTCACCGACGGCCCCGACCTTCTGGCCCGGCTGCGTGAGCTGCACGCTCTCAAGAACGTCGTCTACGAGACGCTTCAGGACGTCGAGTTCGACTACCACGCCGGAAAGATCAGCGAGCCGGATTTCCGGGAAATGACCGACCGGTACACGAACGAGGCGGTGCGCCTGGTGCAGCGCATCGAGGAGATCGAGGCCCAGGTGCCCCTGCGGCCCGGCCGGCGCCCGGGCGCTTAGGTGAGCGCGGCGGGACGGGACACGCCGCCAGCGATCGAGGCTCGGGGGCTTTCGAAGCGCTACGGGCCTTTGGCGGCGATCGACGGGATCGACCTGACGGTCCCGGTCGGCCAGTGGGTCGTTGTCCTCGGACACAACGGAGCCGGCAAGTCCACCCTTCTACGCATGCTTGCCACACTGCTCCATCCCACCGGGGGGAACCTGCGCCTGTTCGGCGCGGAGGCGGGGCGATCGGACGCCGCGCCGCTGCGCCGGCGGATCGGCTTTCTATCCCACCAGACCTTTCTCTACGGGCACCTGACCGCCCGCGAGAACCTTGAGTTCTACGCGCGCCTCTACGGCCTGGCCGACCCCGAGGGCGCGGCCCTGGAGGCGATCGGCGCCGCGCGCCTTTCACACCGCCAGGACGATCGGGTGGCCACCTACTCGCGAGGCATGCAGCAACGTCTGGCGATTGCCCGGGCCCTTCTGCACCGGCCCGACCTGATTCTGCTCGACGAGCCGTTCACCGGCCTGGACCGCGAATCCTCCTCGAGGCTCGAGGACCGACTGCGGCAGGCGCGCGGAACCGGGTGCACCTGCGTCATGGCCACGCACGATCAGGGCCAGGGCCTGCGCGCCGCGGATCGCGTCCTGGGGCTCTCGGACGGCCGTCTGACGCTCGACGCCCCGTCGCGAGGTCTCGATCCTTCTCGCCTGGATGACCTCCTGCATGGTTCTTCACCCGCCCCCCCGCCGAGGGCCTCGTGACCTACCTGCGCGCCGTCCTGCTCGTCGCGGAGAAGGATTTGAAAGTTGAATTGCGCAGCCGCGAGCAGGTGGTCACTCTCCTGTTCTTCGCACTTTTGGTGCTCGTGGTGTTCAACTTCGCGTTCGATTTCACCGTGATCGATTTCGTGACCCTGGGCCCGGGAGTGCTATGGGTCGCCTTC
>Ga0209157_1003422_pt1 | contig 12205 bp, 7 predicted proteins | sample GraSoiAngelo_135_FD_185892 | JGI IMG/M metagenome (GOLD analysis project Ga0209157, IMG submission 185892) | Grasslands soil microbial communities from the Angelo Coastal Reserve, California, USA - 14_0929_05_40cm (SPAdes) (version 2) | ecosystem: Environmental > Terrestrial > Soil > Grasslands ... | reverse complement strand
TGAGTCCGATCTGCGGCTTCACGTGGATCTGGTTCACGCCGAAGAGCTGGTACTCGACCGGATCCTCGATGGTGATGATCTTCTTGTCGGGCGAGTTGATCTTGTCGAGCGCCCCGTAGAGCGTGGTCGTCTTGCCGCTGCCGGTGGGGCCCGTCACCAGGATCATGCCGTAGGGCTTCGTGATCAGGCGGTTGAACTGGGTGAGGGTGTCCTCCGGGAAGCCGAGCGACTCGAGGTTGACCACGATGCTCGAGCGATCGAGGATGCGGAGCACGACGCTCTCGCCGTAGAGCGTGGGCAGGGTCGACACGCGGAGATCGATCTCGCGGCCCATGAGCCGGAGCTTGATGCGCCCGTCCTGCGGCAGGCGGCGCTCGGCGATGTTGAGCTTCGCCATGATCTTGATGCGCGACACGATCGCGGCTTGGAGCCGGCGCGCCGGCGCCTCCACGTCGTGCAGAACGCCGTCGATGCGGTAGCGCACCTTGAGCTCGTTCTCGAACGGTTCGATGTGGATGTCCGAGGCGCGCTGCTCCACGGCGCGGCTGATGAGCAGGTTCACGAAGCGGATGACCGGCGCTTCGGAGGCGAGATCGCGGAGGTGGTCGACGTCCTCCTCGTCGTCGCCGAAGTACTCGATCTCCGCGTCGGCCGGCTCCTCGGCCCTCCCGTCCGCGGCCGTGCCGCCGCCGTAGATCGTCTCGAGCGCTTCCAGCACGTCGCGCTCGCGCGCCAGGCGGGGCTCGACCTGGAGCCCGGTCGCCAGCTGGAGGCCCTGGATGGTGTAGTAGTCGGCGGGGTCGGACATCGCCACGGTGAGCGTGCCGTTGGTCTGGGCGAGCGGCAGCGCCTTGGCGTGTTTCAGGAACTTCAGGTTCAGACCGTTGAGCGGCACCGGCGCGGTCGGGAAGTCGCGCCGGTGGACCGGTTCGACGCCCAGGTAGGTCGCGAGGAGCGGGAGCAGGTCTTCCTCTGAGATGAAGCCGAGGTCGAGGAGGAGGCGCTCCAGCCGCTCGCCCCGCTCCTGCTGGAGACGCTTCACCTTGCGCAGGTCGTCCTGGCTGAGGCGCCCCTGCTCGAGCAGGAGCTGCTCGAGCGTACGGTGCTGGAGCTCCATCAAGTTGAAAGGATACTCGTGCACCTGCTGAGCGGCAAGCCGAGCTCCGGGCGGCGCAAGGCCCGTCAGGATGCGAGGCGACGGCGCCAGTCGTCCAGCACCATCGCGAGCGTGTCGGCGAGCGCGATCCGCGGCCTCCACCCCGTGTCCGCCGCGATTCGGGCGTGGCTCCCCACCACCCGCGGCACGTCCACCGCCCGCCTGAGCGCCGGGTCCGACTGGACTCGCACCGGCACGCGGGCGTGCCCGCGCAGGACCGCGATCACCTCGGCGATGCTGGTCCCCTCGCCCGAGCACACGTTGTAGGCCGCCCCCGCCCGCCCGCGTTCGAGGAGCGCCACGTAGCCCGCGGCGATGTCGCGCACGTCGGAGAAGTCGCGCACCGGATCGACGTTGCCGACGCGGAGGACCGGCTCCTGCCGTCCCGCCTCGATGAGGGCGAGCTGCCGGGCGAGGGCGCTGCACACGAAGGCCGCGTCCTGCCCCGGGCCGGCGTGGTTGAAGGGGCGGGCGCGGACCACGTCGAGGCCGTAGGCGCGTGCCCACTGTGCCGCCGCGATGTCCGCCGCGGCCTTGCTGGCGCCGTAGACGCTCACCGGCCGGAGCGGCGTCTCCTCGACGATCGGCAGGTCCTCCGCGCGCACCTCGCCGTAGACGTCGCTCGAGGTGACGACCAGCAGGCGCGCGCGCGGCGCGTGGGCGCGGGCGGCGGCGAGCACCGCGAGCGTGCCTCCCAGGTTCGTGCGGTAGGCGCTCGCGGGGTCGCGCTCGGCAGCGGGGGCGAAGGAGAGCCCGGCCAGGTGGACGAGCGCTCCGGGCGCGAGCGCACGCACGAGGTCCGGGAAGCGGCCGTCGGCGAGATCGCCCCGGTGGAACGCGTCGGGCGCGAGGGGCAGCGCCCCGAGGCGCGGCCACGGACCCGCGCCGCGCACGAGCCCGTGCACCTCGTGTCCCGCCTCGAGGAGCGCCGCCGCGACCACCGGGCCGGCGAAGCCCGTGATGCCGGTCACGAGGACGCGCATCGCCCGCTCAGGTGCGCTGCAGGCGGTCGAGGTCCGCGCGCACCATCATCTCGACCAGCTCGCGGAAGGAGACGCGCGGCGCCCAGCCGAGCACGCGGCGCGCCTTCGAGGCGTCGCCCACCAGGTGCTCGACCTCCGCCGGCCGGAGCAGCGCCGGGTCCTCGCGCACGTGCTGGCGCCAGTCGAGCCCGACGCAGCCGAAGGCGACCTCCACCAGCTCGCGCACGCTGTGCGACTCGCCGGTCGCGACCACGTAGTCGTCCGCCGTGGGCTGCTGCAGCATGCGCCACATGGCCTCGACGTGGTCGCCGGCGAAGCCCCAGTCGCGGCGCGCCTCCAGGTTCCCGAGGCGCAGCTCGGGCGCGAGGCCGAGCTTCACCCGCACGGCGCCGTCGCTCACCTTGCGCGTGACGAACTCGCGGCCGCGACGGGGAGAGTTGTGCACGACGAGCCGGCCCACTCCGGCACAGAACGTACCACTCTCGGTCTCGAGGTCGAACACCCACTCACCTTCGGAAGCGCGCCGCGGAACGACTCGACGGACCTCGGCTGGGTTCTTCCGCAGATGCTGGCCCTTGAGGCCCTGAGGGCGTGATGAGGAAAGGCTCAGCTGATAGTATGGGGGGTCGTCGCGCCACTCGACGTAGACCGACGATTGCTGTCCCCTCAGCGTATAGAGCCAGCAGAGTCCCTGCGCCAGGACCGGGCTGTTTGTCTTGACGCTGTCCCCGTTGCCCGCCTTGAGGCCGTCTCCGGCGTAGTAGGCGGCAAGGAACGCCTGCTGCGCCCAGTCGTCGGCGTTGAGGACGAGCGGCGGCACCTGCTTGTGCCCGGTGGCAGTGTAGAGCTGGCTTCTCAGCCACCCGGCCACCTGCGGAGCGCCCGTGAGCGCGAGCTGCTTGACCCTGCGCTCACGATCGAAGCCGGACGGCGCCTCCCACTCCCGCGCGGTCCCGAGGAAGAGGCGCGACCACAGCTCGGTGACCCGGGCGCGGAAGCCATGGCCATTGTTCGTGAACTGGACGTGGGCGCTCTCCTTCCCGATGTACCCGTCGGCAGCCATGAAGCCGAGGAACTCGGCCATCTCGGGCGACACGCACGTCCACGACGGTCGCGGAGGTACCGATGCCGCCAGCGCCAGGTCGTCGCCCGGCGCCAGGGACTCTGCCCGCGCCTCGCGTCGGTCGCCATGCAGCATGGTGTGGTGGGCGGTCACCGTCACGACACCGCCGCGCGCCTCCACCGACAGCAGGCGATGCTCGGGATCCCTCGGCCGATGGCGGCTCGCCGTGATTGCCTGTACCCTCGTCCACCTGGCGCCGTCCCACACCTCGAGCCCCTCGGGCGTGAAGAACTGGACGCTCGCGCCCTTCTCCCTCACCGCCACGAGGTCCGGTGGCGTGCGCACCGAGATCCCACCCGCGTCGCGAACCATGAGGGGTGTCGAGGCGACGATGCATTCATGGTTGAACAGTATCCCCGAGCACGCGTAGAGCCCGTAGCTCTCGCGATAGTTGACGGTGATGAAGTGGCCGTACACCTTGGCCACGCCGTACGGGCTGCGCGGGTAGAAGGGGGTCGTCTCGCGCTGCGGCGTCTCGCGCACCCGGCCGAACATCTCGCTCGAGCTGGCCTGGTAGAAGCGCGCCTCGGGGGCGACCAGGCGGATGGCCTCGAGGAGCCGGGTGACGCCCACGGCGTCGAACTCCGCCGTCAGCACGGGCTGCTGCCAGGAGGTAGGGACGAAGGACTGCGCGGCGAGGTTGTAGATCTCGTCCGGCTCGACCGCGCGCAGGAGGTCGATGAGCGAGAGCTGGTCGAGCAGGTCCGCCTGTCTCAGCTCGATGCGGTCGCGCAGGTGTGCCACCCGCTCGAAGTTCTCCGTGCTCGCGCGGCGCACCATGCCGACGATGCGGTAGCCCTTCTCGAGTAGCAGCTCGGCCAGGTACGACCCGTCCTGGCCCGTGATGCCGGTGATGAGCGCCGTCTTCACGTCACCCTCCCGTAGCGGTCCTCGAGCCGCACCACGTCGTCCAGCTCGGGGGTCGAGACCTCGAGGATGTCGGCGTCTTCGAGCGCGGTCACGCGATGGCGCGTTCCGGGCGGCAGGTGGAAGCCTTCGCCCGGTCCGAGCCGGACGCGGCAGGGCTCGCCCCGCTCGGGGCCGACCTCGAGGGTCACGGCGCCGGACAGGACGCGCATCGTCTCCTCCTTCCGGCGGTGGTACTGGAGGCTCAACGACTCGCCGGCGCGCACGTGGAGGATCTTGCCGACGTAGCGGTCGGTGCGCGCCCAGATAGTCTCGTGCCCCCAGGGCTTGGGGACGTGCTCGGGCCGGATCGGGCCCGCGGGTCGCGTGCCGCTCATCGCTTGAGGGGCTCCCACCACGCGCGCCGCTCGCGGTACCAGGCCACGGTGGCGGCGAGGCCGTCGTGGAAGGTGCGCCGCGGGCGCCAGCCGGTCGCCCGCAGACGCGTCGCGTCGAGCGCGTAGCGCCGGTCGTGCCCCAGGCGGTCCGTCACCGGGCGGACGAGGCTCGCCGGACGGCCAACCAGGGCCAGGATGCGCTCGGCCACGGCGCGGTTCGGCATCTCGTTCTCCGCGCCAACGTTGTAGACGACCCCGCCGCGCTCCGGGAGGCCGAGGACGTGCCACAGCGCGGCCACGTGGTCCTCGACGTGGATCCAGTCGCGCACGTGGAGGCCGTCGCCGTAGAGCGGGAGCGGCAGGCCGTCGAGCGCGTTGGTCACGAAGAGCGGGATCAGCTTCTCCGGGAACTGATACGGGCCGTAGTTGTTCGAGCAGCGCGTGATGACCCCCGGCACGCCGTGCGTCGCGGCATAGGCCTGCACGAAGGCGTCGGCCGCCGCCTTGCTGGCCGCATACGGGCTCGAGGGGCGGAGCGGCGAGTCCTCGCGCGCGCGGCCCTCGACGATCGTGCCGTAGACCTCGTCGGTCGAGACGTGGAGGAAGCAGGCGAAGCCCTCCCGCCCGCGCACCGCCTCGAGGAGCGAGAGTGTGCCCTCGACGTTGGTGCGGAGAAAGGGCGCCGCGTCCCGGATGCTCCGGTCGACGTGCGTCTCGGCGGCGCAGTGCACCACCACGTCGATCCGCTCCTCCGCGACCAGCGCTGCGACCGGCGAGCGCGCGGCCACGTCGAGGCGCACGAAACGGAAGCGCGCATCGGCCTCGAGCCCGGCCAGGTTGGCGCGGTTGCCCGCGTAGGTGAGGAGGTCGAGGGCGACCACGCGCTCGACCGCGTCCGCGCGCGCGAGCGCATGGCGCACGAAGTTCGTGCCGATGAAGCCCGCCGCGCCGGTTACCAGGAGACGCATGCCACCTAGTCGAACCCGCCCGCATCGTACAGGTAAATGCCGGTCACCGCATAGCCGCTCTTCGGGTGCGCCGCCTTCTCCATCACTGGTAGAGCCCGCCGAGCGCCGCCGGGCCAACGCCCTGCCGTCGCATCTGCGCGAGCGGCGCGAACCCCACGAAGCCGGGCGGGACGGGGGTTCGCCCGAAGGAGCCCAACCCGAACAGCGTGAACTGCACGCGGAAGAGACGCTCGTCCGGGTTCGTCTTGTCGGAGACCCCGGCCTGGATCACCCAGCAATTGCAGCGCGAGATGAGGCGCAGGAGGTAGTCGCGCTCGAGGAAGTGGGGGCCGACCGTCGCCGTCCCCACGGTCGACGTGCTCAGCTCGTAGCGCGAGAGGAAGGTGAAGCCCAGGTAGTCCCCGAGCCGCAGGTAGAACGAGCCGTCGAGCTCGTTCACGCCGGCGCTGTTCAGGAGCGGCGACTCGAGTGCAGGGGACGGCGCGCTCCGGTTCACGTCGCTCTGGATGAAGCGGTACGAGATGCCGAGGGTGGTCGGGCTCTGGAAGTTGCGCACGATGCTGGGGGGCGTCCACCAGGGCTCGCGCACGAACAGGCCGGTCGAGAGGCCGCGGATCTCGCGCTGCTCGACCCCGACCGTCGTGTTGTAGGTGAGCCCGAGGTAGTCGAGCGGCGTCAGGCGAACGCCGACGTCGATGTCGCTCGCGTGGCTGGGGCCGACCAGGGGACGCGAGAGGTCGTAGCCGTGCAGGATCGAGGCGCGCACCAGCTCGCGGGGCGCGGTCGGGGCAGGGGGCGCCCCGCCGGCCGCCGCGGGCGGCGCCGGCGGGCCCACGAAGTCCGGCAGCGCGGCGGCGGAGAGGCCCTGCGGCAGCGTCTCGGGATCGACCGGGGCCGGCGCGGGCACTGCCGCGCCGGTGCTCTCGGCCGCCGTCGGACCCCGGCCGAGCAGCCGCGTGGTGAGCCCGTAGGAGAGGAAGTTCCGCCGGTTGATCGCGTCGCGATCGTCGAAGAGGAAGCCCTCGCTGAAGAGCGTCGCGTCGCAGTTGTTGCCGGGCTTCTCGCCGGACGCCCCCGTGCATTTTGGCAGCTTCACGTCGAAGATCGGCCGTCCCACCTGGGGCACGAAGAGGTACTGCATCTCGGGCTCGATCGTGTGCCGGAGCTTCTCCAGGCCGAGGTGCCGGAAGGTGAACACGCGCGCGAGCTCGGTGCCGAGCTGGCCGTGGATCTGCCCGAGCTCGCGCGTGTGGTCGGTGTCGAGGCGCGGCAGCTCGGGCGCGGCCCGGAAACGGCGGGTTCCCACCTCCGGCACCACGAGCGCCACCTGCTCGGTGTCGGTCAGGTGGTACGCCGTCTCGCGCACCTGACCGGAGAGCGAGCCGTGCAGCGCGCGCCCCAGGTGGAAGGGCAGCAGCAGCTCGGGCGCCAGATCGGCGCGCAGGCCGGCGTAGCCCTGCTCGCGCTGGTAGTCGATCGCCTGGCCGGCCAGGTGCGCGACCAGGCGGTCGCCGAGGAGCGGGAGGGTGTGCTCCGCCTCGATCCGGGGGAGCTTCTCCAGGGCCACCTCCTGCGGGTCGATCAGGTCCTGGTAGTAGGCGGTCTCGACCGCCGCGTAGCCCTCGCCCCACGCCTTCACGACGCCGGTGCGCGAGGTGGTGAAGCGCGTGCTGCGCAAGGCGAGGTCGCTCCGGTTCGAGAACGCGAAGGTGTTGATCTCGCGCAGGAAGAGATCGTCGCTCACCGCGAACATGTCCAGGTAGAACTTGCTCCCGCCGACGAAGGGCGAGAAGTGGTGCCCGGCGAGCGCGAAGCGGCTCTCGGGGATGTCGGCCGGGGTGCCGTCGGGCTCGAGCGTGCCCTTCGTGTTGCCGCGGATGTTCTCGTTGTAGTAGGCGGCGGTGAAGGCGCCGCGCGCCTCGCGCGAGAGCGTGTAGCGGTACTCGCCGATGATGCCGATGCGCGCCGCGCTCTCCAGGTCGGTCGCGATGGTGGCGTCGGTGCTCTTGCTGATCGCCCAGAAGAAGGGCTGCTCGTACTGGAAGCCGCGCCGGTTCGAGTAGCCGAGGCGCGGCATGAGGAAGCCGCTCTCGCGCTGCGTGTTGGCCGGGAAGACGAAGTAGGGGAAGTAGAAGACCGGGACGTCCTTCACGCGGAAGGTCATGTGGCGCACGATGCCCTTGCCCTGCAGCGTGATGTCCGTCTGCCGGCCGGCGATGCTCCAGGACGGCAGCTCGAGCCCGCCGCACTGGCAGGTGGTGAAGACGCCGTGCGCGACGCTGTACTGGGGGCCGCCCTTCTTGTCGAGGCGGCCGGCGCGCAGGAAGTACTCGCCCGGGTGCATGTCCGCGTCGGCGTTCTCCACCCAGCCCGACTCGTCGTCGAGGTTCAAGTGCGCAAAGTCGCCCTGCACCGTCGCCTGCGGATCGCTCAGCACGACGTGGCCGCGTGCCTCGGCGAGCTGGTTGGTGCGGTCGAAGACCACCTCGTCGGCGGTGAGCGTGGTGTCGCCGCGCGTGAGCGTCACGCCGCCGCGCGCCGTGAGCGTGTTGCTCGCCTGGTCGTAGGCGAGCGACTCGGCGTCGACCGCGACCTCGGTCTCGCCCGTGGGCTTCGGCTTCGCGATGCGCGGGCGGCCGCGCGGGGTGACGCCCACGACGGTGAGCGGGCGGGTCTTGGTGTGCACCTCGATGCGGATCTCGCCGAGCGCCGAGGGGCGGGACACGCTGTAGGTGACGGGCTGGCGCACGAACACCGTGACCGTCGTGCCGGCGGTCTCGGGGAAGAGGCGGACGGTGCTCACCACCGGATCGGCGACCTCGATGACCGCCGGGCGCGGGACCGTGAAGCCGGAGAGGAAGAGCGTGATCTCGCCCGTGAAGGTCTCGCCCGAGCTCGCCGGGCCGCTCGGCGCCCCGGCCGGCTTGGCGCCCGGCGTGCGGTCCTCGATCGCGACCCCGGGCTCGGCGCCGACGGTGACCGTGCTGGCGGCTCCCGGCCCGGAGAGGACGCGGACCTCCGCCGCCGGCGCGGCCGCCGCGGCGACGAGGACGAGCGTCGAGCCGACCACCACGTGACGCGCGTGGGGCACCGCCCACCCGAGCCTCATGAGGCCGCCTCTGTAGCACCCGACCCCGGGGGCTGCCAGGGCTCGAAGAGCGCGCGCCGGCCGCCCAGCTCGGCGTACGCCTCGCCGACGAGGAAGAGCGAGCCGGTCACGAGCACGGCCTCGTCGGGGCCGGCCGAGGAGAGCGCCGCGCGCAGCGCGGTCGGCGCATCGTCGACCGCCAGGGCAGGCACGCGCCCCTGGAGCGCGTCGGCGAGCACCTGCGGGTCGGCCGCGCGGCGGCCGACCCGGGTGACGATCGCACGCGCGGAACGCTCGAGCAGCGGCTCGAGCATCGCGCGCCAGTCCTTGTCGGCCATCACCGCGAACACGAGGACGACCCGCCGCTCGCCCGCGACGCCCGGCAGCTCCGCGGCGAGCGCCGCGGCGCCCGCGGGATTGTGGGCCCCGTCGACGACGACGAGCGGCCGCTCGCGGAGGACGGCCAGCCGCCCGGGCCAGCGCACCGCGGCGAGACCGGCGCGCACCGCCTCCGGCGCGCACGGGAAGCGCTCGCGCACGAGCGCGAGCGCCGTCAGGGCTACGGCGGCATTGTCGCGCTGGAAGACCCCGGGGAGCGCCAGGCTCAAGTGGTCCCAGCTGGCGCCCGGGCCGCGAAAGGCGAGCCCGCCCGGGGCCTCCCCGAGCGCGGCGTCGGTACCCACCCGGGCGACCGGCGCGCCGACCTCCGCCGCGCGGGCGAGCACGACGCGCGCCGCCTCCTCCGGAAGCCGCCCGAGCGCGAGCGGTACGCCGGCCTTCAGGATGCCGGCCTTCTCCGCCGCGATCGCCGCCAGGTCGTGCCCGAGCCAGGCCTCGTGATCGAGCGCGATCGAGGTGATCGCCGTGACCGCCGGCCGGACCAGGTTGGTCGCGTCGAGGCGGCCGCCCAGGCCGACCTCGATCACCCCGACGTCGATGCCGACCCGTGCGAACCACTCGAACGCGATCAGGGTCGCGAACTCGAAGTGCGTGAGCACGATGCCCGCCGCCTCGAGGTCGGCGCGCAGCGCCGCGACCAATTCGACGACCGCCGCGCGCGGGATCGTCCGCCCCCCCATGCGGATGCGCTCGACGAAGTCGACCAGGTGAGGCGAGGTATAGAGGCCGGTCCGGTACCCGGCCGCGGTGAGGACCGCATCCAGCATGGCCGCCGTCGAGCCCTTGCCGTTCGTGCCGGCGACGTGGAGGGCGGGCCAGCGCGCCTCGGGATACCCGCGGCGCGCGAGCGCGGCGCCCATGCGCTCGAGCTTCAGGTCCCAGCCGGCCGACACCTCGAGACCGGCCAGGTAGGCGACGGTCTCCTCGTAGGTCACGGCGGCCGGCGCCGTCTGGGGGCGACGCGCGGGCCCGCGAGCAGGTCGAGCAGCCGCGCGAGCGTCGTGGAACTCGGCACGCTGGAAGCCCGGCGGCAGCTTCTGGCGCATCGTCTGCTCGACGACGCGCGGCCCGGTGAAGCCGATGAGCGCGCCCGGCTCGGCCAGGTTGACGTCGCCCAGGAGGGCGAGCGAGGCTGCTACGCCGCCGGTGGTGGGGTCGGTCATCACCGAGAGGAACGGGACACCGCGGGTGCCGAGCCGCGCCAGCGCCGCGGCGATCTTCGCCATCTGGAGGAGCGAGAAGATGCCCTCCTGCATGCGCGCGCCGCCCGAGGCCGAGACCACGACCAGCGGGAGCCGCTTCGCGGCCGCGTGCTCGATGAGTCGCGTGAGGCGCTCGCCGACGCCGCTCCCCATGCTGCCGCCGAGGAAGGCGAAGTCGAACACCCCGAGCGCGACCGGATGGCCGCCGATGCGCGCCGTGCCGGTCAGGACCGCCTCGTTCCGTCCCGTCTCGCGCCGGACGGCGGCCAGCCGCTCCGCGTACGCGCGCCGGTCGCGGAAGCCGAGCGGGTCGGCCGCGCCCACCCGGGCGTCGCGCTCGCGGAGGGAGCCGCGGTCGACGGTGACGAGCAGGCGCTGCCCGAGCGTGAGGCGGAGGTGGTGGCCGCAGCGCGGGCAGACGAAGAGCCGCCGTTCGAGGACCTTCTTGGCGTTGATCTGCCCGCAGCCCGGGCACTTCTCCCACGCCGCCGGGCCCGCCTCGGGCGACGCGCGCTCGACCTCGCTCATGCGGTGCGCGCCGACGTCGCGGCCCCGATGGCCCTTCTGAGCCCGCCGACGAAGCTCGCCACCCGCGCCGGCGCCTCCCGCTCGCCCTCCTCCAGCAGGCGCGCGAGCGCGCTCCCCACGATGACCGCGTCGGCGAAGCCGGCGATCCAGGCGGCCTGCTCGGGGCGGGAGACGCCGAAGCCGACGCCGAGCGGGAGCGTCGTGACGGCGCGTGCGCCGCGCACCAGCGCCGGCAGCTCCGCGGGCAGCTCCGCGCGCGTGCCGGTCACCCCGAGCACCGATACGAAGTAGAGGAAGCCGCTCGCCGCACGCGCGATGGTGCGCACGCGCGCGATGGGCGTGGTGGGCGCGAGCAGTGCGATCAGATCGAGCCCGGCGCCGTGCGCCGCGGCGCGCAGATCGGCCGCCTCCTCGGGCGGCAGGTCGACGCACAGGAAGCCGTCCGCGCCGGCGGCCGCCGCGTCGGCCGCGATGCGCTCCACGCCGTAGCGGAAGAACGGGTTGTAGTAGCCGAACAGCACGATCGGCTGCGCGATCTCGCTGCGCAGCTTCGCCACCAGCTCGAGGACGCGCGGCAGCGTCATCCCGGCGGCGAGCGCGCGCGCCGCCGAGCGCTGGAGGACGGGGCCGTCGGCCATCGGATCCGAGAACGGCACGCCGAGCTCGATCACGTCGGCACCCTCGGCGACCGCGGCGCGCACCAGGTCGCGGGTGGTGGGGAGGTCCGGGTCCCCCGCCGTGAAGTACGGCACCAGCGCCACCTGGCCGCGCGCGCCGAGCGCCGCGAAGGTCCCCGCGATGCGGCTCACGCGAGCTTCACCCCGAGGTGCTCGGCGACCGTTCCCATGTCCTTGTCGCCGCGGCCGGAGAGGTTGACGAGCAGGATCTGGCGGCGGTCGAGGCGCGGGGCCAGGCGGACGGCGTGCGCCACCGCGTGCGCGCTCTCGAGCGCGGGGATGATGCCCTCGGTGGCGGTGAGCAGCCGGAGTCCCTCCACCGCCTCGTCGTCGGTCACGGTGACGTAGGCGGCGCGCCCGCTGTCGCGGAGATAGGCGTGCTCGGGGCCGACGCCGGGGTAGTCGAGGCCGGCGGAGATCGAGTGCGCGCTCCGGACCTGCCCGGTCTCGTCCTGGAGGAGATAGCTCTTGCTGCCGTGCAGCACGCCCACCTGCCCGGCCGTGAGCGGGGCCGCGTGCGCGCCCGTCTCGAGCCCGCGCCCCGCCGCCTCGACGCCGATCAGCTCGACGCGCCGGTCGCGGCGGAAGGCTTGGAAGAGCCCCAGGGCGTTGCTCCCGCCGCCGACACACGCGATGCACGCGTCAGGCAACCGCCCGCAGGCGCGCAGCACCTGGCGGCGGGCCTCGTCGCCGATCACCGTCTGGAAGTCCCGCACCATGAGCGGGTAGGGGTGCGGGCCGGCGACCGAGCCGATCACGTAGAAGGTGTCGCGCACGGTCGCGATCCAGTCGCGCAGCGCCTCGTTCATGGCGTCCTTGAGCGTGCGGCTCCCCGAC
>Ga0209157_1003417_pt1 | contig 12210 bp, 8 predicted proteins | sample GraSoiAngelo_135_FD_185892 | JGI IMG/M metagenome (GOLD analysis project Ga0209157, IMG submission 185892) | Grasslands soil microbial communities from the Angelo Coastal Reserve, California, USA - 14_0929_05_40cm (SPAdes) (version 2) | ecosystem: Environmental > Terrestrial > Soil > Grasslands ... | reverse complement strand
GCAGCCATGGCGGTTAGCGACCTCGCCCGAAAAGTACCGTCTGAGAAGCTCTTTTGGTAGATTTCGTACGCCCTGCGTGCGACCGCGTCGTTCACCCCTAGGAGGTCTGAGAGCCTCTCTATCTCCTCCAGGCCTCGGGCCAGCCGCCGGTTCGAAGAATCCCATGAGACAATCGTGTTCAGTCGTCTGAGCTGCTTCAGCTCGTGATTGGAGGCGAGCTGCTTTCCCCGGGCGTCGACGTCGCTTCCATCGATGAGGGTTGAGAGGTTTAGCTCTCTCTCGAGGATGGACTTCATCGGGTCAACGGGTGCCGCAGATTCCTGGCGGCTTCCAGACTGGGGAACGTAGAGGGTGAGGTCAGGCGCGCTCGGGCTGACTGTCCCGCATTTGCCGCAAACCTGCTCTCCGTTCTCTGGATCCCAAAAAAGGTCACTGAGGCAGTCCGCGCAGAAATTTTGTCGCGTCTCGCTCGCGACCTGCTCTACACCGGACACGTCCTACGTAACAGTGAGAGGGGATTTAAACCGTTACGCAGGTTTCTACTAGAAGATTGTTCTATAGCTAACGCGACCTGAAAATGAGATCCGCCTCGGATGAGAAAGGATTACGAGAGAGGGCTTGTGCTGTTCTTCTGGTCGTTTATCGTGATCATGTCGCTGATGTCTTCGTAGACGTGCAGAAGCTGCACCCCCTTCTGAGTCAGCTTGTAAATCGCAGAGCCTTCTTCGTACCGGATTAGGTCCTTCTCGATGAGGAAGCTAAGGTATTCCTTCACCTGAGCGTAGGATAGGTAGGCACCGTACATGATTCTCGTCTTGGTAGCACCGTTGATAGCCGCCTGCAGAATCATCGCGATGATGTCGGTCCTGCTCCGGTATTTCACGCCGAGTTATGGATGTGTTTCATTATTTATAAGTACCATGGAACAATGTTCTATACGGTCTCTTGTCCACATCTGATGTCCTCGTTCAGGCATTTGCAGGGGCGTCTGTGATGGCCAACATCCTTGTTTAGGTGCAATTAACGGGCGGATGCCCTGCCGCGCATCATCCGTCCGAGAACGAAGGGCCCGGGGCACGAGCGAGTGTCATCTGCACGAAAGGAGGAGCCCCCGACACTCTTTGACGCCGAACGACGACAAATCGTATCCCGCAAGAAGATGGCGCTGAGATTGCAGCTTCCCTGACTTCCTAGGACTCTATCCTCTCTCTGAAATGTCCACGCCGAGCTCGCGCATGAATTTGATCTCCTCCTCCGTGGGCGGAGGAATATACCATTCTTCGCCTCTTCTAATACTCCCCTTGGCCAAGTCTTCGAAGCAGACTTCGGGGAGCTCGAAAGGAATCTCTGAGCCATTCGCGACGACTCCCGGAACCTCCTCGTAGTAGTCGTCTCCCTTGACCGCACCAATGTAGGCTTTCCATGTACGACCCGGGCGCGCCACAGCCACGACTAAAACGTGTTTGTCAATCGCCATCATTGTTATTACACCGGGCGGGAGCTCCCGACCAGGCTCGAGGAACCTCTCGTCGGAGGGGGAGAAAATCTCCTTCCCGAAGAGGGTCCTTATACGTCCTGGGGTGGATTTAAAGTAAACCGCAGACAGCAGGTCCCAGACCACCGACCCGTTCACGACGACTCCCAACGCTTCCTCGTCATAGTTCTTCCCCTCCACAGCTCCCACGTACGTGTCGCAATTGACCGAGCCGCAATTTACGGCCACGAGGAGCACGTGCTTGTCCAGGGTGGCCCATCGGAGCGTGAAGGTACTACTGCCCTGGTGCTCAGTCATTCGGACCCTCCATCGAAGCTGACGTAACTCTCGAAACCGAAGTCCGCCTCTTCCATAGCCTATCTAGGACCCCATCCTCTCCAGAATTCTGCGCCCCATACCTTCCATGGTATTCCCCAATAGCTGAGGGTATTCAAGTCAATCTCGCGAGGGCCTTTACCTGTTACAGGGTCGGGCACGAAGTCATATTCCACGTCTCGATGCAAGATCCCAATGATATACTATCTTTTACGATTTCGGCTTTTCTGACTGGGTCCGGACCAAACTTCAGTTCCCTGTACTGTTCCCCATTGGGCCCTGGGGCCTTCACATCGTATATTCTGGACTCATCGTACACGCTGGCCTTAGGGATATGCGGATGCAGAAGCTAACTTGCGACCCAAGTTAGCTGTCGGGTCTAGGTTTATCCCAATCTCTCCTTAGAGGGCCAAAATCGGCAAATAATCACTGGCGGTTCGCTAGTATAGTATAGCAACAGTGTTGTGGCTGAACCGATAAATTGACGCGTCGCGACATATGACCTATGGCCGAGACCAGTCCCCTGGCCATGTCGTCGGGCATCGGTTACACGCTCAATGAGACCTTCTTCTGGGAACGGCTGATTTCAGACGAAGGGATCGTCAGCATTCGCGTTCTTTCTGCGGTTGCATTTTGGTCCATTCTAATTGCCGCTGAAGCTATCCTCTTTGTTCTTTTCCGCTTACTGATTGGCTTCACCCCCATAGTGATTCTGCTCTGGGCATACATGCGTGGAACAAGAAGCGGCGTGAAGCGGGCCGCCGCTTCGGGAACTCTAGGGCAACTCGCTCGTCCGCGCACGGTCATTAAGTGGGACGAAATCGCTTCTGCCAAGGTCAAGAAGGGAAGTCTTGAAGTCGTTACAAGCAGACGGAAACAGAAGTTCGTGATCCCAAAGGCGAGCAGGGATAACGCAGTCTCCTTCCTTTCCGGCAAACTAGGCCCCAAGCTTACAGTCGCTAATTAGAACTATCACAGCTCACGAGAATACATCCGACTGCCAGCGGGTATCGCAAAAGAAGGCATTACTCACATATTAGAAGCGCCTGATAGCTATGCGACATCCACTTCACTGCGGGGGGCTTTAATATCAGGAGCGCATAAGTACTGTTGAAACGAAAGCGCGAACGCGAACACGCCAAGGATGCCGAAGAACATTCGTGGCGCCAATTCAGAAAAGGGCAGGACCTGGTGCATGGTGACGGGTTGAACGCTCCACGCAAATCAGCCAAACAGCGCGACAGGATCGAGCGCCTGACGAATACGGGTGAATGGAAGCCCCGATCTGAGTTCGATTCTCTTCCGAAGAGCGAAATATCGCCGACCAACGCTGATAGGATGCAGACCAGATTGGCGCCTCAATCGCGCTGACGTAATATCTGGATTAGCCTCCCAAGCTCAGCGTGGTATTCCGTGCTTACGCCCGGGGATTCGAGCTCTGCAAGTTCATCAAGGTTAGGAAGGAAGGCATCGATCTAAGAGGTACAAACCCAACTTCGCACCGAATCTCCATCCCACGCTTGTGAAGAGAGGAAGGAAAATGGAAATTCATCACCGTTTTTCTATATTGAAAGAGGACATTGCAGGAGGGTGTTGCCCACCGTGAGCCGGATTTTTTGAAGGGTGAGTCATCATGACTCAGGATGTGCTGTAGACAGCTACGATCACAGTGTCCTCGGTCGGAGTGACCGTTCTGTACGGGTTGGTGTTGCCGTTTCCGCGCCCCCAGTGCAGGAAGATGTAATTCTGATAATTGGCCACATAGACTGTGTAGGGGAGTCCCCAAGTTGCAGTGAACGTCAGTGTCGTACCTCCGCTCCGATAAAGGGCTCCGCCGAACCATACCTCCGTCCACATTCCAGAGAAGGCCTGCCCAAACGGGTTCACCGATTGAATTGTCACCTTTACAGGGGTTCTGTAGTAAGCGGTGAGTGTCGTGGGCCCGTTCACCGTAAGGGGCTCAGTCGCGTTTGTGGTTCCGTCATCCCAATGGTCGAAGACGTAGTAGCGCCAATTCGCTGCCGAGAGAGTGTAGGTTATACCGTAGGTAGCGTTGAACGACAATGGCGTGAGTCCCGTGGCGACGAGGCTGCCATTCGAGTGGACCTGCATCAACATGCCACCGAAGGGGGTTCCCGTCATCGAAACCGACTGCACAGTCGCCGTGATGGGGTGACCAGGAGCGTTGTAGTAGGCTGTCAGCGTGGTGTCCTGAATCAAGGAGTTAGTCCTGTTCGGGTTTGTGGTGCCGTCGTCCCAGTGGACGAAGATGATGCTCTGCCAGTTCGCCACCGTGACCAGATAATCAAGCCCCACGGCTCCTGTGAAGGTAATTGGCGTGAAACCCGCTGCCAAGGTAATACCGTTCGAGTTGACCGTCGTCCACATGCCGCTTAACTGGTTGCCATTGAGGTCGACCGATTTGACCTTGATCTTGGCCGTCGGGATGGCCGGCGTTGATGTGGTAGTCGAGGTCGTGGTGCTTGTGGCTGAACTAGTCGTGGTCGAGGTTGACGCGGTGCTGATGCTCGAGGTCGAGGTCGAGGAGATCGTCGTAGAGATCGTCGTAGAGCTCGGCGCTCCTTGGTCGAGGGCGGCCACCTCATTCATGAAGTAGGAGGGAAGCACGTCGTAGGGGTTCCCGCCCCCGGCGTCCGTGATGTAGATCCACTGGACGTAGTTTGATGAGCTCACCTCCAAGGAGGTGTCGAGGGAGGAGACGGAGAGTCCGATGTACGCGAAGTTGGACTTCGGATGACCCGAGTAGGATGAGAGATAGGAGAGTGTGGGCAGCCCACCCTGCTCGAAGATGCAGAGAGAGTCGAGGATCCCGATGTAGCTGCTAGGCACCGATGTCCCCGGGTTGCCCATGGTCATCGTCATCCCCAGGGACTTCACGTAGGTGTTGAGGGTGGAGTAGTAGTTCTCGTTGCCAGGGACGCTCGTCATCTCGTCGAAGAATATCCCGTTTACCGAATACCAGGTCTTGTACGAGATGATTTGGGATTCTAAGGAAGAAATGAGTTGCGATGCGTAGCCGGTCGCCACGTATCCAATCACGATGATGCCGGCGGCCTGGAAGTTCTTCACACCCTGCACGTAGTTCGAGTCAGAGGACCCGCCCGGCCCGTCGCTAGGGTTGATCACGGCTATTATCGGAACGTTGGGATGAGCATTCCTAGCCTGCAGGGTTGCGGCCCAGCTGCCGTCAGTGGGGTAGGTGTAGAGCGGGATGACTATCCCTGAGTTGGTCGAGGCCGCGAAGCTAATTCTCGCGGTCGCAGTCACAATTGCTGCCAAGAAAAGGACGCTCACAATCGCAAGAGAGGAGGTCCTTTTGGAAGAATTCCCTGGTAGATTCATCTGTAGGCAATATTCTCAGAAATAGCATAAAAGAAATGTGGAGCCGAAACGTGGACTCATAAACGTGGACTCATGAACGTGGACTCATCCTACGTATGCAAGTTCTTCCTTTTGCAATAATTACCCACATCCAACCTCCCCACGAACCCGAGGGATACCCAGAGATACATGGAGCCGCGCTCCACGTGTCAGCTTAGAGGGTTGCGGGCCCCAAGTCCGCTTTACCCCTACGCCATCTTCGTCCTACCACGACGGCGGCGAGGGTCCCCGCGAACAGGCTCGCTAGCACGAGGATCGGAAAGCTCAGGACGAATGTTACCGTGATGCTGTGTGGGCCGGATGTCTGATCGCTAACGGACGACATGACACCCATGTATGTCAAGTCTGCTGAGTAGGTGCCGTTGGGGAGGTTGAAGGATGCGACTCCGTCACTATCCGTAGGCTTTGTGATCTGGGTTCCGTTGGCGGCAGTAACCTTGACAGTCGCACCCCCGATGGGGAGGCCGAAGAGGTCTACGGCCTTGAAGATATCTGGATAGAGGGTCGCTGTGCCGGCCGGTCTTGGCGTCGTGACAGTCTGAGTTGTCGTTGATGTAGTTGTAGCTCTCGTAGTGGTTGGTGATGTGGTCCTGGAGGTTGCTGTCGTTGTCGAGGGTGAGGTGGTAGACGTCAGGGTTCCAGTCGAGGAGGTGGTTGTCGTGGCGGTTGTTGAGGTGATTGTGGTGGTCTTTGACGTGCTCGTTATGGGCGAGGTGGTTGTGGTGGTCTTTGAGGTGGTCGTTATGGGGGAGGTGGTCGTTGTTGTTGTGGTCTTCGAGGTGGTTGTCGTCGTGCTGGTGCTCGTGCTGGTGGCAAGCAGCGCCTCGGTAAAGACAAGATTCGTGTCTCCTTGCAGCGTAAAAGTAGTCGTTCCGCTCTGGGGAACTACAACGTTTCTCGCAAAAGTGCCGATGTTGGCGCCTTGAACGTAACGCGTGGCGTAGTCATCGACGGTTACGCTGTAGCTGTGACCGACGACAGCGCCGACTGTCTGAGGGGTGTACGTGCCCCCGGTTGAAGTGCCAGCGGTATTGTCCTTGACCTCCTGTATGTAGAATCCGTTGACCGGCTGATTGGAACTGTCGACCGTGGAGATCGATAGAGTTGCCGTTCTGCCGGTGGTCGTGGTCGTGGAGGTCGTCGCGGATGTTGAGGTAGAGCTCTGCGGTCCTGCATCGAGGGCGGCCACCTCGTTCATGAAGTAGGAGGGAAGCGTGTCCCAAGGATTGGAAAGGCCGTCATTCGTGATGTACATCCACTGGACATAGGTAGAGGTGCTCGTCTCGAAGGAGGTGTCGAGCGAGGGGACGGAGTACGCCAGAAAGCCGAAATTCGATTTACTGTAGGAGGGGTAGAAAGTGGCGGAAGCGGGGTAGGAGAGGCTCGGCGTGCCAGCGCTCTCGTAGATGATGATAGAGTCGAGGGTCCCAACGTAGCTCTTCAGGGTCGTGGTCCCGGGATTGCCCATCGTGTAAGTCATTCCCAGGGACTTCACGTAGGTGTTGAGGGTCGAGTAGTAGTTCTCGTTGCCCTGATTGTTAGCCATCTCGTCGAAGAATATCCCGTTTACCGAATACCAGTTCTTGTATCGACTGATTTGCGCGTCCAAGTCGGACATCCCATGCGATGCGTAGCCGGTCGCCACATATCCAATCACGATGATGCCAGCTGCCTGGAAGTTCTTCACACCCTGCACATAGTTCGAGTCTGAGGACCCTCCCGGCCCGTCGCTCGGGTTGATTATTGCGATTATCGGGACGTTGGGGTGAGCTTTCTTGGCCTGCAGGCTGGCGGACCAGCTGCCATCCGTGGGGTAAGTGTAGAGCGGGATGACTATCCCCGAGTTGCTCGTCGCCGCGAAGCTCGTCCTCGTCGCTGCAGCTCCGACCAAGCCAAGCAGGAGGACGGTGGCTACCGCGATGGAGGCTGACCTACTAGAGGAATGCTCTATAAGATTCATCTGAAGGCTTAATACTTGGAAATCGTATAAAAGAAAGGTGGACACATCATATGTATGCAAGTTCCCTTTTCGACAATAATTGGTCACACATCATATGTATGCAAGTTCCCTTTTCGACAATAATTGGTCAATGGCGTAAATTCCCATCAAACCGAGGCAGCGCCCAAGAGGGCCACGCCTTGGTAAGACAGATAAGGTCAGGGCGAGGCCACGACCCGGCAGTTGCGACGCAGAACAGTCCTTGTTACCGCCGCGGGTACAGTGGTCGCGCAAGGTGTCGTAAAGTGTCTAAAGCTCGCGAACTCTGTCAGAGGCAAGCCTGAGAGTTACAGGATTCTCACCGCAGATATGAGCCCGCTCGCGGCAGGACTTTACCGAAGCGACCTTGGTGTCATCGTCCCGAAAGCCGACGCCGAAGGGTACGCGGAGGCGATCGTCAAACTCTGCAGGGAGGAGACTGTCGAGGCCTTGTTCGTGGGAGCGGACGAGGAGCTGCATCCGATAGCCGCTGCTCGGGAGAGGATCGAAAAAGAATCAGGGGCCGTCGTCGTCAGCAATCCGATGACAGTGCTGAAGACGGGGACTGACAAGTGGAAGACGTTCGAATTTCTGAAGAAGAACAGGCTCCCCTCCGCGGACTCGGCGCTCCCCGAAAACAAGGAGGAGTTCGCCCGGAGGTCGGGCTTTCCCTTGGTCGCCAAACCGAGGGAGGGGCATGGCTCAATCGACTTCCACATCGCGAAGAACCCGGAGGAACTAGACCACGCAATCCTAGCGATCAAGAGAGCGGGGCTGCATCCGATAATTCAGGAATACCTCGGCGACGAGAATCCGGAGTTTACGACCGGCGTCACCGTGGAGAAGGGGGGAGGGTACGTGATGTCTTCGATTGCGATGAAGAGGACCTTGAAGGGAGGGCAGACCTACAAGGCGTTCGTCGACGAATTCAAGGAGATACGGGAATCCGCAAAGACGGTCGCGCTGAAGCTCGGCTGCCGAGGGCCGGTCAACATCCAGGCGAAGCTGGTAGATGAAGTGCCGAAGGTCTTCGAGATCAACCCCAGGATTTCAGCCTCCTGCCCCATCCGGGCCGTCGCCGGGGTAAACGAACCGGATATCCTCTTCAAGAATTTCGTCCTGGGGGAGAAGATAAGCGTGGAGGAGTACAGAAGGATGGTCTGCATGAGGTACTGGAACGAGGTTTACGTCCCCTACTCGTCCTATGAAAGGACGGCGAGTCGCGGTAGGACGGACGGAAAAAAGGACTCGCTCGTCCCCGCCTACTTCTGAGCCTCTTCTTCCTTCAAACGAAGCGGGAGAAGAAGAGACTCGCAGGTCTCTTCAGAAAATTCCCGACCGCGAGGAAGGAGAGTGTGGCGACCGAGACGCTCGCTACCAGGTAGGCATAGATTATCTTCTCGAAACCGAGCTGGGCGAAGATGAGCCCGCTCCCTCCGAGAATCGAGACTCCAAGGATAGCCGTGATGGCGAGCCACCTGGGTCTGTTGAAGACCATGATGAACAGGCTGTTGCCGAGGTAGAGTGAGAGAAAGACGTTCGAGATCGCGGCGACGCGAAGGATCCCGACGCTCACTTCTGAACCTACCAGAGTCGGAGTCAGGGTCGGCCCCAGTGTAATAATGGCGAGGGCGGCAGCTCCGGCGAGGCCGAGCGAGGCGAGCTGTAAGACCGCGTATCGCTTCCGCATGGCGCGGTCGACGGAATGAACCTCAGTAACCTTTAGCTCGAGCGAGAGGTTTGATAGTTGCTCGAAGATCGGGGTGATGATTACATACTGGAGTAGCCCCACTGGGAACAGGATGAACATCGCCAGGTCCGCCCCGATGTGGTAGGCGGTGTTGAAGAGGAGCGGTAGCCCGACACCATCCAAACCGCGAAGTGGATTGAAAGCCCAAGACAGTATTCTGTCGCCGAAGAGCAACGCAAAGAAGAAGGTTCCGAAGAGAAAGTAGGGTAGTGTCTCCCAGAATTGCACAGCGAAGCGTGGCCGTATTGTCTTCCTGCTTACCGATATGGAACGGAAGAAATGCGGTATGTTGCCCGCCGCCACTGCTTCCCGCTGCAGCAGAACCCTTCGGCTGTAATGCGCACCAGTCGCCGCTAGGAGAACAGACGTCACACTCAGAGATGCTAGGTATCTGATGGTCGTGTCGGGAATCAAGGGAGCAGCGGCGAAGTAGACTAGGAGAAGCGAGGCAAACCCGAGGCTGTAACAGAGAACCACCAGTCCGATCCTTCTGACTGTGTAGAGTGTCATGAAGCAGACACGGGGGACCGCCATCCCGGCTGTGGCCAGCGCTGCGATCACGAAGAGTTGCTGGGGAACGCCCAAAACGCCAGAGAGCCCGTACAGAAGGACTAGGCAGGTCGCGAGTATGGCGCCGAGCGCGTAATAGCTCCTTTTCAGGATTCTTCTAGATTCGGAGGTGTTGCCCTGGTTGTAAGCAAACATCAAGGTTCTGCTATACGTCTGCGTGTGCCCTTCGGTTATCAGGGCACCGAAGAAGACGCCAATCGCGTTGGCAGTGACCACCGGCAGCGGGAGGATCCAGGTTAGCCACAGGGAGAAACCGAAGGTGTACAAGAGCCCGAGAGTGGCGAGTCCCGGAAAGGCGAAGCCCAAGCTCTCGAGGAGCCGCCGTTTCACGCTGGCTATGGGAACGAGAAAGGGGCTCTTCAGCTCCTCCCCCCCGGCTGGGAGGTTTTCGAAGAAGTCGACGTAGTCGTAGACCTTCCTTGCGAGCTCGCGCAAGTCGGAGTATCCGTTCTCGAAGGCTGTCCTGTCGCTGTAGCCCAGAACTTCAAGGAAGACGAGGACGTCTGCCACGTTGTTCACGTTCGCCTGTATCTCAGTGATTGACCTGGCTACCTTGTGGACGAAGGCGCTCCTGTCCCCGGAGATTCCCTTCTGAAGCGTATTGCTGGCCACCGGGCTACTCCTCCCCCCTCACGCGTACAAGACCCCTTGGACCTGCCCCTTCATGTAATCCACAAGAGCCGCCATCCCTTGGGAGAGGGTCACGGCCGGCCTGTATCCGAGCATCCCTGAAATCTTGGAGATCGAGGCCGAACCGACTCGAACATCTCCCGGGCGTGGTGGGGCGAACTGCGGACGTATCTCAGGCGTTCCAGTGACGAATTTGAGGGATTCGAGGAGCTCGAGGATGCTCACAGACCTCCCTGTGGCGACGTTGAAGGTTTCGCCTATCGCAGCCTTCGACTCCATCGCGAGCATGTTCGCGTTGACGACGTCCTTGACGTTCACAAAATCACGAGACTGCCTCCCGTCCCCGAAGATTGTCGGGATCTGCCTCTGGAGGAGCTTCTTGGCGAAGATCGTTATGACGCCGCTGTAGTCGTCGTTCATCCTCTGCCTCGGACCGTAGACGTTGAAGTACCTGAGGACGACAGTCTCGAGGCCATAACTCGAGCGGTAGGCGCTGAGGTAGTTCTCGACAGAGAGCTTCGAGGCACCGTAGGGGGAGGTCGGGAAGCAGAGATTCTCCTCGGACGCCGGCGGGTTACTGACTCGGCCGTAGACCGCGGCGGTGGAGGCAAAGACAAGCCGCTTCGCCTTCGTGTTTATGCAGAGGTTCATCAGGTTCAGTGTGCCGTTGACGTTCGCGTCGTGCACGACCATCGGGTGAGCGACCGACTCGGGGACACTCGCGATCGCAGCCTCGTGGAAGACGACATCCACCTCTCCCGCTTCCGGGGGGAGGCCACTCATCCGCGAAAGGTCGCCGAAGCAGACTCGTAACAGTCGACTACCCAGATGCTTCCTGAGGTTGCTCATCGAGCCCGTGCTGAAGTTGTCGAATACCCAGGTCTCAATACCTCTCCTCAGGAGTTCATCGACTATGTGACTCCCGATGAAGCCGGCCCCACCGGTCACTAGGGCGCGCGAGATGCCGCTCATCTCCGCACAGGCACCTCCTTCATTACCTCAGGCCTAGTCTCCCGCGACGCGAGGGTCTCGTACAGCTGGCTAATGCGTTGAATCGAGCTTCCTATTGAGAACTGCTCTCTCGCCCTCTTCAGCGCCGCCGCTCCGAGTTGGTTTCGCAGCTTCTCGTCCGCGAGCAGCTTGATGATGGCGTTCGCCAGCTCCCGAGGTTGCCTGCTCTTCACGAGCAATCCGCAGTCTCCGAGAGCCTCCGGCACTCCGCCAACAGCGGTCGCGACGACGGCCTTACCGCAAGCCATCGCCTCTATGATCGAGAACGGGAACCCCTCTGTGATCCCGCTGAAGACGATGAGGTCGCCCGCGTTGTAGGCCTTCTCAGGTTCCTTCGTGCTCCCCATGAACTTGAAGCTCTCCCCCAACTCGAGAGACTCGACGACTCTCACGCAGGTCCTGGCGTACTCCAGGGTTGTGGAGTCCCCGTAGAGGAGGCAGCGTATCGCAGGTATGCGCTCCTTTGCGTACTTTGTCGCGTAGGCCAGAGTCGTGATATCCTTGAAGGGGTCGACCCTCGCGACGCTGATGATCGTCGGAACGCCCTCTTCCCTCGGGACGTCCATCGGGCGGAATCTCTCCGTGTCGATCCCGTTGTAGACCACCCTTATCTTCGAGGGGTCGGCGCCGAGAATTCTCTCCCACACCTCGTTCGCGCGGCAGACGGGGGCGATGATGTCTGCTGCCTCGTAGACGGCTCGCACGACGTTTCTCGAGAAGACCTTCCAGAATATCTTGGAAGGCTGGTCGTAGAGGTATGCGTTGTAGTAAAGGAGTAGCTCCCTGTAAGCCACGCCGTGCTCGGTTATGAGGACGGGGGAACCCTGTTCCATCTTTGCGACGATGGCCATGAAGGAAGGCAACCAGGCGAGTGAACAGTGTACGACGTCGACTTTCGGTAGCTCGAGCGAGAGGGTCTGGAGTCCCCTCTGAATGACGCGGAAAGCCGTCAGCGCCTGTCTGATTCCCATCTCCCTATAGAGTGGGTCTCGGCGGAGTCGGTCCAGGAAGACCTCCCAGGTAGCCGGGTGCTCGAGCAGCTTCTTCGAGTCTCGTCCT
>Ga0209157_1003415_pt1 | contig 12213 bp, 8 predicted proteins | sample GraSoiAngelo_135_FD_185892 | JGI IMG/M metagenome (GOLD analysis project Ga0209157, IMG submission 185892) | Grasslands soil microbial communities from the Angelo Coastal Reserve, California, USA - 14_0929_05_40cm (SPAdes) (version 2) | ecosystem: Environmental > Terrestrial > Soil > Grasslands ... | reverse complement strand
GCCTCACGTTTCTAGAGATCGAAGTCGGCAACCCTGCCAATCCAGCCGCCACTGAAAAACTCGATTTCGTGGTGGACTCCGGGGCTATCTACTCCGTGGTTCCTATCTCAGTCTTGGAGCGGCTTGGCATCCGGCCGTTGGCCGAGCAGGAATTTCGCCTGGCCAACGGGGTAAAGGTACGACGCAAGAAAGGCGGTGCCCTCTTCAAGTACGGAGAGCGGCTGGGCGTGGCCGACGTCATTTTCGGGGAAGAAGGGGACAGCGTGCTGCTCGGTGCCTTTACCCTGGAAGCCCTCGGTTTATCCCTGGATCCGTTGCGCCGAGAAGTCACACCACTACCGCTGCTGCTGGGGCTTCTTCCGGCGAAAACGGTGCAGCGAGCCTGACGCTTCAAACTGGAATCAGATCAGACTTAGCGAGGACCTCCGAGGATTTGAGCGGTTCTCGGAAATTCATCTTCGAGTAGCAGGCGTAGGTCACGTAGCAGTCCTGCAGGCAGTAGTCGGCGATCTCCTTCCCCAATCCGGCGGCCCACATCGCCGCCACCTGTTTCCCCGATCCGGACTTGGGCTCCACCCCCAGCGCGCGCGCCAGCACATCCAGCCTGATCCATCCTCTCATCTCCCAGTTGGACCAGACGGCCAGCGTATCGTAGACCGGCTCCGTGCGGTACTTGGCCAGGTTGATCTCCACAGTCGGCTTGACCTGGTGGATGATGGACCGTTTCTTGATGAAAGGCAGGTCGAAGCCGAGCCCGTTGTGGGTGATGTAAAGATTCGGTCGGTGCTTGCCGATCCAGTCCCAGAATTGCTTGAGGAGTTCCTTCTCGCGAACGCCGTACCAGGCGATCGCTTGCTGTGGCGCCATGTCATCCGAGAAGGCGATCGCCCCGATGCAGACGATGCGGCTGAAAGTCCCGTCGAACGCCGCTCGCTCAAAGTCTTTCTCCTGGCGGGCCGCCTCTCCGGCCTCCAAAAGGTCATCCTGAGCGGCCAGGTCCACCCCCGCAAGGGCCGCCCATTCTTCTTTGGGAGGCTGGATCGTCTCGATGTCCAGCACCACTTTCATGGGAGCAAGGACTTCCACATGATGATCGCGTCCCGGTAGGTCCGATCATTCTTGAGCACCGCGCCGGGGAGAACTGCAAGCTCGGAAAACCCGAGCTTCCGCCACAGGCGCCGGGCCACTTGGTTTTCCGCAAAGACCAGGTTGAAGATCACGCTCCGATACCCAAGTTCCTTCGCATATTGCAACATCATGGCCCCCAAGAGCCAGCCCAGCCCTCTGTTGCGCCACTGAGGCGCCACCATGAACCCCGCGTTGGCGACGTGGCGTGCCCGGCCCGGCCAGTTCGGCTTGAGATAGAAGGCGCCGAGCAGGTCGGTGCCGCGCGGGCTGCCCTGTTGATAGGCGACAACGGTGCTTTTGCCTGTGAACCAGTACTCCTTGAAGTCGTCTCCCTCAGGGAGCCGATCGTGGGGGTAGGAGTCGCCTTCTTCGATGATGGCTTGGAACAGCCGGCGTAGCGGCTCGCTATCCCTGTGGTCAGCCAAGATTAGCTGGATAGGCGTACCATCCTTGAGTTTTGCCTCCACGGGGAACTGCATGGAGTGCTCACCGCGACCCTTCGTTTTGCAGCGCTTCCACCAGGGGCCGGTCGGCGGGCGGCATGGACACCCTGGTCAACTCCTCCGGCAGCACCCACTGCAGGGCGTCGCAGCCCAAGGGGCGCGGCTGCCCGTCCTTGATCGAGCATCGGAAGAAATGCAGCTCGACTGTCTTCTCCGAATACGCGTAGCGGACGAACTGGAACGGCACCGGCTCCGTAATCTCGATGCCCAACTCCTCTCGCAGTTCCCGGCGCAGACATTCCTCCAGCGATTCGCCCGGTTCTCGCTTTCCTCCCGGAAACTCCCAGAGTCCGCTCAAATGGACATTGGTCTTACGCATCGTGAGCAGATAGCGCCCATCGTGCAAGATCAGCGCTGCGGCGACTTCGACTGGCTGCGCGATGGCCATCAGCGAGCTCTAAACGGATAGGTCTTGCAAAAGTCCTTCATGGGGCAGAGCAGGCAATAGGGGTCGCGCGCCGTGCAGACCATGGCTCCGAAGTCCATGAGCGACTGATTGAAATCGTACCCCTTGCCCCTGGGGATCAAGGCCGCTGAGAGGTTCCACAAGGCGGGCTTCTGCTTCTTGGGATCCCCTTTGCCCACAAACACCCGATGCAGGACCCGCATCACGTTGGTGTCCAGGATGGGCGCATCTTCACGGAACGCGAAGGCGCGGATCGCGCCGGCCGTATAGCGGCCGATGCCCTTGAAAGCCTGCAGCCGCTCGGGGTCCTTCGGCAGCGTCCCCCCGTAACGGGCGACCGACTCCCTGGCGATCGCGTGCAGGCGCACCGGCCTGATGTTGTACCCGAGCGGGTACCAGGTTTTTTTCACCTCCGAGAGCGGGGCCTCGGCCAGTTCTTCCATCGTCGGGTACATGGTCAGCCACTCCTGGTACTTGGGAAGGACCCGATCCACCTGGGTCTGCTGCAGCATAATCTCGGACACGAGGATCTTGTAGGGATTGCTGGTCTTGCGCCAGGGCAGGTCGCGGGCATGCTGGGCATACCACTTGAGAAGGCGTTCGCTGAATTTGCGCTTCTGAGCGGGCGGAACCGGGATCAAAACACCTGTTCGCCGTCGGCGGGAAGCTGGCTTGTTGCCGTCTGATCGGAGTTGCCGCGTCGCGCTCACGCGGTGTGCTCCTCTACGACCTGGTGATTTCAGCGGCTGAGATCAACTCCTTGGGCAGCAGAAACTCGACGTCCTCCTCGACCACCGTCATTTCCTCGACCACTTCACCCCCGTGCGCCTTGAGGTACTCCAACACCTCGGTGACCAGCACCTCCGGAGCCGAGGCCCCGGCGGAGATCCCGACCGCCTTGATGCCTCGGAGCAAGGCCAGGTTGATGTCGTCACACGAGTCGATCAGGTAGGAAGGGACTCCGCAATGCTCGCCGAGCTCGCGCAACCTGTTGGAGTTGGAGCTGTTCGGGGAGCCGATGACCAGGATCACATCGACGACCTCCGTCAGCTTCTTGACAGCGTTCTGGCGGTTCTGGGTGGCGTAGCAGATGTCTTCCTGATGAGGGCCCTTGATCTTCGGGAATCTCTTATGCAGAGCGGCCACGATGTCCCGGCATTCATCCACGCTCAACGTGGTCTGGGTCACATAGGACAATTGGTCAGGATTCTCGACTTGCAGGTTCTGAACGTCCTCTACGGAACTGACCAGGTGGAACTTGTCCGGGACCTGCCCCAGCGTCCCGATCACTTCGGGGTGGCCGGCATGCCCGATCAGGATCAACTCATACCCCTGGGTGTAATCACGGTTGACTTCGTTATGGACCTTGATGACAAGGGGGCACGTCGCGTCGATGATCTTCAAGCCGCGCCGTTTGGCCTCTTCCCAGACCGACTTGGCGACGCCGTGCGCGCTGAAGATCACGGTCTGGCCGTCCGGCACTTCGCTCAGCTCCTCCACGAACACCGCCCCTTTCAATTTGAGCGCGTTGACGACGTGGCGGCTGTGGACGATCTCGTGCCGGACGTAGATGGGCGCGCCGTAAGCCTTGAGCGACAGCTCTACGATGTCGATGGCCCGGTCCACACCGGCGCAGAATCCCCGTGGATTGGCGAGATAGATCTTCATAGGCCAGCCTGTACGTTTACCTTATTAGGCCCCTGAATAGCAAGCATCGGGGGAGTGAGGCGTGAGGAGTAAGGAGTGAGGAGGGCGGAGGGAGGACTGAGTGATGAGGACTGAGGACTGAGGCAAAAACCGTGAGGGATGAGGACTGAGGTTGGTTTAACCCGGTCTCGAATTCAGACGACTCAGTCCTCAGTCCTGAGTCCTCAGTCCTGAGTCTTGAGCCTCACGGCTTCGGATGCGCTCAAGATACTCCAGAAAGAACGCGAGGAAGAAGCCAACGAAGAGGGCCAGCACGCCCGCGATCAGCATATTGAGCCGGATGCTGGGCTTGCTCTTCTTCTCGGCTGGAATCGCCGGATCCAGGACTTGGACAGTCGGGGTGTCGCGGGCCTCTGCAATCTTGGCCTGTTCATTCTGGGACGTCAGCAGCGAGTACAGTGTCTCCTGCACCTTTACCTCGCGCATGAGCCGGCCGTATTCGAGAGCCAGACCGGGAACCGTCACCATGGCTGGATGCAAACGGTCGCCGGGCAGCATGCCCTTTCCGCCCTTCCCGCTTTCCAGAAGATAGAGCTGTTTTTTCAGCTCCTCGATGCTGGAGTGGACTCGGGACAGTTCCGGGTTGTCCGGCGACAGGTAGGCGCTCATCACCTGGAGCTGCACCTCCTGGGCCATGATCTGCCCCTGGATCGTGGCGGCGGCCTCGATCATCGCCTTGGACTGCGCCTCCACCGCCACCGTCTTGTTATGTGTCTGGAAGTTCTTTAGCGCTTCCTCGGCCTTCACCAGGTTCACCTGAGTTTCCGTCAGCCGGCGCTCGATGAAGGCCCGGTTCTGCCCGGCCTTGCTCACGTTCAGCGTTCGATTCAGCCGATCGAGATTGGAAACGTAGAAGTTGGCAATGTCCGCGGCGAGCGGCGGGCTCTTCGCCTCGACCGTGATCTTGATGACTTTTTCCTTCGCGACCGTAATCCTCGTATCACCCTCGAGCGCCTTCCGGGTATCCTGCATGGTCTTAGCTTCATACAGGTCCATCAGGTTGAAACGCGTTATCACTGCATCCGCCATGATGCGCGACTTCAGCATGGCGACAAAGATGTCGGTGGGCGTGGCAGGCGCACCCGGCAACGAGATGCCCAGGCTCTGGGCCGTTCCTCCGGCCCCGCTTGCGGCCAGAAGCGCGCCCAGCCCACCGCTATCCTTGGACTCGAGCGATGGCAGCAAGGTAGCCGTGGACTCGTAGATCTTGGGCATCAGCAGGCTGACCACGAGCGCGGTCAGAACCGCGGAAACAAAGAGCCCGCCGATCAACCTCCGCCGCTTCCAGACCACCCGCCAGTAGTCCAGTAGATTGACTTCATCTTCAGGTAGCGAGTTGGAAGGTAAGTTATTTATCTGGTTTATCTGGTTCATCGCATCGCCTCACTCCTCACTCCTTACTCCTCACGCTTGTCATCTCCCGATGACGGCAATTCCCGCCGCCGCCAACGCCACGCTCCCGACGATGCCGGCAATGCTCTGCCAGAGGGCGAGCTGCGGCGTCTTGGCCTCGATCTTCTGCGGCACCACGATCGTATCCCCGGGCTCCATCTCCTTGACCTTGAGATAGGTGGACTCCGTGGTCCCGTTCGCCCGAGTCACGTACATCTCCTTGGTATTCGCATCCTCGGTCGTCCCGCCGGCCTGCTTCACATAATCATCCAGGCGGAGCCCCACGCGGTACACCACCGTGCTCGGATTCTTCACAGACCCAATGACACTCACCGTTTGAGGCGGTTGGGGGATCATGATCCTGTCATGTGCTTCAAGCTTGATGTCGTCCTCCGTCCCTTCGAGCTTTTCGATCGACTCGAACCGCACCACCACGCGGCCCAGCTCCACCCGTGACGCGATGGCTTCCAGTTGCTGCAGCCGGAGGGTTAGGGCCTGCTGCTCAGCAGACGCGGCCATCGCCGTAGTGCCAGCGACACCAGTCGTTCCGGCTGCCACAGCCGCCGACTGGGCAGTGAGCCGCTGCCGCTCGGAAGCGATAAACCGTTCCAGTTCAGCCTGCTGCTTGCGCTTGACCGACTCGCGGACTAGGACGATGCCCTGGGGAAAGGCGTTGGGGGTGAACCCGCCGGAGCGTTTGAAGACGGAGCTGAGCCGCTCGCCGATTTCGATCGTGAAATACCCCGGCCGCTTGACCTCCCCCTCGATGAGGACTAGATTGGGCGCCCGGAACTGACTCGCCACGACCACTTGATCCAGTCGCTGGAGGGAGTGATTCTCCGACTGATTGCCCTCAAAGAGCGCCTTGGGGCTGAACTGAATCACCTTCGTCTGATAGGTCGTCAAATCGGTCCGGATGATTTCGGCTCGGTCCACATAGGCGTCCACAGTCAAGTGATCCGGCGTCAGCAGATCCTTGAGCCGCATGCCAGGTCGATATTCGTAGGGGCCGGGGCTTTTGACGGCACCCACGAGGCTGACGACATTCGCCACCTGGGTCGGCAGTGACCCGATCCGCACATAGTCTCCGTCCTGTAAGAGCGGATCGACGTCTGGAGAGGGCGGGCCATCCTTGTTCGTGGCCCGAGTGAGGACCGTCGCCGTCAGGTCCACATCCATCAGATAGCGCCCACGGCCTGGATCCAGCCGGAAGATGTGGCAGCGCTGCTGGTCGGCAAGCGGAGTCAGGCCGCCCGCGAGGCTCAGCAGGTCGGACAGCCGCGCGCCGGGCTTGACCTCGTAGATGGCCGACCGCTTCACCGATCCGCTGATCGCCGTGACCATACCCAACGGAGGCACGACGACCACGTCCCCTGCCTGGAGGCGGCGGTCCTGGCTGCGGTCGCCGCGTAGCAGGAAGTCATAAAAGTCCAGGTCGGCTACGGGTTTGCTCTCCCGCATCACACGGACCTGGCGCAGCGAGCCGGATTTGGCCGGCCCGCACGCGGCATAGATCGCGTTGGAGACGCTGGCCAGCGCGCTCAACTCATAGGCCCCGGGGCGGACGACTTCGCCCACCACATAAACCTTAATGGTCCGGAGGCGCGCCATCGCGACATACACATCGAAGCGCTTCAACAGCGCGCTCAGGCGATTGTGGATCACTTGCTCCGCCTGCGAGTAAGTCAGGCCGCCGACCGGGATGGCCCCCACCTGGGGGATCACGATCATGCCGTCCCGCTCCACCGGCACGATATAGCTCCTATTGAAATTCTGGTCCGGGACGTTCCAGATATGGACGGAGAGCGAGTCCTGAGGGCCGATCACGTAATCGGGCCCGACCGGCACGTCCAAAACCGGAGCAAAGCTCGAAGCCTGCACGTCGAAGAAGTCATAGCCGAACTGCTTCAATCGAGCTTTCACGCCCTGCAGGACCGAGAACTGCGTGAACGCTTCTTCGATCGAGAAATCCTTCGTCTTGGTCTGCTCCAGGGTCTGAGGCCTGGCGGCCGGTGGGGCAGGACTGGGGGCCATTTGCGCGCCGGCTGTTCCTCCAGGGATTGCAGACAGACCTGCCTTCTGCAGCTCAAGTTGTTCCTTGATCTCTCGTTCCCTCTCCCTTTTCTCTTTTTCATGAAGTTCCTTATCGGTTTGTTCTTCCCTGGCTTCACGTTCCTGCCGCATCCTTTGTTCTACAGAAGACGGCAGGAGGGTTCCCGTCTCCGTCGGCCAAAATTCATTCAAGGAAGGAACCTTAACCTCAACTGCCTGCGATGGCGCAGGAGGAGCCGGGCAGGGAACCTGCGCAGGGGCAATCGGCTGGAGCGCAGTGGGATTCGTGATGATCGGCTGGCCCGGCAGCGGAGTGGGCGTAACGCCGGGGAGCATGCCGTATGGAACAGGTGTGGTGGATGACCCGCCCGGCATCTGTGCCATGAGCGCCGTCGGCGGGGCGAGCAGCGCCAGGCAAAGCACCCAGACCATTATCTCGAGGCCGGTGGTTTTTCCGATACCCATCAATGACGCAGGTGCTCCCATGGTGTTCCTCCAACGAATTGTTGACTTTTGACTCCCGCCCCCCTAGGTTCGCGGGCGATCATGCGCAGTTTTCCGTTCTCCTTCGGCATTGTCATCGGTGTCATCGGCACGCTCGCGTTCACGTCGTATAGTGACGCCGAAGTGACCGCGCCTGACGAGTCCCCCTGGAACGCCCGATTCGAGGTGAAGACCTTCGTCCTCGACCTGGAAAAACAAGGGCTCGAGGACAACACCTTCCAGAACGGCATCGGCCGGGACACGACGTTGATCGGCAACTTCCTGGCCGGGACCCTGACCCGGCGCTTTTCCTCCTCACTCGCAACGACCCTCGGCGTCTTCGCCGCGATGCCTTTTGGCCACGACACCGAGATCTCCCGCGTCAATCCAATCGTGCGGCTCGACTACCGGCCTCGCGATGACGCGACGGCCATCCTGGGGACTCTCACCGTCCCGCATCGGGACTTTTTCGACGCAATCTTCGACGACGCGAACCGATGGGTGCGGCCAATCGAGCAGGGAGCGCAGGTGCTCACCGACTTTTCCTGTTACCGGCAGGACCTGTTCGTCAACTGGGCCCAGGCATTCCACGGCTCCCAGCCTCGACGTTTCGACCTGGGCTACGCCGGCCAGCTTCATGCCGGCCCCCTGGCGTTCAACGCGCAGGTCCACTGGGTCCATAACGGGCAGGCGCTGCTGAAGTTTGATCGGTCCTTCAACACCCGCTCCAACCTCGTGACCGCGTTCGGCCCCGAACTGGCGCTTCGACCAGCGAGCCTCGCCTGGTTGCCCGAGTGGTGGCGTGAAGTCGGCGTGCGGCTCCACTATCTGACCAGTTATGACGAGCCAGAGGAACCGGGGGGCAGGCCAACCTGTAATTTTGTGAACGGCGTCCGGCCTTGCCACGGCCCGATCCGCGGACGCGGCTACGAGCTCCAGGTCTGGCTGGACTTGGATGGCTGGCGCCCGCGGATCGGATTCTGGCGCGGCGAAGGGTTCCTCAGCCAGCAGGGAGATCCCGAATACGCGGTCCGGCGGTTCACCGAGATCGGGTTCTCCAAGACCGTCACCCTGGCCGAAGTCGCGTCCATCGAAGTCGGCTCGCAGGTCCGGAAAATGCCCAACTTTTTTTCGGGGAGCGGTGACAGGTGGGTCAACCAGACCTATTTCCAGCTCACCTGGAATCTGGACACGATCCGGCCGCCCTTCTCCGCCTGGCTGGCCAAGCTGACTGACGAGGTTGAGCGCGCTCCCATCGACGGAGCAGAAGAGGCACGCGTCGCCGTCACGATGGACACCCTCACCTACGTCTACAAGTTCGCCGGGCTCGACCGGATCAACGGCCGGCCGCTCCCGGAGCCGACCTACGCGGGCGAGTACCTCTCCCCCGTGCTGCAGTACCAGCCGAGGGCGTGGCTCAACCTGACGGCCGGCGTCTTCGCGGGTCTGCCCGTCGGCTCGACCCAGCCGTTCCACACGGTGCAGCCGGTCGTGGCGGCGGAGCTGCAGCCGCATCCGCGCGTGCTGGTGATCGCGGGGACCCTGCGCCGGGACCACCCGCTTCTGGACGCGATCTTCGACGATGCAACGCTGTTCACCCGGCCGGTGGAGCAAGGTTTCCAGTTCCTCGTGGATCATCCGGTATACCGGCAGGACCTGTTCATCAACTGGTACCAGGTCGAGACCGCGATGAAACCGGAGCGGTTCGACATCGGCTACGCGGGACGCCTGACTCAGGGCATACTGGGTTGGGACGCACAGTTCTACTGGGATCACGCCGGCGGCGCGCAATTTTCCGAAAACCGGAGCCTGCGGCCGGACGGGTTGCGGAATCGGCCGACTGTGAACAACACTCTTGCGGCGGTTGGGCCGGATGTGTCGCTCGAGCCAAGCCGGTACTGGCCAGGTATCACTTGGTTCCGGGAACTCCAGGTCACGGCCTTCTACCTGTACGGCGAAGATCAACCGGCCGACATCACACAGCCAGTCACCAGTGGCCGTGGGTACTTGTTGACGGCGGGGCTGGACCTGGCCGGCTGGCGTCCCTACGTCGCATTCTGGCGCGGAGAGAACTTCGTGACTGTGCGCGGCGACCCCGCCTATGCCGCCCACCACTTCACGGAGTATGGATTCTTGAAGGATTTTGCGCTGACGGAACGCCTGTCTCTCCGGCTGGGTGGGCTCGTGCGCACGATCCAGGGCGACGTCGCCCACACGGAGTATCTGCTCCTCAACTGGTCCTTGGGCGGCCCGCCCTGGCGGGGCTTCTGGAACAGCAAACCGCAAGGACTGAGGACTGAGGGCTGAGGACTGAGGGTTCACCGCTTCTCCCTGTTTTTCTGTTGCTCGACTGCCGCCCTGAGTCCGCCAGTAATTCGACCAACTTCTTCCGCCTGACTCAGTAGAGCCCCAAAGGTGTGGTCCTCGAGATAGCCAGCGTCGCGTGCGACATACAATTGGGAACGGAGCTCCGCACAGGAGGCCTTGGCAACGCTCAAGAACTGATGAAACTCAGAACGGCCACCTCGCTCAAATCCCTCCGCAAGGTTAGACATAATCGAGACCGCCGCACGTCGCACTTGATCACGAAGGCCATAATCCTTCGCGAATCGGCCTGAGCTGGTTACGTGGTAGATTTGGCACGTCAGCATTCTGGCCTTCTGCCATGCGACGAGATCCTCAAACCTTTCTAGTCGCTTCTTGTCTTCCATGCGCCGTTCTACTAAGGACTGAGGACTCAGGACTGAGGACTGAGCCAGTTCTTCCGCAACTCAGCACTCAGTCCTCATCGCTCAGTCCTTCTCAATCTGAAAACCTCATTCCTCAGCCCTCAGTCCTCCTTCCCCCACTCAGTCCTCAGTCCTCATAGCTCAGTCCTCATACCGCAGTCCTGGCTTCGCGCTCAGTCCTCAGTCCTCAGCACTCAGTCCTAGTATTCAACGGAAAGATTCGTCCACAGAAAGTGGTTGTTCGAGGTCACACCGCCGGCAAAGGCTTCAACGAACGGAGTAATGCTGGTAATCAGCCCCGGGTTCTGGATCCGTTGGTAGGTATAAGCGAACGTTACTTGCGTGTGGCTCGAAAGATACCAGGTGAGGTCCACTCCGGCTTCCCGCTTCTTTTCGTGCACCGGTTGGCCTCGAGCGCGTTCGGTCAGCTCAAAATTCGCCCCGAGCTGCAGGGAATCGGTCAGGTAGCGAGTGGAACGGACAAAGAGATCGATCGCGTCCGTCCCCATCCAGTGCCCCAGCGGGAAGCCACGGTATCGCATCCCGCTCCTATAGGTCCCGTTGTTGTACCAGGTATCGCTGAGCTCAGGATGGCGGCGGCGCCCGATGTCCGTGTCGGCATACTCGATTCGAAGGTCCACGGTGTCCCCTTTGAATACCTGCGGAATATACATCCCTCCCAGGACAGCCACTCGGCTTGGAAGAGGAAGTTGAGACCATTTATCTTCTGACCCAATTTCGCCGTAGAACTGCAGGCCGGCCGGGAAAGGAACCAGACAGGGAACCGACGGGACTCGCGCCCGGAAGTCAATCGAGGCCTGCTCATTGACCTGAAGGGCACCTTCCTGGTTGGGCTGGTGCCCGTACACCTTCAGGATCGTCTTAGGAAACGACTGCCCGCTCCCACGCCCGTCGAACTGAGTGAGGCGATTGGCACCGAGTTCCAGCCAGTTCGCTGGCAGATAGCTCAACCGCAGTCCAAACACCTCGGCCCGGGGGAAGTCCCGGTCGCGCTCCAACTGCGTCAGGAACGTGTTGATGCGCCATTCGCCCAGCAAACTCAGCACCCAGGGGAGCCGGAAAGACTCGTCGCTCCCCACCTGCACCATATCGAGGGGAAATGCGTGGTCGGTGAGCAGGAGCGAGCCGCGGTACCCGGGGCCCCACCAGTTCGTGCTGCGGCCCACCTGTACGGCGACGTTGAACAGAGTAAGCTTGGCGTTGAATTCCTGGAGGTAGGCGTTGTGGTTATTCTCGGTCGCCCCAATGCCCAATGCATGGGCGTTGCTGATGTATTTCGGATCAAAAGTGAGGGCAAGAAAATCGGAGAGCTCCACCCAGCCACGGAGATCGGTCTGAGCCTGCTCGCCGTTCACGTAGTACTGGCCCATCCGGTTCTCGCGGAGCCGGACACTCCCATGACCGACCGAGAAGGCATCGCCCTCGACCTGCAGCCGCCCTCCAGCGCGTATCACGCCTAACGCCTCACTCCTCACTCCTAACGCCCCGATCTCAACTAACTCCGGCTGAAGGAACTGCATGAGGCGCTCCAGCAGCGGCTCAACCAGCACCTCCCGGCCGTCCGAAGGCACCAGATCGGCCCGGATCCGCTCGATCGCCCGGGCCACATACTTGGCCGCCTGCTTCCGGCTATAGGGCTTGGCGACGACCATCGCCCGGTCAATGACCCCCAGCGCCACCAGCCGCTCGATCGCCTCATAAGACCAATGGTGCAGCGGCAGGTTGACCGACGCCACCGCTGTGCTGCTTGTCATAATCCCCAGCACCGCCACCAGCGTGAGGAGCCTGCAAC
>Ga0209157_1003412_pt1 | contig 12223 bp, 11 predicted proteins | sample GraSoiAngelo_135_FD_185892 | JGI IMG/M metagenome (GOLD analysis project Ga0209157, IMG submission 185892) | Grasslands soil microbial communities from the Angelo Coastal Reserve, California, USA - 14_0929_05_40cm (SPAdes) (version 2) | ecosystem: Environmental > Terrestrial > Soil > Grasslands ... | reverse complement strand
CCTGGTGCGAGGAGGCGGCGTACTTCCGCACCAAGCTCAAGAGCGACGGCGCCAGGATGGCGCCCGCCGAGCGCGCGCTCGTGACCCGGCTGGCGCTCCAGCGCCGCTACCTCCTCGTCTACCGGACGCTCGCCGATCCGCGCTACCTGGACCCGAGCCTCGAGCCATCGCCGCGCCCGCTCGGCTCGATCTTCTCGTATGGGCGCGATCCGATCGCTGGCAACTACGGCGAGGGGCTCGGGCGCGTCATGAGCGCGCGCGGGTGGCTGTCGACCTGGTCGGGCCTCCAGTCGAACGCCGCGCTCGAGCGCACGCTGCCCGACGTGCGCGTCCCGACGCTCCTGATCGCCGCGCTCGCCGACACCGACATCTATCCCTCCGAGTGCCGGCGCGCGTTCGAGGCCTCGGCGGCGCGCGACAAGGCGTACGCGGAGCTGGCGGGAGCGGATCACTACCTCCGGCCCGCCGGCGCCGACGGGGCGAAGCTCGGGGACCCGAAGGATCGCGTCGCGGACGAGCTCATCCTGCCGTGGCTGCGCGAGCGCTGGCCGATCTGAAGGCGCACGAGCGCCTCTCGATCGGCCACTACATGCTGCGGCGGTGGTCGCTCGAGGAGGACGTGCGGCACCTGGAGCGACTCGGCTTCCGCTCGATCAGCCTCGCGAGCACGAAGCTGGGCGCGTACGGCGTCGAGCGGGCGATCCGGCTCGTCCGGGCGTCGGCGCTGAAGGTCGCGCACGTGGGCTCGTACGGCTGGTTCGGGACCGAGCGCCAAACCATCCGCAAGGGCATCGAGCAGGTCCGGCGCGCCATCGAGTGGGTGCATCGCCTGGACGGCGACGCGCTCTTCGTCATCAGCGGCGGGCGCGACGGCGCCACCTGGGAGGCGGCCGCGCGCGCCTATCGCGACGCCTACGCGCGTCTCCTTCCGGAGGCGACGGCGGCCGGCATCCGCCTCGCCATCGAGGTGATCCATCCCCTGCGCCAGGACCTCTCGTTCATCAATACGCTCGCCGACGCGCGCGAGATCGCGCGGGCGGCGGGCCGGCGCGGGGGGTACGTGCTCGACTTCTTCCACTCGGGCTGGGAGCGGCGGCTCCTGGAGACGGTCCGCGCCGATGCCGCGGCGCGCATCCACGCCGTGCAGATCTCGGACGTGAAGCGCGTCACGCTCCGCACGATGGACCGGGCGCTCCTCGGGGAGGGGATCCTGCCGCTGCGCGAGCTCGTCCGCGCGCTCGAGCGCGGCGGCTACCGTGGCTGGTACGAGGCGGAGATCATCTCCGACGACCTCGAGCGGATGGGGTACGAGCGGGCGCTCCGGCAGACGCGGGCGGCGTTCGCGCAGCTGATCAGCTGATGCGCCGGGCGGGCGACTCCCGGAAGGGGATGGCGGCTAGGCCTTCCAGACGTTCAGCACCGACACGCCCGTATCCGCGAAGTCCGTGACGTTCCTCGTGACCACCGTGTAGCCGTAGTGCAACGCCGTCGCGGCGATGAGACCGTCGATCACGCCGACCGCCTCGCCGCGTCGCTCGACGCGGGCAGCCAGGCGTCCCCAGATGGTGGCGACGGTGTCGTCGATCGGGAGGATCCGTTCCGTATAGGTCGAGCGCAGCGTCGCGAGCCAGCTCGCAAGCGCGGTCTTCTTCCGACCGGCCCGCAACAAGGCGATGCCCCTCTCAATTTCGCCGACAGTGAGGACGCTCAGGTACAACGCCTCGGGATCCTGAGCGCCGAACCACGCGGCGACGCTCGGGTCGGGAGCCGGGCGCGTCAGCTCCGACAGGGCGCAGGTGTCTAGCACGAAGCTCACAGGGCGATCTTCCGCCCGCGGTCGCGGCTCCGAGCCAGAGCGAGCGTGTAGAGGGGCGCCCGGCGAAGAAAGGCCTTGAAGTCGGTCCGCCCGCGCGTGAGCTTCTGGTAGTCGGCGGCGCTCATCACCACGGCCGCGGGGCGGCCATGTCGGGTGACCATCTGCGGGCCGCGTTCGATGCTGGTCGCGATCAGCTTGCTCAGCTCCGCCTTCGCCCGCTGGAGCTGCCACGTGTCTCGCATGCGCCTACTCTCCGATTCTAGTCAGACTGGTCTGATCACAGACTACGGCTCCGGCGCAGGGCTGTCAACGTTGCGAGCCGGAACGAAGCTCGCCCTGTACCCATCGCGTGCAGTCGGCCCGGGGGTGCCGCACCTCGGATCGGGCGCGCAGCGGGCGGCGAGCGGCTGAGGTCCCGCCCGTCAGCCGAACACCGAGCACGGCGCGTACCCGTCCGTTCGCGCTCGGCGGTGCTGGAAGAGCCAGCGTGGTCCCCGGCGCGCGAACCGGTCGCGGTAGCGTCCCCAGTGGTCCGGCCCGCGATCGGTCATCGCGAGGAAGTACGACTCCACGGTGGCGTCGTCGGGGCCGGTCACGTCGATCGCGAGGTTCGAGACGTAATGCCGGATGAGCGGCCTCGCGGACGCCGACGCCAGCCGCTTCCCGGTCTCCAGGAAGAGCTCACGGATGGCCGCCCGGCCCCTCGCCGGCGGGCGGTCCCCCGCTTCGAGAACGCCGTCCTCGACGAACAGCTCGACCAGCTCGTCGATCCGCCCCCGGTCCACGAGGTGCGCGTAGCGCGCCACCGTCTCCCGGATCGCCTCGCGTGCCGCCAGCTCCCAGAGCTCCATGTGGCTACCTCCGTGCTTGCCCCGCCTCTCTACCACCTGGGGCTCGGCTACAAGCGACGGGCTATTCCTCTGGCCATGCGCCCCCGTCTGGCCACCCCTCCAGCTCGGCGTCCTTTCGTTTCCCATAGGCACGCCGATAGACCTCGGCGACTGCGGACCGGCGCTTCCTTCGGAGGTAGTCGAACACGGCGCGCCGAATCACCGCGGAGCGCCCCGCGCGCTTCACCTCCTCGTCGGCGTCGAGCCGCGCCAAGAGCCGTTCATCGAGGGTGATTTGGGATCGCCTTCACGCCCGCGTACCTTGTGTGGATTGTCGATCAACATCAAGTATCGACATCGGCTGGCAAGGGGGCCGCGCTCGCGACGGCTATTCGATCCCGTAGAGCCGCGCCCCGTTCCGCCACACGATCAGATCGCGCTCGCGCGGCGGCACGTCGGCGAATTGCTCGGCGACCGCCTCGCGCGAGCGCGGCCAGGTCGTGTCGCTGTGCGGGTAGTCGCTCGACCAGAGGATGTTCTCGAGGCCCGCCTCGTGGCGCAGCTTCACCCCGGGATGGTCCTCGATGAAGGTCGCGTGCCCCTGGCGGTACCAGTAGCTGCTCGGCGGTTCGGTGGTGATCGACTTCGTCCAGAAGCGGTGCTTCTTGAATGTCGAGTCCATGCGCTCGAGGTAGTACGGGATCCAGCCGATGCCGGTCTCGACCACCACGAACACGAACCCCGGGTGGCGCTGGCAGATGCCGCAGAAGATGAGCTGCGCGACCAGCTCGCTGATCCCCATGGGCGAGAGTGAGATGAACGCCTCGCGTACGCCCGGCGTCGGGTCGAAGAGGCGCGCGGCCTGCATCCCGCGCGGCCCCTGGATGTGGAAGGAGAGCGGGAGCGCGGTCTCCTCGAGCGCGCTCCAGAGGGGCTCCCACCCCGGATCGCTGTAGTGCGGGGCCCCGACCGCGTCGGGGAAGGCGTCGACCTGGACGCCCCGCGCGCCCTGCTTCGCGACGCGCTGGAGCTCGGCGCACGTCTCCGCGACGCCGCCGTTGACGGGCAGGATGGGGATGCCGACCAGGCGCCCGCCGCTTGCCTGCTCGAGCTCGAACAGCCAGTCGTTGTAGCGCTGCGTGCAGTAGGCGCGCAGCTCCGGCTCGTCGAAGCGGCTCGGTCCGCCGCCGTAGAGGACGTCGGCCCAAATGCCGTCCTGGTCCATGTCGGCGAGCCGCGCCTTCGGGTCCCACGAGCCCGGCCGCATCTCCTTGTAGGCGACGCGCGGCTGGAAGTCCTTGTAGTCGCGCCCGCCCATGAAGGTGAGGCCCTGCACGGGCGACGCCTTCTGGTCGACGACCCACACGTCGCCGTCCGGCGTGGACTCGACGCGGGGGACGCGGTCCTTGAGCCGCGCCGGTGCGTCGCGGAGCCAGAGGTCGGGCGGTGGGTTCACGTGGGAGTCGGCGGAGATGAGCCGTTCCGACATGAGGCGGCGTTAACACGGAGTCGCGCGCGGCGACAAGCGGCATCTCGGGCAGGGCGCTGACGGTGAGTCAGTGCGTCCCGCCTCTCGGGGAGCGGAGGATGCAACCGATCAGCGCGCGCGGGTCGACTCGGCTGTCGGTCTCTCCACGATCCACCCCCGCACCCACGGCAGCATCGCGTACGCCGGCAGCGCGAAGGTGAACGTCAGCGCGAAGTAGTGCCCGTAGCCCATCCACTCCACCCCGCGCCCCGACACCGCGCCCGCCAGCGAGCCGCTCAGGTTGAAGAGCGCGGAGAGCAGCGCGTACTGCGTCGCCGCCTGCTGCTTGTCGCAGACGTTCATCAGGAAGGCGAGGAACGCCGCCGTGCCGAGGCCGGCGCCGAAGCTCTCGCCGAGCGAGGCGGCGTAGATGCCCGCCCGCCCCGCATCGTTCCACGCGGCGGCCGCGTAGCCCAGGTTGGCGACGGCCTGGAAGAGCCCCAGCACCCAGAGCGCACGAAAGATGCCCCAGCGCGACGTGAGCGCACCGCCCACCAGCGCGCCGACCACCGAGGCGCCCACGCCGAGCGTCGTCGAGACGAATGCGATCTCGTCGAGGCCGAGCCCCCGGTCCACCCAGAACGGCTTCACCATGGGGCCGATCGCGTTCGTGTCGAGCTTGTAGAGGAGCACGAAGAGGAAGACCGGGATCCCGCCCGGGCGGCTCACCCACGCCCGGAGCGAGCGCGCCCACACCCTCGGCGGCTGAGGGTGGTGATCCGTCAGCGGCGAGCGTCCGATGGCAAGCGCGAGCGCGAGAAGCCCGACGGCGGCGACGGCGAACGTGACCGGCCATCCGGCGCGCCCCGCGAGCGCCACCAGCACGCCGCCGGCGAAGATGAGCGCGGCGCGATACGCCGAGACGCGGACGCCGTTCGCCACCCCCTCCTCTCCGGGCACGAGCAGCTCGATCGTGTACGCGTCGATCGCGACGTCCTGCGTGGCGGCCGCGATTGTGAACACGAAGAGGGCGACGACGAGCGGCGCCGCGACGGGCGCGGCGGGCAGCGCCGCCACAGCAAGCAGCGCCGCCGCCATCACGATCAGCGCGCCCCTGATCCACTGCCGCCGCTCGCCCACCTGGTCGACCAGCGGCGACCAGAGCACCTTCGCCCACCAGGGCGTGCGCAGGAGGCTCAACGCCCCGATCGCGGCAAGCGACACCCCGTGCAAGCGGAAATAGACCGGGAAGTTGTCGAGCACCATCCCGAAGGGTAGCCCCTCGGCGAAGTAGAGGAGCGCCACCCAGGAGAGCTTCCGCCGCGTCCCCACCGCCCGGCCTCCGTAACACGCGGTCGGACGGGCTCAAAACGCCCCTTCCGGTCCGCCCGGGTTGTTTGCTAAACGATCGTTTGGGAGGACTCCGGCATGGAACCGATGATCTCCAGCGACTCGCACATCGTCGAGCCGCCCGACCTCTGGGAGCGGTGGCTCACGCCGGAGTTCCGGCCGCGCGCGCCGAAGCTCGTGCAGGACGAGGAGGGCGGCGACGCGTGGCTCTACAACGACGGCGGCGCGCCCGCGCCGCTCGGCTTGGTCACGGTGACGCGCGGCCGGCCGCGCGAGGAGCTGCGCTGGTCGGGGGCGCGCTACTCGACCATCAACCAGGGGAACTTCCGCGGCGAGCCGCGCGTCGAGGAGATGCGCGAGGACGGCGTGGTCGCCGAGGTCATCTACTCCCCGCAGCGGACGATGCGGCACTTCATGTTGGGCACCGAGGACGACTTCCAGCTGGCCGGCATCCGCGCCTACAACGACTGGCTGGCGAAGGACTTCTGCGCCAAGGCGCCGGAGCGCCTGATCGGCATCGGGCAGATGCCGAGCGTCGGGGTAGACGGCGCCATCGCCGAGATGCGCCGCTGCAAGGAGATGGGGCTCCGCGGCGTCCTCCTCTCCGCCTGGCCGAGCGGCAACCCGAACCTCTCCGAGGCCGACGACGCCTTCTTCGCCGAGGCCGAGCGCCTCGGCCTGCCGATCAGCATCCACTGCGGGCTCTCTGCGCGCGGCAAGGTGCCGCCCAAGCCGAAGACGCCGATGGAGGAGAAGGCGGCGCGGGGCGAGGCGACGGGCGGGAAGCAGGTCTCGGCGCTCTCCGGAGCCGGCCTCGACACCATGCCGCTCATCATGGGAGAGGTCATCCTGACCGGCGTCCACGACCGCTTCCCGAAGCTCAAGTTCGTGTCGGTCGAGGCGGGGGTCGGCTGGGTGCCGTACTACACGGAGCAGATGGACGACCGCTACGACCGCAACAAGTACTGGGCCAGGATCAAGCTCGACAAGCAGCCGAGCGAGTACGTGCACTCGAACTGGTGGTTCACCTTCATCATCGACCACTACGGCGTCGCGAACCGCCGCGCCATCGGCGTCGACAACATCATGTGGTCGACCGACTACCCGCACCACGGCTGCGACTGGCCGCAGTCGCGAAGGGTGGTAGGCGAGATGATGAAGGACGTGCCGGCGGCGGAGCGGCGGAAGATCGTCTTCGAGAACGCGGCGCGGCTGTACGGGATCCGGGTCGGAGAGTAGGCCGCCGACTACCCCCGGTACCGTGCCCGCAGCTCGTCCTTCCTGACCTTCCCCGTCGCGTTGCGCGGCAGCTCGGACACCACCTCGAGCTGCTCCGGGACCTTCTGCCGCATCACGCCACGCGCCTCCATGAAGGCGCGCACCTCGGCGAGGGTCAGGCTGCCCGCGCCCGGCCGCAGCACCACGCAGGCGCACACCCGCTCGCCGCTCTGCGCGTCGGGCACGCCGATCACCGCCACGTCGGCCACCTTCGGGTGCGCGGCGAGGTCGTCCTCGATGCCCTTGGCGGAGAGGTTCTCGCCCTTGCGGATGATGATGTCCTTGCGGCGACCGGTGATGCGGATGAAGCCCGCGTCGTCCATCACGGCGAGGTCGCCGGTGCGGAGGAACCCATCCGGCGTGAAGGCGGCGTTCAGCGCCGGGTCGAGGTAGCCGACGCAGAGCTGCGGCCCGTAGACATGGAGCTCGCCCTCGACGTTCGGCCCGACCGGCCGGCCCGCCTCGTCGGCCAGGCGCGCCGCGCACCCGGGCACCGGCCGCCCGTCGGTGCCGAAGCGCTTCTCCTCGGGGTCGCCGGGCGCGCCGGAGGTGAACATCGGGCACTCGGTCATACCGTACGAACGGTGCACGAGGGCGCCGGCGAAGCGCTCCTTCGTCTCGCGCATGAGCTCCGGCGTGACGTCGGCCGCGCCGGCGCCGCTGCCGCGGACGCTGCGCACCTTCTCGGGCGCGAAGTTCTTCGCCGCGAACATGGCCTGGAGGACGGCCGGCGGCCCGCCGGCGCTCGTGACCCGGTGGCGCTCGATCAGGTCGACCGCCAGCTCGGGGTCGAAGGTCTCCATGAACACCGTGCTCGAGCCGTGCGCGATGGGCAGCATGACGAACATCACAATGCCCCCGAGGTGCGCGAGCGGGAACTGGAGGAGGCTCCGGTCGTCGGGGCTCGGGTGGAGCAGCTCGGCCTGGAAGCGGATCACCGCACCGAGCGTCGAGGGCGTGTGGAGTACCCCCTTGGGGTCGGCGGTCGTGCCCGAGGTGTAGAAGAGCATGGAGACGTCGTGCGGGCCGTGCGGGCGAGGCTTCGCAGGGGTCTCCTCGAGCGCTTCGAGCGCGCGCATCCCGGGGCCGGGCTCGGCCCGCAGGGTGAGCACGTGCTCCAGGTCGGGCGCCGCGGCGCGCACGGCCCGCGCCAGCTCGCGGTGGTCGACGCCGCGCACGACCCCCGGCACGATCAGCACGCGCGCGCGCGTCTGTCGGCAGACGAAGCTCATCTCGCGCTCGCGGTAGATGGCGATGATGGGGTTCGAGACGGCGCCGATCGAGTCGATTGCGACCGCGAGCGCGGCGCCCTCGAACCAGTTCGGAAGCTGCCAGGAGACGACCTCGCCGGGCCGCACCCCGAGCCCGAGCAGCGCACCTGCCATCCGCTCCGCGCGGGCCGCGAGGTCGCCGAAGGTGTAGCTGCGCCCGCCCTCGCGCCGGCCCTCGATCAGGTAGACGCGCGCCGGCGTGCGGCGCACGCGCTCGGCGAGCATCGCCGAGAGCGAGGGCTGCGGCCACTCGCCCGTCGCCTCGTGGCGCGCGCGGCGTTCGTCGGGGGGGCGCGTCGCCTGCATGGCGAGGGGTCGCCTAGCGCATCCGCGCGCGCCCGTCCACGCCTGGAGGGTCGACATGACCCGCCGCGTCGTCCTATACAGACCCGCCATGGAACAGGCACGTGTTCTCGCCGCCAGCCGGCGCATGTTCATCGACGGGCAGTGGGTCGAGGCCTCGAACGGCGGGACCTACGCCATCCCCAACCCCGCCACCGAGGAGCCGATCGGCACCGCGCCCGACGCGACCGTCGACGACATGCGGCGCGCCATCGCCGCCGCCCGGCGCGCCTTCGACGACGGCCCATGGCCGCGCACCTCGCACCAGGGCCGGGCGCGCGTGCTGAACGCGATCGCCGACGGCATGGAGCGGCGGAAGGAGGAGCTCCGCCAGCTCGTGATCGCCGAGGCGGGCGCCACCTACCTGACCCACGACATCCAGGTCGAGCAGCCGATCCGGTTGATACGCCACTACGCCGAGCTGGCGCTCACCTTCGCGTTCGAGGAGCAGCTCCCGACGCGCGTCAGCGAGAGCATGCTCGGCACGCAGGTGAACTCGGGCCTCGTCTACCGCCATCCCGCCGGGGTCTGCGGCCTGATCCCCACCTGGAACTTCCCGCTCTTCGTCACCGTGCAGAAGCTCGGCCCCGCGCTCGCGACCGGCTGCACGATGGTCTTCAAGCCCTCCCCCTACGGGCCGCTCATCAACCTCCTCCTCGCCGAGATCATCGCCGAGACCGACCTGCCGCCGGGCGTGGTCAACTTCGTCACCGGGCAGTCGAACGCGATCGCCGAGACGCTGGTCTCCGACCCGCGCATCGACAAGGTGAGCTTCACGGGCAGCGTCGCCACCGGGAGGAAGATCTTGGAGGCGGCGGCGAAGACCTTGAAGCGCGTCCACCTGGAGCTCGGCGGCAAGTCGGTCGCCATCTTCCTCGACACCGACAACCTGGACCTGATCGCGCCCCAGGCCGCCTCGCCCACCTTCTTCCACGCCGGGCAGGGCTGCGCCATGCCGACGCGCGTGCTCATCCCGCGCCAGGCGCACGACACCCTGGTCCAGAAGATGGTCGACTTCGTGCAGGGGATGGTGAAGGTGGGCGATCCCGCCGACCCGGGCACGTTCCTGGGGCCCGTGATCCGCGAGGAGCGGCGGCAGAAGATCGAGGAGTACATCGAGTCGGGCAAGCGCGAGGGCGCCGTCCTCGCCCACGGCGGGGGCCGGCCGAAGGACCTCCGGCGCGGCTACTTCCTCGAGCCCACCATCTTCTGCGCCGTGCCCAACCGGATCCGCATCGCGCAGGAGGAGATCTTCGGGCCGGTCGTGTCCGTGATCCCCTTCACGGACGAGGACGAGGCGATCCGCATCGCGAACGACTCCACCTACGGGCTCGGCGGCATGGTGCTGACGCGCGACACTGCCAAGGCGATCGCGCTCGCCAAGCGGATCCGCACCGGCGTGGTGTGGATCAACAACGGCATCAACTTCCTCGACGCGCCCTTCGGCGGCTTCAAGGAGAGCGGCATCGGCCGCGAGGGCGGGCGCTTCGGGATGGAAGAGTACACGGAGATGCAGCAGATCGTGTGGAAGGCGTGAGGGAGAGGAGCGCGATGGCGATCGACGAGAGGAAGCTGCACGAGTTCGTGGGGAAGGCCGTCGGCGACATGGGCGCGGCGATGAGCGCCGCGCTGGTCGTGATCGGCGACAAGCTCGGGCTCTACAAGGCGATGGCGGGCGCGGGCCCGCTCACCTCGAGCGAGCTCGCGAAGCGCACCGCCTGCGCCGAGCGCTACGTGCGCGAGTGGCTGAACGCGCAGGCGGCGGGCGGCTACGTCACCTACGACGGGGCGGCGAAGACCTACACGCTGCCGCCCGAGCAGGCCTTCTGCCTGGCCGACGAGTCGAGCCCGACCTTCCTCCCCGGCGGCTTTCAGGTGATCGCGGCGGTGGTGAAGGACGAGCACAAGGTGGCCGAGGCGTTCCGCACCGGCAAGGGTGTGGGCTGGCACGAGCACGACCCGGGCCTCTTCGAGGGGACGGAGCGCTTTTTCCGTCCCAACTACGCGGCCCACCTGGTGAGCGAGTGGATCCCCGCGCTCGAGGGCGTGGCGGCGAAGCTCGCAGCCGGCGCGCGCGTGGCGGACGTCGGCTGCGGCCACGGCGCGTCCACCATCCTCCTGGCCGAGGCCTACCCCAGCTCGACCTTCGTCGGCTTCGACTACCACGAGCCGTCGATCTCCTGGGCGCGCAAGGCAGCGTCACGGGCCGGCGTCGCCGACCGGGTGCGCTTCGAGGTGGCGTCGTCGACGGCGTATCCCGGCAAGGGCTACGACCTGGTCGCGTTCTTCGACTGCTTGCACGACATGGGCGATCCCGTCGGCGCGGCGAAGCACGTGCTCTCGACCCTCGACCGGGACGGCACCTGGATGATCGTCGAGCCGCTCGCCGGCGACCGCGTGGAGCAGAACCTCAACCCGGTGGGGCGCGTCTATTACGCGGCCTCGACCATGGTGTGCACGCCGGCCTCGCTCGCGCAGGAGGTGGGGCTGGCGCTCGGGGCGCAGGCGGGGGAGGCGCGGCTCCGCGAGGTCGTCACCGCGGGCGGCTTCACGCGCTTTCGGCGCGCGACCGAGACACCCTTCAACCTGGTGCTCGAGGCGCGGCCGTAGCCCAGAGCTGGGATCCCGAGCGCTACGCACGCACCGCGCGCTTCGTCTCCGAGCTGGGCGCGCCGGTCGTCGAGTTGCTCGCGCCGGTGGCGGGGGAGCGCATTCTCGACCTCGGCTGCGGCGACGGAGTGCTCACGGAGGCGCTCGTCGCGCGCGGCTGCGCGGTGGTCGGCGTCGATGCGAGCGCGGCGCAGGTCGAGGCCGCTCGCCGGCGTGGCCTCGACGCGCGCGTCGCGGACGGGCAGCACCTCGCCTTCGACCGCGAGTTCGACGCCGTGTTCAGCAACGCGGCCATGCACTGGATGACGGAGCCCGATCGGGTCATCGCCGGCGTGTGGCGCGCGCTCACACCCGGCGGACGGTTCGTGGGCGAGCTCGGCGGGCGCGGCTGCGTCGCGCGCATTCTGGCCGCGCTGCGCGGGGCGCTGGCGCGCCAGGGCATCGACGAGAGCCGCATCCAGCCCTGGTACTTCCCTGGCGACGACGAGTACCGCGCGCGCCTCGAGGCGCACGGCTTCGTCGTGCGCTCGATCGCCCTCATCCCGCGCCCGACGCCGCTCCCGGGTGACATCGGCGACTGGCTCGAGACCTTCGGGGAGAGCTTCCTCGCCGCGGCGCGCGACCGCGCGGCGCTGCTGGACGGCGGACTACGTGCGCCTGCGCTTCGCGGCGGCGAAGCGGGGGTGAACGGCGAAGGAATCAACGCGTCGCAGCTGATCACAGTCAACGGACCCTTTCTCAGCGAGAGGATCGGGCGCCTTTCTCAGCAACGGCTCCACCAGCTCGAGGGAGGGGCTTCGTCTTGTGCTGGCGCTCTGAGTCCATGAGGCATGGGTGACTGGATGAGGGACCCTCGGGACGCCTTGCGTGCCTGGTCGCTCGCTACCTCGGAGGCGGCTTCATGTCCTCGGGCGCCACGTCGCGCACATGCTGCGCGAAGTACCACTGGTGCCCTTCGGGATCCTCCGCTCCGTAGCGGCGGTCCCCGTAGAACTGGTCCTGCGGCTCGTGGAGGATATGCGCCCCGGCTTCCCTCGCGTGCTGGAAGTGCCTGTCCACGTCGTCCACGTAGACGTAGAGATTCTGGGTCGTCTGCCCGAGTCTCCTCGGGTTGCGGTAGTCGGGCCCCGGGTTCCCCATCATGAGCACGCCGTCGGCGAACTCCATCTCGGCGTGCATGATCTTCCCGTCCGGTCCCGGCATCCGCATGCGCTCGCGAAAGCCGAACGTGCGGGCCAGCCAGGCGAGCGCATGCGGA
>Ga0209157_1003411_pt1 | contig 12224 bp, 13 predicted proteins | sample GraSoiAngelo_135_FD_185892 | JGI IMG/M metagenome (GOLD analysis project Ga0209157, IMG submission 185892) | Grasslands soil microbial communities from the Angelo Coastal Reserve, California, USA - 14_0929_05_40cm (SPAdes) (version 2) | ecosystem: Environmental > Terrestrial > Soil > Grasslands ... | reverse complement strand
ACGATTTCCGTGGCGATGGCGGCGTACGTGGTGAGCGACGTGACGACCTTCACCGGCGCCGCCGGGGCTCCGGGACGCGCGGGCGACGGGCCGACGACGCCCAGCAAGAGAGCAATGATCGATAGCATGTCAGTAGGTCTCGTGTTTATGAGGTCCAATGGCCCAGACAGCCTGAAGGGCGATCTGGTGGTTCGCCGTAGCATTGGCGACTCGCTGCCACTGATATTGAGCGCGAAGGAAAACCCACTCGCTCTGCCACAACGTGAGCGAGGGGACGAACTGTCTCGTGATCACCCCGAAATCCGGTGACTCGACGTAGTCGTAACGAGCACCAAGGATGAATCGCTGGTTCAGCTTGTACGTCGAGCTGACGTAGCCACCGAGGCGCGTCGGCCCGGTGCCAGCGACCTGCTTCTGCAGCGCGAGCAGCTCGCCGCGCAGGGTCCATTCGTGGTACATCGCGCGCAGCGGCGGCCGCCACGTGAGCCGGAACTCGAGCCCGCCGACCGTGGCGCGCAACGCCGAGTCCGGATCGGTGCCATAGAGCCCCGTGCCGCCGATTTGCATATACGTCGAATGATTGAGCTGCCAGAAGTTGAGCAGGTGCAGCAGATACGTCGGTCTGCCGCTGTTCCCGAATAGCTCCGAGTCGCTCGCGCTCCGCGTCACCTGCGCGGTGAGTTCGTGAGTTCCCAGCCCGCCAAACGCGCGATAGAGCGAAAGCCCCGTCCCGGAGAGGCCGTCCTCTCCCAGGAAGGTCGTGATCGCGAGGGGATACTCGGTTTCGGGAACGGCATGGAGGTGCCAGCGATTGAGCTCGCCGAATTGCTGGCGGTATTTGCCGACATCGAGTCGGACATGTCCCGGCAGGCCGGTCCAGTAGGCGTACCCTTCCTCCAGACCGATGTGTCCGTCTTCGAGACTGATGAAGATTTTGGTGTGCGAGTAGGGGTCGAGGGCCGATTGAAAGCCGACCTCGAACTCTCGCGGATCGAAGTTATCGCGCTGCAGGCCGCGCCCGGTCGCGTAGCCGCGGATATCGCCCGTGACGCCGATTTCGGGATTGAGCTGGGCCTGGTTGCGCTCCCGCCCGACAGCTTGCGTCAGCGTATCAGCGGCCCGCGTGGTATCGCTCAGCCCGCGGCCCGCGGCCTGGCTCGCCGCCGCGCGCAACGCGGCGAGATCGTCACCGACCGGCGCCGCCGCTGCTGGTGCCGCAGGCTGCCGGCCCAATACGCGGAGTAAGCTGTCCAGCCTGGCGTGCAGCTGCCGGACCTGCGCCGCCAGCGAATCCACCTGGCGCTGCGTCGGTTGCTGGCTGACCGCCGGGGCGGCGAAGAACGCCACCGCGAGCAGCAGCGCGCACAACGTGCGTCTCATGTTGAGTTTCCTCTCCTGTGTGTACGAAAACCCGATCGCTCCGCCACGTGCGGAGCGGATGCTGGTGCGTCAGGAGAGGAACAGCGGAGGTGCTCGAGCGGGGGCGGTGAGTCGGACGGTGGCCGCGACGGAAAACACGCGCGGCACTGGCGCGAAGCGCACCGTGGTCGCCGGTGTCGGCAGGGTGAACGCGTGCTGGGTGACCACGCGCGCGCTCGCGTAATGGCACAGGGCGCAGCGCAGCTCGTCGTGCAGGATCGCGCAGCGCGCATTGTGGCTCGCTTCAAACCCGGGCGGAGCAACGACCGCGTCGCGCGCGTGCGCCAACGTAATCGCGCCGCCGCCGAGGGCCTGAATGGCGAGCAACAGGGTGAGCGAGATGCGCCTGAGCATGGTCTCCTTATACGCCGGCGGGTGCGTTGGTGTTGCCGCGGGCATAGGCTCGCAGCCGCCGCAGCATCCGGCGATCGTGCCGCAGTGGGTCATCCCGCTTCGGCGTTTCGATAATCTTAATGACCTCGCTGAGATTTGGGTCACGCATGATGCGCCGGAACGGCTCCGCTCCGATCCTCCCCTCGCCGATCCATTCGTGGCGGTCCACGCGCGATCCGGCCGCCGCCCGGGAATCGTTGAGATGCAAGCACTTAAGCAGCTCGAATCCGATCACCCGGTCGAACTCCTCCCATACCGACTCGACCCGCGACAGATCATAGCCGACCGCATGCAAATGCGCGGTGTCGAGGCAAAACCCGATGCGCGTCCGGATATCGTCAGGCAACGCGTTACGCAAGTCCCGCAGCTCCTCGAACCGCGCCCCGAGGGCTGTGCCCGATCCGGCTGTTCCTTCGATCCACACTTCCACGGGGCCAGATACCGCGGCCAAGCATTCGGCGTAGCCCCGCGCATTGCGCTCGAGCCCTTGGTCCCGATCATCCATGTAGTTCCCGGGATGCGACACGACCGCTCGCAAACCCAACGCCCGCGACCGCTCCAATTCCCTCCGAAAGCTCTCGATGCTGCGCGTGCGCAGGACGGGATCCGGCGACGCCAGGTTGATCAGATAGCTGTCATGCGCCACCGCTGCGCCGACCTTGTGACGCGTCATTTCGCTGCGAAATCGCCCGACCTCGTTCGCCTCGAGCACTCGCTCACGCCATTGATTCGGCGTCTTGGTGAAGAGCTGAATCGCGGTGGCCCGGAGCTGTGCCCCGCGTTGTGGCGCGCTCGCGACCCCGCCCGCACTCGAAACGTGCGCCCCCAGCATCACGGCGACGGCTCCTCCGTAAACCCGAGCCGCGAAATCAGCGGGACGAACCGCACGCCGCCCGCCTGGCGCTGCAGCAGCTCCCCACGCGCGGACCGTTCCAGGATGACCAGCTCTTGCGACGCGAGGTCACCGACCGGGATCACGAGCCGGCCACCAGGCCCGAGTTGGGCCATGAGCGGCTCGGGAATGCGGGGTGCCGCCGCCCCGACGATGATCCCGTCGAACGGTGCCGCCTCGCGCCAGCCGGCGGCGCCGTCGCCCAGACGCGTTTCGATATTCTCGAGACCCAGGCGCCGGAATCGCTCCTCCGCCTCGACCAGAAGATCCGGCAGGCGTTCGACCGTGAACACTTTGCCGCCGGCCGCGAGGTACGCAAGGATCGCCGTCTGATATCCCGAGCCCGTTCCAATCTCGAGAATGCGGTGCGTTCGCCGCGGCGCGAGCTGCTGGGTCATGAGTGCGACGACGTAGGGCTGCGAGATCGTCTGGCCGTTCCCAATCGGCAGGGGAGCGTCGTTATACGCGTCGCCGGAGAGGTGTGGGGGAAGAAACCATTCGCGCGGCACCCAGCGCATCGCCGCCAGCACCCGCTGATCTCGGATCCCTCGGCCGGCCAGCTGTCGCATGACCATACGGGTGCGCGGTCCTAGCGACTCGGGAGCTGGATGTGCTTGCCGAGGCATGGACAGAACTATACCTTGGGCCCGCCTACTGTGCGGGAGACGATCGATTGCCGGAGGCATTTCGACATCGGATCCTCCTGCTCGGGAATCCCACGAGCCGTCCGGAAGGTCTCGAGCGCGTCCTGGTCCGCGGCGGCTTTCAGGTGACGGAAGCCGCGACCGGTGTCCCACCCGATTTTCTGCTCTACACACCCGACGCCGGGGTCACGAACCTGGCGGCCGAGGTGCGTGCGCTGACGAATCGGCCCGAGTTTGGGGGCGCGCCAGTGTTCGTGCTTCTGCCCGACGACCGCGCCGGTGCGGCGACCGACGTGCTGCTGCCGGCGCGCGCGACGCGCTCGTCGCGCCGATCCAGATGTCGGAGGTCCGCGCGCGTCTGGACGCCCACATTCGGGCACGCGCGGAAACCCGCGAGGCGCAGGAGGCGCTGCGCGCCCGGGACCTGCTGTTCGACATTTTCCAGGAGGTGTCCGCCGCCGTTCGCGCCGACGAAATCTTCCAGACGCTGGTGCGGCGCGTCGGCCAGGCGTTCGGCCTGTCGCACTGCTCGTTTGTGCTGACGGCCCCGGGGGACGACAAGGGTCGCGTCGTCGCCGTGTACGAGAATCCCGCGATCCGCGATCTGCGCGTCGACCTGGAGCGCTACCCCGAAATTCAGGAGGCGATTCGGACCGAGCGGCCGGTGGTCATCCACAATGTGCACGAGCATCCGCTGTTCGCCTCGATTCGCGAGCATTGGACCAAGCAGCAGATCGAAGTCAACGTGCAGGCTGCGGTGGCCCTGCCGGTGTTCGTGCAGGGGCGGGCGGCGGGCGTGTTTTTCCTGCGCACCGAAAAGGGGGACCCGCAGCTGCGCGCCGAGGACGTTGCCTTCGCCAATACGATCGCGCAGGCGGCCGCCCGCGTGCTCGAGAACGAGGAGCGCCGCTCGGCAATCTACCGCCGGCAGATCAGCGCCGGCACCACGGACGAGATGACCGGCTGCGCGTCGCTCGACGCGCTCGATCGCCGGTTGCGGGACGAATTCGAGCGGGCGCGGCGCTACTCACTGCATTTCTCGGTCGTGCTGATCGACATCGATCATTTGCGCGAGATCAACGACCGGTTGGGTCACACCGCCGGTGATCGCGTGCTGGGCGAAATCGGCGCCATCCTGCAGCGCGAGCTGCGCGCGCCCGATTTCGTGGCGCGCTACGGCGGTGACGAATTTGCGTGCGTGCTTCCGGAAACCGACGGGATTGGCGGACGCCATTTTATCGAGCGGCTGCGCCAGGTCTTCGCGCGCCACACCTTCGGCGACCTCGGTCCGGCCAACGCGCCGGCCATTACCGCCGGTATCGTCGCGTATCCGCACAGTGAAGCCCTGCGGCCGGAAGACTTGTTTACGCTCGCCGAAAGTGGGTTGCAGCGGGCCAAGACCGAGGCGCCGGATCGAATTGCCGTGGTGGGAGAGAGCTAGTCGAGCGTCTTCTGGAACCGCCGCACCGATAGTCCGATCAGCACCGTCGCGAAGAGCAAGAGAATCAGCATTTCCTTCCATAACTCGGTCAGCCCGACGCCCTTCAGCAGGATGCCGCGCAGCACCTTGAGGAAGTGCGTGAGCGGCAGGAGCGCCCCAATCCACTGAAACAGTGCCGGCATCGCCTGGCGCGGGAACATGAACCCCGAGAGTAGGATGTTGGGGAGGACAAAAAAGAAACTCACCTGCATCGCCTGTTGCTGCGTGCGGACGAGCGTCGAGACGAACAGGCCAAGCGCGAGGCTGGCCACGACGAAGACCAGCGCGATGCCGTACAGCAGCGGTACGTTCCCCGTCAGCGGGACATCAAACACGAATCTGCCGAGCAGCAACACCGTCGTCATCTGCACCAGTCCGACCCCGACGTACGGCGCGATCTTACCGAGCATCAGCTCCGTCTTTGTGATCGGCGTGACGATGAGCTGTTCGAGGGTGCCGCGCTCGCGCTCGCGGACGATTGCCATGGCGGTGACCAGCACCATCGTGATCGTGAGAATCACGCCGACGAGCCCCGGCACGATGTAGTTCGCGCTGCGGAGGCCCGGATTGTACCGGGGCCGAACCCGCGTCTCGAGCGGCAGCTCAAGTCGATGCGCGGCCGACGACAGAATCGCGAGGTTACGCACTTGGGCGACCCCGGCCGCCGCGGCCAACGCGGCCTGCGAGGACAAGGGATCGGACGCGTCCACGATGACCTGAATCTGTGCCGTCGTGCCACGCGCCAGATCGCGCGGGAAATCGTGCGGGATCACGATTCCCGCCTGCGCGTCGCCACGCGCGATCCAGTGGTCCAGATCTGCTCTGCCATTCACATGGGCGATGATGCGAAAATTGCCTGTGTTCTCGAAGGCAGCGATGGCGTCGCGGCTCGTGGGCGTACGCGATTCGTCCAGCACGACCGTCGGGATGTGGCGCACGTCGGTCTGGATCGCGAAACCGAACAACAGCAGCTGCAGCACGGGGATGCCAACCATGATGCCGAGCGTCAGGCGATCCCGGCGCATCTGGATGAACTCTTTGCGAAACATCGGCCCGAAGCGCCTCATGATGTCGGAGACTCCTGCTCGTCGCGCTCTTGCAGCACGATGAAGGCATCCTCGAGCGTCCGTGCGCCCTGACCGACTTGCCCGGCCACCTCGCTTGGATGACCGAGCGCGATAAGATGGCCCTGACTGAGCAGCGCGACCCGGATGCAGCGCTCGGCCTCATCCATGTAATGCGTCGTCACAATGATGGTCGTCCCCTGATCGGCCAACATGTGGATGGTCTTCCAGAAACTGCGGCGGGCGGCGGGATCGACGCCGGCCGTCGGTTCATCGAGGAACAGCACCTGCGGTTGATGCATCATCGCGCACGCGAGTCCCAGGCGTTGCTTCCAACCGCCTGACAATGTGCCGGCGAGCTGATTGAGGCGGCGGTCCAATCCCAGAAACGACACCACATTCGCAATGCGGCCGCGCTTGCCGGGGCCTTCCAGGCCGTAGATCCCCGCGTAGAAATCCATGTTCTCGCCGACCGTCAGATCTTCGTACAGGCCGAAGCGCTGTGACATGTAGCCGATCAGCTCTTTGATGCGATCCGGAGCCTCGCGGACATCGACGCCTGCCACGATCGCTGTTCCTTCGGAGGGCGCGAGCAGCCCGCACAGCATCCGAATCGTGGTCGTCTTGCCGGATCCGTTGGGACCGAGGAGCCCGAAGACTTCGCCCCGGGTGATGGTGAGGTTGAGGTCGCGCACGGCGACGATGGAGCCGAACCGGCGCGTCAGATGGCGAGTCTCGACCGCGACGCCGGTCATGGCAGGAGCGGGATTTGGATCTCTACCGGCATCCCGGCTTTGAGCCGGCCGCCGGTGTCGTCGACCGTGACTTTGATGCCAAACACCAGATCGGCGCGTTCCCGCTCGGTCAGCGCGGCGCGGGGCGTGAACTCCGCCCGGGGGGCGATGTCAGTGATCCGACCGGCAAATGCCGAGTCCGGGTATCCATCAGCCCGAACCCGGACTTCCTGGCCGGTCTTGAGCCGCGCGATGAACCGCTCGCCGACGTAGGCGCGAATCCAGGGTGTGTGCACCAATCCGATCGAGACCACCGGCACACCGGCGGCGATGACCTCGCCGCGCTCGGCGAAGCGGGTGAGCACGATGCCGTCGGCGGGCGACAGCACCACGAGCTGATCGCGGATCGATTCGGTGGCCTCCGCACCCGCGCGGGCGGCTTGCGATTCGCGTACCGAGGCGCGGACGGACGACAAACGGGCGGCAGACGTGGCGGCGGCCGTCTGCAGCCGGTCCAGCTCCTGCGGAGACGCGATCCCCTGCTGGCGCAGGACCCGGGCGCGCGCGAGGTCATTAGCGGCGCGAGCGCTGTCCGCTGCGGCAGCACGGATTTCGGCAGTCCGCGTGGCGGCTGCTTCGGCGAGCGCGCGCCGCTGCTCGATCAGAGCGGAGAGGCCGGGCTGGTCCAGCACGGCGACGGTATCGCCGGTGCGCACCGAGTCGCCTTCGTCTTTGAGGAGCCTGGAGAGCCGGCCGGAGGCCAGTGGGCTGAGCCGCACTTCGCGAATTTCGACCGTGCCGGCCACGGTCAGCATATCCTCGGATCTCGAGCATCCGGCGGCGAGCAACGCCGCGAGCGTCAGCGCCGCGGCCGAGGTGAGCGCAGCCAATTCCCGGGATCCAGCGCGATGCCGCCCTGGCCGCGAATTTCGAAGTGGAGGTGCGGGCCTTCGTCGCTCGACTGGCCGCCGACATGGCCGATCAGCTGGCCGCGCAGGACGCGGTCACCCTTGTGAACGGTCGCGTCGTTCAGGTAGGCGTAGAACGTGTAGTAGCCGCCGCCATGATCGATCAAGACCGACGTCAGATAGAGCCCGAGCGGTCCCGCGAGACTCACGGTGCCGCTCGCGACCGCGCGAACCGCGGTGCCGACCGGTGCCTTGATCCCGATGCCGTGCCGCGGGATGCGCGTATTGTTCGGCCCCGTCGTCATGCCGAACGGATAGATGATGACGCCGTCGACCGGCCAGTCCAGGCTCCCGAGGTCAGCCGTCGTGATGGCGCCTGCTGCCGTGGCGAGGCCGCGCAATTCCGCTTCGCGACGGGCGCGTTCCAACGCTTCGATCCGGTCGTTGAGCGCGCGCTCGTCGCGATCCAGGCGCGTGAGCCGCTGCTCCGCCGCCCGTGCGCTGCGCCGGGTTGCGCGGAGGTTGGTTTCGCGCTCGCGCTCGAGGGCCAGGTACCGGCCGAGCTCATCGGTCCGCTCCTGGCGGCGACGGGCGAGCGTCTCACGTGCATCCACCAGTAGCTGGCGCTGGCGTGCGACGCGGTCGCGCAGCTTGAACATGTCATTGGTGAGCAGGCGGTCCTGCCGGGTCACAAGGAACAGGTACTTGTAGCGCGACAGCAGATCGCCGAAGCTCTCGGCGGCGAGGAGCACCTGCCACCCGTACAGCGCGCCGCGCTTGTAGATGTCCACGAGCCGCCGCTCGAGCACGGCCCGTTTCTCGAGCAGCGCGTCCTGGGCGATCAACAAATCCACGGTGATCTGGTCGATCTGCCCGCCGAGTCCCGTGATCTGGCGGTCGAGCTCGTTCACGATGCGGTTGGTGCTTTGCTTCTGCTGCTCGATGTTCGCGATCTCGTCGGAGAGGGAATGCGCCTGCGTGCGAAGCCGGTCGAGCTCCTGCTCGACCTCGGAGCGCTCGCGGCGGATGCCCTCGAGCCGCCGCTGATTGTCCTGCATCTGTTGCTGATAGGCGGGGCGTTGGGCAGCTGCCGGCTGAGCTGCGAGTAAGGCTACCACGCACCACGCACCACGCACCGCCGTTCTCATACGCGTTTGAGGTGGCGCCCGACACTGAGTGAGCTTCCGAGCAAGCCGATCAAGGCGCCGAAGGCCACGATCGCGGCAGCCTGTTCTTGCGTGAAGAACGCCGACTGCAACAGATACCGATTGATCAGCAGGTACGCACCAAATGAGAGTCCGATGGCCACGGCTCCGCCGAGCAACCCCTTGATCGCGCCCTGGAGCAGGAAGGGGCGACGGATGAAACCGTCGGTCGCGCCCACAAGCCGCATAATCGCGATCTCGCGGCTGCGCTGCAGCACCGCCATCCGAATCGTCGTGCCGATGATGATGATCGCCACCACCGCGAATGCCGCTCCCACAATGATGCCGACCGCCGCGGCCAGGCCGCGCAGGCGATCGAGCTTTTCCACCCAATCGCGCCCGAAGCGCACGTCGTCCACGAATCCGAAGCCCCGCAGCCGCTCCGCGACGGCGCTGACGTGATCCGTATCGCGAAAGCCCGGCTTGAGCTTCACCTCGATCGATGCCGGCAACGGATTGCGCTCCAGCTCCTGCATCACATCGCGCAGCTCGACCAGCTCGGCGCGGGCGCGGGCGAGCGCGTCGTCTTCGGAGACATAGGACGCCGACTGCACTTCCGGAAAGGCTTCGATGTCCTTGAGCGCCTGGGCCACGGCCTCGACGGGAGCGCCCGGCAGCAGGTAGGCGACGACCTCGACGCGCTCTTCGACGTCGCGCAGCGCATCTTGCAGGTTCACGACCACGAGGCCGAACAGGCCCAGCACAAACAGGGAAAACGCGATCGTGGTGACGGACAGCGCCGACAGCAGCGGCGCGCGCTTGAACGTCAGCATGGACTCGCGCAGCGTGAGATTCATGGCGCGGTCGCCTGGTCGCGCGCTTCGTCCACCGCCGAGTCGTAGACGAGTGCTCCTTCCTGAAGCTCGATCACGCGATACGGCGCCTGCCGCACCAAGTCGAGGTCGTGCGTCGCCATGACGACGGCCGTGCCGCTGGCATTGATGTCGCGCAGCAGCTGGAACACGCCGCGCGTCGCCCGCTCGTCGAGGTTTCCAGTCGGTTCGTCGGCCAGCAGCACGGTCGGCTCATTCACCAGCGCCCGCGCGATGGCGACGCGCTGCTGTTCGCCGCCCGACAGCTCGCGCGGATACGCTTGCGCCTTGGCGGCCAGCCCGACCTGCGTGAGCACGCGCATCACGCGCGCCGCGATCGTCGATACCCGAGCGCCGGTGACCTCGAGTGCGAAGGCGACGTTTTCCTCGGCGGTGCGGTCCTCGAGCAGGCGGAAATCTTGGAAGACGATGCCGAGCTTGCGGCGCAGCATGGGGACGTCGCGGGGACGCATGTCGTTCACGTTGTAACCCGAGACGCGCACCTCGCCCGCGGTGGGGCGCTCCTCGGCGTAAATCAGCTTCATGACGGTCGACTTGCCGGCGCCGGAATGGCCGGTGAGGAAGGCAAACTCCCCCTTGGCGACGTGGAAGGAGACGTCCTTGAGCGCCAGGCCACCCTTGGGGAAGGCCTTGAAGACGTTCGTGAACTTGATCATCTAGTGCCGCGCCAGGGCCTGGGCGAAGTCCGCGATGAGGTCATCGGGATCCTCCAGTCCCAGGGAAAATCTCAGAAAACCGTCCGGGATGCCAGCCTGCGCGCGCTGTTCCGCCGTGAGACTCGCGTGGGAGGTGAGCCGCGGCTCCGAGACCAGCGTCTCCACACCCCCGAGACTCGGCGCGTGGGCCGCGATGGTCAGTGCCTTGAGGAACCGCTCGGCGGCGCGCCCGCCGCCTTTCAACTCGATGCCGAGCATGCCGCCGAAGCCGCCCAGGACGCGCTTCGCCAGTTCATGATCGGGATGCGAGGGCAGGCCGGGGTAGTGGACCTTGGAGATCGCGTCCTGCTTGGCGCACCATTCCGCCACCGCCAGCCCGATCTCGTTCTGGCGCCGGACGCGCACGGTCAGCGTCCGCATGCCGCGGTCGATCAGCCAGGCAGCGAACGGATCGAGCGCTTGTCCCCAGACCTGCATCAGCCGGCGGACTTCTTCGACCACCTGATCCGTTCCCGCGACCGCCCCGGCGATCACATCGGTATGGCCGTTCAGGTATTTCGTCGCCGAATGGATGACGAGGTCGGCGCCGTGCTCGAGCGGGCGGAAATTCACCGGCGACGCAAACGTCGAATCGACGATCAGCGCGAGGCCCTCGGCTTTGCACAACGTCGCGACGGGCTCGAGATCGATCACGCGCATCAGCGGATTGGTCGGCGTCTCGAGGAAGACCGCGCGCGTCGTCTTGCGCATCGCCCGCTTCCAGGCGCGCGCTTGCGTCGGATTCACGAACGAGACGTCGATGCCCAGCTTCCCGAACTCTTCGCGGAACAACCGGTGGACGCCGCCGTAGATCCATTCGCTCGCCAGCAGGTGATCGCCGGGGCGGAGGACGGCGAGATGGGCCAGCGCCACCGCCCCCATCCCGCTGGCGACGAACAGTCCGGCGTCGGCGCCCTCCAGCAGCGCCAGCTTCTTCCCGATGTCGACCTGATTCGGATTGTTCCCGTACCGGCTGTACAGGACTTCGGCCGTTGAGCCGACCGGATTGGTGAATGTGGCGCTTTGGTAGAGCGGGGGAGCGACGGCCGACCAGTCGGCACGCGCCTTGGGATCGCCGTGGATGGCGCGGGTGGACAGTCCCAGGCGCCGGCGTTTCACGCCGCGGTGAGTCTAATGGAGCCTCCCGGAATGCGTGCCGCCAGCCGCCGCTCGATGAGCTCATTGAGGAGCGCCGGCGCCGGCTCACTGGCGCCGAGCCCCTCGAGGACACCATCGGCCCGCTCGCACAGCACCGCGAGCCCCGCACCGGCGAGGACCGGCTCGATCGCCTCGCGATGAGCGTCCGTCAGCCCGCGCAGCAGCAGCACTTTGACCTTGTCGCGCACGAGTTTGGCCACGATCTCGTCGGCGCAGGAATAGTCCAGGCAGCCGACGCCGGTGAAGTCCATGACGGCGATCCTGCCTGGAGGGAGATCCCGCTCGATGTTTTCGCGAACCGCGCGCCCGGTCGGCCGCGTGACGAGGTCGGTGTAGAAACCGGCGACCGCTTGCTGCAGAACGGCATGCACCATGATATGTGGAATCACCGCTTCGACGATCCTCCGGCTTGCTCCGCCACTTGCTCTGGAATGATCAGCAGCACCTGCGACCCCGGAAACGCGGGCAACCCCTCCTTGAGCGGCACATCGTCGTCCCAACGTGGCACGATCGCGATCCGCGCGGTGCCGCTGCGGATGGCGACCTTGCCTTCCCAGCGCGCGAGGTAGCGGCGAATCCCGGCGAGTCCTTGCCCGCGCCCCGGATCGCGGAAGCGGCTCACGCCCTGAATCAGCGCCGCTTCCAGCGCCGCGGCATCGCCCCAACGCTCGCCGAACCGCCGGCCTTGAGTGGGTTCCAAAGAATGCCGGAATCCGACACCCGCGTCTGCGACCGCGATCACCACCACGCGGCGCGCCAGCTTGCGCCGCCAGTTGTACGCCTGCACCGCGACCCAGCC
>Ga0209157_1003410_pt1 | contig 12224 bp, 6 predicted proteins | sample GraSoiAngelo_135_FD_185892 | JGI IMG/M metagenome (GOLD analysis project Ga0209157, IMG submission 185892) | Grasslands soil microbial communities from the Angelo Coastal Reserve, California, USA - 14_0929_05_40cm (SPAdes) (version 2) | ecosystem: Environmental > Terrestrial > Soil > Grasslands ... | reverse complement strand
GACAGTGATTCTGCTGCCGCTCGCCGTCGCGGGGATCGTGGCCGTCGTCCAGAACAGCCTCGCGCTCGCCTTCAGCCTGGCGGGGCTCGCCGCGGCGGTGCGGTTCCGGAACACCCTCAAGGACACGAAAGACGCCGTGTACATCTTCGTCGCCATGGGCGTGGGCCTCGCGGCCGGCGTGCAGGCGCTGGCACTCGGCTTCGTGATGTCGGTGATCTACAACGTCGCGGTAGTCACGTTGTGGGCACTGAACGTGGGCGACACCTACCCCGGCGAGCCACGCCCCAGCTTCACCGGCGAGTTCCCGATCGCCACCGCCGTCCCCGCGATCCACGACGTGCTGCTCGTGGAGGCGGACCCGGCCGCGCAGCCGCTGGTCGAGCGCATGCTCGAGCGGCTCACGAAGAGCTGGCGGTTGATCGAGCAGGTCTCCGGCAAGGACGGGCGGATGACGCTCACCTACGAATTGCGACTGAAGAAGAAGACGACGCGGGCCGCGCTGATCGACGCCATCGCCCGCGAGGCCGCGCCCCAGGTGGCGACGGCCACGTTCCGGGCGCAGCCCGCAACGGGGTGATCTAGCGCGACTGCGGGTCGGCCGCAGCGGGCCGCTTCCGCTCCACGACCTTGGCCATGACGGGCGCGCCCGGTGCCAGCAGCTCCAGGCCCCCCACGACGACCTGCGTGCCGACCTCCAGGCCGCTCGTCACCTCGACGAAGCCCGGGGTGCGCACGCCGAGACTCACCGGCTGCTGCGCCACCTTCCCGTCCTTGACCACCCACACGAGGTTGGTGCCTTGGACGGGAACCACCGCGTCCTCGGGGATCACGATCGCCTTGGGGCGGACCGCGGTGACGAGGTGTGCCTCGATGAACATGCCGGGCTGCAGCAAGCGCTCGCTGTTGGGAACGCGGGCCTTCACCAAGATGGTGCGCCCCGGCAATTGGACGACCGGGTCCACGAAATCCACGGTGCCGGAGAAATCGTGCCCCGGAATCGCCGCGACGCGGAACGTGACTTCCTGCCCGGGGCGCAACAGGCGCGCGAACCGCTCGGGCACCTGAAACGCGGCGCGTTGCGGGTTCACCGTGTGCAGCGACGCCAGGCGCGTGCTGGTGGTGACGTAGTCGCCCACGCTCACGTAGCGTTGCCCCACCACGCCGGCGAACGGCGCCCGCACGGTGGTGCGCTCCAGCCGGATGCGCTGCAGGTCGTACTCCGCCTGGGCACTGCGGGCCGTCGCCTCGGCGCGCTCCAAATCGGCGGCCGACGACGCGTTCTGCTTCGCCAGCTCCTTGGTGCGGGCCAGAGCCTGCTGCGCGAGGTCGCGCTGCGCCTCGAGCTGGTCCACTTGGGCCTTGAGCTGAGCGTCATCTACCTTGAAGAGGGGTGTCGCCTGCTCGACTTCCTGACCCTCGCGGACGAGGAATTCGACGATGCGCCCGTCCACTTCGGGCCGCAGGTCGATCGACTGCACCGCTTCGATCTGGCCGGTGGCGGTGATCTCGTCGCGCACCGTGTCGAGGCGGGCGACGGCCACCTCCACGGGCAGCCCCATCGGCCCCCCGCCACCACCGAACCCGCCGGGCCCACCGGCCCGGCCCTTCTTGCACGCGCCGGCGGCCAGTGTCACACCGGCGAGCATCACATACCACGCACCACGCATCGTGTCTCTCAGCCTCACTGCTGGTCCCGTTCTGGAAAGAGGCGCTTGCCAAGGATGTTCTCGAGCCCCGCCAGCGCCAGGCGGGTCGCGTAGCGCGCCTGCACGAGCGCAGCCTCCGCATCGTCGAGCGCGGTCTGGGCCACGAGCAGGTCGAGGATCGTCGTCGCACCGGCGGCGTAGCGGCTCTGCTGCACGCGAAAGTTCTCGCGCGCCACGGTCAACGCCTCGGCGGCCAACTGCGCGCTGGCGCGCGCGGTGGCGTAGCCATCGTACGCCGCCGTCACGTCGTGCTGCACGGCGCGGTCCATGTCCTCCCGAATCGCCCGCGCCACATCGTGGTTCACGCGCGCCTGCGACAGTGCGATTTCCCGCTGCGCATTGTCCCACAGCGGGAACGAGACGGCCAGGGTGAGCGCGGACACGCCGAGGCGCGCGGGCGCGAACCGGTTGTCGAAGCCGATGCGGCTCCACGACACTGTTGCCCGCGGCAAATAGGTACCCAGCCGAGCGCGGAAGGCGGCCGCAGCTGCCCGCTCGTTGGCCGCCGCTTGCCGGTAGCGCGGGCCCTGAGCCGCGGCCTGGGTGATCGCGTCCGCCAGCTTGAGGGGCAGTTCGGGCGCCGGCGCGGTATCGAGTTGCGCGGCGTCCACCGGTCCCGCCGCTCCCACACGCCGCCCCAGCTCGAGCCGCGCGACGCGCAGCGCCGACTGCTGCTGCAACAGACCCACCCTCGCTTGGGTCAACTCGAGCCGCAGCTGCAGCGAATCGGTCTGGACGGCCGCTCCGGTCGTGACCCGCGCGCGGGCGACCGCTAGCTGTTCCTGGGCGCGCCGCACGCGCTCGCCGGCCACGCGCGCCAACTCCCGGTCGGCCAGCACCGCGTAGTAGTCCGACTCCGTGAGGAGGGCCGACGCGAAGCGGGCCTGCAGCTCCCCGGCGTGGGCCCCGTCCAACGCCGCCGCCGACCGGGCGAGCTCGGCGACCTTCTGACCACCAGTGAAAACGTCGTAGCTCAGAGTCGCCTGCGCCTGTACGGAGTATTGCTCGGGCTTCAGGGTGGCGAAGTTGAAGAACGCGGGGGTGTTGCGCGTCGCGGTCGTGCTGAGACTCACCGCGGGCAGGATGAACACCGAGAAGGCACTGCGCCGCGCCCACACGGCGTTGTCCACCTGCCCGACCGCCGCGACGTAGTCCGGGTCGAGCCCCGTGGCCCGATGGAGCGCCTCGGACAACGTGACGGTCGGGACCGAATCGGGAACGCTCGCCGTCACCTGGAGCTGGAGTTGGAGCGCCGCGAGCAAGGCCAGCATCAGTCGGCCTCGACGGGTTGGCCAGCTTGCAGACCACGTGGCTGTCGCGCGGTCTGCAGGCGATCGAGCAGCAGGTAGGCCACGGGGACGACGAACAGGGTCAGCACCGTGGAGAAGAAGATGCCACCCACGATCGCGTACCCGAGCGGGCGTCGGGACGCCGACCCCGCGCCCAGTCCCATCGCTACGGGGAGCGCACCCATGATCGTCGCCACCGACGTCATCAGGATGGGGCGCAGCCGGATCCGGCCGGCTTCAACCGCCGCAGCCACGGTCTCCATGCCGCGCGCCTTCAGCTGGTTGGTGTATTCGACCAGCAGAATCGAGTTCTTGGTGACGAGGCCGATGAGGAGAATCATGCCGATCTGGCTGTATAGATTCAGGGTCGACCGCACGACGAACAGCGTGGCCAGTGCGCCGGTCACGGCGAGCGGCACGGCGAGCAGGACGGTGAACGGATGCACCAGCGACTCGAACTGCGAGGCGAGCACCATGAACACGACCACCAGCGCGACCCCGAACGCGAAGTACAACGCCCCGCCGCTCTCCTTGAAATCGCGGGACTCACCCGCCAGCGCGGTGGTGCTGCCGCGCGGCAGCACGGTTCGCGCCACTCGGTCCAGCGAGTCGAGCGCCTCGCCCAGGGCGAAGCCGGGGGCGAGCCCGGCGGTGAGGGTGAAATCGCGCACCCGGTTAAAGTGGTTGAGCTGCCGCGGGCCCACGCCTTCGTGGACGTGCGCCACCGCGTCCAACTGCACCAGTTCTCCGCCCCGCCCCCGCACGTACAGCCCTGACAGATCGCTGGGCGTGCGCCGCTGGGTCGAGTCGAGCTGGACCATCACGTAGTACAGCTTGTCGTTGCGCGTGAACGTGCTCACGCGGCGGCCGCCCAGAAACGTCTGCAGCGCCGCCGCCACGTCGCCCACGGGCACGCCGAGATCCTCCGCACGATCGCGGTCGAACGCCACGGTCAGCTCGGGCTTGTTCACCCGCAGGTCGGTATTGACGTTGACGAGCCCCTTGATCGCCCGGGCCCGGGATGTGAGCGAGTCCATCGCCGTGCCGAGCAAGGCGAAGTCGGGGTTCTGGACCACGTACTGCACCGGGAACCCGAATCCGCCGAACGCCGGCGGCACGCTCGCGAACGCCAACACGCCTGGGATGCCGAAGAACTGCGGCTGCACCTCGGCGGCCACCTGCTGGACGGTGCGCTTCCGCCGGCTCCAATCGGTGAGCCGGACGAACATGATGCCCTGGCTCACACGCGACTGGTAGCCGATGAAGCTGAAGTACCCCTCGACGTCCTTGGTCCGACTGATGATCTGCTCCAGCTGTCGCTGGTAGGCGTCCATGTAGGGAAGCGTGGCGCCCTCGGGCCCCTGTGCGAAGACGACGATGTAACCTCGGTCGTCTTGGGGCACGAATTCCTTCTTGAGAACGCGGAACAGACCGTAGGCAAGCACCACGGTCGCCGCCGCGCCGGCCAGCACGACGCCGCGGTGATGCACCGCGCGGTCCAGCAGGCGCCGATAGTGCTCGGTGATGGCCGTGAAGCCGCGCTCGAACGCCGTGAACACCGCGCCGTGCTGGTGCGACACGCGCAGAATCTTGGCGCACAGCATCGGCGTTAGGGTCAGGGCCACGAACCCCGAGATCACGACGGCGCCGGCGACGGCGATGCCGAATTCGTTGAACAGGCGCCCCGTGGTCCCTTGGAGGAACGCCAATGGTGTGAACACGGCCACCAGCGCGATGGTCGTCGCGATGACCGCGAAGCCGATCTCGTGCGAGCCCCGCACCGCTGCCTCGTGCGGCGACTCGTGCAGCTCGTCCTGGTGGCGGTACGCGTTCTCGAGCACGATGATCGCGTCGTCGACCACGATGCCGATCGCGATCGTGAGCGCCAGCAACGTGAAGTTGTTGATCGAGAACCCCAGGAAGTACATGATCGCGAACGTCGAGATGATCGAGGTGGGGATCGCGAGCCCGGGGATGATCGTCGCCCGCAGATTTCGCAAGAAGACGAAGATGATCAGCACGACCAGGATCGCCGCGATCACGAGCGTTCTGCGCGCGTCGTCGATCGAATGGGTGACGAACACCGACAGATCGAAGCCGATGTCGAGCTTCACGCCGGGCGGCAAGGCGTGATTGATCGCCGGCAGCTCGGCCCGGATGCGGCGGGCGACGTCCAGCAGGTTCGCCTTGGACTGCCGCACCACGCCGATCGCCACCGACGGGTTGCCGTTGTAGCGGAACACCGGGCGGTCGTTTTCGGGCCCGAGCTCCACGCGGGCGATGTCCTTGAGCTTGATCAGCTGCCCGCTCCCCCCACCTCCCCCACCCCCCCCACCCGCCGCGCCCTGGCTCCCCACCACCAGCTCGCCGAACTCCTGCGGCGTCTTGAGCTCGCCGAGCGAGCGGACCGAGAACTCACGGCGGGAGGACTCGATGCGGCCCGCCGGGATCTCCACGTTGCGGGACCGGATCGCGTTCTCCACATCCTGGACGGTGAGCGCACGCGCCGACAGCTGGTCGGGCTTCACCCACACCCGCATCGCGTAGCGCCGCTCGCCGAAGATCTGAGCGCTGCCCACACCGGGTAGGCTCTGCAGCCGCGTTTTCACCATCCGGTCCGCGACGTCGGACAGCTGCATCAGATCGTAATTCGCCCCCGACAGCGCGAGGTAGATGAACGGCTGCGCGTCAGCCTCCTGTTTGGCGATCACGGGCTCGAGGATGTCCTGCGGCAGCCGGCCGCGCACCCGCGACACCTTGTCGCGCACGTCCTGCGCGGCGACGTCCACCGGGCGGTCGAGGGTGAACTCGAGGGTGATGAGGCTGAACTCCTCCTGGGAGACACTGGTGAGGGTGCGCAGGCCCTGAATCGTCGACAGCTCTTCCTCGAGGATGTCGGTGACCGCTGTTTCCACCACTTGGGCGTTCGCCCCAGGTAAGGTGGTCGTCACGGAGATGACCGGAGGATCGACGTCCGGAAACTCGCGCACCGACAGCCGCGAATAACCAATGACCCCGAACAGGACGAGCGCCGCGCTCGCCATGCTGGCGAGGACCGGCCGCCCGATGGCAACATCGGAAAGCTTCATGCCTCAACGCGTCCTTTCAACGGCCTTCCTTCGGGAGCGCCCTGACCAGGCACGCGCTCGGGTGTGGGCCTCGCCTCCACTGTATGACGAGCGAGGCGCAGCGGAATCGACACAGAGAAACGGATGGAAACGCCGCACGGTTTCATGTAGGATCAAAAGCTAACCGGCACGCAGACGATTTGCAGGGCGCGCACTTCACGTCTCTTCGCCCCTGTGCGTATGAATGGAATCGAGAGAGGAGTCCAGCCACTCAACATGGTAACCGCAAGCGAATCCCTTCCCGCGCGTCATCTCCGGGCGCGGGCGCTGGCGGCGCTCGCGCTGACGCTGGGCGGGTGCCTGTCCAACCCGCCCGGCGTGCGCGGTGTCGCCGGCACCGCGCCCGCTCCCAACGTCTTCTGGACCCCCCCTCCCCCTCCCTCTCCCCCGCCCCCGGCGCCCCTACGCACCCGGGCCGACACGTCGCGGGCGCCGGCGGGGCTACCGTCCGACCTCGCGCAGCGGGTCCAGGCGCTCACGCTCACGGACATCGTCGACATCGCGCTGCGCAACAACACGGCCACCGCGGCCGCCTGGGCGGACGCGCGCGCCGCGGCGGCGACCTACGGCGCCGCACGGGGGCAATACTACCCGACCGTCTCGGTGACCGCCACCGCCACCACGGTAAAAACCGCGGCGACGGCGGGTCGGGTGTCGGTGCAGCAGCAGCTGTACGGGCCCACCCTGAATGCGTCCTGGCTGCTCTTCGACTTCGGCGTCCGCTCGGGATCGGTTGCCGGGGCGCGGGAGGCGCTGCTCGCCGCCGACTGGACGCACAACGCGGTGATTCAAAACGTCGTGCTGGACGTCGAGACCGCCTACTTCCAGTACCACGCCACCAAGGCGCTGCTCGCCGCCCAGCAAACCACCTTGAAGGAAGCGCAGACCAACCTCGAGGCGGCGGAGCAGCGCCATCGCGTCGGGCTCGCCACCATCGCCGACGTGCTGCAGGCGAAGACGGCGCGCTCCCAGGCCCAGCTGGCCCTCGAGACCACGGAGGGCATGCTCCAGACCACCCGGGGCGCGCTGGCGCTGTCGATGGGCCTGCCGGCGAACGTCGCGTACGACGTCGCGCTGCCGCCCGACACGACTCCCCCGCTGGGCATCACCGACAGCCTCGATGTGCTGATCGACCGCGCGGTGCGGGAACGCCCCGATCTGATGGCGGCTCGTGCCACTGCGCAGGCCTCGCAGGCGCACGTCGCCGTTGCCCGGGGGCAGGCCCTGCCGTCGCTCGTGGTGAGCGGCACTGGCGCCGGGACCTACTTCTTCAGCAGGCCGCTCACGACGCAGCAGGGGAACAGCTACTCGGCGACCATCGGGCTGCAGATTCCGCTCTTCTCCGGGTGGTCGCAGTTCTACGATGTGCGAGCCGCCACGGCGACGGCGCGAGCGGCGGACGAGCGTCGCAAGGGCGTGGAACAACTGGTAATCTTCCAGGTGTTCAATTCGTTCTACGCGCTGCGCACCGCCACCCAGCGGGTGCGCACCAGCGGCGATCTGCTGGCGAGCGCCGTCCAGTCTGAGCAGGTGGCGCTGGGACGCTACCGGGCCGGGGCGGGCAGCTTGCTCGACCTGCTCACGGCGCAGGCGGTGCTGGCGGACGCGCGTGCGCAGGTGATCGAGGCGCGCCTGACGTGGTACACGACCCTTGCTCAGCTCGGTCATGACGCCGGAATTCTGGGGCTCGACGGACGGAGCGGGCTGCATCTGCAAACGGACTCGAGCGGACCGAACCGATAGATGAAGGTCATGACGGCCGTCGCAACGCTGTCCCTGCTGCTCGCCCTCGGGTGCTACCGCAAGGGGGCGAGCGGTGCCCTGCGCGTTCCCGTCACCGTCGCCCGTGCCGAGCAGCGGGCCGTGCCCTTCGAGATCCCCGCGACGGGCACCGCGGAGCCGCGGCAAACGGTCTCCGTGCAAGCACAGGTGACGGGGGTGCTCACGCGGGTCGCGTTTCGCGAGGGGGACGATGTCGAGGCCGGAGAGGTGCTGTTTCAGATCGACCCGCGGCCGTTCCAGGCGGCGCTCGACCAGGCCCGGGCGATGCTGGCCCGCGACCAGGCGCAGGCGCAGAGTGCCGTGCTCGACGCGCAGCGCTACGCGGAGCTGGTGAAGCAGGACTACGTGACGCAGTCAGATTACGATGCGAAGCGGGCGGCGGCCGAGGCGCTCCAGGCGGTGGTGCGGGCGGACTCCGCCGCCGTCGCCAACGCGGAGCTCAACCTCGAGTGGGCCAGGATCCGCGCGCCGATCGCCGGTCGCACCGGCCGCCTGCTCGTGCGCGAAGGGAATCTCGTGCGAGCGAACGCGCCCGATCCGCTCGTGATCATCAATCAGATCCATCCGATTCTGGTGCGGTTCGCGGTCCCCGAGCGCTCCCTGCCCGACATCCAGCGCTACCGCAAGAACCGCCTGCCCGTGCTGGTGAGCCCTTCGAAGGAGGACACGACCTTCGCGAGCGGCTTGCTCACGTTCGTGGACAACAGCGTGGACACGACCACCGGAACGGTGCTGCTGAAGGCGGAGTTCGCCAACCGGGACGGCGTGCTGTGGCCGGGTGAGTTTCTGAGCGTGCGGCTGCAGCTGTACGTCGAGGAGCAGGCCGTGGTGGTGCCGGCGCAGGCCGTGATGACCGGCCAGCAAGGGACGTACGTCTTCGTGCTCAACCAGGATGGAACGGCGCGGTCGCAGCCGGTGACGGTCGAGCGTGCCGCCGGCAGCTACGCCGTCATCGCGCAGGGCGTCGCGCCGGGGGACGAGGTGGTCACCGACGGACAGCTCCGCCTGGTGTCCGGCGCGCAGGTCGAGGTGAAGGGAGTGGCGGAGCCGGCGCGCGAAGTGGACGCGGACAAGTGAACATCTCCGAGCTGTTCATCAAGCGGCCCGTGATGACGACGCTCGTCATGACGGGCATCCTCGTGTTCGGCTTGATGGCCTATCGGCTGCTGCCGGTGAGCAACCTGCCGAACGTGGACTTTCCCACGATCCAAGTGAGCGCGGGGCTGCCGGGCGCGAGCCCGGAGACGATGGCGTCCGCGGTGGCGACGCCGCTCGAGAAACAGTTCTCGACGATCGCCGGGGTGGACCAGATGACCTCGTCGTCGAGCCTCGGCAACACCAGCATCACGCTGCAGTTCACGCTGGACCGCAGCATCGACGCCGCCGCGCAGGACGTGCAGGCGGCGATCTCCAAGACGCTGCGGCAGCTCCCCACCGGGATCGTGCCGCCGTCCTATCAGAAGGTGAACCCAGCGGACCAGCCGATCGTCTACTACGCGTTGAGCTCGAAGACGCTGTCGCTACCGGAGCTGGACGAGTACGCCGAGACGTTCATCGCGCAGCGGCTGTCGATGGTCGACGGCGTGGCGCAGGTCAACGTGTACGGTGCCGCCAAGTACGCCGTGCGCATCCAGCTCGATCCCAAGGCCCTGGCGACCCGCTCGATCGGCATCGACGAGGTGGCCGACGGCGTGGCAGCGGGCAACGTGAACCTGCCGACGGGCATCCTCTGGGGACCGCATCGCGCGTACACCGTGCAGGCGAACGGGCAGCTGCAGGATGCGACGGCGTTCCGCCCGCTCGTGATCGCCTACCGCAACGGCGCGCCCGTGCGGCTTCAGGACCTAGGGCAGGTGCTGGACGACGTGCAGGACAATAAGAGCGCCGCCTGGTTCAACGGCAGCCGGGCCATCGTGCTCGCCATCCAGCGACAGCCGGGCACCAACACCGTGGCCGTGGCCGCCCGCGTCCGCACCGTCATGCAGGGCCTCAAGCAGCAGCTCCCCGGCTCCGTGGACCTCCAGCTCCGCTCGGACCGCTCGGAGTCGATCCGCGCGTCGCTTCACGACGTGCAGTTCACGCTGTCCCTGACCCTGGCGCTCGTCGTCCTGGTGATCTTCCTGTTCCTGCGCAATCTCTCGGCCACGATCATCCCGAGCCTGGCGCTGCCGTTCTCGCTGGTCGGCACGTTCGCGGTGATGTACGCGCTCGACTACAGCCTCGATAACCTCTCGATGATGGCCCTCACGCTGTCGGTCGGCTTCGTCGTAGACGACGCCATCGTGATGCTCGAGAACATCGTCCGCCACATGGAGAAGGGCGAACGGCCGCTGCAGGCAGCGTTCGTCGGGTCGCGTGAGGTGGGATTCACGATCCTCTCCATGACGCTGTCGCTCGCCGCGGTGTTCATCCCAGTGCTGTTCATGGGCGGGATCATCGGGCGGCTGTTCCACGAGTTTGCCGTGACGATCGGCGCCGCCATTCTCGTCTCCGGCGTCGTGTCCTTGACGCTCACTCCGATGCTGTGCAGCCGGTTCCTCAAGCCGCCGCGCGAAGCGCACCACGGGCGGTGGTACGACGCATCGGAGCGTGTGTACGAGCGGGTGCTGCGCTGGTACGAGAACAGCCTTGTCTGGGTGATGGCGCGGCGACCCGCCGCGCTCGTCCTCTCGGCCGCGATCCTGCTCGGCACGGTCGTGCTCTTCGTCGTGGTCCCCAAGGGGTTTCTCCCGAGCGAAGACAATTCCCAGATCTTCGGGACCACGGAGACGGTCCAGGGAACGTCGTTCGACGACCTAGTCCGCCACCAGGAGCAGGTCATGGCGGTCCTCGCGCAGGATCCCAACGTTGACGCCACCATGTCCTTCCTGGGCACCGGCCAAATCAACCAGGGTCGCGTCTTCATGCAACTCAAGCCTCGCTCACAGCGGACCATGAGCGTGGACGAGCTGATCCGCTACTTCAATCGCAAGCTGGCCGGCATCCCCGGTATCCAGGTGTTCCTCCAGAACCCCCCGCCGATCCAGATCGGCGGGCGTCGCACCAAGAGCCTGTATCAGTTCACGCTGCAGAGCCCGGACCGGATCGCGTTGTACGACAACGCGGCGCGGCTCACCACCGAGCTGCGCAAGCTCCCTGACCTGCTCAACGTTACGAGCGACCTGCAGATCTCGAATCCGCAAGCCACGGTTACGATCAACCGGGACCGGGCCGGGGCGCTCGGGGTCACGGCCCAGCAGGTCGAGGAGGCGCTGTACGACGCCTACGGGTCGCGTCAGGTCTCGACGATCTACACGGCGACGAATCAGTATTGGGTCGTGATGGAGTTGTTGCCGCAGTACCAGCAGGATCTCTCCGCTCTCAGCCTGCTGTACATCCGCTCGCGGAACGGCACGCTGGTGCCGCTCGCGTCGCTCGCCACCCTCGCCTCGAGCGTCGGTCCGCTCACCGTGAGTCACTCGGGGCAGCTGCCATCGGTCACGATCTCGTTCGACTTGCGGGAAGGAGTCGCCATCGGGACCGCCGTCGCCCAGGTGCAGCGCATCGCGCGACAGACGCTGCCGTCCAGCATCACCACCAGCTTCTCGGGCACCGCCCAGGCGTTCCAGTCGAGCCAGGCGGGGCTGCTCGTCCTGCTGATCCTGGCGGTGTTCGTGATCTATATGGTGTTGGGGATCCTGTATGAGAGCTTCATCCACCCGCTCACGATCCTCTCGGCGCTGCCGTTCGCCGGGTTCGGAGCGCTGTTGACGCTGTTGATCTTCCGCGTGGACTTGAGCGTGTACGCCTTCGTGGGCGTCATCATGCTCGTGGGCCTCGTGAAAAAGAACGGGATCATGATGATCGACTTTGCCCTGGAAGCGCAGCGCAACGAGGGCAAGTCGGCCCGCGAGGCGATCCTGCAGGCGTGCAGCATCCGGTTCCGGCCGATCATGATGACCACAATGGCGGCGCTCATGGGGACGCTCCCCATCGCGCTGGGCGTGGGCGTGGGCTCCGAGTCGCGGCGCCCGCTCGGCATCGCGGTGGTGGGCGGGCTGGCGTTCTCGCAGTTCATCACACTGTACGTGACGCCGGTGATCTACACCTATCTCGACGAGCTGCAGCGGCTGCTCGGGAAGGTCTCCGTGGTGCGCGCGGCGACCGGGGTGGCGCCGCCGGCTCCCGAAGCAGCGCCAGCGGACTAGAGCGGTCGGTTGACGAGCAAGGCACCGGCGCCGAAACGGCTTTCGATATACTCCTCGAGGACCTTCAAGAAGTCGGCGACGATCGTGTCGCCCTTGAGGGTCACTTTGAGCTTGCCGTCCACGTAGACCGGT
>Ga0209157_1003408_pt1 | contig 12228 bp, 12 predicted proteins | sample GraSoiAngelo_135_FD_185892 | JGI IMG/M metagenome (GOLD analysis project Ga0209157, IMG submission 185892) | Grasslands soil microbial communities from the Angelo Coastal Reserve, California, USA - 14_0929_05_40cm (SPAdes) (version 2) | ecosystem: Environmental > Terrestrial > Soil > Grasslands ... | reverse complement strand
CATTATCTATAACTGGAAACCGAAGGCGGTGAAATGAGTCTCACCGCAGGCACTCGGCAAATCATTTCGCTGCTCGGCAAGGGAGGAATGGACACCTGAGTTCTGCCATCTAGTTAACTTTTCAACTGTAGGTGAGCCACACTGGCGGAGCTATCGGAGGCTGAGGTGAAGACGACGATAAGAGTCAGTAAAAGAAAGTTGCCTAGGCTATCCTCTCGTTAGCCAGATATGCATAGTGGGCAGGTCCAGATTGACTGGTGAGTCCGGAGAGGCGCACCGTCTGGCGGTCCGTTCATACCTGGGCTGTCTGGTAGAATAGCTTCATGACCAAACGGCTGAGCGCTGACGACATTCTCCCGCTTGTTGCATGCCTGACTCCTCAGGAGCGTCTCCGACTGCTTCGGTTGATCGGTGGCCGGCCCGGAGCGGACGATGGAGATGCGTACCGCACGTTGCCCCCCACACTCGAGGAGTTCTCAAGCGATGAGGAACCGCTTGCCTGGGATGCTGAAGGTTGGGAGGATCTCGGTTGAAGCGCGGTGAAATCCGCTGGTATATATTTCGGTCACCGGACAAGCGTCGACCGGTTTTGATCCTCACCCGAAACGAGGTAATTGATCACTTGAATGAAATCATCGTTGTGCCGGTGACGCGAACGATTCGTGCGATAACAACAGAGGTGGTCCTGACGTCGGATGACGGCATGCCCGTTACATGCGCTCTGAACTTTGACCATGTATCGCTGGCCCAACGCGACCGGATTCGACAGACGCTTTGTAGTCTGCCAGAGTCGAGATGGCCTGAAGTGCGTCGCGCGCTTCTTGTTGCATGCGGCTTTGTACGGTCACTGGAAGATCGGCCAGCTTTTTGAACGGTTCGCGCGCCTCAGGCTCGGCTATCCACATGGAGGCGAGGCCGTTCCCGGGAACCGAAACGGCGTCGACCTTGTCTGGCTATAGCGCCCGACGGCGGCGCATTTGCTTTACGCCACCGTTCAGCAACTGTTGGAAGAGTGATTTCGTGCGGTGCGGGGATCCCCAACATCCAGCATTCCTTTCATCGCTTTTCAGCACGATTTCCCAGTACACGACCACACTCAGGACGTTTGGTTCCTAGCCTTATTGGGTGGGAATGGCCGAAAGGTACACGCGCTGAACTTTCCGGAGATACGCTTCGGCATTCTGCGCCGATTCAGGATCGCCGATATTCCAGCCGTTGTATCGCTTTATCCCTTCGTCGTGTCCGTATTGCTCCACATAATGTTTGAGGATACGGACTCCAAAATCGACGTTGTCTTCAATTTTAAATAGGTTGATACCTTCTTCATCTAGGGTCTGAGCCCAGGTCGGGACGTGTATCTGCATGATGCCGACGGCGTCACTGTGAGAAATCGCGAAAGGGTTGCCTCGGCTCTCAACGATCATGACGCTGGCGATGAGGCGGGCGTCGACATTGTGCTTGCGGCTGCTGCTCACGATCGCTTGCGCCACGCGGTTGCGCCGAGCCTGGTCGACGTTAAATTTTTTCAAAAGAGAATCGATCGTGTTTATGGCGGGGTCAGGACGCGAGATCTTCAGCGTTGTGTCCGCCTGGTGCAACGACTTGTCCGGTGTTTTGCGGAAAAAACGAGTCGCGTTCGAATTCAAAAGCCCTGCTTGCAATAAAACGAGAAGTAGCGCTAGTTTCGTTTTCATGTAGCATGCCTCCAGGGTGCTCTAACGCATGCTTGCCTCCGGAATGCGGAGTACAATCTCTAAGTCGTTGAATCCGTGTCTTGAGCTGAAATGAAGATTGGACTTATCTCGCTCTGCCGCTGCCTTTTTTTGGGGCGGGAATACGGAAACCTGACACCCTTAGCAGAGAAGCCGGCCGGGACGACACACTGTATTCGCACCACTTAGAGGCCGCTTGAGGAGGCCGGCTTATTTGTTCCATGAAGATAGATCGAGTGTCAGATGTATGACCTGCCCTGGCTAGCCTAAGTTCGTCACGAAACTCGCTGATAATTGCGCGTGAATGTCCGCCTGCGGCAAAATGGTTGGGGCCGTTTGGGCTGGGGAGAGAGATCATGAATGATGTCCATAACCGCCGAGCATTTCTTCGCGCCGCAGCGGCGGCTGGTGTCGCGTGGGCTGCGGCGGATGTCGCGCAGATTGAGGAAGCGCTCGCCTGGGCCGCTCGACAGGTGGAAGCGGGCGGCGCGACGAGTTTGAGCGTCCTCGAAACAGCCGAAGCCGGCGTGATCGACGCCATGACTTCGCGCATCCTCCCGTCGGTGGACGGAAAGCCGGCCGCTCATGAGGCGGGCGTCGTGTATTTCATCGATCGGGCGCTCGCCACATTCAATGCGGACCAGAAGAAGCTTTTTGCCGAGGGGATCGCCAATCTGAACCGCCGCGCCGCGCGGCGGTGGAAGGGGGCGAGCTTCGCGGCGCTGACGCCGGCCCAACAAGACGAACTCCTCCACGCCATCGAGAAAACGCCGTTCTTCAAGGCCGTGCGCTTGAATACGATTGTCGGTACCTTCGCGCTGCCCGCGTGGGGCGGAAACCGCGACTACGCGGGCTGGCACCTGCTTGGGTTCGAGCATCAGCCGCGCTTCCAGCCGCCGTTCGGCCACTACGACGCCGAAATCAACCGGAGGAGCTGACCATGGCGCAGACTGGGCAGCATGCCCGCTTTCAACCGAGCGAGACTGTCGATTTCGTGATCGTCGGCTCAGGCGCAGCCGGCGGCATTATCGCCAAGGAACTCTCGACGGCCGGATTCTCTGTCGTTGTCCTGGAACAGGGCCCGCGGCTCACGGAGAGCCAGTTCGATCATGACGAGTTCGGCACCTTCACGCAGAGCCACAACTGCAACGACCCGGTGACGCAGCCGCAGACGTTTCGAGCGACGCCGCACGACAAGGCCAAGAAGGCGTTGTCGCTCATTTACGGGCGGCTGGTCGGCGGCAGCAACGCGCACTTCACCGGCAACTTCTGGCGGCTTCGCCCGAGCGATTTCAACGAAGCGAGCGTGCTGGGCGGGATGAAGGGCACGGGGCTGGCAGACTGGCCGATCACTTACGAGGAACTCGAGCCGTACTACACGAAGGCAGAGTGGGAGCTCGGCGTGTCGGGCGAACCGGGTCCGTTCGATCCTCCTCGATCGCGTCCCTATCCCATGCCGCCGCTGCCGGTGAAATCGTCCGGCGTGCTCCTGGAGCGCGGCGCGCAAGCACTCGGCCTTCACCCGCAGCCGACGCCGATGGCGATCAACTCGCAGTTCTATAACGGCCGGCCGGCATGCCAGCACTGCGGTTTCTGCCTATTCTTCATGTGCGAGTTCCGCTCGAAGTCGACGTCGATGGCGACGATGTTACCGGTGGCGGAGGCGACGGGGCGCTGCGAGATCCGGCCGGACAGCTACGTCGCGCGCGTCGAGACGGGACGCGACGGCCGTGCCACCGGCGTGACGTACTTCGATTCGGATAAGCATCTGCAACTGCAGCGCGCCCGAGCGGTCGTGCTCTGTGCGAACGGCGCCGAAACGCCGCGGCTGCTGCTCAACTCCGAATCGTCGCGCTTCCCGCATGGCCTCGCCAATTCGAGCGGTCTGGTCGGCAAATACCTGATGTTCAACACGTACTTCGGCGTGAACGCACAGTTCGAACATCCTCTCAACGAGTTCAAAAGCGTGCAGAACACGCGGATGGTGCTCGATTTCTACGAAACCGATCCGCGGCGGGGATTCTACGGCGGGGGCGGCATCGATGCGCGGTTCGGGAAATATCCAATCAGCTTCGCGCTGGAGGGGCTGCCGCCGGGATCGCCGGAATGGGGCGAAGGCTTTGCGCGCACTCTCGCCGAGCAGTTCCCACGCACCATGCTGTTCGCGACCCACGGCACCTCGCTGCCGCTCGAGGCCAACAGCATCACGCTCGATCCCCGACTCAAAGACGCGTGGGGGCTGCCCTGTATGCGCGTCACCTACAAGGATCATCCCGACGATTTGAAGTGCTCAGCGTTCCTGACGTCACACGCGATGGAGATCGCGAGGGCGGCCGGGGCGCTGAAGATGTGGGCCGAGCCGATTCGCCCGCAGACGCAAGGGGTCCACCTGCTCGGGACGTGCAGAATGGGTAACGATCCACGCACGTCGGTCGTCGACCGCTACCACCGGACGCACGACGTGCCGAATCTGTTCATCTGCGACGGCAGCAGCATGGTGACCTCCTCGCGGGGCCAGCCGACCGCCACCATTTCCGCGCTCGCCTTCCGCGCGGGCGAACACATTGCGGCATTCGCCCGGCGCGGCGAAATCTGAGATGCGTCTTCGCTTAAACCCTCAGTTCGACGCCTTTCCCATCAACGGTGCCGCCTTAATCAACCTGGCCGGGTCGGCGCCCCGCGCGGGGCGGTACTTCTGCGTGCGTCCGCCGAAGGTTTCCGCGGTATAGAGATTTCCGTCCGGATCGACTGAGAACTGGTGCACGCCCCAGAATGCACCTGGGAACGTCCCGTAGGTTCCCCACGAGTACAACAACTTCCCATTCAGGTCGTACTTCAGAAACTTGTTGCTGACACCGTCAGCGACCCACAAATATTGGTCGGCCGACATCATGATGTGATAGGGCTGCCGGATATTCGGCCACATGTCGAGGAACTTTCCATTTTCGTCGAAAATCTGAATACGGCTGTGCCCGCGATCGGAGACGTACAGGCGCCGATTCTTGTCTATCGCGATCGAGTGCACTGTGTCGAATTGGCTTTGCCCGGTGCCCGGCGTTCCCCACGTCATGAGATACTTTCCGTTTCTGTCGAACTTGACCACGCGAGTGTTCGTGTAGCCGTCGGTGACGTAGAAGGTTCCGTCGGGAAGCCAGGCGATGTCTGTCGGCCGGCCGAAATGCTTATCGTCGTTGCCGGCGACTCCGGGCTCGCCCAGAGTCATCAAGAGCTTCTTCCCGTCATTGCTGAATTTGAAGACCTGCTGGCGCATGTCGTCGACGACCCAAACATTCCTTTCCGGATCGTACGGGCTGATCTTGACCGCGTGCGGCCCGCGGCCGCCTTCAAAGAGCTTGTCCCATTGCGTCCAGGATTCGATCAGCTTGCCGTTCGCATCCACAATGATGATGCAGTTTCGCAGTTCCGGCTTCTGACCTGTGGCCGGGGTTCCGAAAGACCCCCAGGCTCCATTGAAATTGTTGGGAAGCTTTTCCGGAAGCTTGATCTCGCCACGATTTGCGATGAAGATCCGGTTGGGTGATTCGGCAAACACCCCTCCCTGCGATCCCTGAATGTATCCCTGCCGCGCGAACGGTTGCGGCCATTTGGAGACGACCTCATATGGACCGGTCTCCTCTTCTCCGCCTTTCTGTGAGTTGGATGAGAGCACACCCAAACCGGCGTCTTTTTCAATCTGCGATTGGATCGGGACAGGCGCGGACAACATGCTGACCGTGAAAACCACAGTTAGCGCTATCAGCGCGATGATAGGCATGCGCATTTTGAACCTCCTTGCTAATTGATACGGTGAGAGGACCTGAGAATAGCAGGCGATTACGACTCAGAGCAAGCCCGCCGGCGAGGAAGTAGTTGATTCTTCTTGAAACGGAGGGTGTCATGACCCGGAAACTCAGCCTTCTTGTGGCAACGTGTTTTTTCCTCTGCCGAGCGCAGGGCAATGCGCAAGGGACGACGGGCAGCATCTGGGGCACGGTCAGAGACCAGCAGGGGGCGGTTGTTCCGGGGGCAACGGTGCGCGCGGTCAATGAAGAGACCGGCATGATGCGGACGGCTGTGGCGGATTTGGCCGGGCGCTACGCGATGCCCTCGTTGAGCCCTGGCAACTATCGCGTCTCGGCCGGCCAGCCGGGATTTCAGACCGTGGCGCACCGGAATCGTATTGACCGTGGCGCGGGAAGCGGTACCCGGTAATGCCGGCTTTCGCAACCCCGGCATGGAGTCCGTGCGCGAGTTCGCTGTGCTCACGGAAGGCTATAAAATCGTCACGTCAGCTCCCTCTTTGTCGGGCTAACGACTCTGCGCTTCAGTGGCCGCGCTGGAGCAGCGACAGCTGCGAAGCGAGGTCGGCCTGCAAGCGCCTGTTCCGCGGCTAAAAAACTCGCGCGGCAAGAATCCTTAATTTGTTATCTCGTAATCCGAACCGGAGGAAACAATGAATACGACATCGGATGGCGGGATTCCATTGCCGCCCGAAAACATTTCGATGATGTAGTCCGGTCGCTTATCTTTATTGAAATCCCCGACATACGCGTTATGTGCCGTCAAGGAAGAGGCGCGATCTTTTCGGTGGCTTCCAGATTTTTTGCCTTCAGCCAAGCCTTTCGCAGATCGTCCTGGTGCAATGCAGCCCACTCCGCCACTAAACCCAAGGCTCGCGGTCGCAGGCGGCCGGCGATTATCGCTATGGTTTCAATGCTGATGACCGCCTCATCTTCGGCGTACTCTGCGTGAAAGTGGGAAGGATCGTGGTCATCGAAATACATTTTGATTACGATTCCGTAGAATCGGCTGAGTTCAGGCATCGACCGGAGTGCGTTTCAATTTCGGGAACAGTTCATCAGCTGCCTTGCCGGTCAACCGCAGATACAATGCATCCGGACACAAGTCAATATCTTCACCCCATGCGATCGCACCGCTTTGGTCAACTCGAACACCCTCGAACACCTTTCGATCTGACCATACCTTGAATACCCCTCGACCTGCCAAGTGACTGAGATCGACTTCGCCTGTTACGCCGTCAGCGTACCTCAGCCAAATCCGATAACCGCTCAGCGGCCTGACCTCGATTACCTTCTTCATCATCAAGCTCCATTAATGACTCAATCTTAGCGCGGTAGCCGAGGTTTCCGCGAGTGCACATACCTTATTAGTCGGCTGGGCAGTATATTCCTTGAATTCGGCGATAGCCCCAGCTTCGATTCTCGTTTGCCATTCGAGTCACCAGCGCGGCAATCTCGCTAGCCGTTCGTGGTCATCCTGGACCACGGTTGGCGCTGCCATCATACTTCTTGGCGACGCCGCCGTTCCCAGCGGCAGAGCGCCGGCCACATGGACGGAGCAATTTATTACCAGTACGAAGCCCACGATCATCGAGGATCTGACGCCCGGAACCATCTTCACGTTCCAGGTCCGCGCGTTAGGCCGCTTGGGGTTCACGAACTGGAGTGATGCGGTCAAGCGCATGGTCACTTAGACCGCGAACCGGCGCCGCTTTGCGGCGGCGCCGGTTTTTAAAGGAGGAGACGATAACGTTGATTCCAAGTCTCGCGCGACCAGACTAACGTCTCGGCTGTGCGAACGGTCCCACCTCGGGCTTTGCCTGCGTGTTCGCGAGCGGGCCCAGTTCGGCGGCAACGCCCCGCGTGATGGCCGCGACTTCGCTGCCGGCCTGGAAACAGGTGAAATCCGGACGGTCGCGCCAGGCGACCGGCCCGCACAGGCGCACGCCGGCCTTGATCGCGGCATCGTGAACGATGTTGATGGCGCGCTCGTAATCGGCGGTGCCCTGCCGATAGCCGGAGAAGTTTCCGAGATCCCCGCTCGCCGCAAAAACGGCGGTGACGCCGGGAACCTTCGCGATGGCGTCGGCGTTTTTCAGCCCTTCAAGCGTTTCAATCATGAGGATCAAGACGACATTGTCGTTGATCGTGTTGCGATAGCCTCCCGGCACATTGCCCCACATCGAGGCATCGAATGCCTGGCCGCCTCCCTGGCTGCGCCGGCCCAGAGGCGGAAAGTACGCCCAATTCCGCGCTTCGATCGCTTCTTCAAGGGTGTCGACGGTCGGGACGACGACAACGAGCGCTCCCGCGTCGAGCGCATGCTGGATCTCGCGCTCGTCCGTATAAGCGACGCGCACACCGGGAACGGCTTTCGCGTCCGGACAGGTGCGCCACATGCGGCCGACCGCGCCCCAGTCCCGCGTGTCGTGCTGCATCTCGGTCCAGATAAAGTCGTAACCGGCGTTGGCCATCGCACAATAAATCGCGGGATCGGTGGAATTGAAGAGCGTGCCGCCGGTCACCTTGCCGCCCTGCATCATCTTGAGCTTGACGGGATTCCAAATCTTGGATCCCGCGGGCGCGTCAAACGCGTTTCCGTACTTCCACTTCAACGGATCGAATGGTCCCTGATTCACTGCGCCCGGCGGCGCCACGTTGAAGGCATTACTGTCCTTACCTGCTGGGGCCGCCAGTGGGAATTGCGTGGTTCCGGGCGTCGCATTGTTGGCGTAAGGATCGGCGTTTGGCGTTGGCTGTTGTCCCCGTCCTCCCTGTGTCCCCCGATTCTGAAAACCAAACGCGGCTGCGGCGAAAATCGCCGCTGCGATTGCCAAGAAAAACATTCGTCTCATAGGTGTCTCCTGTGCATGGATTCGTCAGGCGGAGAATACACTATGGATCGGGCACGAGAGAAGCGATTACAAGATTTCGGATACCTTAAAAACGAATCCGGGCAGGACGGGATCCCCGCTGATTGTGGCGGGATTCTCCAAACATTCCACCGGTTGCCCGGGACGATAGATATAGACCCGGGCTTTGTACGGATCGATGAGCCAGCCGAGTTCTGCGCCATTCGCAATGTACTCGGCCATTTTGTCCTGAAGCTCGGTCAGTGTATCGCTCGGAGACATCACCTCAGCAACGAAGTCCGGACACAAATGACCGAACTTCTCGAGTTCGTCCTTACTGAAGGGGGCGAGCCGGTCCCGTCGGACCCAAGAAGCGTCCGGGCCGCGGATAGCGCCATTCGGCAATCTGTAACCAGCGGCCGGTCCATAAACGACGCCGGTTCCGTCTTTTCTTGCCCAATCGGTGAGGTGATAGCAAAGGACATTCCCTCTCTCGCTGCTGTTCAGCCCTTCAGGAGCCATAATGATTAGCTCTTTCTGGGCGGTGAGTTCCAAGAACAAGTCGCGATTGTCGCTACAAAGCTGGAAAAATTGTTCCTCAGTTAAGCCGACATTTTCGACGTTGAGGACCAGCTTGTTCGGTATAACTTGTTCTTTTACGAGCGGCACGCGCGGCATGGCTTCCTCCTGCCCAGGATTGTATCGCACGTGATGGACCTGAGGGAGGCGAGCCGACTCACGCTTGGATGTCGATGAAACCCGGCGCAATCACCTGTCCGGCAGCGTCGAGGATGCGCGTGGCGGCATCGGTAATTGATGGCGCGACGCGCACGATCGTATCACCGCGAATTGCAACGTCACTGCGATACCATGGACTGCCGCTGCCGTCTACGATCCGGCCGTTGCGAATAACGAGATCGTAGGACGGACCTTGAGCAGCAGTGCTGCTCAGAAATCCAACGGCAAGGAATGCGACGATAATCAAAGCACGCATTCCCCTCCTCGGCGAGGAGGGGAATATGTTTTCAATGACCTTACGCTTCATATCAGAACAAAACCTTCGCCGCGAACTGGATCTGGCGCTGTGCCCCGGTCTGCGACTGGAAAGCAGCGCGTGAAACTGCTCCAAATGAGCTACTCGCCGCGCTCTCGTTGGGCAGAAAGAAGTTCGGGTGATTGGCAAGATTGAAGAATTCCGAGCGGAATTGGAGCGAGACCTGTTCAGTTAAGCGGAACGATCGCGACAACCCCAGATCGAAATTCTTCAAACCATCGCTGCGGATGATATTCCGCCCCGCATTACCGAACGTCCCAGCCGCGTTGATCAGCCAAGCAGGGTTGTCCCCAGAAAGGCAATTTCTCCGGGTTCCGTTCGGCAGCAATGTGCACGTATTGAACCAGCGGTCAGGACCCGGGCCCGGCAGGCGCCAGTCCCCAATGATATTCGGCCGATCTTCGTTTGCGGGTGCACCGGTGTTGCTCTCGTCACGTCCTGAGAAAACAGTGAAAGGCGGTCCGGTTTGAAGCGTCAAGATACCGGTAAGCTGCCAGCCGCCGGCGACGGCCCGCAGGGCCTTATTTGGAGTTTTGCTGAACGGCAAATCGTAGACATAGCTGAATGCGAACCGGTGCGTCACGTCAAAGTCGGAGACCGCGCGCTCGGCCCGCAGATTCCGTGCATCCTGCGCGAATCCATTGGAGCCGCTGGAGTCGCTTGCAGCGGAGATCCCGACACCATCATCGATAGCTTTTGACCATGTGTAGGAAGTGATCAAGCTGAGGCCGTTCGTCATGCGCCGCTCCGCGCGGGCGGTGAGGCCGTTGAAATTCGAGTTTCCAATCGATGAAATATAGCCGCCGGTGATGTTGCCGAACGCTGGAAATGGACGGCGGCTATTAACCGAGCCTGGTCCCGGAAACGCCTGGTTGATATTCCACGCTATCGGAAGTTTGTGCCCCTGTGACCCGAGGTATGAAACGTCTAAGACCACATTAGAGGCGACCTCGCGCTGCACGCCAAAGCTCCATTGATTCACGTATGCGGTGCGGAAATTCGGATCGATCCCCGGCGTAATGACCTGAGGGGTTCCGGAAAACGGATTCGCAAGGTCCGGCCGATCCGTCGCTTGGAATGGGCCCGATGTTTGCCGCAAACGGAAAGGCGAATTGCGCGATAGGCCAGTCAGGCCGTTCCCGACGATTTGATGATTGTAGAAAGTCCCGAATCCGGCGCGCACCACTGTGCTGGTTCCACCGAAGGGACGCCAAGCCAAACCAAGGCGAGGTCCGAAATTGTTTTTGTCTGTTATCCATAGCCGGCGTCCCACGTCGGAACGCGGACGTGAGCTGAGTCCGGTGGGACTGTTGTTATCGATGTAATACTCGAGTCCACCGGCAACCTTGATCGTCCCACTGGCTGGATCGAGCGACGCGATCTTGTTCACGCGCTCAACTTCGGGAAGATCCAGATCGTATCTCAATCCCAAATTCAAGGTCAGCTTCGGTGTGATCTTCCAATCGTCCTGAAAGTAGTAGCCCGAAGCAAACGTCATTGAATTGTGAAATGGCGTGCCCAGATTACGATCGGCTTGTCGGGGCATTCCCAGCAACAGATCGGCGACGGGAACGCCCGTAAAGGTGCCATCGAATGTAAAAGCCCCGCGGCCGAAGGAAGTGAAGAAGGAGTTGAAGAGGAATCGCCGGATGTCAAAACCGAATTTCATCGAATGTTGGCCTGTGATGAAGGTCATGTTCTCAATATAGTTATACGTATTGTCGTGCCGGCCTTGCGGCAAGTTGGTAGGACCGCCGAGCGTTGTGAATCCGGTAAGCGTGACTTGCGGCGCCCCGTTATTAAACGGCGTTCTGCCGGCATCCGTCAGACCGCCAATGCCGAGCGTCTGAACGACATTGACGTCCCGATCCTGCTGCAGTCGATAGAAAGCAAATCGTGTGTAGCCGATACGCGCTTCGTTGACGAGACGCGGCGAGAGGATGTGTGTCCAGACAATTACCGCGTGTTGGGTTCGCTGCAATTCATCGCATCCATAGCCTGGCACATCACGAGCCGAACAGAGCGGGTTCGATAGCGGATAAAACTCCGATCCGTCCGCAAATTCATATGCGGCGTAAATGGAATCGCTCTGACTCAAACGGTGATCGACTCGGCCCGACCACTGGTTAATCTTGTAGCGCCCGGCCGCAGCAGAAACGAAATTTGGCGAGCCGAGCCGGTTGGGCGCCGGATAGAGCGCCAGCAGGCCCGCGCCTTGTTTACTCCACCGTTCCGGTGGAATTCGGTTACCGGGAAATGAACCCCCATTCATCGGATCCGGGAGCGGGGTCGCCAGCGAACTGAAATCCCCATTCTTGAAGGCCAGTGATGGTACTGTAGCGAGGCTGGCCTCCTGCTGGCCGCGGCGCTGTCCCTCGTACGCGGCGAAGAAGAACGTCTGGTCTTTCTTGATCGGTCCACCCAGAACGCCGCCGAATTGGTGGCGGCGGAATCCGGGTTTCTGCGGCGCAAAGAAGTTCCGAGCGTCCAGTGCGGAATTGCGATGGAATTCCCAGATGGAGCCATGAAACGCATTGGTTCCGGATTGCGTTGTGACCATGATCTGGCCTCCGGCCTGCCTGCCGTACTCGGCCGAGTATGTTCCCGTTTCATCGGCCAGACCACGCTGAAAAAGCCCTTCCTCAGGGTCACGATCACCTCCCCGCAGAATTATGCGAGGCTCGCTCGCTATGAAGAAATCACGCGGCGTCTGGCCGATCCGCGCGGTCTCTCTGCTGAAGAAGCCGAAAAGCTGATTAGTGAAGGCAAGTCGGTGATCGCGGTTACTTGCTCGGTCCACGCCACAGAGG
>Ga0209157_1003407_pt1 | contig 12228 bp, 11 predicted proteins | sample GraSoiAngelo_135_FD_185892 | JGI IMG/M metagenome (GOLD analysis project Ga0209157, IMG submission 185892) | Grasslands soil microbial communities from the Angelo Coastal Reserve, California, USA - 14_0929_05_40cm (SPAdes) (version 2) | ecosystem: Environmental > Terrestrial > Soil > Grasslands ... | reverse complement strand
ATGGTCTATCCTTCTTCTACTATGAATCGCCGCAAATTCCTTCTTTCGACCGCGTCGGCGGGCATCGCCTCGGTGATATCTAAAAAGCTCGAAGCCCAAGATCCCGAAATTGCGCCTATCACGACGGAGATACGGAAGCGCCACAACGAAGCCGTCCAGCGGCTGCAACAATGGATTCGCCAGCCTTCGATCGCGGCGGAGAACCACGGTGTGAACGAAGGCTGCGAGCTGACAATGCGGATGCTGCGCGAGGCCGGCTTCAATCAAGTTAAGAAGGTGCCGACGGAAGGCCAACCCGGCATTTTTGCGACACTCGATGCAGGGGCCCCCAAAACGCTCGCTCTGTATTTCATGTACGACGTTAAGCAAGTGGATCCTTCCGAATGGTCGTCACCTCCATGGGATGCGGCCATTGTCGACAGACCTGGGCTCGGTAAAATCCTTATTGGCCGAGGCGCTGTGAATCAAAAGGGGCCGGAGGCGGCGTTTCTTGCGGCGCTCCATGCCATCCGCGGCGCCGGCAGGAAGGTCCCGCTCAATCTGGTTTTCGTGGCTGAAGGCGAAGAGGAAATTGGATCGCCGCACTTCAAGCAAATTGTCGATCAGCCGGAAGTCCAGGCTGCGCTCAAAAGGTGCGTTGGCGTCTTCATGCCGAATGCATCGCAAGGACTCGATGGCCAGGTGACGATCACGCTCGGCGCGAAAGGCGTCATCGAATGTGAGCTCACTTCCAGCGGCGAGCGTTGGGGACGCGGGCCAAAGCAGGACATTCACTCGAGCAACAAAGCGCGAGTGGATAGCCCAGCCTGGCATCTCGTGCAGGCGCTTGCGACCCTCGTCAATCCCGATGGAACTCCCGCAATCGATGGCTTCGCTTTAAAGGCGCGTCCGATTTCCCCTGATGAGAAGAAGATGATAGCGGTTGCGGCAGCCCGCATGGACGAGATCAGTCTCAAAAAGCAACTCGGCGTCGAGCATTGGATCCGGGATGTGAAGTTTCAGGAATCGCTCGAGTTGCTCATGTCGCAGCCGACTGTAAATATTGAAGGACTCGTAGGCGGGTATACCGGGCCGGGAGGCAAGACCATCCTTCCGCACAAGGCCGTTGCGAAGCTCGACTTGCGGCTCGTGCCCGACATGACCGCTAAAGACGCCCTCACCGCGCTCAAAGCGCATCTCGCCAAACGCGGCTTCGGGGATATCGACGTGAATATGACGGGTGGTTATGATCCGACATCGACGCCTGCTGACGCGGGCCTTATTCGCGCGCAGCAAGCCGTCTACCGCCGGCACGGCGTCGATCCAATTATCATGCCGCGCAATGCGGGCTCCTGGCCGGGCTACGTCTTCACCGGCGCTCCTCTGTGCCTGGCTGCCGGACATTTCGGGCTGGGTCACGGCAATGGCGCTCACGCGCCCGACGAATACTTCGTTATCGAGTCTTCGAATCCGAAAGTAGAGGGTATCGACGGCGCGACAGGTTCTTTTGTCGAGTATCTATATGAAGTGGCGAAGACGGCCTGAAAGGCCTAATTGCGCATTACCTTTGATCGGAATATCCTTGGCCTCATAGTAAAACACCCGAAGAAGGGGGTTCTCATGAAAACGACGAAGCAACGAAGGCGCGTCCATCTGGTGGTTTTCGTGATGGGTTGCATTCTGATTCTCGCCGCTGGTTCTATCCAGCGCGCGCAACAGAGGCAGAGACAGGCTGTCGACTCCAATGGTGCGCCGCTATTCAAGGTCGATCCTTTCTGGCCGAAGCCGCTGCCGAACCGATGGGGCATGCAGCAGGTCACCGGTATCTTCGTCGATCAGAACGACCACATCTCGACGAGGTCGGCGGAGAAAATAACCGGATCGACTGCTGCATTCGCGGACCGGAGCTCATCGAGCTCGATCAGGAAGGCAATGTCGCGCATGCGTGGGGTGGTCCCGGCTATCATCCGCTCTGGCCGACGGCCTTGCAGACAGTGCTCGTGGATCGCCAGGGGTTTGTCTGGGTTGCGGGAACCGCCGCGCAGGACAGCATCCTCAAATTCACGAAAGACGGGAAACTTGTGTGGGATTTCGACCACCGCCCGCCGAAAGGCTCACCGCCCTTGAAAGAAAATAATCAACAGACCGACGTCCTCGTCTCCAAAGGCCGCTTCAACCTCGATGAAGACGCGAGAGAAATCTACATTATCAATTGGAAGCGCGTTCTCGTGTACGACATGGATACGGGCGCCTTCAAGCGCGGCTGGGGCGGTCACGGAATGCCTTTGAGCGAGATCACGAACGACCCGATCCCCGGATACAAGTGGACCGGAGGCCCTCCGCCGGAGGAAAAGAACTTCGTCCCCGATTTGCATTTCGTCGAATTCTCGAAAGAAGGCCTCGTCTACGTCGGCGAGCGTGGACAGAACCGGATCGAGGTATTCACGAAACAGGGGAAGTTTGTGAGGGAATTCTATGTGTCGCCCAATACCCCGTCCCGGGGCGAGATTTGCGGCGGACTGTATCACGAGAAATTCCCTCCCTGCGGAACCACTTACAAACTGGCGTTCTCACGCGATTCCCAGCAGAAATACGGTTACGTGGCCGACGGTACGAATGACAGAGTCTGGATTCTCGACCGCGATAGCGGAAAGACTCTCGGCGGGTTCGGCCGGAACGGCACCTACGCCGGCCAGTTCCACTGGATCAACGCGATTGCTATGGACTCGAAGGGGAACATCTATACCGGCGAGGTGGAGGAGAACAAGAGAATCCAGAAGTTTGTGCCGGTGATGGCAAATAACTAACCGTTGTCTCACTATCGCGGCGGTCTATAAAGGTGTGGACGAATTGGAATCGAGCGTAATCCCCTCCTTGCATTACCGCAAGGAGGGGAATAACGCACCAGCGTAATTCATTCACATAGACCGCCGCGACAGTGGACTACGTCCTCAGTCTCGGCAGCAGCTCCAGCGTATTCTCGCGATCGATGCCTCGCATTTCGCTGGCCGTGAAAGCCCCATTCTCCATCAGCCCTTTGGCGACGATTGCGGCCGAACCGCCGCCCAGAGGGTAATCCGTGCCAAATAAAATGTGAGATGGAGGAACCATCTTCTTGAACGACGGCGTGGTGTAGGGGTTAAAAGCCTGTGCGGTGTCGTAGTAGAATTTCTGGAGTTCGTACATCACACCTTTCGGCAGCAACTGCTGGCCCACTCCCGCGAGCCGGCTGGTAATGTATGGCACGGTTCCGCCGCCGTGCGACCAAATGAATCGAATGTCGGGAAACCGCGCGACTGCCCCGGTGTTTAACAGGCTCAAAATCGTCCGCGTCGTATCGAATACAAACTCAATGCCTCGATTCTGAGCGTCAGTAAGCGTTGCTTGCGCGTCGCACGCGGCACAGTAAGGGTGACAAAACACAACGCATTTCCGGCGGTTCAATACTTCCATCAGAGGAGTGAAAGCAGGATTTCCCAGATACTTGCCCTGATAGCTCGAGAGGATACCAATGCCGTCGGCTTTGAGCGCGTCCAGCGCGTATTCGACTTCACGGATAGCACCATCAACGTCCGGCAGCGGCAATACCGCAAACAGACCGAACCGGCCAGGATAATCTTTCACAACCTTTGCTCCGTACTAAACGGCTTGCCCGGCGTTTGCGCAAGCGACGTCGAGGACAACACACGGCTCGCCGCTGCGGCAGCGGCCATCTTCAGAAACTGTCGGCGAGAATCTTTCATGTTGATGTCTCCGGAACGGAGCTGTCTCCTGATGCGCGCGAACGTTAACATTGCTCTCCGATGATGTCAATCGATGCAATCGGTCGGTGCCGATCGACGCGTGTGGATCACAGTCGATCAATGAATCTTAGCGTGTTCCGGGGTAGATGAATTACAATCGCGCTAACTGCGAGGTCAAAATGAAAACACCACGGAACCTAAAAAGCTTATTAGGAATTTTGCCTTCGATAGTCATTCTGGTGCTGATTTGTGCGCCTGTTTATGGGCAGTGGGTGAAAGTCCCTGCGGCCAGAACTCCAAAGGGGCCTGATGGCAAGCCCAATCTCTCCGCGCCGGCGCCACGGTTGCCTGACGGCCACCCAGACCTCTCCGGTGTCTGGGAGTCTGGTGGCGGCAAGTACATCAACAACATTGCGGCGGATCTCAAACCCGGCGACGTGCCATTTCAGCCTTGGGCCAAGGCACTCGTTGACCAGCGCGCGGACGGATCGCATTCGGGAGAGGATCCATTTGCGAACTGCTTGCCCCAGGGCGTCCCGAGAGTCAGCGCTTCGCCCCCACCGTGGAAGGTGATCCAAAAATCGGAGGTCATCGTGCGTCCCGAGAGTCAGCGCTTCGCCCCCACCGTGGAAGGTGATCCAAAAATCGGAGGTCATCGTCATTCTGTACGAATCCGCCAATACCTGGCGTCAGATCTTCCTCGATGGGCGCGAGTTGGGCAGCGACTTTCCACCAACGTTCTTAGGTTATTCAACCGGAAAGTGGGATGGCGACACGCTGGTAGTCGACACCCGCGGTTTCAACGGAAAAACATGGTTGGATCAGACAGGCAAGCCCACCTCGGATGCCCTACATGTCACGGAACGTTTTCGGCGGACGGACTTCGGACACATGGAAATTCAAATTACTATCGAAGACGCAAAGGTATATACCAAGCCGTGGACGGTGAAAGAACAGGTGCGCCTGATGCCGAATACCGACGTCATCGAAAACGCCTGTGAGAACAATCTCGATCTCCAGCACCTGGGGGGGAAATTCAGCAGGTAATCACGCGCTGGGTTTAGGTTAACTGATCTTGTCTCGACGTCCGCTTCTCTTCGTGTCGCCATTCTCACCGTTCTGGCGAGCTTTAGGAGCTTTCTAAAAACTAGGGCTAACCGTTGCGGCGCTTGCGCGTGTAGCATCGCCGCCGCAGGCCGTTCTCGAAGAAACGATCAGCGGCACGATCGCGGCAACGAGGACGATCACTCAAAACGCACGGCTCACCGGCAACGTGACCTGCACCGTCAATGCCGCACCGTGCATACAATTCGGCGCACCCGGCCTAACGCTGAATCTTGCCGGATTCACAATCACCGGGCAGGGTGATCCTTCGACGGGATGCAGCTCACAGGCCACTCCTGCTGAGAACGGCATACTTGTGAGCAATCAGGCAGACGAAACTATTCAGGGATCCGGCCTGGTGCAGAGATTTCGAGCGAACGGCATCCTCCTTCTCAACAGCACCAGGAACCTTGTGACGCGTGTCACCGCATCGACGAATTGCCAATCGGGAATTCAAGCCAACGGCTCCTCCGACAATCACATCGAATGGTACTGCCACGAATCCTTGCGGCGGGCTTTGACTTAACACCGGAAGCCAGCGCAACCGGGTGTTGCGTAATCAGTTCAGCGGAAATGGTTATGGCCTTCAATTGGCAGCAGGGGCCTTCGGCGTCACACGCGGTGCCAGCAGGAACTGCTGTTGGAGATTGGACGATCACGGGTGTAAGAGCGCATGCGGACACAAACGATCACAGTGGTCCCTTTACACCAATTCAAGCAACGTTTTCCGTTTTCGTGTCACCCTTCTAGTATTAAGGAGATTTGGCCCGGCGCGCCACAGTCAGTATCCGCCGATTTCCGAAACCGGCGACCGGCGGATGCAGACCGCTTATTTCCATTCCCACATCTTCATTGACGTATTGCCCTGGGCGTCCACTTCAAACTCGAAGACGCCCGCTACCGTGTTCAATCGCGCTAACTTTTGAGGGGCATGGAAAATGATGCTGCCCCGATAGCTGACGGCGCCTCCCTCTCGAACTTTTCCCGTGCCGACGCCCCGCAGGCTAACGGAATCACCATCACGGGTTGCTATGATTCCTTGTCCCTCGCCATACACACTACCGTCGGACCGGATGGCAGCCCAATAGGTCCCCATAAAGTTCGCGTCAATGCCCACTAGCTTTCCGTTTTCTTCAAACGACACCTGGATTCTAGGCGCCGTGCCCTCCAACGGCAGCACGGTTCTTGCGGTTCTCTTTCCACGGCCTTCGTAGATCAATTCTCCAAGCATGGTTACCTCCTGTGCGAGCGATCTCGCCCGCGGCCTCGAATTGCGTGTCACTGAGTAGCGGAGGTGTATTATACCGCCCGAAAATCGTCCCGGTGAGCTGAAAGAGGTGACGGCGAGTGTTTCAGAACGTGCGATTGAGAACCCACACCAGGAACAGGACGAGGGGAACCAGAGCGGCGAACTGGAGCATGGTGTAGCCAATGATGTCCCGCGCCTTCAGCCCCAGGATCCCCAGGATGGGCAGCATCCAAAACGGATGGATCAGGTTGGCCAGCGCTTCGGTCGCGTTGTAAATCTGAACGACCCAGCCTAAATGGATCTGCAAGGATTTGGCGGCTTCCAATACATACGGAGCTTCGACCAGCCAGCGGCCGCCGGCCGATGGAACGAATAATCCTAAAGAGGTCGAATAAATCCCGACCAGCACCGGAAACGTTTGGTGTGTGGAAACCGTGACGAAGAAATGAGCAAGATCCCTGGCGAGGCCGGATTCGGTCATCATCTTCACAATGCCGCCGTACAGTGGGTATTGGATCAGCACACCGGCCACCGAAGGGACACCGGCCGCCACAGCGTGAACGAAAAAACGCGGACGCCAATGCAGGAACAGTCCGGCGATCAGAAACGCGAAAATGTAGTGATTGAGATCGAGGATGACGGCTGGTCCTTTCTCAGCGACTTCGCGCACGAGGTAGGCAATGCCGAAAAACGAAATGACAAGCGTCAGGATCGGGCTGTATTCGAGCCATTCGCCGGGTCTCTCACGCTTCGCGATGGGAACTGCAACAGGTTCATATTTCACCCCCATGCCTTGCATGTCACGCGCGAATGCCGGCGTGGGATGGGAGTGGAAAGCGACAAGCATGGACAGAACCAGTATCGCCCCGCCAATGATCATGCCTTGCCACAAACCCAGCGTCTCGGACAAAGGAATCACACCACTGATCCGTAGAATCGATTGAGGCAAGGATGCGGGCGCCGCCATGATGAGCGCGGCCGAAGAGGACAGTCCGAGCGCCCAGATGCTCCCGATGCCGAGATATCCCGCAGCGCCCATCGCCCGATAATCCGCACCGCGCACACGATGTGCGACTTCGCGCGCGAGAAGGCCGCTAAAGATGAGGCTGAAGCTCCACGATAACAACGAGGACAGCATGGAAAACAGCGCCACAAACGCCGCGGCATTTTTCCCATTCGTCGGAATCGCAGCCAGTCGGCAAATCAAGGCGTACACCGGGCGGGCCGTGGCGAGCGCGTACCCGCTGATGATGATCATGGTCATCTGCATCGTGAAGGCGACCAGGTCCCAGAACCCGGCGCCGAACCATTGAGCTGTCTGAATGGGAGAATTACCGATCCCCACACACGCCAGGTACACGATGGTGACGGCGATGAGCGCTAAAACAAATGCATCGGGAAACCAGCGCTCAAACCAGTCCGACAGTCTGAGGCCGGATGCGGCGAGCCACGACTCGACCGGTTCTTGTTTTAACTTTGGTTCCACTCCACCAGTTCTTCATTCGGAATTTCACGTTCGTAGTACCACTTCAGACCGAGGGGTTCCTCGCTCAGAATGGTCGTCTTGAAACTTCGCCACGCCTGAATCTCAAAGTAATCGAGCGGCCCGCCATGAGAGCGGAGACGGTGGGGAGTACCTGGGGGAAAATAGACGAGCGTGCCGGGTTCGATCTCTTTGAAGTCGTTTTCCACTTCAACGACGCCGCGGCCTTTAAAGGTCATGTAGCAATGCGCCGCGCCTTCCGGGTTGGCATCAGTGCCTCGGTGCACGTGATATGGAGAAGAGCCGCCCTCCTTGTAGTGCATCTCTCCTGCCTGGATGGCATTCGTGGGCGTTAGCCTCGTTCCATCACGAAGCCTGACGCTGGACTCGGCGCAGAATCGGCGGATACGACCGCCACTAGCGTCACTCAATGCGCGAAGCGTTTGCCTGTTGAAGAAATATCCAGGTCCTCCCGGTAGTCCGGCTTCAACGGCCGCAGGAGGCTTCGGCACGATCATGTGCAGCAGTTCGAGATTCGAACCCGACGCTTCAAATCGAGCTGATTCCGATGGTCCGAGAAGCACGCCTGCCCCTTCCTCAGCATCATGAAGCTGATTGTTGAAACGAATGATGCCCTTAGTGGGACTCGCTATGACATACACGAGGTGGTAATCGTTCGCAGCCGGCACATCGAGTCTCCGGCCGGCAAAGATCGTTCTCTTATAGACCGTCAGATTCCTGGAACCACAGTAGCCGGGGCTGCAAAGAGTTACCTCGGTCCCGGATTCAACTCGCCTGGCCTCAGCAGTATTCGAATTGACTATCGTGAGGTCGCTGATACTCGCCATGTTTCGACACTCCTTAACAGGATGCGGGAAAGCTGCGATCGCGGACTATATCACGCCGCCAGGACTTTTCCCTTCGTTTCCGGAAGAAGGAAAGCGGCGATCGCCATCGTTGCGTAGGCAATGGCGGCGAACACACCGATCGCGCTACCCAACGACATCGATGCGGAGAGATATCCGACCAGCGTTGGAAAAAGCGCGCCCGTTGCTCGTCCAAGGTTATAGGCGAAGCCCTGACCGACACCGCGCACACGCGTTGGGAAATGCTCAGTGTAGAACGCCCCCATCGCGCTGAATACGCCGGAGGCGAAAAAACCCAGCGGGAAGCCGAGCACCAGCATGGCGCTGTTGCCAAACGACAGGCTTGTATAGGTCACCACGACAATAGCGGCTCCGATCGCGAATACAAGAAACGTTAGTCTCCTGCCGATACGATCCGCAAGGAAACCACCGCTTAAATAGCCGCAAAAGGAACCGCAGATCAGTACGGCCAAATAGCCTGTGGAGTCCAGGACTGAAAGTCCTCGCTCGGAGCGGAGATAGGTGGGAAGCCACGTCATGACGGCGTAATACCCTCCCTGGGCGCCCGTGCCCAGCAAGCCGCCTAAGAGTGTGATCCGGAGCAGCGGAGGTTTGAAGATCTCGAAGAATGTGGGCCGTTCTCCATGCACAGCCAGTTGTGCTCGCGATTCAAGGTATACCGGCGGCTCTTCCACGTACCGGCGAACGAAAAACACAAAAACCGCAGGCGCGATGCCGAACATAAATAATGCCCGCCACGCGGTCGCGACCGAACGAAAAACACAAAAACCGCAGGCGCGATGCCGAACATAAATAATGCCCGCCACGCGGTCGCGACGGGCAAGAACGTGAAAAAGATGGCGTAAAGAAGCGTTGCCATTCCCCATCCCACCGCCCAGCCCCCTTGCATCATACCCAACGCTTTCCCCCGATGTTCGGCGCGGATGGATTCGCCCAGGAGAACGGCTCCCGCGGCCCACTCACCGCCGAAACCAAGCCCCAGAAGCGCGCGAGCGGCGAACAGTTGCTCGTAGTTCTGCGCAACGCCTGAAAGAAAAGTAAAGATCGCAAACCACAGGATCGCAACCTGCAACGTCCGGACCCGCCCAAACCGATCGGCAACCCAACCTGCGAGCCAGCCGCCGAGCGCCGACGCCAGCAGCGCCGCGGTGCCAAGCACGCCGGCGTCGGCGCGCGTGATTCCCCAGGACGCGATGAGCGCGGGAATGACAAAGCTGTACATTTGAACATCCATCGCGTCCAGCGCCCAGCCGCCGGCACACGCGCCGAACGCGCGCCGTTCCCGGGGAGCGAGATCCCAAACCCATGCAAATGCGCTTTTGCGCTTAAAGGCTGCGGACTCGGCCGTATTAGCTCGCATATTTTCCGGACAGGAGGCTTCCGGCGTTCGGAACACAGGTTTTGAGGCCGAGCCGTTCAAGCATTTGGTGCGTAGTGCACACGGCAGCAGAAACGACGGGCAGGCCGCATTCCTTTTCGACAATCGGAATCGCGGCCAGGGAAGGCATTTGAACACACGAGGAAAGGACCAGGGCATCGACGCCGTCTAATCGCAGGTCACGATGAACCTCAATCAGCGCCATCGGGTCCACCTGTCCTACCTCGACGTTATCTGCAATTTCGAGCGAGACGTAGTCGGATACCTGAATGCCCTCCGCTTCGATGTAATCCACAACCAGCTTTGTGAGCGCGTTCAGGTACGGCGCGACCAGCGCAATTTTTTTTGCTTTGAGGGCGTTCAGTCCGGCAATGAGTGCGCCCGCGCTGGTGACGACGGGCACGTCGTGGCCTTCCTTCACGCTGATATCGTGCAATTTCTGTTCGGACGTCCGGTGATAGCCTTTTCCCATGCTCATAATGGCCACAAGGCAGGCATAGCCCAGAATATCGACGCATGCATCGGCCAGTTCCACTGCGCAGCGGCCGGAATCGGCATCCATCGCTTCGAGTTCCTCTTTGGTGACGTTCTTCATGCGCATCCGGCTGGAATGAAATGTAAACCGTTCCGGCTCGGTAGCTTCACGCGCGCGAAGCATGGCAGGAATTTCCGTTTCCATCGTGGTATTGGAGCTGGGGACAATCTGGCCTATTCGATAGGTTTCTTTTCTGGTTTCCACAGCGGGATTGTACCATTGCTCTCCTAAGTCGGGACGGGTGCACTATTGACATAACATCGCATCCGGTGTGAAATTCCCAAACATCTCAAAGGAGAGCAGAGTGGCGGTCTATCGAGCCGGGTGCGTCGTTTCGTTAGTTCTGTTGGGAATGGTCCTGAGCGGCATTCCGGCCTTTGCTCAGGTGGATTTCTCCGGTGAATGGTCACCCCGATTTTATGAAGACGAACCCGAACGCGTTCCGGGTCCGGAACTGGGTGACTACCTGGGACTTCCAATCAATGATGCAGCCAGAGAACGCGCGGATACGTGGGCAGCGTCAATCCAGAGTATGCCGGAATGGCAGTGCCGGCCGCATTCGGCCGATTACATCTGGCGCGGTCCCTCGCAGCTTCGCATAACGAAGGAAGTGGACCCCGTGACGCGGCAGATCACTGCGTTTCATGCGGAATGGCTGCGTTCCGTTGATAACATTTATTACCTGGATGGACGCCCGCACCCCTCGGCCAACGCGCCTCACACGTGGGGCGGTTTTGCGACGGCGAAGTGGGATGGCGACATGTTGACGATCAAGGTGAGTCATCTCAAAGAAGGATACGTTCGCCGCAACGGCGTTCCGCGCAGCGATCTCGCTACCGTGACCGAGCATTGGATGCGTCATGGTAATTGGTTGACGGTGGTCACGATCGTGGAGGATCCCGTTTATTTGACTGAACCATTCGTTCGGAGTACAGATTATGAATTAGACGAGCATCAACTCGTCGCTCCATATCCATGCGATGTGGTTGAGGAAGTCGAGCGAGGGAAGAACGTGGTGCCTCATTTCTTGCCCGGCACCAACCCGTCCCTCAAGGATTTTGCAGTCGCTCACAATCTCCCGGAAGAAGCAACGCGGGGCGGGGCGGCTACAATGTATCCGGAATATCGATCGAAATTGGCTACAATGCCTACGGTTGGGAAGAAATAACTATTGGAGATTGCAAACTGGAAGTTTTTTCATTTCTAAATTTCAGATGAAGCAATCTCGAATTTGCAGATTTGTGTTTCTCAGGAGGAAACATGAAGGCTCGATGGATTCTTTTAGTGGTTGCTCTGGCGGCGCTGATGTCGGGAATTCAGCTTTATGCGCATCATTCCTTCGCAGCGACCTACTTCGAAGACAAGCAACAGACGGTTGAAGGCGATCTGGTTCAGTTCTTATTCCGCAATCCACATTCTTTCGTCCATGTGGAAGGCAAGGACGAGAAGGGAGAAACCGTTCGATGGGCTATCGAATGGGGCGGGGGCGGCCAGCTTGGGCGTCAGGGCGTCACTCGCGAAACGCTGAAACCCGGCGACCATGTCGTCATTGTCGGCAACCCCGGGCGGAATCCGGATGATCATCGTCTTCGCATGCTTCGTTTGAAGCGGACCTCCGATGGTTGGACATGGGGCGGTCGTCCGGGCGAGTCGTTTGACTAAACGGAGCGCCTGCGTCGCTGTTTTCCTTCTGTTCCGGACGATTCCCGAAGGCGTGCAGGCGCAGCGCGGCCGCCCTCAGGCGGCCGCGAATGTGCCGGCAAAGGCATCGGCGCCGATCGATCTGACGGGCTACTGGGTTTCCCTTGTCACGGAAGATTGGCGCTGGCGCATGGTCACGCCGGCCAAAGGTGATTATCCCAGCATCCCC
>Ga0209157_1003406_pt1 | contig 12229 bp, 9 predicted proteins | sample GraSoiAngelo_135_FD_185892 | JGI IMG/M metagenome (GOLD analysis project Ga0209157, IMG submission 185892) | Grasslands soil microbial communities from the Angelo Coastal Reserve, California, USA - 14_0929_05_40cm (SPAdes) (version 2) | ecosystem: Environmental > Terrestrial > Soil > Grasslands ... | reverse complement strand
CATGTACACATGTTAGGCACACTACCGGGAATGTCAAGGGAAAAGTGACGTTTGGGCTTGAAATCGCCTGGTAGTCTTCGACAAACTGGCCACTTCGGGCCTCATTTTTGCGCAGGAAAGTAGCTAGCGGGCCCGAATCTGTGCTCTCCTACACCTAAACTTTGCGGAGAACTCGGCTTTGTAGCGCCGCGACCGAACTCCTCGCGCCTGTGTCAAACATCGATCTGAATTCTTCGCTTCCGTCTCGCAGTACCTTTTGACGACTCAGCTCAGACGGAATTATTGGTAGGGACACCTGGCTGGTGCGTGCCTATGTTCATCCTCTCAATGTCGCTGATTTCAAAGGGATTCGCGCAGGATAGCATTTTCGATAGGGACAGTAGGAAGATACGAGCCGAAGGCCTATGGATTTACAGAAGACGATCTGTTATGGCGAATCGATGAACAGCTTCGAGGGCCCAGTGCCACGGCTCGTATATAAACCCCTCCGCATTGTCTCTAGGATATTGAAGTCGAAAACCGTGTTGAGCGCCATGTTGCGAAAGCCATGCGAATGCATCTAGTTCATCAAAAGCCTCGGTTAGCGGCTCGCAGTCACTTTGCTGTGTTAAATCAAAGGCAAACCCGGTATGGTGTTGGCTGTACCCCGGCATGGCATTTACCTTCAGGATTTCCCTCAAAGGCTGCCCGAGCCCTAATTTTCTCAGAATAATCTCCTGCTGCCTTCGTACGCTTCGAAAACCTGAAACTGCAATCAAACTGATGCCATCCATCTTTGCAGCTGATTGCAACTCTCTCCAAGATTCCAGGGCTCCGACGGCAATATAGAGATCTCGGCCATAGAAGTCAGTCCCAGCCTGCACGATATCTGGATTCTCCAGGAAGATCAGACCTTTGCAGCCGAGATTAGATTCAACAGGGATCCCTAAATCCTGACGAATCGCCCGAAGCTTTTGAAGATAGCTCTGCACGTCCGACGATTGAACACTACTGAAGATTTGCCGATGAGTTCCCTTTGAGTCGATCATAATTCATTCCGTTGGGTCTTATACCCATAGTACCAGGCATGAGGTTTCAGGCAGGAGTGAGTTGCACGTCGTGCGAGTTACGCAATGATCGGTTCTGACTTTCCGTTCCGAACTCAGAATTACGTCGAAGCCGGTTTGCTAATTGCGAGTCCACGATCGATATTTCCCTTCTCGTTCCCACCAAGCTTTGCAGCTGGCCGTTTCGGGCTCGAAAGCGGCCTCGTCGTTTTCATTCGCATCATGTCTCGTGCTGCACTCTTCTGCATTGGCAATCGTATTTAGGCCGGAGAGTGCGAGATAGCGAATTTGTCGGTCGCTGGAGGAAAGGCTCGGCCCAAGAACGGGCACCACGCGCGGATCCTTTAAGTTGTCCACGAGCGCGATGAGCGCTTCAAAGCGCTCGTCATCGTTGGGAGTTTTCTCGAATATCTCCAGCAGGTCCGGCACTGCGCTCGGATCCTTCACGTTTCGCAATTCGTACGCGTTGGCCCCTTCCGGCATCTTCTTGTCGCTGCACGCCAGCAATCCGTTCACCATCGGCAGCACTGTAACGTCTCCCGTGCGAAGTGTCGCGTAAATCGCCCACTCGGCCTCGATTCCTTTTCGTCTCTCGATCACTTCATGAAGAGCGGGCCGCGACGAGGCAAGCTTCAGCCCGCCCAATCTCTGGATGCTGAATATTCTCGATTCGACGTCTGAATCCTCCAGCCCGGCAATAAGGTCCGCTTCCATCTGAGCCAGCCAATCGGATGGCCCTACTTTCACCCCGAGTCGGGAGGAAATGCCCAGAGCCCCAGTGCAATCGTCGAAAAGTTCGAGCAGGCCATTCTTTTCCACGGCAAACACCAGCCAGCTCTGCTCGGGTCGAAAGTCGATGCAATCGTGGCCATTGAACGATTGGCCCCCGCCGTAGCTGAAATGGACTACCGCTTCTCCCTCCAGCTTTCCCGGGTAGATTCGGTCAACCTGAAATTTCGCGACGAAGTTTGTGTTCACGGGCTTGCCGTCAACCCAGAGACCGATTCTTTTCTCGACCGGATCCGGTTCCACGGTCAGGACGCGCCCGCGAAACACCAGCGGCGCTTTTTCGGCCTGAGCTCGGACGTCCACGATGGACTGGTCCACCGTCAACCGTGACCAAAGCGGCGCCGCAAAGAAACCCGCGGCCACCCCCACAAGGCAAGCGCCCATAACGGTTCGACTGTGTCGCACCATCGCGCATCTCCAGTACAATTGCTTACATTCCATTACGTTCCAAAGCTCAGCCCTTTTCAAGTGCCCGGTAAGTAGCCAAAACGGATAAGTGCTTTTCGCCAGATTTTACCTGTCCAGTTTCCGCGTTATCAGGTATGTGGATTACTTCCGGAACGCCGTGATCAGCGATCTCAAATAGGGGACGTGATTTCTTTCGTGGAACCCTGAGTATTTTTCCTTTCCCGGTTACTTCGTTCGGAGAAGGCCGCTGGTATTTCTCTTGGGCACGGCCCCAACAGGAATGCTGGCCACCACCCGCATCGTCTTGTTATCGACGACCACGGTGGCATCCTTGCCGGCGACGGCCACATACAAGTCCTTGCCATCGGGTGGGATGGTGAGCCACTCGGGGTGTAGCCCAACGTGCACGACTTTCAGCAGTTTGAAATCGGGGAGCGAATATGCCGCCACGTAGTCGTACCACTTACTGGTAGCCCAGAGCACTTTGCCGTCCGGAGTGATGGCCAAACCGTGTGAAGGCGACCCTTGGAGCCCGTCGGTCACTTTCTGCTGATTGGAACTATCAGGTAGGGTGATGCGATTGATCTCGCTGCGGGCCGCGAAGTCCACCACGACGAACCCGTGGAAGTTCGAGAGTTGCGCGATAATTTCTTTGGTCGACCCGTCGGGGTTCTTGGTGAAGGTCATGGGACGAATGCCGCTACTGAGCTTCACCGACCAAACTACGTGGTTGGTTTGGGAGTCGATAACACTGATGACGCTGGTTGCCAGGGAGCCGGAAACGACATATTTGCCGTCGGGAGTCACGTAAACGTTGTGCACCGCGCCCTCCACCGGAATGCTCTTCACCTTCGAGAGAGTGACGGTATCGATGACATCGACCGCGCCGGGGGATTGTGCGATGCCTACGTACACGCGCCGGCCATCCTTGGTGACATCGAGGTTATTGGGCCGGCCGCTCAGCGGAATCCTCTTAGTCACTTGCAGGGTACGCGCATCGACCAGGTCCAAAGTTTTAGTGGGCTCTTGCGTGATGTAGATACAGCTTCCATCGGGAGCGATGACAACGCCGTGGGAAACTTCGATATCGTTGATGATCCCGACCACGCGGTTCGTGCCCGGGTCGATGATGTGCACGCTGTCTCCCGCCGAGTTCGTTTGGATTACTCGGACTTCGTGGTCAGCTGCCATCGCCATGAAGGGTGCCGCCAAGACCAAGCTTGCCAGCGGCGTTAGATAGCGTAACGCTCGATGTGTATTCATAACCTGCGCTCCCGTCTTCCGAATCACTGTTTTGGGCTAGGGCCTGTTTGGCCGCCCACCCAGGCCGCCAAAATCCGCCATTCCGGGTTTTCTCTGGACGTCCAGAACTTACCTCCCGTATGTGTTGCGTCGCCACCCGCCTCCGTGGCGAGAGGGTGCAGCAGTAGCAGGCTCTCGGCAGGGTCCCCGGGAACCACGAGCCGCGAGACGACCTCGAAGTTGCTGCGGGACTGAGCTTCCGTCCAATAGGTGGCTCCAGGAGGCAGAGGCTGAAGCCGCATGCGGGTGGCGAGCACCGAATGGCAAGTTACGCAGGCGGTTCCGCTGCCTTCATTCGGCTGTCTGGCTTTCAGGAAAATGGGTTCCACGGAAGTGCGGTAGAACTCAAAATCCAGAGACGAGGCGGGGGCGGCATGCGCGGCAGAGCCGGAAGCGCCGGTGCGCACCCAAGCTGCCAAGGTCTGCCACTCGGGATCGTTTTGCGAATTCCAGTGCTTGCCTCCGGCATGGAAGGGATCGCCACCTGCTTCGGCGGCCAGCGGATGCATCAGTAGGCGACTCGCCTGTGGATCCCCCGGGACCACCATCCTCTGCCAGGCGTCGAAATTCTTGCGCGATTGCTCTTCGTTCCAGTTCGTTGCTCCGGGTGACAGTTCTTCCAACCGGGGGCTTCCATGGTCGTGGCAAACGATGCAGCGCGCGTGCCCCGGCCGTTTCGCCAGGAAGATGGGCTGCACGCGATCGCGGAAGAAGGCATAGTCTAACGTGGAAGCCGAAGAAGGGCTGGAAGGTTCCTGGGCAGGTTGTGCTGCCAAAACCAACATCAGCAATATCAAGAGTTCGCGCACTGTATCCCTATACTCTAAGAGATGCAAATTCCCCCGTCCATCGGAATCACGACTCCGTTCAAGTAGGCGCCTGCCCGCGAAGACAGATAGATCGAGACTCCAGCAATGTCGTGGGGAGAACAATACGCCGGAGCGGGCAGGTCTGTTTTAACTGCTTCTGGAACTTTTCAAGCATCCAGATTGTCATCTGGCTCTCGAATGGCTCCGGGGCAACGGCATTGACCGTGATGTTTTTCCCGGCCAGTTTGGCGGCTAAGTCACCACGTTGCGAATTGAAAAGTCAAAAAGTTCCGACCGTGCCTGGTAAGTCTAACCGGAGAATTTCATTGTTTCCTGTCCCATAAGTCACTGCTGCTCTCAGTGCTACTACATCTAAGGCCCGAAATTTAGTAGCTGAGGCCGTCCGCCGACGTGCGAGGACTGCCTTGTTCCGGTATATACTGGGGGCCTTCCGTCCGTTTGGTGCCAGACGAGAGATACCAAATGGGAATGCCTACAGGTGCAAGCTTGTCAAACCATCCGATTGAGCACGGGGAAGTGGCGCCTCCGAATAACCACAAGACGCCGAAATGGGCTCGCATATTGATTGGTTTGTTCGTTGTAGTGCTTGTGTGCGTTGCCTATCTGTGGTTCTTCGGTTTCCAGACCCTCATCGTCCTGGAGGCTCGTTACCTGACGCGAAAGACGCCCGCTGTAAGCATGGCTCCTGCTCAACTCGCGGATTTCTCGATTTCCCGATGGCCGGGCAGGAAGCTCTCCTACTTTGGCTATGAATTCGAGGTTCCCTGGAACGACGTGGACGAGGCAAAGAGCGGGCTCATCCCGGTCAGCAACAAGGCGATGATCGTTTTTCAATCCGGGAACTCTCTCTCCGTTTGGCACGGCTCGCCGCGTGCTTTTCTGAACACCATTCTATCCAACGACAAGATCGATCAAAATACCCTGCGGCGCATAGTCGGCGACGAAGCTCTGCAATCGGACTATGCCCTTTATCGCACTATCTTGCAGATGACGCCGGATAAAATAACTCCCTTTGAGTCACAGAGCGACGCTGCCAACCAGGCTTTGCTCCTCCTGGTAAAGGGAATTTGCATGCCACCGGGTGCCGCGTCCGGCGTCTTTTCTGTGAACGCAGGCGAATTCTCCGGATTTCAATTCGGGCGCCCCGCAAATCCATCCGGCGAGGTGAGCGTCAGGCTCTTTTCAGACAGCAGTTCTTTCAATTTCATTTTTATTCAGAAAGCGGGCGCCCCTGCCCTCATCTCCCAGCCCGACATCAACCGCATCCTCCATACCTTGCACAAGGCCACATAAGACCGAACCCCCACAGAGCAATTACCGCTCTTCCGCCGGCGTCATCCTGCTCCTCTTCGGCGACACCACTCACCCCCACTGAGTCTCGTTTGGAAAACGTCTATGTCAAGGGACGTATCAGCGGGTACGAGCTGGAGGTCGGAGGTATCGACAAAAAGTGGAAAGACAAGCTCGTCTTGAACAAAGAGTCGCGAATACAAGCTTCTAATTTGGAGACGAAGAGCAAGATAGATGAGGCACAGAAGAAGTGAAGGCGCCTCAGCACGGCCCGCGAAATCCAAGTGCCCGATTAGTCGCCAAAACGGACATGTGCTTTTTCGCGATTCTACTTTTCCGATTTCCGCTATCAGGACCTAGTTTAGAAGAACGAAGCAGACCCTACCGAACAGAGCCACCGATCAGAGCCGGTAGCCGACGAGCGTGCCCGGCGCGGTCCGCAGGAAGAGCATGCCGGCGACGTCGTCGACTGCGTACACGGGCTCACGCTCCTTGCCTAGATCCACGCGCGCGCGCGGCTGGCCGCTGTCCTTGTCGATCTCAAGCAGTACATTCCCGTTCCCATCGGGAGCGCGAGTCAACATGAAAACCGATCCTGGGACGGTGAGGGAAGCCTTGAAGCGTTTCGTCGCCAGCGCCGCCGACTGGCGCGAGTAGCCCGTGAGCTGTGCGCCGGACTGCGAGTACGCCGTCGCCAGTTGCGCCGTGACGTATGGTGCGTTGGGATCCGTGGATTTCTGCGATGCTTGGATGAAGGCGTCCCCATACGCCGAGGCTGCGGCGCCGTACAGGCCGGCGCGCACGGCGCCCACCGCATAAAGCGCACGCACCAGCCCCGGAAGCTGCGGCGCAGGGAAATAAACCTGCTGCTTCACCTGCCCATCCCGCGCCACGAGCACGAGGTTCTGTGGCGCGATGAGGACAATACCTCCGGGCCGGATCTCCATATCCGTCGGATCTTCGCCGCCCTGTAGCTTGATCTCGGCGCCGAGGGCGTGAAAGCTACCGGCTTCGCGATCAACTGCATACAGCCGGTGGTCTCGGTTCGCGAAGACGTAGAGAGTCCGCCCCTCGACCGTATGGTGCAGGTAGTACCGCGCGGCCTTGTAGTCGGTCTGACTCAACGGTTTGCCGCTCTCAATCGCGTCCTTGAACTTTTGCTCACCGGTCGCAAGATCGATGATGTTGACCTCGGCGTTTATCGTGGCGTCGGGACGTGATACGTAGAGGAGGCCCGCTGGCGCAAGCTCCGCGTAGGCCAGCTGGCCCTTGATCTTCACGTCCTTCTTCAAACGCAGCGTCGCCGTGGCCACATCCAGCACGTTCACGAAGGTGCGGGATTCGGCGTCCACGGCCAGAACCACGGCGTCGCCGGCAACCATCGCGTCAATCACATTGCCGTGCATATGGAGTGGCTTCGCGGCGACCATCGTCCCATCTTCGTAGCGAGCCACGTTGAGGGCTGTTTGGACAACTCCGTTGATGACGCGGCGGCTATGGGTTGGCTCACCTTCCGGCGGCGCTTCAGGGAGCATGATGATCCCAGCAGGATGTTGCACGATATCGCGGATGTTTCCCTCCACGCTCGCGGGCTTGGCCCATAGCGGCTGACCGTCAGCGAGGCTGTAGGCCATGAGGTGGTCGTCGAAGCTCACGTAAATGCGGTCAGCTTTGTTGAGTGAGGGGTAGAGCCGCACGTGTCGCGGAGGTTGGGCCCAGCGTGTGGTGGTCGGTGCTGCGGACCATCGCACTGCGCCAGTCCGCGCGTCCAGCGCCCGCAAACCCATCAGCGTGTGGACGACGATCATGTCCGGCCCCGCCTGCAGCACTTCCAGCGCGGTGCCCTCGGAAGCCGTGCGCTGTAAGCCCTGCATCAGGGCACCGAACCCCCCCTTCTTAGACTCGGCCTGCTCGAACAGCGCTTCGTTCGCCCAACGCTGTTCACCCGTCACAAGGTCGTAGAGCGCAACGACCGAAGGCCCGGCCGCACGGCTTCCATGGACGAGAAGCGTGCCGCTCTGCGGCAGAACGCGGCGGGTAACAATTTGTGCCAGGTTCAGGCGCCGGGAATCGAAGACGACTGTGCCAGTCACTGGGTCAAAAATCAGCAGCAGGCCCGGGCGCGTCGCTTCCATGAGGAGAGAGCCCTCGACCATGTGGACGCTGTCGGCCAGCAGCCCGCCAAGTTCGGGCTTCTCCCACGTGACCTGGCCACGCTCGATGTCGACAGCCGAGAGCGCGGCGTCCGTCGAGACGAGGAGCGCGCCCATCGGCGTGGCCTGCTGCCAGAGGATGTCTCCCTTCAACTTAAGCGTCCAAGCCGCGGTCGCGCCGGAAGGCGCGGGCGCAGCGCGCTGAGCATTGAGCTGCCGCGGTTCAGAAGATATTCCGCTCGATAGGAGCACGGAAACGGGCCCCAGCAGCACGCCGGCTAATATGGTTCTTTTCATGGGGATTTAGTCTCCTAGCTGAGTTTGGAATGAGGACGGTGTTGTTTTGATCCTGCCAGAGAGTCTGTCCTTAGGAAACATACTTGAGGTATAGAAGTGTCGGCCTAATTACCCCCATTTTAGGAAATCACTTCCGGTTTGGCTTTATCGTCGGACCACGCGGCTAGAATCCTGATAGGTTAACCTTACCGCACCGTCGCTCTTTGGGACTTCTTATGTCGTTCTGCCTAAGGGGAACTACGTCCCCGCGGTAAGTGAACTAGTGAAGCACGGATGGTGGGCACTGTCCGATTTGAACGGACGACCTTTCGGGTGTAAACCGAACGCTCTAACCGCTGAGCTAAGCGCCCTTACCTTACTCATCGTACAGGAAGCAGCCAGAAGCGTCAACGAGTCGGCAACGAATGCGCGGGGTCTTGACAACGTGGTATCGGTTGTTGTTTCATGTGTTTGGATGAAACGCGAGGAAGCTATTAAAGCGCGCGAGCAGCTGGTCCGGCGGCTCCCGGACGCCTCCGAGATCTTGCGGGGTTCGCTGCTGCACCGGAAGATTTTTCATCGCCAAGGTTGTCCGAAGTGTCGGCGAGGGGAAGGCCACCGTGTCTGGGTGCTGACGGTCAGCTATCCCGGAGGACGCACACGGCAGTTCAGCATCCGAGCCGAACAGAAGCCGCAGGTGGAGAAGTGGCTGGAGAACTACCAGCAGCTGCGAGCCAAACTGGAAGCCATTTGCGAGGTGAATCACGAATTGTTGCGGGCCAAGCGGTAGTCATTTTTTTGACCTGGTTCTGTTTCATTTATATAGATGAATCAAGAACTTTCCACCACCGTCGGCCGATTGATCGAGACGTATTTCCCGCAACTTCGTCGTACCGTCAGAAAGAACCTCACCCGGCTGACCTGTGCCTTCCTGCGGCTCGCGCTGAGTGTGCGCTTTGGCTATGGAGGTCTGCATCTCACCTCCGTCGCCCGTGTCTTGCCCCAAGGGGTGAACTTCAAAAGCAGTTATAAGTGGCTTTCGCGCTTTCTGAAGTGCAAATACTTTGATCCCTCCAGCTTGGCCGAATGTATGTTGGCGTTGATCTTGGGGCGGAAACCACCTCCTTGGGTGATCGTGCTCGTCGATCAAACCACCATTGACGGCGTCCAAGTCGTCAATGCCGCCATCCCTCTGGAAGGTCGTGCCGTCCCCGTCGCCTGGATCGATTTTGAATATCCCTGGAAAACGCTGGCTCCTCCTTCGCAAAACACCATCGAACGCTACCTGCTCACCTGGTTGGCGGAGGCCGCCCCACCGCACGTGCGTCTGCTGCTGGTCTTTGACCGTGGCTATGCCCGCGTGGAGTTGATCAAAGATCTGAATCGCGGTCAGCAACCGTTTCTGATCCGAGCTCCCGGCAAAGTAATTGTGCAGGCCATGGTCCGAGGCCGCCGCCAGCGCCTGAGTTTAGGACGCCTGCCCCACCGCACCAACTGGCCGGTGCGCTATGGTCATGTGCTCTACCATAGTCAAAAGGCAGAACCCGTGGATGTGATCGTCTATCGGGAGAGAGAATTTCAACAGCCGTGGTTCTTAGTGGTACCGCCCGATTCCGAGTCCTGGCTACCGACCGAAGAGGTGGTTCGCTTGTATCGCCAGCGCATGCGCATTGAACATTGTTTTCGAGATTGGAAGAGTCATCTGGGTCTGCGGGGTTTGCGGCTTCAGGTGCAGAAACCGGAACGCATTCTGCGGCTGTTGATGGGATTTACCTTGGCCTATCTGCTCTTGCTGTTGTTGGGCCAGGATCCGCTAGCCGAGAAGCTGCGTCCTTATTTCGAGCAACCACGTCGGCGCGACCGTCACGGCACACCGAAAATCCTGAGTGTCCTCTCCATGGCCCTTTATCTACTCTCCGATCCGCGCTGGGAACAACGGACCCGAGAACGCTGGATGCAAATTCTTTCCCGTCTTGCGGCTGGTCGCGGGATTGCCACGCTTTCTTCCTTCTCGCCTTAAAAATACCTCGCCAGCTTCGAAAAATACCTGTGCCTACAATTCTCAAAGGCCAGAGCTTGTCTCATCGGAGGGTTCACTTCCTCGAAGCCATTGTGCTTCATTTAATCTCTGTTCTCTCCAGCTGCTCCTTGCAGTCACTTGCAGAGCAACACCGCAAGAAGAATGCAATCCTCAGACTCTAGCGGCAACGTTGACGGGATCCCCCAGCACAGGCCGTTTAAACTGGGGGAGGGCAAGCTGGGCCCCCTTGCCCTCCCCCAGTTTTGCGGGGCAGGTTTTTGAGAAGAGTCTTGACAGGGAGCATGTTCTTTTGTTTCATTAGTATTGATGAACGAAGACCAAGTTCGCAAGGCACGCCAACAGCTCCTGCGCGAACTGCCCGATCCGACCGAGATCCTGCGCGGTTCGCTACTGGATCGCCGGATCTTCCATCGCCAGGGTTGCCAGAAGTGCCGTCGGGGAGAAGGCCACCGGGTGTGGGTCCTCACCGTTGGCTATCCCGGAGGACGCACACGCCAGTTCACTGTGCCAGCCCAACAAAAGCCACAGGTCCAGCGGTGGCTGCGAAATTATCGAAAGTTGCGAGCCAAGTTGGAAGCGATTTGCGAGCTCAACCACGAATTGTTAGGGGCCGACCCTTAGGCTAATTTTTTAGGGGCTTTGTGTTTCATCATTAATGATGCAACACGACTACGAACTCCCTGCCTCCATCGATACTCTTATCGAGTCTTACTTTCCCTGTCTTCGCCGCACGGTGCGCAAGAACCTCTCCCGCTTGACCGGTGCCTTTCTCCAGCTGGCTCTGAGCGTCCGTTTTGGCTACGGCGGATTGCATCTCACCTCGGTCGCCCGCGTCTTACCCGGGGGCAAAAAGTTTAAGAGCAGCTACAAATGGCTCGCGCGCTTCCTGAAGTGCAAGTACTTTGATCCCTCCAGCTTGGCCGAATGTATGTTGGCGTTGATCTTGGGGCGGAAACCACCTCCTTGGGTGATCGTGCTCGTCGATCAAACCACCATTGACGGCGTCCAAGTCGTCAATGCCGCCATCCCTCTGGAAGGTCGTGCCGTCCCCGTCGCCTGGATCGATTTTGAATATCCCTGGAAAACGCTGGCTCCTCCTTCGCAAAACACCATCGAACGCTACCTGCTCACCTGGTTGGCGGAGGCCGCCCCACCGCACGTGCGTCTGCTGCTGGTCTTTGACCGTGGCTATGCCCGCGTGGAGTTGATCAAAGATCTGAATCGCGGTCAGCAACCGTTTCTGATCCGAGCTCCCGGCAAAGTAATTGTGCAGGCCATGGTCCGAGGCCGCCGCCAGCGCCTGAGTTTAGGACGCCTGCCCCACCGCACCAACTGGCCGGTGCGCTATGGTCATGTGCTCTACCATAGTCAAAAGGCAGAACCCGTGGATGTGATCGTCTATCGGGAGAGAGAATTTCAACAGCCGTGGTTCTTAGTGGTACCGCCCGATTCCGAGTCCTGGCTACCGACCGAAGAGGTGGTTCGCTTGTATCGCCAGCGCATGCGCATTGAACATTGTTTTCGAGATTGGAAGAGTCATCTGGGTCTGCGGGGTTTGCGGCTTCAGGTGCAGAAACCGGAACGCATTCTGCGGCTGTTGATGGGATTTACCTTGGCCTATCTGCTCTTGCTGTTGTTGGGCCAGGATCCGCTAGCCGAGAAGCTGCGTCCTTATTTCGAGCAACCACGTCGGCGCGACCGTCACGGCACACCGAAAATCCTGAGTGTCCTCTCGATGGCCCTTTATCTACTCTCCGATCCGCGCTGGGAACAACGGACCCAAGAACGCTGGATACAAATTCTTTCTCGTCTGGTGGCCGGCCGCGGGATCGCTACGCTTTCTTCCTTCTCGCCCTAAAAACACTCCCACAGCTTTAGAAAATTCCGTGCGCACACTTTCAAAGGGCCGAGCTTGTCTCACAAGAGGGTTCACCTCCTCGAAGCCGCCTTGTTTCTTGATCTCCTTTCCCTCCCTGCTGATTCTCGCAGTCACTTGCAGAAACCCATAAACCACAAAGAATGCAATCCTCTGGCGCTAGCCGCAGTGTTGATGCGATCCCACAGCACAGGCCATTCAAACTGGGGGATGGCAAG
>Ga0209157_1003405_pt1 | contig 12235 bp, 10 predicted proteins | sample GraSoiAngelo_135_FD_185892 | JGI IMG/M metagenome (GOLD analysis project Ga0209157, IMG submission 185892) | Grasslands soil microbial communities from the Angelo Coastal Reserve, California, USA - 14_0929_05_40cm (SPAdes) (version 2) | ecosystem: Environmental > Terrestrial > Soil > Grasslands ... | reverse complement strand
GGTGGAAGCGCAGGGAACAATGTCGGTTGGAGTCTACGTGTCAGTAGTGACGGAAGGGCGCTCTCTCTAACAGGGACTGATTCAGACCGAACGAGCCTCGAACTGAATAGATCGCTCGACAACGCATACAAGATCCCAAACGCCAGCGATCCTCGCTACCTGATCATACTGAACAAGATCATCAGGAGACAAAAGGTCGAAGGCGTCTTTCCCCAACCCGACCCTGAATTGGGAACCATCTCACAAGCCCAAGGAAAACTACTGGCGAAAACATTCCTGCCCGACCCTAGCACCGTAAGCATATGTCTCGACAAGTACGCGGCTCTCTTGAAATGGCATGCCACCGGCTTGAGAGATCGCCCCAACCTAATAGCTCGTGCAGGTAGGGGAAATCTTGAGGAACAATTGCGGCAAATACGATTCCCCTGCTGGACTAGAGCGCGTCAAGGAGCCGGAGGACTCATGAGTTGCCTTGCAAAGGACTGGAAGACACTTTCCCACTGGATTAGCTTCCACTGGGATCAAGGCATAGACACGGATTTCACCGTCGAAGAATACCTTCCCGGCAGAGATTTTTGTTTCATATCACTATGGAAAGAGGGCCATCTAATTACCTCAATGGTTCGAGAAAGACTCAGCTGGGTTGGTCACAGAACCGTTGGCACCGGCGGGACCTCGAAGCTCAACCGAGTCGTCCACGTCGAAGACGCAAACCATAAGGCGCTTGCAGCAATCCGAGCAATCACTCCAAAACCACACGGTATTTTCTGCGTAGATCTCAAAGGAGAGGAGCAGGGCATTCCTAAACCAACGGAGATTAACTGTAGGTTTACAACTAATGTCCATTACTCGACGTTGGCTTCGGTGAAATTTGGGAAGCCAGAATGGAACTTTCCATGGTTAGCGGGACGGATGATGCTCGATGAACCGTTTCCGCGTTGCAGAGAACTGGACGCATTGCCCAGTAACTTATGGTTCACAAAGAACGTAGATATGGGATACACGATAGTCGAGGATGAGAACTGGAGGGCGGCGGAAGTAACTTGAACGTCTCAGAGCCTAGGATTTTTTTGCCAGATTCATTCCTTCGAATAGAAGAAAGCCCTGACCTGACGGTCCCAAATAAACAACCAGACTAATGAAAGCATCAATCCAAAGAGCGCCTTCAATCCCGCGTTGAGAAACCTGTGGATCGATCCGGTCTCCGGAAATATCGCGTAAGGAACGATCAGGACGGAGATTAGGCCGAAGCCAAGAAGCATTAGCCCCCATTCGACAGTGAATATCAACGACTGCAAGGCGACAACTCTGAGCTTCAAAGATGGAACGGCCCCATCAACAGAAGAGTCAGAAATCCTAGTATTGAGGACAGGAGATACAGTAAGAAAATCGTCTTGACAATGTCGTACTCGAAAGCAGGCCCGGCTGAAATGATCGTTCGCACAAGGGTTAACGGTGCCCCGCGATCAGGGGTTGAAGATAGCCTCCCGTCAGGAAGCAACATTGTAGGTTTCGATGTCAACCGTCTGTGCTCTGTGAATCTGCGTATCTTCGACAGAAAGAAAAACGAGTTCTGAATATTAGGAAAGATTGCCACAATAGTTGCAATTTCTGCCCTCCCGAGAATTGCTGCCGCTCCAAGGGCCGCCCCAAGTGACAGTTGCCCGACGTTTCCAGAAAAAGCACGGGATGGGTACCTATTGTAAATGTAGAATCCCAGAGAAACGAACAGCAGAAGTGCGTAAAGAAAGATCGGCGTGGGGCTTTGCGCAGTCAGCAAGAGTCCGATTAGAAGACCCGCGCACGCGATCGCAATGCCACCAGCCATGACTCCATTGAGAGGGTCTAGCATGTTGACAGTGTTCGCAGTGACCGAGATTGCTAGGGGAATTATTAGCGGATAAATGATCGGCAGACGAAATCCTCCAAACAATGGTATACCAAGCTCAGGATTGTAGACCTGCCCCGGAAACATGAGACCGAGAATCGACACCGGAACTCCGCAGAGCAGGCCTACCAGAGGCTTGAACATACCTCCCAATCGCCTGAAATCGTCTAAGGCGCCAGCGATAGCCGCGATCCCTACAACTAAGATGAAAGAAATCAGCTGTAGCGAGTACCTTGGATCGACGAGTGAATAGACTCCAGCCAACACGATCAGGGTTATCGCCATAGCTGCTCCACACATCTCGGGGACGATTGTCTTCTCGGTCTTGTGAACGTCAACACCGAAGATACCATGGGAAGAATTCCATGAAATGAGAAAGCGAGTAATAACCGCGGAGACAGGCAGACCGATCGCTCCCAAGAGTAAGGCGACAACTTTGTCCACGAGCGCCGCTTCCCTGATTTCGACAAGCCCGTCTTACGCGTGTATAAAAAGGGGTCTCGTACTTGGAGGGAAGGATTATGAGCACTCAGCTTTTGGGCGCTGAGAAAGAGGCCAGCGTCCAAAAAGTGAACAAGAACAGCCACCCGTTCATTCCTAACACTAGCGAGAGCATTCGTCTCAAGATGCTTGAGGCGATCGGAGTAGGCTCAATCGAAGAATTATACTCTGACATACCCGCTGAAGTGAGAGTCAGTCATCCCCTCAAGATCCCAGCCTTCAACTCTGAGCACGAAGTCCTCACCCACATCGAGGCCCTTTTGTCCCAAAACCAGTCCACTAAGGAAATCCCCACATTTCTTGGAGCTGGAATCTACAATCATTACGTCCCAGCAGCAGTCAAGGCAATAGTCTCGCGAGTAGAGTTCCAGACGGCCTACACGCCCTACCAAGCAGAGATCTCTCAGGGCCTCTTGCAAGCACTGTTCGAGTTCCAGTCAATAATGGCGGACTTGACCGGGATGGAGGTTGTAAACTCCTCACTCTATGACGGCTCAAACGCGATTGGAGAGGCGGTCCGGATGGCCGCGAGATCCACCGGACGCCGGAAAATTCTCATCCCCAAAAGTCTTCACCCAGACCGGCTTTCTGTCCTTAGGAATTATTCTGAGCCCAGCGGGATCAGCATCGAAAAAGTAGACTATGACAAGGAGACGGGTAGCCTCGACATGGGAGACCTTGAATCAAAACTTGACAATGCAACAGCAGCGCTCTACTACGAAGTGCCCTCATTCTTCGGCACCTTGGACCCCGAGGCGACAAGGTTACCGGATAAATGCCATTCACAAGGGGCTCTTGCAATCGTGGCATTCGATCCCATTTCGCTGGGCGGCCTGAAAGGCCCCGGAGACTACAATGCAGACATTGCAGTAGCCGAGGGCCAATCAATATCGACAGAAATGAATTATGGTGGACCCCTTCTGGGCATCATCGGGTGCAGAGGGGAGACCCTTGTCCGTCAGCTGCCAGGACGCATCATTGGAAAGACAACAACTCTAGATGGGAAGAGCCCTGCCTATAGCATGGTTCTGCAAACAAGGGAGCAACACATTCGAAGAGAACGCGCAACATCTAACATTTGCACCAACGAGGCACTTCTTGCCATCGGTGCGGCCGTCTACTTGTCTCTGCTGGGACCCCATGGACTGAAGCAATTATTCGAGACGATAAAGACCAAGACCGAATACGCAATGATGAAACTTTCACAAGTACCCGGCTTGACAGCACCACGCTTCAAGAGTCACTTCTATCAAGAGTTCGTTGTGGGCTTCAACCGATCTAAAGCGTCCGAAGTTAACCGTCGCCTCCTCTCAGAAGGGATCCATGGAGGCAAAGTGCTAAGTGCTGAGTTTCCAGATTTGGGCGAGAGTTCCCTGCTTTGCGTTACGGAGATGACGAGCCAGGAATCCATCGATCAACTTTCAGAGAAGCTGAAAGAAATCATCGGAGGAATCTGAGCAACGGTTTTCCACCAAGCATCGTGGGACGAGCCCCTAATAATCGAGAGATCAAAACCTGGTAAGATAGGTCATCGCCCCCCACAACCTAGTGAAGAAGAGAAGAGGACAATCGGACGAAGGTCAAGTTCCAATCTCCCAAGAGCGCTAGTAAGAGAATCGCTTGCGAAACTGCCCGAAGTGTCAGAGCCCGAAGTGATCCGACACTTCACTCGACTCTCCCAAGAGACCTACGCAGTGGATCTAGGAACATACCCGCTTGGAAGTTGCACCATGAAATACAACCCAAAAATCGCGGAGGCCGCCGTTCAAACACACAAACTTGAGAAACTGCATCCTGAGCAAGAGGAATCGACCGTTCAAGGGATTCTAGCCCTGCTCTACAATCTCTCACAGAACCTCGCAGAAATAACCGGAATGAGCAAGATAACACTCCAACCAGCCGCCGGTGCTCAAGGCGAGCTCACCGGCGTGCTGATCATTCGAGCCTTCCACCAAGAACAAAGGCACCTCCAAGACCGTCAGGAAGTGCTCATACCGGATTCGGCCCACGGAACCAACCCTGCCAGTGCGGCAATGGCTGGATTCAAAGTAGTCGTAATCCCCTCAGATAGTGAAGGAATGGTTGACCTCAATGCTTTACGAGAAGCAGTCGGACCTAAGACGGCGGGCTTAATGATAACGAACCCGAACACACTTGGCATCTTTGAGAAGAACATCTTAGAAATAGCAAAGATAGTCCACGAAGCAGGCGGTCTACTCTACTATGACGGTGCCAACCTCAACGCCATACTCGGGAAGGTTAGGCCTGGAGATATGGGATTTGACATCGTCCATTTGAACATTCACAAAACATTCGCAACACCCCACGGCGGAGGAGGACCGGGTGCTGGGCCAGTCGGTGTTATCAAGCGACTCGAACGATTCCTCCCGATTCCCTTAATCGCCTACAATGGCAAGAAATACTCTTTCGACTACGACGTAGACCAATCCATCGGAAAGATCAGATCCTTCAATGGGAACATCGCGGTACTAGTTAGAGCGTATGCCTACATAATCAGCCTCGGAATACGAGGACTCGAGACCGTGGCCGAAACAGCCGTTCTGAATACAAATTATCTACTGACTAAAATTCTGTCCAGCGGATACTTTGAGATGCCCTATACTAAGAGAAGGAAACATGAATTTGTCATAAGCGCGAAGCGACTTGTGGAAAAGACAGGAATACGGGGAATAGATATTGCAAAAAGAATACTCGACTTCGGCATTCACTCTCCAACTATTTACTTTCCTCAGATCGTGGAAGAAGCAATGATGATTGAAGCACCCGAGACCGAGAGTCTGGAAGACTTGGATGCCCTTGCCGTTGCCATAATATCCGCCGCCTCAGAAGCTGAATCCAATCCAGAGATAGTGAAGAGTGCCCCACACAAAACCTCCGTAAGAAGGATAGACGAGGTGAAAGCGTCACATCCAAAGACGATCAAACTTCGATGGGATACCCCCACGATGAAGAGATGACGCTCTATCTTGACACGCACGAGCGTCCTCTCGCTCGCAAACTATGACGAAACTTGACACGCCAAGAACGACCACTAATGGGAAGTCCTTTATATTAACGTATAGTTGGCGCGTCTTCGTAGTACCGCCGCTATACGCTATGGCTATTGAAAGATATATCTTCTATCCTAGCGGAGGAATGAGAGCCTTGTCAGAAGAAGAATTGAGTCACATTCGATCCGATCAAAATCCGAGTCCGAGAATCTCAATCGTTGGAATAGGAGGTGCAGGGAACAAGCTCCTCGGCAACGTTATCGGCAACGGCGGAATAGGCCCGGAACAGTGCGTCGCAGTGAACACGGACAAGGGCCAATTGTCTCGATCGCTCGCGAGTAACAAAGTCCTACTCGGCGAGGATATCGTCGACGGGAAAGGAGTCTTTGGCAGCGTATCCGTGGGACGCAGAGCCCTTCAATTGTCGGCTCATCGGGTAACGTCTTTCGTCGGAGCGTCGGACATTACCATAATCCTAGTAGGTTTTGGCGGGGGAACCGGTACCGCCGCCGCTCCTCTAGTCGCTCAATGGGCAAGAACACAAGTCAAGCCCGTTGTCGCAGTTGTTGCCCTGCCGTTTACCCATGAGCGTGAAAGGAGGTTCATCGCACTTCGGGGCTTGAAGAAAATGGCCGATGCTTGCGACTGCACAGTGGTGGTGGACAATGCAATGAGTCTTGATGGGAGCGAGGGAGTTAATGGGAGGCTGGCAGATTTGACCGCTGTTGCGGCGGTCCGTAGCCTTACTGAGGCGCTGTCTAGTCTAGAGTCGAACATAACGAAGAATATTCTCCGAATACTAATGTTGGGTCCGCTATCCGGTGTCTACACCCATCATATTAGGCCGGAAGAGAGTTTGAGCACCGCAATTCTTGAGACAGTTAGAACCCCTTCATCGAATCTTTCACTTTCGAGGGCCCAGGGCGCAGTGCTACTGTATACAGGCCCAGTACCAATCGGCGCTTCCCAAGCAGCCCGTGCCTACGACACGCTCTCATCATTGACTGGGCGGACACTAAGTTTTGTGTACGCAAGCACGGTAAAAGCGTCCGCCCCTACATTGTGCCTGTTGCTAACGGGTTATGATTACGAATCATCGTTAGGGTCTTTTGTAGAACTCCTAACCGACTTGTATGATGTGGAGTACGAACAGCCTACAGGAAACCTTGAGGCGCCTCTCCCTCTGCAACTCTACCAGTTGGAGAGACCATAGAAAGATCGTCGGACATTAAGAACAATCTTTCTGGTCCTTTCTCCGATGCTTACTTGCCTTCCGACTGGTTGTGTTCTACCAGACCGTATGGCGTCTAGGATTGATTCTTCGTCGGGTGAGTTGGCCTCAATCACGGTGTAGGCTCTTCCAATTGTCTGGGGGATGTGAGAGTCGCTACCTGCAACCTGTGCAATCCTCCTCTTCTCTGCAAATTCTTTCGCTGGTGGCCATGCTACTCTTGCGAAGAGGCTGGCAGCGTTGAGAACCTCGATAGCATCAGGCATCACCTTCAATCTTTCAGGCCTGACATTGGGGCGGAACAAGTCGTAGGGATGCGGCAGTAAGGCTACACCTCCCTGAGCTCGGATCTTGATGATCGTCTCTTCGGGAGACAGCCCTCTTTCGATCGGCTCGCAAATTCCAAGTCCAATGATGTGTCCAACCTTACTCGATACTTCTATGCCCTTTAAGGCGATAATTTCCGATGGGAGAATGTCTGTCACCTGATTATGCTCTGTTATCGCGATGCCATCTATACCTGCTCTTTTGCAACTCGGGCCTAACTGGTTCAAACTGGTGAAAGCGTCGGAGGACCTTGAGGTGTGAACGTGTAAGTCAATCTTAAGCTTCAACTGGTTTCCTTGTCCTCATTTTGTCGAGCTTTTCCCTTAGGTCCTTCGACGATACTTTGTGGAAAAGGGGAGCCAAGGATCTGATTCGCGTCCCAGGCTTCACAAAACCCAGGGTAGTCTGTGACCAATCGGGAATCCCCCGCCTGTCAATGCTGGCCCTAATTTTTTTGGAGGTTTCAGGCAGGAAGGGGTAGACTAAATCACCGATTGCCGCCAAGAATTGGACCGCCGTTCCCAGTGCTTGCGCAGCTGCGTGCTTGTCTGTCTTGATCTTTCGCCAAGGTTCGTGGTCGTTCAAGTAACGATTCCCTTCTCGAGCAAGGTCTACAACATTCTCTATCCCTTCTTTCAAGCGGTAGTCCTCAAGACTCTTGGCGACTCGCTTACGATAGCTATTGATGGTTGCTATTGATGCAGACTCGAAGAGAGGGTCGAACTCTGGAACCTTTCCGTCGAAGTTTGTCTGAATGAATGAGAGAGTCCTATGCACAAAGTTGCCTACCACATCGTTAAGCTCAGTGTTCACCTTTCGCTCGAACTCTTCCAATGTGAAATTCGTGTCTTTCAACTCCGGGCGGAGACTCATCAGAGCATATCGCCAGTATTCCGAACTTTCGAGTTCCAGAGCCTCGTCCATCCACACTCCAATGCCCCTGCTTTTAGAAAATTTTTCTCCGTCAAACAAGAAAAACTCTGTTGACGAAACCTGCCAAGGAAGATTGTAGGAGTCGCCAGATGCCATCAACAGGCCGGGGAATACTATCGTATGAAATGGTATGTTGTCCTTACCAATGAAATGGATATTACGGTTTTTTGGATCTAACCAGAATTTCTTCCACAAGCCTGGTCTTCCGTTCTTTTTCGTCCACTCTTTCGTTGCGGAAACATAACCGAGGACAGCCTCCATCCATACATAGATTGTCTTTCCCTCCGCGCCCTTGAAGGGAGCTGGGATTCCCCAACGATTATCCCTTGTAAGGGATCGGGGTTTGAGTCCCTCCTTCAGCCAACTAAGGCTGAAGTTTCTTGCGTTATCCGGAAAGTTCTTGTTACTTTCTACGTACTCTTTCAGAGGTCCTTCTAGCTTTGGGAGATCAAAGAACCAGTGTCTTGATTCCCTTATCACCGGCGTGCGATGACATATTACGCAATAAGGGTTGATCAGATCGGTTGGATCTAGGACGCGAGAGCAATTGTCGCATTGATCTCCCCTTGCCTTAGGAAAGTGGCAGTATGGGCATTCTCCCTCTACGAATCTGTCCGGCAGAAACCGTCTGTCGAACTCGCAGTAAGGTAATTTTAGCACTCGGTCGTAGACGTATCCATTCGACTCGATCTGGTTGTAGAATCCTCTAACGAATTGGATGTGAACCTTGTTCTCAGTTCGTGTGTAGTTGGAGAAATTGACGTTCATGGCTTTGAGGAGTCGCTTGATCACTCTGTGATTTCGTGTTGACAGTCTGAAAGGTGTGATTCCTTGGCGGATTGCTTCTACTTCGATCGCTGTTCCATGTTCGTCGCTACCGCTCACAACAACGACGTCTTCTCCAACTGTTCTAAGATACCTGGCGTAAACGTCTGCCGATAAGAGGTGAATGAACGTTCCTAGGTGTGGTCTGTCATTGACATAAGGCCATGCCGCACATACCGTCCATCGCCCCAGTCTCTCGCCAGACCTCCCCTCTGAATTTCCTGGGACCTATGGTCTCATAAGGGTTTCCAGTTGGGTGAGCGAACGAAATAATAGGAGCTGGCGATGCTATTCAGCTGGGAAGAGAACTAGGCTTGGTAGAAGCGTATGCCGCATTACTCGATCGAGCTATGGCAAACATAACCAATCGCGAGTCGTCTGGTGAGCGGTTTGAGATCCCTATAGCATCGGTCTCAGTAATCGGGGCGAGAACAATAGTCCACAATTTCGCTGAGATAGTGGACCGATTAAACCGCGACCCGCAACATGTCTTGAAGTATCTTGCGAAAGAGATGGCAACGGCGGGATCTTTCGAGGGCGGGAAGGGTTACTTCCAGGGTCGGTTCTCCCGAGACACAGTCAATCGGCTTATAGGAGTATATTCTAACCGATTCGTCATATGTCCAGTGTGTAAGCGTCCTGACACAAGGGTCGAGAAAAAGGAGCGCCTTTCCTTCCTAGTTTGCGAAGCATGTGGCGCTAGGTCCTCAATCCTCACCACATGATCTGATGGAATCAGATGCCTCTCGTTTACCTCCAACGGTACACGACTGAGAAGGGCACGTTGGTAGCGTGCTGTGACGAGGAACTCCTTGGAAAAACATTCCGAGAGGGAAAATTGAAGCTGTCGGTCGAGCCGCAATTTTTTGGGAAAACCGCAATCGGTTTGGAAGAGGCTCTGGCAATTCTAGCTCCTGCGGAAATGATGAATCTGGCCGGCCATCACATCGTCAGCGCCGCTATCAGCCGAGGCCTCGTCCATCCTGATGCCGTAATCCAGATAAACGGAATACCGCATGTTCAAGTATTGAGAATGTAGGGTTTCCGCAACTACGAGGAAATCTCGATTGTCACGGTGCCATCCAAGTCTGTGTTGCACTAGCCCCGGAAAATGATTGAGACGGGCTAACAGGGCTCGGTACTAGGAAAAGAATAGCTGTTCTCGGTCTTCTCTTGCTGGAATTCGAATACTCTATTCAGGCCGGAGGATTTCGACGTCGCACGGTGCGAGTTCCTTGAATTTAACAGCGTCCTTTTCTGAGCCGACAATAGTGCCATAGTGCATGGGTATCGCGAGCGAGGGATTGACGAGGCCGGCCGCCTCCGCAGCCTCCTCAGGAGTCATTACGTAGGTACCGCTTACAGGTAGCAGGGCGACGTCAGTCTTCAACCCGTTCATTTCTGGGATAGCATCAGTATCGCCAGCATGGTATACACGAACACCTTCGATCTCGACAATGTATCCTAACTTCTGATCTTCCCGTGGATGGAAGACCTTGCCCGGTTCTCGGAACTTGTTCAAGTTGTATGCGGGAACCGCCTCTATGGAGACTCCGTCGAGTCGTAGCTTGTCGCCTGGTTTAATGGTCCGAACCTCGCCGATCTGGGCTTTAGCAAGTTCAGCCTTGCACGCCGGGGTCGCAAGAATGACCGTCTTGTTTGACGCCATTTTCTTAACATCATCTGGTGAGCAATGGTCGAAATGCTCATGAGTAATTAGCAAGATATCAGCCGGGCCATGTCGTCCCTTAATCTTGAAGGGATCGATGGCGACCGTCTTCCCATTTCTGATCACGAAAGAGTCGTGGCCGAGCCAAGAAATTTTCAGCCCCTTGAATTCTATCATAAGGCAGTCTCCTCAAGAAACCGGCCAAATCGTCGGAGGATAGTTAAGCCTTAATGCTATATGGAATCGATTGCGACCGACTGGAAATAATCATAAATCAGCCCTTGAGCCCTATCGTTAGGTACTTCGCATCATGACAGTCTACGACGTGATAGTTATCGGCTCTGGCGCCGCCGGGTATACCGCCGCCATCTACGCCTGCCGTGCAGGAAGGAAGACCCTACTAATTGGTGGCTCCCTTTCGGGCGGTCAGCTGATGATAACCTCTGATGTAGAGAATTTTCCAGGATTTCCTGACGGTGTTCTCGGTCCTGAGCTTATGGAGAGGATGAGGAAGCAGGCTGAAAGGTTCGGACCAGACATCATCTTCGACGATGCTACCGCGGTTGACTTCAGGAATCGACCTTTCACAGTGACTGTCTCCGGAAAAACGCATAGCGGACGTGCCGTTATTGTCGCCACAGGGGCGCTAGCCAAGTGGCTGGGGATAGCCTCTGAGACTAAATTTAGGGGCAAAGGAGTGTCTACATGCGCCACATGTGATGGATATTTCTTCAAGGAGAAGAACGTCGTCGTCGTAGGTGGCGGAGACACTGCAATGGAAGAGGCGACATTTCTCGCGAACGTTGTTAGGCATGTCACTGTTGTCCACCGACGCGACACATTGAGGGCTAGCGGTATTATGCAGGAACGAGCGATGAAGAATCCCAAGATCGACTTTCTCCTGGATTCTGTCGTAGAAGAGGTGTTAGGGCTCGACAAGGTGACCGGAGTGAAAACACTAAACTTGAAGACCGGCAAAGAGAGCGTTTTGAAAACGGACGGTTTGTTTGTGGCGATTGGATATCAACCGAACACCGAGATATTCAAGGGCCAACTACATCTAGACGACAGGGGATACATCCGGACGAAAGCTGAAACTGAAACGAATGTTGCTGGGGTTTTCGCGGCAGGGGACGTACGAGATCACAAATACAGACAGGCAGTGACGGCGGCTGCTGACGGGTGCAAGGCGGCAATGGACGCCGATCGATTTCTGAGCGAGCATAACGACTGAATCCAGTGAGTATGTCGACCGTTGAAGTGTCCGAAGTGCGATCTCCAGCTCGACTTTAATGGCAGATATATTGTCCAAGAGGATTTTGAGGCCGGAGCTCCAGCTCAGATAAGAGACATGGAAGTCTGGCAGTGCGACAAGTGCAAGACCTACTACGAAACGAGCAGAACCGGTAAGCCGGTTCCGATTCCGTTTATGCAGAGCCTCTTTCGAAGGCTCGAATGAGTCTTCTCAACTGCTGGGCACGTCCCGCCATTCTAGGGTCTCCCGGTTCCCAGATATTTGAAACCCGCAGCTTCGCATGAAGTTCTGGAGAGCATGTTTCTCGAGTCGAACATCAGGGGGTCCCGTTTCATCCTTCCTGCAAGTTTTCGCAGGTCCACGCGACCGAATGCTTTGTGGGCTGTAGCGATCAATATGCAATCCGCGTCCTGAACGGATTCTTCGATTGACGGTGTGGATTCGATCGCTGTCGTGCCCAAGTGAACAGAACGTACGTATGGATCATAAGGCCTCACAGTTGCTTTTCTGTGTCTAAGCAGCTTCAATATGTCGACGGCTGGGCTGCGCCTCGTGTCCCTTACCTGGCCCTTGTAAGCAAGCCCCCAGAGTGACA
>Ga0209157_1003403_pt1 | contig 12238 bp, 8 predicted proteins | sample GraSoiAngelo_135_FD_185892 | JGI IMG/M metagenome (GOLD analysis project Ga0209157, IMG submission 185892) | Grasslands soil microbial communities from the Angelo Coastal Reserve, California, USA - 14_0929_05_40cm (SPAdes) (version 2) | ecosystem: Environmental > Terrestrial > Soil > Grasslands ... | reverse complement strand
CGGCGCAAGCTGACAAGACGTGTCGGCTGAAACAGCCGCGTCTTCATCATCAGCATCAGAGCGGTGCCCCCTGCGATGGCCCGCACGCTTTTGTCCTCGGGATCGAGAAGCGCAACCGCTTCCTCAATAGTTGCTGGTTCTGCGAGGTCGAAGGATTTCATATCTGCGCTTCTGTGGGCATTCGATCGATCGCCGCCTTCAAATTCGTTCCAAATTGCTTTGCGACTTCCGCGCTCTTTGCCCGAAATACCGGCTCGCCCAGGCCCCCGAGCTTTCCGGTCAGACTGACATTGGATGAATAGCGGATCTCAGTTTGTTTAGGTCCGACTTCGGACAGCTCTAATCCCGCAGTGGCCTGAACGCGGCCGACTAGTCCAATGGCGTCGCCGGTGATCTTCGCCTCGATGAGCCTTGGAGGATCGATCTTAACGACTTCGACAATGACTTTGAAGCTAAGCGTGATGAAGCCCACCTCATTCGTCAGAGCCGCCGAATAACGTCCATCCGATAGCTCGCGCAAATCTTTGCATCCGGGAATACACTGCGCAAGCCATACGGGATTTTTAACGGTTTGGAAAACCGCGGTCCGGTCCATGGCAACGCGAATCTGTCCGGAGGTTTGTAACGCCATGCTTCCTCAATCTCACATCTGCAATCGCCGAGTTGTAACACAGATTCACAATTTTCTTCGCGATTTTCAATGATGGAGAATTGCGATTCAAATTGTGCATCCATCTTGAAGGTTGGCGATCGGCGGTTGCAGATTTCTGATTTTGGGAAAGGTTCGTGCAAAACACCACAAGCTGGCCATATCGCAAAGCAAGTCCTAAGATCAGGAACCGCCGCCGCCGCAAATTACGCTGAAGCAAGGGGTGCAGAAAGCCGCTCCGACTTCATCCACAAGCTTCGAATCGTGTTAAAGAAGTTAAATGAGACCGCCGTCTGGCTTCAGCTGATTATGGCAGGCTCGCTACTGAGGAGCGATAAAATAGTCGCGGTTGTCGCGGAAAACGAAGAATTGTGTCGCATACTGGCGGCATCCATACGGACCGCTGGCGGATTCGAAAGATCTTAGATCGGCAACCGCCGATCGCCAATTTGTAACAGCCATTCCACAATCCGAATAGCAATTATCGATATTAAAAATCGCTAACAAAATTGTGCATCGATCTTACAAGTTGGCGATCGGCGGTTACAGATTTCGGAACAGATCCTTCCACTTTGCGCGAATCTTATCTTGCAGCGACTTACTTGCTTCGGCGACCGCAGGGAAGTCGTGCAGGTGGTTGAAAGGCCGGCAGGCATCGATGATCGCTTTGGAGCTGAAGGGAGTGTCGTCGGGATATGTGACATACATTGGATCATTCTTCGATCCCATACCGCGCTGGATGATATCGAGGCTTGTCGCGGGATCCGAACGAGTCGCGACGGCCCACATCACTTCCTGCAGGTTGGAGGGATCGATGTCCTCGTCGACCACCACCGAGTAACGCGACATATACGCGCCGACCCCGCATTGGTTCAAGATGTGGCCCGCTTGGCGAGCATGGCCCGCGTATCGCTGTCTGATCGAAACGACATTGAACATGCGGGCGCCGCCAATCTCGTGCGCCCACACGCCTCGGACATCCGGTACGCCTGAGGCAACGAGGGCTTCGTGCAGCAATGCCGAACGCATGACGGCTTTCGAATACGAGTAGTCGTTAGGAGGCTTCGCCGGCGGGCTTCCCATCAGGATCGGATCGTTGCGGTAGTAGATTCGTTCGACCGTTACAACGGGCGCTGTACCGGCTTTTCCCGGATAGTATCCGTGAAACTCGCCGAAGGGTCCTTCGGTGCGTTCGTCATTCGCTTGCACCCAGCCTTCCAAGACAATTTCGGAAGCCGAGGGGAAGGGAAGTCCCGTAACTTCCCCGTAAACGACGGCGACGGGCTCGCTGAGAATTGCCCCCATGTAGTCGTACTCGCACATGCCGAACGGGATCTCGATTCCGGAGATGAGATAACCGAGCGGGTCCCCTCCAAGCACCACCACAACGGGAAAAGGTTTGCCGGCCTTTTTGTATTTATCGTAATGGATGCGGCCATGTTTCCCTGCGATCATGTCGAGCCCGACATGATTACGGTCATGAACCATCATCCGGTAGGTGCCGACGTTGACCCAATCCGAATCGAAATCACGCGTCACAACCGAGCAGCCCGTACCGATGTAGCGTCCGCCATCCAACTCGTGCCAGAAGGGTGCCGGAAAAGTGAGGATGTCGACATCGGGGCCCGTCTGGATGTTTTCGAAAACACATCCGTCATTCACACCGACGGGCCCGTACTTGGCTGCTTGTGATTCCCAGACGCGGGGCTTACCGCGCAACTCATCGACGAGTTGACGATGCTCTGTCTTTACTGGAAGGCGCAGTATCGAGGAAAGCCGCGCGGGGCTGCTGGTACTGCAGGTCAGAACGCGAAACCCCTTCGGATAGCCGCTGATCTCATCGAAGAGCAGCGCGGGCGGCTTTTCTTTTTTTACGTTGAGTTCGCTGATGGCACCCAGTTCGAGATTCCAATCCGCGCCGCGGACTTCCTTCAGCTCGCCCAACCCCTCAATGTCGCTCAGCCAACGGCGTAGATCGAGAGGATTCCCCGTCCCGCGTTTTCCGCTCAAAGTTTCATGCTTCACAGCCCCTCCTGCCCTGGCGCGTCGATCGCAGCCTGCAGGGCGCGCCGGGCTAAGGCGTCCCGTTGCAGAGCGATCCATATCACAAACGTCATGCTGGAACGAAACCGCGCAGAAAGTCCACCCCAGACATAAAGAGGTAGTCATTCTCTCCGTAGGAGGAATTTTTTTTGGTCAGCCACAGGATTGCGGAAAAATCTACAACGTGATAATTCAATTTTTTTCACAGACTGAAAATCGTCAGAGATACTTATAACCCTGTCCTAGGAGGATCAGATGATTCCAACAAAGCCTGTAAGAGTATTTGCTACTGTTGCAGCTGTCTGTCTATGCATGATCGTTGGCCTGACCGCCTATGCGGAGAAGGACAAAGAGAAAGACAAGAAAAATGACATGTGGCGCATCCGCGCCTCAAGGGGCCGCCGAGTCATCGGATGACTGGCACGGAAGTGAACGATAATGATGGACTGAATCTCAAGCCGACGCCTGTAATGCCAGACTGGTTCTGAAATTCGACAATGCCGCGTCGATTTGCAATGGTCGGAAATCTGCTGTTCAAAAAGAATGAAGAGTGACCCGACCTTGGGATCGAGAACTGAGAGGAACCTAATTGCAAGCCATTCTCGTCCCGGAAAACTGCAGTGACTGTCGTCTCAGACGCGGACAGATTTACGACTGCAATGCCTGTTTGAAAACCAGCCACGTTGTCGAAGAAAAATGCCATGGACGAGGAAGCTATAGTTTCTAACGGAGTTGTAGCTTCGGAATCCGGAAGGCCGGGTAGCCTTTGGCGAAATATGGCATAGCCGTTCAAGGGTCCGGAAGCTTCAATCTCAGCCCATCCAAGGCTTACGGACGATGTCGATGCTTCACTCTGGAGCACCGCCGATCCTCGCGCTTGCATGCTGAGATCTATTGATGAACTTGCGGTGCCGGAGCCATCTGCTAAGACGAGGGGTAGTATTAATGGGTTTCCTGAATCTCCGTAGAAGTTGACACGAGCACTGACCGCGATGGAAGACAAATTTACGAGGACGATCGTTGTTTTCCATCCTGCGCCAGATGCAATCTGCGCGAAACTGCCAACACGCGGCAAACCTAAGTTGTCAACGCGTCTGATACGAAGACTGCCATCGGCGATGTAAAGATCCGCTTGCACGCCAACTGCAACTCCGCGTGGAACCAATTGAGCCGAGCTTGCAGGCGCGCCGTCTCCAGTGAAACCAGAGGTTCCGCGTCCCGCAACGGTGCTGATAACTCCGGCCGGGTTTACCTTGCGGATCCGATTGTTTCCCCGGTCCGTGATGTACACATTACCGGTAGGATCTACCGCGACCTCCCTTGGTTTGTTTAATGACGCCGAAGTCGCCGGGCCTCCGTCCCCGCTAAATCCTTGCGTATCGTTACCCGCAATAGTACTGATGATTCCCGCCGTATTAACCTTGCGGATCCGATTGCTTCCCTCGTCTGCGATGTACACGTTTCCCGCGGGATCGACAGCGACTCCCACTGGGAAACTTAATTCGGCCGAAGTTGCAGGGCCCCCGTCTCCGCTAAATCCCTCCTTACCGTTACCCGCGATAGTAGTGATGATTCCCGCGGTATCAACCTTGCGGATCCGAAGATTTCCCGCGTCCGCGATGTACACATTACCGGCAGGATCTACCGCGACTCCGCTTGGCTCATATAATGAGGCCGAAGTCGCTGGGCCCCCGTCCCCGTCAAATCCCTGTTTACCGTTACCCGCGATGGTACTGATGACTCCCGCCGTATTAACCTTGCGGATCCGATTGCTTCCCTCGTCTGCGATGTACACGTTTCCCGCGGGATCGACCGCCACACCGAGGGGCTGAATTAATTCGGCCAAAGTTGCTGGGCCCCCATCGCCACTAGATTGGCCAGTGCCTCTGCCCGCAACAGTGGTTATGATTCCGGCAGCGCTCACCTTGCGAATACGCCTGGAACTTCCGTCGGCAACATAAAGATTTCCGGCACTGTCCCGTGCAACACGGTACGGTACGCAGGAGGCCGCCGTCGCCGGCCCGCCATCCCCAGTGAATCCGGAGGTACCGTTGCAGGCAATCGTGGTGATGATCCCATCACCGTTCACCTTACGCACGCGGTAAGAGGCATCCGCGAGGTAGAGATTGCCACCGGGGTCGACAAAAATATCAACCGGGAGGACTGAGGTCGCCGTCGCCGGCCCGCCATCTCCGCCGAAAATATCCCCACCATCACCCGCGACTGTACTGATGATCCCGGCGGTATTCACCTTACGCACGCGGTGATTCCTCGGGTCCGTAATGTACAGGTTGCCGGAAACATCCACCGCAAGGCTCCACGCATCGAATGAGGCCGCCGTCGCCAGCCCGCCGTCCCCGCTAAATCCAGAGGTACCGTTACCTGCGATAGTGCTGATGAGTCCCACTGTATCAACCTTGCGGATACGACTGTTTCCCCGGTCCGCGATGTATACATTACCGGCAGGATCTACGGCGACTCCCCTTGGGCCGTTTAATGACGCCGAAGTCGCGGGCCCCCCGTCCCCTTCAAATCTCTCCTTACCGTTACCCGCGATAGTACTGATGATTCCCTCTGTATTAACCTTGCGGATACGATCGTTCCCCCAGTCCGCGATGTAGAGGTTGCCACCGCCATCAACCACTAGATTTCCTGGATAGGAAAGTCGGGCGGACACGGCTGGGCCACCATCTCCGCTGAAACCCGACGTTCCAGTACCCGCAATTAGGCTCAAAACACCATCGGCCGCGACCCGATAAACGCGGTTCTCAGGGCTGCTGCTGAAGTAAAAACCACCTGCGCTATCCGGCGCTATACCTTCCGTCCGGTCGAAATATTGCGTAGGCGCCAAAGCTCCCAGCACTGGCACAGGAGGACCTGCGTATGTCGTGATAGTCTGAGCAACACCGTTCAGGACGGGACTGAGGATTACAACGAGTAGACTGAAGCGAAGGAACATTTTCAAAGGGACCTCTCTTGTAGCGTAACCTGCAGGACTTACGCCTATTCCTTTGAGTTTGAGGAAAACCGCGGCCGCATTGCCATTTGCGAGAATTTTATGGAAGAGAACCAATACTGTCCTTGCCATTCCTTTGGTTAATTACAGAACGAGTACCACAACTACCTGTCCACGTTGCTTTAGCATCGTGCGCTTTCGTGGACTGAGCCATTGAAAAAAGTTTTGGCGTTTTTGTCAATCGTGTGAACGTGCCGGCTGTGCGCTCCACTTCCAAGCCAGCGGGGCTTCTAAGGCTGGCAGCGAAAAACCTCCGGCAACTGCACGTCGATCTCGCGGATCGGGACCGCCTGATGAAATACATTTATCTGTGTTTATAATTCCTGCGCGCTCGGTTGCGCGGGTGGCTTATGCTGACACCCAAAAAAATCTCAGGAGGATCGCATGAAGTCTATATTCGGGGCGACGATCATCGGCGCTGTGGCGCTCGCGGCGGGTCTTGTTCCGGCGCGCGCGCAGACGGCGGCAGGGGACGTGGAGATTCAGAGTGGCGTCGAATACGCCAATCATGACGGAGTTGTACTGCAGGGCGATCTGTATCAACCCAAGGCGCCGGGCAAATATCCGGCGATCGTCGCGGTACACGGCGGCGGCTGGCAGGCGGGCGCCCGCACCGCCTATGGTTACTGGGGTCGTTATCTGGCGCAGCAGGGCTATGTGGTGTTCGCGGTCAGCTACAGGCTGTCCAAGCCGGGGCAGAAGACTTATCCGCAGGCGGCGCAGGACGTGCGCGCGGCAGTGCAATTTGTTCGCGGGCGAGGCGAGGCGATCAAAGTCGACCCTGAGCGGATCGGCATGATGGGCGATTCGGCCGGCGCACATCTGGTTGCGCTGACCTCGCTCACCTACGAAGATGCTCCGTTCATCAATGCTTATCCTAAGGACGTTTTTGCGTCGGTGAGCGCGCGCGTGAAGGCGGTGGTCGGCTTCTACGGCGTCTATGATATGGCGCAGCAATGGAATCACGATCAACTGCACCGGCCGCACGATAACATCACCGAGAAGTTTCTCGGCGCGCCGTTGACGGAGAACCGCAAGATTTATCTGGAGGCGTCGCCGATAACATACGTGGTCAAGGCAAAGAACGCGACGTCATTCCTGATCGTACATGGTACCGAGGACGACATCGTCGATCGCGCGCAGTCGGATAATTTCCTGCTGGCGTTGAAACAGGCTGGCTTCTACGCGCGGCACATCGTCGTTCAAGGCGCGGGCCATTTCTTTGCATCCGATCCGATACTGGAGCCGGGCAGCCGGTCATCGGAGACGGCAAGCCCGATCCTGCGCTTCTTCAAGGAGCGGCTCTAAACGCGGCATGTGCCGCACACTATTCAAATTGGGAGGTTCTCATGAAACGGCTGTTGGTATTGGGGACGATTGTGGCCGTCGCGTTAGTAATGCTCGCGGGCGGCATCATCGCGCAGCAAGCAGGACAAGGCGCCGGTGGACAGGGGCGCGGTGGTGGCGCCGGTCTCGGGCCGATCGGCACGATCCAAAAAGTCACGGACAGGCTTTATATGATTCCCGGCGGTGGAGGAAATACCGCGGTCTTCCTCACGGCAAACGGTGTCGTGATCGTCGACACGAAGCTCGCCAACAATGGCCAGGCGATTCTGGATCAGGTCAAGACGGTGAGCAGCAAGCCTGTCACGCTCATCGTCAACACCCATACTCACGGCGACCACACCGGCAGCAATGTCTTCTTTCCGGCAAGTGTTGAAATTGTCGCGCACGAGAACACAAAGGCGAATATGGAGAAGATGGATGTCTTCAAAGACTCGGCAAACAAGTACGCCCTGCCGGACAAGACCTTCAAGGACCGCATGACGTTGCTGGGCGGACCCGACTCCATCGACCTTTATTATTTCGGAGCGGCCCACACCAATGGCGATGCGTTCGTCGTGTTCCGCGCACTGCGCGCCATGCATGCCGGCGACGTTTTTGCGACGCGGGGCCAACCATTGATCGACAGGAACAACGGGGGAAGCGGAATCGCTTACCCCCAAACCATTGCCAAAGCCGTGAGCGCGATTAAAAACGTCGACACCGTCATTACCGGCCATACGACGACCGGTCCCTTGAAGTGGCAGGACTTCGTCGACTATGGCGAATTCAACCGTTTGTTCCTCGAGCACGCTCGCAAGTCGCTCGCCGCCGGCAAGACTCCAGAACAGGCGATGGCTGACCTGAAGCTTCCCGACAAATTCAAAGAATATAACCTTCAGGGTGGACGTGGCGGCCCCGGCGGAAACTTCAACGTCATCTATCAGGAGCTTCAAAACAAGTAAGCCCAATGCTCGGGGAGTAAACACAAGATTTCTTTACTCCCTTTCGATTTTTCGACCGCAATCCGGCGCTGGATCTGCTGCGGTAGGGGAGGTATGCTAGCGACGGGAGGTTCCGTTTATGAGTTCCGCGGCGAAGCCTGTCGTAAAAATCGCACCGAATAATCCGGTGTTTGACCTGCCGGTGATTGTTGCCATCGAAGAAGGCCTGTTTGAAAAAGCAGGGCTCGATGTCAGCTTCTCGGCGACCTACGCCGATCGGGAAAAGGACAGCGCGGAGAAGCCGGTTCTCTCCCGCCTCAAAGAAGAACTCTTCGAGTGCGGGTCGGCCGACAGCTACAACGTCTGCGAATGGGCCAGCATCGACCGGCTGGAGCGCGGCAAACGCGGCGGCAAAGTTGCGGCTCTCCGGGCGGCGATCGCGGCGCAAGCCATCCTGACGTTTGATGACGAGCTACAAACGCCGCGTGACATGTTCGACGTTCCCGTGGTGGTTCAGGAACTCACCGGCTCGCATTACACGACCATCCAGATGCTGGAGAGCGCCATCGGCCGCGATCACATCCACATTCAAGCCGGGGGATTACCGCAGAAGCGGTGGGGTGGACTCAAGAACGGCACCTACCGCGCGGTGACCGTCATGGAGCCTTTCATCAGCCTTGGTTTGAAAGAAGGCGCCCACATCATCGCAGCTTCCTTCTACCGTGGAGGGGAGGTCGTGGCGGCGGAATTGACGCCGGAGCAGCGCAAGGCCTACTACGATGCAGAGAACAAAGCCGTCGATCTCATCAATGCCGGCTTTTACAGTTACGCCCATCATGTGACGGCGCACGCGAAGGGCGCGCTAGAACCGCACGAACTGCTGCGCGCGTTCGTCCGCTACAAGCACGTGGACTACTACGACGAGGCGCTATTCAACCGCGCTTACGACTGGATGAAGGCTCGCGGAATGACCGAAGGCCAAAGCCGGCACGGCGCGCTCGTCGTCGGCTGATCCCCGTAGGGGCGGTCTATTGACCGCCCGATGTCTCGGTTTCGATATTGTGGGCGGTCATAGACCGCCCCTACAGCGTTCGCGGCCTATCTCATGGCGCCGGACACGACGGAAATTTGAATTGTGCGATCTCCGTGCTCCAGTTGAACGTGCCGCCGCTCTTCAGGTACTCGCTGGTATACCAGAACGTGCTATCGTCAACAGGATCGCGCTCATCCTCGTGTAGTCCCCCATCGGCTGAGATTTGGACCTTGCGTTACCCTCAACCACACTGACTTCGCTTTGGAGCGTTCCGATTGGATCGGTGGTTTGACGACCGGTATAGCGGATGGCGGGATACATCGTCGAACCGGAGACACTGTAGCCAACATCAATGTTTCCGACTTTGTCCATCGCCACGCTGCCCATCCAACGATGATGCATCTGGCAGATTCAAGACGGATGCTCACAAGCGGACGTCGTTATGGCAAGAAGGAAGCCGGGGGCGGGTTTTCCTGCGGTTACCGCTCCTTCGAGAACAGTTCCAGCGTCTGGACGCCGGATTGGGCGAGAGGCGTGGCGCCCAGCTTCAACAGAAGGTCGGCGGTGCTTTGCCGGACGACGCGAGAGCTCTGATAGTAATAGTCCTTGATGCCGGCGGTGATGACGGCGCTGGCGATGCTCAAAGGAGTTTGCCCGTATTCGTCAAAGGCGTCCATTTTCGCGCCTTTTTCAACAAGAAACTGAACGACCGAGTCGACTCCCTTGTAAGCCCCTCCGTGAAGGGCGGTCCATTTGTGCTCACCGGCCGAATTGACATCCGCTCCTGATTCGACCAACAGCCGGGTAACCGCGAGTAAATTTTTCTTCTCGTCTTCGGTCCAATCTTTCGCATAAGGAGTGCCGCCCCAGCTCGCCACGTGCAGGGGCGCAGTCTTGTCGTCGGTAGTCATAAACGGATCGGCGCCGCCTGCGATCAACGCGCGAACCGCATCGATATTCCCGCGCGAAGCGGCAAAAAGCAGTGGGGTCGCGCCTTTAAAGCTGACACCCGCGTTGTAGTTGCGAGGGGAATCCTTCGTGGTCCGGGGATTTGGATTCGCGCCGTGACCGAGAAGGGCCTTCACCAGATCCACGCGTTTCTCATCCAATGCCGCATAGTGCAGTGCTGTGCGGCCTCCGTCATCAGTCAGATTCGGATTGGCGCCATGGTTCAAAAGAAGAGCGGCAAACTCGGAGTGGCCGCTCGCGGCCGCAACGATGAGCGGGGTCATGCGATCGCTCTTCCGTATTTCGTTAATGTCGGCTCCGGCTTCAAGTAACAGGCGGCCGGAGCCGGCGTCTCCCTGCTGCGCAGCAAAGAGCAGCGCGGTGAAATCGCCCTTCGACCGGGCACGGACGTCTGCTCCATGATCGAGCAGAAGCTTCACAATTCCGATGTGCCTGCCGGCCACGGCCCACATCAAGGCCGACTGGCCTCCCTTCGATTCTCGAGCGTTCACATCAGCGCCGTGATCGAGCAGTAAGCGCACCGCGTCGAGATTCCCTTTGTCGGCAACAGCCATAAGAGGGGTCTCGCCCCGCACGAGCGTCGCGTTCACGTCCGCTTTCGCGTCCAAGAGGATCTCGAGAATCTCGATATTGCCGCCGGCGCTTGCGGCGTAGAGCGGGGTGGCTCCGTAATCGTTGCGAGCGTTGACGTTCGCTCCCGCTTTGATTAATAGATCCACCAGTTCAGGATCATTGCGATCGGCGGCAAGCAGCAGTGCGGTAGACCCATCGGGCTGAGCGACATTGACGTCGACGTGATTCCGCAGCAGTTCACGGACAGCGTTGCGATCTCCGCGCCGTACAGCGTCGATCAAACGCAAGTCGGCGGCGGACAGGAGGCAGGGTAGGAATAAGGTTGGAAGTAACAAAACCGAAAAAATTAGTAATTTTTGCATCAATGTTAATAGTAGCGGCGGCCTATTAAGGAATGAATTGAAAGGCGGTCCCTCTCCCTCTGGGAGAGGGCGGCGCGACAGCCAGCGGGCTGGCGCGCCGGCTGAGGGTCGCAGGTCTAGGCGAATCTTGAGACCCTCACCCTACCCTCTCCCAGAGGGAGAGAGTAGATTTTCCGTATTGCCAATTCATTCCCATCTTTATAGACCGCCCGCTACAGCTCCAATCTCCCGGTGCTGTCGCCGAATGTCTCCGCCTGGATTCCAAGCTTTTCCAGCAATGCCAAATACAGATTCGCCACCGGTGTGTCTTTCGGATATCGGACGTGCCGGCCGCCTCGCATTGCCGCAACTCCGGGGGTAATCAAGAGCACCGGCAGATCTTTGTAAGTATGCATATTGCCGTCGCTGAGCGGGCTGCCGTACATGATCAGTGAATGGTCCAGCAGCGTACCGTCGCCATCAGGGACCGATTTCATCCTTTCCAACAAATAGTTGAACAAGGTGGTGTGGAACACGTTCACTTTGACGACCTTTTCAATCTTTGATGTATCCCCTTGATGGTGGGTCAATGAATGGTGCGGGTCTCCAAATCCCAATTCAGGGTAAGCCCGGCCGCTCATTTCATGGCCGATCATGAAGGTGCCGACTCGTGTGACATCGGCCTGGAAAGCGAGGACGTGCAAATCGATCATCAATTTCGCGTAGTCGGAAAACTTCTCGGGAATTCCGATCGGTTTCTCCATGGCCGGTAATTCTCTTGAGGATTGCTGCTCCGCCACCTGGATTCGCCGTTCGACGCTGCGGACTGCGTCGGCATACTGATCGAGCTTCGCCCGATCGGTTTCGCCGACAGAGCGCATCAGCTGCTTCAAGTCCTCAGAAACCAGATCCAGGATGCTGTGATGTTCTTGGAGGCGGGCTGCTCGTTCGCCCGGATCGGTGCTATCACCGATGAGCCTCTCGAAGATCGCCCGCGGACGATTTTCCATCGGAAGCGGTGTGGTGGGAGTCACCCACGATATGGTGTTGTAGTACACGCAGCTATATGCGGACTCGCACGCGCCGAGAAGCGAGGACTCCAATCCGATCTCGAGAGAGGAGAGTTGCGTAGACTTGCCGAACTCTTTCGCCGCAATCTGGTCAACGGAGACTCCGCAGTGAATATCAGCACCCGAAGTCATCTTCGGGTGCGTGCCTGTGAGATACGCGCTGCATGCCCGCGGGTGATCGCCGGCGATTTCGAATTCGAGTTTGTGCGCCTCGTTGTTCGCCAGACCGCTAATCACCAACAGGCGATCCTTAAACGCCGCCAAGGGCTCCAGAATA